>Ga0157363_1000034_pt1 | contig 126157 bp, 114 predicted proteins | sample AttsexASBM1_FD_111477 | JGI IMG/M metagenome (GOLD analysis project Ga0157363, IMG submission 111477) | Fungus gardens microbial communities from leaf cutter ant in Ribeirão Preto, State of São Paulo, Brazil - Atta sexdens ASBM1 | ecosystem: Host-associated > Fungi > Mycelium > Unclassified ...
GATCAGTAAAGCGCTTAACGCCAGCCACGTCCCTGTTTTTATTCTCATTGGATTGCCTAATGAAAAGAAATGTAAGTTTTTTGTAAGCAAGCGAAAGCATAATATCACCTGAACTATTGGAAAGTTCTCGGTTAAAAGAAAAAACGAAGTAATTCTACCCGTTTGATTAAAAAATAAAGTTCATTATAACTTAATGCAAATCAAAAGAAGAAAATAATGATTTGTATACCATGCTAAATAGCCGCGCCGAATTTTTCATGATTACACGATAATGCCGGGCAATACTTTTCTGCCTTTCATTTAAATTTTCAAATAATCCAGAAACGTAGAGAATATTTGTGATGTCACCATCAGACACCTCCACTGTGTATAATTTAATTTCCCCCTGATAAATTGTTGTATTTTAATAAAAAAGAAACCAACATTATATATGGAAAATTAGATCTCTTATAAAGCTGCGTATTTATTTTTCCGAGGGTATGTTAAGCACTGCTTATGGTTTTATCAAATCATTTAAGTCAAGAGTTTGACAGGCTTGACTCTATTCTCTGGCTTTTTGCTGACGGACTTTGATTTCGTAATTAAACTCAAAATTTAATTTAATCGAGGCTTGCCGGCCCCTTTATCCTGCAGTACGATATTTGTGTTAACTGTTGTCTTCATGACAACTGCCAATGTTCCGGTGATTTGAGAGGAACGCCTTCGGGTAATCACATGCCAATGTCATCATTACCTGAGAGATGACGCTTTCGGGCGGTAACAAATCTGTTAACCTTTGAAAACAGAGACCCCTGCGGTTAAGGTCATTTTCTACTTCGCACCACACTCCCATACACCTGTTTTACTCATCCGGCATTCTGTGCCTGATTCTCACTCCTGAGGGCTACTTTCCCTCCGGGACGGTTCCCTTTTTATTAAGGAATCGTACCCATGCATTTCACCAGAATGATCAACCCTCTCACATTACTGAATTGTGACTCGCCAGCTTCAGCAAAAATCATGGTGGATTACGTAAAAACTCAGCTTAACGTGCGTCTGGATTACAGACTCATGGTCGATGCAGATCCACAGGTTCCTGCTGACGGCCTTCCGGACTACCTGACTTTTCTGAGACATGTCGCGCGCACAGTTGGTTTTGCAACTGAGCATGGTTACATCAGACATGCCTTTACCGAAGAGGCTGTGAACGAGCTTACTCTCCTGGGGACAAGTGTTCATAGTCTTCACTGGAATGCGGCTTTTCATGAGGGCGCTACACGGTCCCGAGAGGACAAAGCGCTGGACAACGCTACAGAGCAACTGCGTGCAATGTTTTATCAGAGCGCTGATGCTTCTGACATCGTCTCACCGCCTTATTAACCGAATCGTTTCTCACCCTAACGGGACTTCTGTCCCCGTCAGGGGCAGGGTTCCCCAATGATTTAAGGAATCCTTTATGAACGCATTAACTCTTAACGAAGATTTTCAAATCAGTGCCGGCGAACGTGACGCTTACAAAGTTGCACTGGCCAAAGCAGAAGGTGACCTGCTGATTATTGCAGCGCATCGTCGCCTTGGTCTTAACACCAGTACCGATGAAGACGGTTTTCCATATTATGTCTGGGAAATGGCTGACGTTGCCCGGGACCTGGCCGAGCTGTCTGTACGCGAACTCGTGCCGGCATCCTGGCAGTCTTTCTTTGAAAGCCTCTGCCTCATGGCCAGAGACATTGATGAAGCAGCCTGGACGTTTTTTTTCGGCAGTGCCGTTAAGGACGAAGAGGGGCTGATGTACGAAGAACGCGAATATCTGCGTTATGGCGAATGCTGAACAGACTGATATCGGTTTTCCCTTGCGGGGATTTTCTCCCTGCGGAGATAAATCCGCCTTTCTTCTTAAGAGGATTTGTCGATGAACACACTGAAATCTGAATACTGTTTATACGTTAAACGTGACAGCAGTGAATGGCACCGCATGTGGAAAAAACTCGCGCGCCATAAGCTGAACCGCTCACTGTCAGAGCCGACCGTTGCTGATAATGACGGCGAAATCTGGCAGTACATGTCACCCGGGAAACCACGTCAGGGCTGTTGCCCGGTAAACGCTTTGAGCACCATTTCAGACATCGTGCGCACCCTCGTTGCGGGCGCACATATATAACCGTTGCTGCGAGCTGGGGTTTTAATCCGGACGATGCAGATAACGTATGTTACCGTCATTTTGGTTAACTGTTAACCACCAGCCTGAGTCAGTTTCTGACAAAGGCTTTAACCCGCGCGGGGACAACCTCCCCGCCACAGCGGCGATGGTTTTCTCCGCGCTTAATCAGGAGAAAACCATGAGCAGTATAATGCTTTCACTTATCACCCGCCTTTCAGGCGCACTTAACCGGCTTGCCGGCAACCTGCAGCAACAGCAGGCAGAGTGGTTTACCAACCGCAGCGGCCGCTGCAGCTTTAAGGCAGACGTCGTGTCGACAGAGAACGGGTTTACGCCCGTCATCTCCCGTCGCACCGGCTTCACTCAGCGTGACTGGCGTGTTGACCAGTTACCGGGTGCCGGTACGTACGCAACAGCCCGCAAGGCCCTCAGGGCCGGTCGGCTGATGGCGCAGCAGATGGCGGAACTTCGCTACCGCTTTGACTGATGTTAACTGAATGACACTTCCCGGAGGGACCTTCCCTCCCGGGGAGGTCACCTCCTTTTTAAGGAGCGCTTATGATCCGTTTTACATCAACTGAACTTCGCCCGCTGCTGACACAGAACCAGGGCAAAGGGCGTCCGCTGATACTTGAAAAGAATCTGGGGATTTATGTCCGTGTACCCGATGACAATGGCTGTGCGGAATGGCTGAAAGCCTGGGCTGCCGGCTGCAATCCTGCCAGGGATGCTGACTGGCAAGCACTGTGTGATGCCTTAATACCCGAGCCGGAGTTTTCTTTCAGCACCTTCCTGGACCAGAGTATTTACGATGCCGTGCTGGACGAACATCACGATTTATACATGCAACCCGGCATTAATCAGGTCGCTAAATCGCTGACCATTTATAAAGAGACACAGCCGCCTCTGAAGGAATATTTACCGGTTGCGGATTACCGCGATCACATTCAGTGGCTTTATGACCAGTCCCGCCAGCATCTTCGCGCCTGCGTGAGCAATGCTGAGCATCTCAGCTGGCGCTCGGAGACGCTTCATGTGCTCGACAGGGTTATACGCGTTGATTCTAAGCGGGCTAAACCTGAAGACCGTAAGCGGTTTGAAAGCGCCGTAAGTCGCGTCAAATCCGATATCGAATCGCTGAAGTCAGACGGCTCTTACCGCCGTTACTGATGCCACTCCGGGTTTTACACGGAATTAGCAAGGCGGAGAGAAATTACACCCGGCGACGTCAGTCGCCATCATCCCCCCTGAGGGCATTCTCCTCAGGGAGATGCCCTCTTTTTTTAACGTAAAAGAGGAGTACAACGATGTTTTCATGGTGCAAAAACCGTCTGGAAATCACCGGTAAATCTGACTGCATCAATGTCATGCAGTCGTGGATAACCGGGACAGAAATACCGCTTTACCGCCACGCCATACGGCAGGCCATAAAGCTGTTTCTCGCCGGCTGTGCCGGTATGCTCAAACCCGTCAAGGCAACGAAATACCGTGCTTATCCGGAGCTGGTTTCATCAGGCACCGGAGGCAGCACGTCACCAAACCTGGCGTTTCAGCATTTCCTGGAGCTGCTTGACAGGGATGCCTTGCTTGACGATGCAACGATCTCGAAAATGGACAAAATCTGGCTCCAGTCCGGCATCGGTGACGTGAAATGGGAGAGTATCCCTCATGCAGCCCGCCAGACCATCACACGGCTTATGTCTGTTCACTACGCCGACTGGTTTGGCGTCGCCTCGGCGGGCGGTCAGTTTGACCCGCAGGAGCGCTGGGAATGGCTCAGTATAATGCCGGACTCGACCTGTGCGTGTGACATGCTGATGGTGATGCCGTCATGTCTGGCCACCGAGCTCAACGGGGAAAGTGGTCTCTTCTGTGGCCTCAGCACCACGTCAGAACTCTATACCCAGCTTTACGGGACGGAGTTTCCGGCGGGGCACCGGATGGAGTGGAGTCGGGACGATATCGGTTCACTGAAGCTGACGTTCTCTTCAGCCTGGTATCCGCCGTCGGCGGAAGTCATGGGGCACATGTCGCAGAAGTTTGACTGTGAAATCCGTCACTACTGGCTTTCTCCGGATGCCGGCACGTCGGGTTACCACTGTTTTGACCGCGGTGACCACGTCGACAGCGGCCCTTATCCGGAGGATGAGGGGCAGTATCCGGTGAGTGAAGGGGCCCGTCTGTATCAGTTCAGTGAAGCAGGCGCACCGGCCACTCCGGCCGTTGCACACTACGCCGGCGTTCGCGCATGACGTTACCAACCGACAGACCGGTATCTCAGGTCAGTCAGACAATGGCCACAGCATCTGCTGTGGCCGCTTTTTCACCCGAAGGGGGAACACCGTTTCCCTTACGGGGCGTGTTCCCCCTTTTTAATGAGGAAACACGCATGAGCGTCCGCACCGACCATGAGAAAGAATTCATCTCCCTCTTTAACTCCATCGCCCGGGGCACCCGGCGTCTTCAGGTGTTTACCGACTTCATCAGCTGCAGTGTTATTGCGATTCAGAATGGGCTGCAGTTCTGTGAGAAACGTGAAAAGAAGTACATGGCCATCGTGGCCAGATACAAAAAAGAGGACGTTTTGTCGATGGCCAGACTTCTGGCCTGTGTGGTAAACGGCCTGGAAGAAAAGCCCTGTGACTTTCTCGGGCGCATTTACATGCTACTGGAGCTGGGTGACAAAGGTAAAGACCAGTATTTCACGCCGTGGAGCGTGGCGCTGATGATGGCGCAGATGCAGCTCGGCAGACCCGAGGAGCTTTTCAGGGACAAGCCGTTTATCACGTTTGCTGAGCCCGCCTGCGGTGCCGGTGCCATGACGCTGGCATTTGCCAGTGTACTCCGGCAGGCAGGTTATTCATCTCACCGGTATCTGTGGGTGTCGGTGACCGACATCGATCCACTGGCGGCGGGTATGGCCTATATCCAGTTGTCACTCTGCGGCATACCCGGCGAGGTCGTTATAGGGAATGCCTTATGTGACGAACGGAGACGGGTTCTGCTTACACCTGTACATTACTGGGAGGGCTGGTCAGCGCGTCTGCGTGCTCATTCTGCCATCAGGACTGACGCGGCTGCGTAAATTGACTTAACTTACATCTGAGTGACCAAAGTGAAGGAATAAGCTATTAATCAACACGTAAGGCCGCACGACGGCCTTTTTTACGTCTGCTGTTTAATTGCCGATTATTCCTGATTATGCATTAATCATATTAGGAGCCAAGGTCATAACAAAGTTATTTCTGATTCGCTTTTCATTCCATTTGGGAGATAGGTGTGAGCAGTTATAATTAGCTCACCTTTCGAACCTGTTTTGACAATGACAAGGACCGCGAAGTTTGCCCCAACATTTTTATCCTGAACAATTTCAAGCATTGACCTGTCGTCCTTACTGCTGGGGTACGGTTCAAAAGATGGGTGGGAGTGCCACTCACCAATATAGTTAAATACCTGATAATTATGACCAGTTTCATTAAAAAATTTACTGAACATACTGATTGCGTCTTCAAGTCGTCTGACAAAGTAGGCAAATGCACCGCAACGATGTACTGTTATTTCGCGTACTATAAATTCATTGGGTCCAATATGTTCCCCCATTAAAACTCCACCAATTTCGCGGCGCCCGGCTTTAGACAGAGCGTCCATTATCACTGCCTGTTGTTCAGCCGGAAGTATCAGGTTCAGCACGTTCCTCTCCTTCATAAATTTGCAGTATCGCTTGTAGGGCAGCTAAACGATCCTCTTCATTGACGCTTGTGTCATCGGTATCCCATCCAGCTCCAGACACATGGACTGGATGCGTGTCAAAAGGTTGCTCAAATATCCACTCACAACTCATGCCGATTAAATATAGAGAGTAAGGGAATACGCTGGGATTTCTTGATAATGCTGTATCAATAGCTAGCCTGGTTAGCGCTGTAGCGATAAATCCAACATCACTGTCATATGCGGTCAGAGGCTGTTCTTCACTGCCATCGTAATTTTGGACGCTATCAAAAGGTGCTTTAGGAAGAGTTGAAAGATGACTATGAAATGCGTCGCGAACGGCCAAAGGGTTTGGGTCATAACCCGGGCGGGAACGAGCAATCATTCCCCCGTAACCTCCTGCAAATATTTCCCCCCAACACAGGGGTATCTTATAGCGTTTCGCAAGAGCGGATAATTGAAGAAAAACCTCAGGGTTTGCTGTTGCGTCAATAAGCAGATCGCATTTTGAAAGGTCTTTAAGGATGGAAGCCATAAATACCGAGGACTCTTGTCCCGCCAGACGAATAATACTTGCATCGACTTCAATGCCCGCAGAAATCAGTGAAAGTGCATTTTTTACGCCCTCTACCTTATGTTCGCCAACATGATTCCAGTACAGCTCGTGACGCACAATATTACTGGTAGCTAGGTAATCATCATCAACTAACATAAATCGCTTTATTCCTGACCGGGCAAGCGATGTCGCGATTTTACTACCCATTGAGCCTAGGCCAATTATTCCAATTCTGATCTGCGTCAGCCGTTGTGATTCCCCTGATAACCTAATCTCTGTGGATGAAGGCCAAATAATACTGAATTCGTATATAGTGGGTTCATCACCAGGGTTAAGGTAAAAAGTTCTTAATGACGATCCATCTCTGCCTAGTAACACTATCGTTCTGGCCTTATACTTATTATCCTCTTGTACCAGAATGTTTGCTGTATCAAAGCCCTCATCTGATATCGCCCGAAGTAAATCCCCTGTAGTTTTGATTTTAGATTTCAAATCAAACCCTTCACTTTTGAACACCCACCCTTCTCCGGATAGTGACAGTAAGTAAGTGAATGACCCAAGACTTTGTGGAACGTCTTCGACGTTTTTTAAATCATTCTCTCCCTCGGAAATCTGAGTGATGAACGTTACAGCCTTGTCAGAACTAAACAGGGTTGCTGTTTTAAAACTGGCGCTGGATAGGGGCGGAATATTACTCCAAGTTTCCATGATATCGCTGGTTAGTACTAAGCGCCGGATGGAACTCCGCAAAATCTGGCCTTCTGTTAAACGATGTGCTGAAGGGACTGAATTTGGTAGTTCGGGATGCTGCTCTGTATTCAGTAACTCAAAGGCGCTGAGCACCATATCCGCCCCGGTTACGTCAGGCTGCCAGTTATCTGCTCGCCATTGCAGACACAGTGATCCCCCTTCACCATATTGGTGGCTTGACCACCTCTCGGAACTATCTCTGGGACGAATATAGGGAGGAGAATCTGGAAACGAGTCCGGATAAGTCATCTTCCCTTCATAAACGCGACCATGAATAGTCATGTTTATTTCTACTGACAACTTACCATCGTTCTGAAAGCGCAAAGCCATGTTTAGCCACTCTTGCTCACTCTCAAGGCGTTTGAGCTCCTTCTGCTCATGCAAAAAGCGCGCAGGATTCTCTAGTAACCAACTCATCAGGCAAACCCCGCTGATTTATTAGGTGTGACGGGGTGAGCGGGGAAGGATAAAGATGCCGATGTACTAACAGCTGGGCGCATGAGAGATTTGGTCATGTTGGTGTCCTGAGCGATTTTTGTACTGAAATAATCAGTGTTGAAAACCCGATCCCATGCAAGCGCGGCTTTTTCACGAGTGCAGTTATACTGTTCGAGCACTTCAAGTGCATCTAGCGCCTCAGTTAGGCATTCTTGAAAGAAAATTACGGCCTCATCGTTTTCCTCTGCAAGATTCTTATCTGAAAACACCGGATGCCCGATGCGCTGGCTATATGTCAGCTGAGATTTGATGGCCTTCCACGTTTCATGTAAAGCATCATCATCTCGGCCCGCCTGGCAGACAAAATGATCGACAACTAATTTCGAAATACAAATACCGCTGGTGGTTTTCTTTTTCCATGACGTACGGGAACGAGCCATTTTCTTGGTCAGCTTTGTAACCCGGCGAAGTTGGCTGGTATCAGCCTGACCAGTTTTAAGCTCTGCACCGACAGCATTGTTGTACCATCGGGTAACCCTACGGGCATCAGATTTAGTCCACTCATCGCCACTGGCGAGCTCATATTCAGTTGTTTCGTTCCCCCAAAAGTCCTTTGTGATAAATGAACGGTATATTGGGATATCGATGTGATAGCCATCAGGGTAGAGTTGGCGAACGCAGTTTGTCTTAACGACAGCATCATAGGCCAGCCTGTCGTCTTTCAACGCTTTTCGAACTCGCTTTCGTGCATCCTGCGCACCAAGATAATTACCGTCTCCATCTTTCAGGTCTTCTTTGTTGAAATAAATTCCGTCATCGATGTCGTAATCACATAAATCGTCCTGGACCATGGTGCGCATCGCATAAGAACCTTGAGAGCTAAATTCTTTTTGCAATGGATAGGATAAGCGAGTCAGGCCATTTTCGAGCCGTTTTCTTCCATTATCACGACGGTTACGCATTTCAGACTGGTCGGTGTTTGACAGAGTTACTTTTTCTGAATGATACCCTTTCATTTCTTTATTGCAGTCAATTAACGTCATGCTGATCTCCCAGAGATTTAAATTTAGGTATTAGATTTAATCGACAGGGCGGTACGAAATTCTTTCATGTGATTATTTGATTCTGCCAGAGCCCATGCGTAATCAACGTCGGACACTGCTTGCCGGGCTAATGCATTAAGTACTCTTGGACGTGCGTCATCCATATTTTCGAGGTATTTGTGAAGCTCCCCAGAGGGGCACTGAGCTGGCATTCGGTATGCAAAACTACCATTGCCTCTCAACTCGGCAATTTTCCGAGCCATATAATCGCAAGCAACCGCTTGGGCATTCATACTCGCAGCGATTGCTTTGAGGCCGCCGGACCATCCCAAAGCTCCACGGTGCAACATACTGCTACTGGCAAGTTCTTCACCTCCCTGAACAGGAAGAGTGCCCAGCATGAATAAGTGCACAGGGCGTTCAGTCTCGCCCCTGAGCTGGAGAATTTCATGGGCTTCGATCATGCCTACAGCACCTGGATTATTAGCCCAGAGCCCACCGTCAACGTAATCGACGATTGCTCCGCCAGAGCCTGGCTCTTCAAGGCGTGCGATTGATCGGAGGATAGGTGCAGCACTAGTTGCCATACATACATCAACCAGTAGCCGATCATTGTCTCGTCCATTTAGGCGAGCCATATGCTGTGTTTTAAATACAGTTGAAGAGTGACGATTTAAATCTAAAGTAGTAATGGCTAAACCGATCCCTCGGCGTTCATAAACTTTGCCAATAGTTTCTTCTCCAAAGGTATCTTTAAGCACTTTGCGTAAGGCAAAGTCACCTGAAGCTAGTCCCGAGCATAACCCGCGAACGTATTTACCTACAAAAGGAAGTGCACGAAGTCGCTGCCGTGGAAAAATATCTTTACCGTAAGTCTGATAAAGCCCAAGAACCTTCTCAAGCTGAATACCAGCGGCTAATGCGCAGGCAACGATCCCTCCTGTACTGGTACCTACCAGTAGGTCGAAGGCAGAACCAGGGTCAGACTGTTTAAAACCTGTCTGACTTAGCCTTTGAGAAAAAGTCTGTAAGTACGTGGCTTGATAAACACCACGCATTCCACCACCGTCTAAGCACAAAACACGAAATGGGTTCATTTGCACTATATATGCCAAAAGAGGAATGTGTTAATTACTATATATAGTGATTTCAATCTTTTTTCAAGTCATACTGTATATAATCACATGCTGTGACCTGCCCCAAGTCAGCACTGAGTGCTGTTAGCTACTTCCCCTTTTGGAACGAAGGAGTCGGTCAAGGTGCAAAATGTCTGCTCAGAGCGATCTGCCGACATAGCTAACAGCATTCTGTGTGAGTCAACTGGGAGCAGGTCACCGGTGCCTGAAAAAAGACTTAATCAGCTTCACCGCGTGCTGATGCATGAGTCTGGCTGAAGAGACGTCTCACCCAGACATCAGTGACGTGCTTAGGATCAGATGAGATATAGGTTGACTTAACAAAGCTTCCTGCCTTGTGACTTGTGACCGGAGATGCCAGCTCTCTCTGGCGTGCGACGAACCTTAATCGTTAGCCTGTCATTTCCTGCCCATTTTCTGGACACTTCAGTCCAGCCAGAGCAAGGTGATTCATTTATCTGCCTGCTAATAACCAGCTATACAGAACTCTAATTCAACATCGGGTTGTTAGGGATACTAGACAGTAATATTCAGATTTAACTCTCATCAAATTTCATCCATACACCGATCGTATCCAAAAATTCTATTCCGACAATTTGGGGGTGGTGGATTAAAGCTTCGTTAAATAGTGAATGATGTTGAGCCGCCACCCCGCCTATACAGAGGGGAAGATCACAGGCAACACCATAAGTTGTAAAAAAAGTGAGATCGATAATTTCATAAGAAGGTGAAGTCAGCCAGGCGTGAAGGTCGGAAGGATGCAATGACGGTGGAGCAGATAGTCGTTCCCGGAGCTGTTCTTCCGGAGTGTAAAATACTTTATGATGATTATGTTCAACATATCCTAGCGTATACATGAGAGACGTTCCTAAAATTTCCTCTAACTTTTTCTGCATAAATAAATTAACTGCAAAACACTGTTGAGATATAAGTTTTATATCGCGACCCTCAATAAAAACCTCAAGGTATTCAGTGATTTTTTGAAGTGCCTTTTCATCAATATATCGTTTTGTCGATGGCTTAAAGTACGGTGCACACATCCCCCATGAGTCCGTCCGTTCTATCGCATCGTGAAATTCTTTCTCATATCCAGAGATAAATTCACTCATATTCTATCCTTATTCAATAAACAGTTCTATCTTATAAAATTATAAATGATACGGATTACAGAAATATTGCAAATCATGACGCGCATCGATAGCATCAGAGGTTTAAAAATATGCCATGGCATTCGCCTTGTACTGGCACACCCATAATAGATTTCTGCCCTCGGTTGAAGCCACTAGTTTCAGGCTGAATAGAATGTTGGCAGCATGAAGGCTGCTCACTTTTTTCAGTACATACTTGCTAAACGTTTTACATTTCGAACATCTTATCTCTCTTCTTAACGTTTGAATCATAAGGGTTTAACAGATACTTTAAAGTCATTACAGATAACTTTAAGAGAGGTGCCATGAGAGGTAAGCGCTATCCCGAATAGTTTAAAAATGAAGAAGCCAACACAGGATGTTGATCGTGGTAATTGTGTATCAGGTAGTGCAAAACATTTCGATTTCATCTCTTACAGCCTCCACGCCCAGATAAAAATTTCAGTCCGTATTCTTTCATTCTGACGAAAATGGGGAGTAGTTGTCCTGACTTTGACAAGTGTCGAAAAAAACGCATTAAATTTGCTTGTATTTAGTAATGGCACATGGTATTCAATTTTTCTGTTAGTCGGAGAAACAATACAACATGATTAATGATGAGAGGATGAAATGGATTTATTAGGTGGAGTTATAAGCATTATTAAAATAGTCCCTTATTACATTTCAAAATTATTTTTTAAGAAAAACTATTTTAAACTGACGCCGCTGAGACAAGTTGAAGCGCTTGAGTGGCTTTTTAATGAGAGACTTTCTGAACAACCTGTTATAAGGCATTGCCAATATCTGAAATTGAGAGGCTATGGATTTGCCGACGACATTATACTTTCAAGAAAAGTAATATTACATTACATCAATAATAAGTTTGATTATAAATATTGCAACTCAATATTTAGTATGAGGGGAGCCTATGAGATCAATAATGGACAGATCATACCCAAAAAAGAAAAAAATGGAACACTCGCAATTCTTTTTCTAGTATGGTTAATGTCAGGCCTTTCTTTTGCTTTGTCACTCACACATGGAATATACTTTAATTTCAGCTTCGAAATTAAAGCTGTCATGATAGGATCACTTATAGTGTTTGTTTTTTATGCAGTTATATTCTATGTTTACCTATCTAGCCATAGGAAAATAATGTATATATTGCCACACATAAATAAAGCAGACAAACCCGTTTCATTATTATCCAAAAAAACTTTACGAGCCAGTATCCTTAGGAGAGATTTAAATCATAGGTTATAAATTCAAATCGTTATCAATAATACATGACATCAGTTGAGTTAGTGGGTTTTTTAATGAAATGTCCTATTCGATTTTCTTCATTTACTCGCTTCAGTATAAAACAATTCAGCAGGATAATAAGTTTATTATACTTCTCAAGTAAGCTTCTGCTCGGGATCTGCACGCGATATAAAATACATGATGACACCGGGTAATTCCGCCCGGTGTTCATGATTCTCTACTAACGGAACGACACTGCCGAGATCCACCAAACTTTAGTAGCCACGGGTCTCGCCACCGCGCAGCGCATCCGATCAGCCAGCCTCCATGCTCATGGTCAAATTCTGGCTGATGCATGTGTTCACTTCAAGAACCGCCCACGCTAGTGCTCGGCAGGTTGATCCGGAATGCCTGCGCTCCGACAGATAAGTTTCATTCGTTTAGACAGTATCCCGACCCGTGCTGGTATAGGGACTTGCGCCGTGCCCTCAGACGTTGCTTCGCATCAAGCCAGTCAACGTATAAATTATTCCGTCATTTCACCAGATATAACCTTTCTGAAGTATTACCGGTGCTTGTCAGCGATGACCGACCTCCGTCATGAGCTTCCATGAAAATATATTACTAAAAGTGATTGCGCTTATTTCATCCGCCGGCAGCCGTAACTGCTCGAAAACTTTACTTCGCGTTATTCCCTGAGAACGCAATGCTGTAAAGACTTTATCAAGTACAGGCGACGCGGGACAGAATTTCTGTCAGGTTCATGCGTTTCATAAAGGCCTGTATGAACGCATCCCGTTTTGCAAGGCTTCCGATGTTTTGACATTGACGCCAGGTTGCAGCTCTGTATCCGGCCTTATTGCAGCACCGCTGCGGGCCACGATGTAATCCGCTGACTCACTCCTCATTCCTGGTTCGAGCCTTAAGCTCAGGGACTTATTCAGGTTTAGTGAGTCCCGGTCTTACCTGTCGTTGTCATCACTTCGGCTGCCCTCGCAACCTTTCTGCATTCATCCTTCGGTTAAAAAACTTAGTTTTATCAGCGTATAAAGCCCGTTCAGAACGGCCTGACGCTGACGTGATTTTTGTCGTATGATCGGTTATGAGCCACCAGAGCCCACACCGTGCGGGCTAACTTGTTGGCCATCCCCACCACCGCAACGCTGGTCGGCCGTCTTTTCAGCAGCTCCGTCACCCAAGGATTCGGCTCCTTCGCCAGTAATGCGGCTGCTCTTGCTCCATGGATAAACAACGTCCGCAGATAAGCATCGCCGCGCTTACTGATACCCAGAAGCCGTACTTTGCCGCCAGTGCCTGTTTGCTTTGGCACCAGGCCAATGTAGGCCGCGAACTCTCGCCCTGAGCGGAAGGTTCCTGCATCGCCCATAATGGCGACCGCCGCAGTAGCGACCAACGGGCCGACGCCCGGGATATCCATGATCCGCAGACAGGCCTCATTCTGTTTCGCCCAGGCGCCAAGCTGCTTTTCGATGCCATCTATCTGCATATCCAGGTCACTGAGCCGCCGGTACTGGTCTTCAATCTGGTAAATCAGGAAAGGCGGCAGCTTTTCCTTCAGACGCTCAAGCACCTCTGGCATTGCCTTGTCCAGTGATGCCCGGCCCTTGCGCACCGTTTCGCCGAACTCCAGCAGTAATCCGTGCAGCGCATTGATCTGCGCGGTGCGGAACTTCACCAACTGTCGCCGCATCTTGTGCAGCGACAGCACCGCCTGCTGTTCCTCGGTTTTTACAGCGACGGCTTTAGCCGGCTGCTGAACCGCCATCCAGATAGCACGGGCATCCATGACATCGTTTTTGTTGCCCATCACGAAGGCCTTGACGAATTTTCCCTGGAGTAACCTGACCTTATGCCCCAGCTTTTCCAGCTCACGCGCCCAGTACTGGGCGCCGCCGCAGGCCTCCATGCCGATGAGGCACGGTTCACGATTGCTGAAATATTCCAGCAGGGCATCGCGCTTTATCTGCCTATCGATAATTTCACCGGAATGCTCATCAATGAAGTGAACCTGCATCAGATGTTTTGCGATATCGACGCCAACAGGGGTATATTTCATCTCGTGGATCCTCCAGTTATCCGGGAGCTTTATGCATCCCGTATTGGGCACAATGATGCCGGAAGTCTGCGGGGATCCACACCTACCTGCTGAACCCTTCGCCGCTCTCAAATAGTTGAGATGCGTTCATTACATTCCTGGTGTTGGCTGAATGAGAAAATATTTTGTTAATCTTTTCTGTATTCGGTGTGAATACAGTACCTGGCAAAACCGTGTCTTGTATAACGCGATATTTCGATCGTTCAGATCGAATACATGTGTGTAATCAGTGTGAACATTCCCTTTGTGACTTAACACCCCAAATTATTTTTCCGGTTCAGAAGTTTTTTTCAGCAGCATCACTGGCCACCGGGTCCGGGACGGACAGCGCCAGTGCCACTGCCGGAAGAGGATTTCCAGTTGCATCAGCGCGCGGGCTGAATCCCGGAAAGGGACGCTGGTCAGCCTGCTACGGTAAGACCAGCCCCGCACCTTCAGGTATGTCCTGAGCCTGGCCGCACGGGCAGGCGTCAGAAGGTGCGAAGCAACAACAACGGTTTTCTCCCCGGCTAAGGCGGCTTCAGTTGACTCAAACACCCCAGACCAGAACCAGCTCACGCGCTCAGGCGTGAGTCCGACGGTTGGCTGCCAGGGAGACAGATGAACGGTGATGCGTTTTCTGCGGCTCAGCATGCAGGGCTTCCTGAGCAGTTGACGGGTCAGCCAGTCGAGGGGGCTGAGCAGAAACGGAGAGAGTGCCGTAAGCAGCCACATAAAAAAGAATGCGTCACAGCCGGATGAAATAAAAAGGCTGATGCTGCCGGACAGCGTCAGCCACAGCAGAAGGTACAGCGCTACCAGACGTTGCTGCATGAGTGTGTTCAGTTTAATTAAAGGAAGGTTGCGCAAGAAAAGCACGGGACGTTAAAGCCGTCCGCCGTTAATCCTGAATCCGTTCCTGAAAATTAACGCAAGCAGAATATCTCTCTGCACTGAATCCAGGATTAACGTTGCAAATGTCGCCCCGTCTCTTAGCGTTACGTCATTTCAGATAAAGAGCGGGTGTCGATGGAACGGGTGATGAAGTGGCTGACGGGGCGGGGAAACAACAGGCATTCAGGGCAGCCGGCGGATACGGTCGTCAGGGAGGTGGCGTTTCGCCCGGTTTTGGAGGGCAGTACGCTTTTGCAGACGGAGGAGCGACGCAGGTTTGTCAGAATGCTGGCAGATAACAGCCCGCTTTCACAGTCTGTGACCGATGCGTGGTGGCTGAAGCCTGCGCAGACGATGCTTGAGCGTGTGCAGGACTGCCCGGCCGCATGGAAGGGTGCCTATTCGTCACCGGGGGGATTTGGTGACCTGAGCCTCGGCGTGGCAGTGCGGGCGGTCAGGCTCGTCAGGGGAATGATGCTGCCGCCAGGCGCCACACCTGAAGAGCAGTCGGCACAGGCTCCGGGCTGGGTCTGTGCGGTATTCTGGGCAGGCCTGTTTCATCATCTGCCCTGGCTGATGCAGGTTGAAGGCGCGACGCAGTCCGGAAAAATCTGGTATCCGGGGCTGCACAAGCCGGACGGCCCGTGGCGGGTCCGGCCCGCAAAGACTGCCCGGGCTCCGGCCCTGACAGGTCAGTACATGGCGGCAAGGCTGCTGCCAGAAACAGGCATGCTGTGGCTTCACCAGTGGCCGGAAGCGCCACGCTGTCTTCTTCAGTTTCTGTCGGGTGAGCGTGCCGGTGCCGGTGTGCTGTACAGCATCATCATGCAGGCGCGTGAGGGGGCTGGTCTGGAAACAGGTGGTCTTTCAGATATTACTGGCACGTCTTCTGTAAACCCGGCACCGGAAATGCAACATGCTGATAATCCCCCAAAATTAGCAGATAACGCACCTGTCCTTTTGTCGAGTCACATCATTTCAGCAAATGTTTCAGAGCCAATTGAAAGCGAAGCGGCAGCTTATACTTCCACACAGGCAGCCGGAGAGGAGGCCAGTCCCGGAATAGAAAAACCTGAATTACCGGTACTGAGCTCCGCGCTGCAGTCTGCCCTCAGCGGGAGCGAAGCCACTGAGTATGGTTCAGAGAGTGAAAATGAAAAGGAAGATTCAGAAATTAAACAGGGAGTGGATTTACTTTCGGTACTGGACCTGATGGCTAAAGGGGAGGCACCCGTCTTATCAGCTGGACAAACTGCTGAGTCAACGAAGCAGGAGCAAACGGAAGGCGGGAAGCCGGCGGGCAACATTGAACCCTCGGAGGGCAGTGTTTTTCTGGACTGGCTGCGGGAGAGCGTGGAGTCAGGAAAAATTACTGTTAATGAGTCCGACAGTATTCTGCATGTACTGTCCGGTTTTATTTTTATGATATCGCCCGATGTGTTTTTCCGGTTTATTTCCTCGCAGCCAGAAAAAAAATATGAAAAAAACAAGCTGCAGAAAAACTTTGAATCACTGGGCCTTCATCACTCACGAAATGGTAAGGGTCTTTACTCTTACCATAAATATGACTCGCCGGATAAACGCGGACAGTTCACCAAACTGTCGGGCTACATGATTAAGTCTGACATTATTTTAAAGAAAGGACGCTGTCTTTCAGACAGCCAATGGCTCTTTCCCAAAAAAGAGTAATTACAGGGTTAATAAAAAACGAGGTTACCATGTCTGATAACATAACATTCGATGACTTACTGAATGATTATTTCTTCAGTAAATCACTCCGTGAGGCAACAGAATGGAGTTACCGCAAAGTCGTAAAAACATTCGTTCAGTTTGCTGGGCCGGATATAGTCCCTGAAAAGGTTACGAATCATATGGTACTGACCTGGAGAAGGAAAGTCATCGCGGATGAAAAACTGTCCAAAATAACCTGGAATAATAAACTGACTCATATGCGGGCAATTTTCAATTTTGCCATTCATAAGGGGTATATCTCTCCCCGTGAAAATCCGTTTAACGGGGCCATTGCCAGACCCGATGTTAAGCGGAAAAAAACGCTGACAGATGCCCAGATAAAAAAAATCTATCTCATCATGGAGGCCCGTGAACAGGATGAATTCATTGGCGTAGGTCAGGTACGTAAAAATGCTCTCCGGCCATGCTGGTTCTGGCTCACAGTGCTGGATGCGTTACGCCGGACAGGCATGAGACAGAATCAACTCCTACACATCAGGCTCTGCGATGTGAATCTCACTCATAACTGGATCAGTCTCAGGCCAGAGGGTGCAAAAAATCATCGCGAGCACAGGGTTCCGGTAACCAGCCAGCTGCGCCCCCGCCTCGAAAGGCTGTACAACCTCTCACTTGAAAGGGGAGCCAAAATGGAAGATCAGCTTTTCAACCTCTCACGGTTTGACGGCCGGAGAAATGAGGTCAGTGAGAACATGGACAATCCGCCATTCCGTGCTTTTTTCAGGCGACTTTCAAAAGAGTGCGGGTTCGTAGTCAGCCCGCACCGTTTCCGACACACGATAGCGACGAACCTGATGCGACTTCCCGATCGCAACCTCAAAATGGCACAGGATCTCCTGGGTCATTCGACACCGGCAGTAACGCTGCAGTACGTGGAAAGCGATATCGAGAGAGTGAGAAGCGTAATTGAGGAGCTGGATGTGGCGTAGGATTAATCTTAAGTCAAATCTAACTGTCTGATTTAGAATATGGAAAAAATACGAAGGATTTATTTACATTATCTTGACAGAGAGGCTGAAGAACAGGTAAATACGTTGCTGAAGTGTTTTTAATGGATGTTAGAAGTCCAAAGGATGGTAGGACATCCTCCGGACTTTAAAGTCCCGTGTTCAACAAAGGTTCGGTAAGGCATATTTACCGACTTATGGCTGAAGGGGACCCTCTGTCTTGCCCGTTAAGGATCTCATCTCTTAACGAACAGGCTCTGAAGAGTGGTGCCCGAACCCGGAATCGAACCAGGGACACGGGGATTTTCAATCCCCTGCTCTACCGACTGAGCTATTCGGGCAACGGGGCGCATTAAACCCTATGCAGGCCCCAGCGTCAAACGCTTTTCACAAAAATGAAATCAACTGCCGCCTTTTCCATCAACCGCAGCAACATTGACCGCCGGTCCCGGTGGCGCATAACTCGGGTGCCGAATTTTCACGCTGTCTAACGCCGCCTGGCTGGCGGTTTTTCGCTGCTATTTTGCTTTATCCACGATTTATCGGCGCTCTTTTTACTAACTGTTTTTTTGCCATAAATCCGTCATCTGCGCTCATTACTCTTAAGATTATTCCTGGACAATCAAGAGCCGCATCATGCAGTTACCCGCCTCTGTGAATACTGTGGTTTCCGCCTCAAGTCGTTACGACGCGCGGGTGTTATGCATTGAGGTCCCTTTTGTCAGTCCGGAGACGGATAACCGTGCGGTAATGGCGCTGTTTGCCGAGCATAAAGATCTCATCGGTTTGCCCGTGGTAGAAAACGGCAAACCGTTTGGCATGATTAACCGCCACATCTTTTTGTCGCAGATGGCGAGGCCCTTCTTTCCCGAACTCTATGACCGTAAAAGCTGCATTGCCTTTATGGATAAGTTCCCGCTGGTAATCGACGTAGAAAACACGCTGGAAAGCGTGGCGCAGCAGGTCGTGGCCAATGGCGATAAGTCCGTCGCTGATGGCTTTATCCTGACGGAGAACGGGCACTATATTGGCATTGGTTTAGGGATCGATCTGATCCGCCGCGTCTCCGACTTACAGGCGCGCCAGCATCAGCAGATTTTACAAAGCATTGATTACGCGCGGGTGATTCAGGATGCGATGCTGGACCGATCCAACCAGCTAATCGCGACTCTGCTCGACGACTGGTGTCTGTACTGGCAGCCCAGGGACGGCGTGGGGGGCGATTATTACGCCTTTCACCGTCATGATAACGGCTGGCTGGCGGTCATTGCCGACTGTACGGGCCACGGTATTCCTGGTGCCTTTATGACGGTAATTTTGCAGTCTGCGCTGGAAAATGCGCTACGCGAGGCCGATCTGCAGGCGCCTGCCCGCATTCTGCATGCGCTTAACCATCATATTAAACAAACCCTGGGACAGTTAAATGCGTCTCAGCAAACCTCGCTCTCTAACGATGGCTGCGATGCCATCGTGCTGTCTGTCGATACCGAACTGCATCAGCTGCGTTGGGCCAGCGCCCGAACCCAGGCATTTATGCTCAGCAACATCAGTAACGAAATCATCGCGCTCAGCCAGGATCGCGTCGGCGTGGGATATACCGATACGCCGGAGGATTATGACTGGCCGGAACAGAGCCTGGCATTTAATCGCGGCGATATGCTGTTTGTGCTGACGGACGGCGTCACCGATCAGCCGGGTGGCGAGCGCAATATTATGTTTGGCAATAAGCGCATTCAGTCACTGCTGATGCGCTATCAGCATTTGCCTATGGCGGAGTTATCGCTGGCGTTTCAGCAAGACTATTTAAGCTGGCAAGGTAACCAGGCGCGACGCGACGACGTCACCTGGTTTGGCTTTCGCTATTGATTGCACCGGGAAGAAAATGAAAAACGAATCACTCCGTGGTCTGCCGTTCAACACCGAATCGCAATCTGGTCTTATCGCGCTCCAGTACACCGGCTTTTTTTCGCCGCAAAACATCACGGCAATGGGTGAAGTGGTCAAACTGTTTCTGGAGAACCACGAGCAGTCACAGAAAGTGCGACGACGGCTGTTCTCCAGCTTTGTCGAGATCGCGCAAAACATCCTGCGCTACTCGCAGGACAGCCGGGCGCTGAGCCACAACGATCAGCTCTATCGTTTTGGATCGCTGAGCCTGCGCTATGATGGTGGGCGCTACTATCTGGAAAGTGCCAATCTGGTAGGCAGCGATGCCAGCGTTCAACTGCGTGGCGATCTGGACTCGTTACGGGTCATGAACGCAGACGAAATTAAACAAGCCTACCGCAGTCGGTTACGCGCAGAGAGTCCTGTCTGGAGCAAAGGCGCCAATATCGGCTTACTTACCCTTGCCCGCGACGTCAGTGAACCGCTGGAATACTGCTTCCAGCCACTGGAAGCCAGCGAGCTCTCTGCCTTTTGGCTAAAGGCGACAATCTGCCATGACTAAAGAATCCTCTATGCAAACCATTCATCTCACCGCCACCGAATGCACGCCCGCCGTGGAATTTGATTTTGCGGCCCAGCGATTTTCCCTGCGGGGCGAATCCTGGCCGGAAAATGCGGCCGCCTTTTATCGCCCGCTGCAAAGTGCACTGGAATCCTGGCAACCGCAGGCCAGCCAGCTGACTGAAGTCAATATCGACCTCAGCTATTTCAACAGCTCCAGCACCAAAATGCTGTTTGGGCTGTTCGATCAGTTCAACAGGCTGGCGCAGAACGGCTGTGAGATTGTGCTGAACTGGTTCTATGACGCTGAAGATGACGTGTCAGAAGAGTTTGGTGAGGAGCTGTCGCTGGATTTCACCGCCCTGACCGTCACATTACATGCGGAACAGCGCCAATGACGCACCTTAATGAGCTGTTTCTGGAAGAAACCCAGGCGCTGAACCATGCCAGCCATGTGGCGGCGCAGAGCTGTCTGCACGCCGAAGAGTACCGCCAGGCGCTGTCCGATCTTAATAACCACTATCAGCGGCTGATGCGCGAAACCTACCGGCTGATCTCGCGCAGCGATCGAGCCGAGCGTGAGTTAAACCGGGTGAATGAGCAGCTTATTGAGCTGACGAGAGAGCTGGAGTACAAAGCCACTCACGATCCGCTGACGAATGTCTGGAACCGCAGCGCCATTATTAAGCGCATCAGCGACACACTGACGCGAACCCCCGCCGCTCTGATCATTCTTGATATCGATTTTTTTAAACGGATTAACGATGAATATGGCCATCCCACCGGGGACAAAGTGATCTGCGAGCTGGTGCAACGTATCCAGCGCAACACACCGGACATTGCCAGCATCGGACGCATTGGGGGGGAAGAGTTCACGATTATGCTGCCGGATACGTTCCTTGGGGAAGCGGTGATTGTCGCCGGGGCGATTCTCGCCTCACTGAACGCGTCCCCCCTGGATGCGTTGCCCGAGCGGCTGGTCACCGCCAGCCTGGGCGTGAGTTGGGGCGCGGCGGGCTCCCACTTCGAAGCGCTTTATACGCATGCCGACGCCGCACTCTATGATGCTAAAAAGCACGGACGTAACCGGGTATTTTTCCGCTAGCGGGCCGGACGCTGGGCAACCTCAACGGGCGGCGGCGTGGTGGGCGGCAGGAAAATATGATCGAGAAGCTGCCGCATTACCGGCGCGGCCAGCACGCCTTCGCTGCCCCCATTTTCCAGGATCAACGCCACAGCCACCTTAGGATCGTTAAAGGGGGCGAAGGCGGTATAAAACGTATGATCGCGCAGCCGCACCGGGATCATTTTGGCATTGTAGGTCTGATTTTGTTTCAGGCTGAATACCTGCGACGTTCCACTCTTGGCCGCAATGCCATAAGGCGCGGTGTGGAAATACTTGTAGCCTGTGCCGTTCGGCGCGTTAGCCATGCCAAACATGGCGTGACGCACCAGCGACCAGTAAGGGGAATGCGGATCGCCAATCTGCGCCTGCGGCAGTTTCGGCTGGTAAAGCTGCACGTGGTTGCCAAGCTGCGATTTCTCCAGCAGGTGCGGGGCTATGACTCTGCCATTGTTAATCAGCGCCACCAGCGCCTTTACCATCTGAATCGGCGTGGCGATCCAGTAGCCCTGACCAATGCCGACTGACACCGTATCGCCCTGATACCAGGGTTTCTTATGCACTTTCATCTTCCAGTCACGGCTGGGCAGCAGTCCGTTGTACTCTTCATTCAGATCGATGCCGGTGGACTGACCGTAGCCAAATTTACTGAGCATGGTGTGAATACGATCGATGCCCATCATAAACGCCACCTGATAGAAGAAGGTATCCGCCGACTCTTCGATCGCTTTTGTGACATCCAGCGTACCGTGACCGCTTTTTTTCCAGTCGCGATAGCGGCGGTCAGTACCGGGCAATGTCCAGGTGGGCCCGCCAAAAAAGGTGGTCTGTGGCGTAATGACGTGCGTGAGCAGCGCCGACATCGCCATATAGGGTTTTACCGTTGAGGCCGGCGGATACAGGCCCTGCGTGACACGGTTGATCAGCGGTAAATTTTTATCCTGCAGCAGCTTTTTGTACGCCTGATAGCTGATGCCCTTTACGAACGGATTGGGATCGTAGCTGGGGCTGGAAACCATCGCCAGCACTGAGCCATCATGGGGATCTTCGACCAGCAACGCGGCGCGCTGCCCGACCAGCAGGCTTTCCGCGTACTGTTGCAGATGCAGATCCAGCGTCAGCGTAATGTTCTTTCCCGCCACCGGCGGCACTTCTTTCAGCACCCGGACAATGCGCCCGTGGTTATCCACTTCCACTTCCTGATAGCCGGGTTTGCCGTGCAGCAGGGATTCGTAATAGCCCTCAATCCCCTGCTTACCGATGTTATGGTCGGCAGCATAGTTTTCAGCGATGCCCTCTGCGTTCAGCCGCTTGTAGTCGTTATCGTTGATTTTGGAAACATAGCCGATCACATGCGCGAGATCGGCCCCATAGGGATATTCCCGGTCCTGATAGGTATCGATGCTGACGCCGGTAAAACGGAACTGGTTAACCGAAAAACGCGCCACCTCTTCGTCTGTGAGTTCCTCTTTGAGAATGACGGGCTTATAGCGGCTGGTCTGATGCAGATCGTGCTGAAAGCGCTCGATATCTTCCGGGGTCAGATCAACCAGTGGCGTCAGTTCTTGCAACAGCGCCTTCATGTCCTCCACTTTGTACGGGGTAACCGTGATGTCATACCAGGTCACGTTGCGCACCAGCGGGATCCCGTTGCGATCAAAGATCAGTCCGCGCGTGGGCGCAATGGGGATCATTTTGATGTCGTTCTCGTTCGAGCGCGTCTGATAATAGCTGTGGTCGCGGACCTGCAGGCGATACAGGTTAAAACCCAGGATGCTAAAGCACAGGCAAACCAGTACAAACGCCATAGCGGCACGGCGGACAAACAACTTCTCTTCAGCGTCGAAATCACGGAAATTCATCAGGCAGGTATTTTCTGTATGGCGTGTTGTTATTAATTGTTCGGCTTCATGATAGTGACATCAGCCCGTCGTGCCAGCGCGAAGATGCACAAGCCTGATGAAAAGTGTGTCATTTAGTGAGAATGTTGCGAAATGGAAAACGGGAGAGGATCATCCGGCCGCAGATGCGCAGCCGGATAAAGGGGCCGATCAGCCACCGTGGGGATTAATCACCCAGCAGCACCGACTCCAGCGCGATTTTAATCATGTCATTAAAGGTGGTCTGGCGTTCTGCGGCCGTGGTCTGCTCGTGGGTACGGATATGGTCAGACACGGTACAGATGGTCAGCGCTTTGGCGCCAAATTCAGCGGCTACGCCGTAGATGCCTGCGGCTTCCATTTCCACACCCAGAATGCCGTACTTCTCCATCACGTCGAACATCTGCGGATCGGGCGTATAGAACAGATCGGCCGAGAAGATGTTACCGACGCGCGCCTCGACGCCCAGGTTTTTGGCCGCATCCACCGCGTTGCGCACCATGTCGAAGTCCGCGATAGCGGCAAAGTCATGGTCTTTGAAGCGCATACGGTTCACTTTGGAATCGGTGGATGCCCCCATGCCGATCACGATGTCACGCAGTTTCACATCGGGACGCACCGCACCGCAGGAGCCCACGCGGATGATTTTCTTCACACCGAACTCGGTGATCAGCTCTTTCGCATAGATAGAGCAGGACGGAATGCCCATGCCGTGGCCCATAACAGAGATTTTGCGGCCTTTATAGGTGCCGGTGTAACCCAGCATGCCGCGCACGTTGTTGACCTCAACGGCATCGTCCAGAAAGGTTTCTGCGATGTGTTTCGCACGCAGCGGATCGCCCGGCATCAGTACGACGTCAGCGAAATCACCCATTTCTGCGTTAATGTGAGGAGTTGCCATGATTCTCTATCCTTTTTAAAAATTTCGCTGTTTTTACAGCATGTTCTTGCCGTAGTCCATGGGGGACAGGTCAAAATAGTGTGCAATCGTCTGGCCGATATCCGCGAAGGTATCGCGGTAACCCAGCGATCCCGGCTCGACTTTCGGGCCGTAAATTAAGATCGGAATATGCTCGCGCGTATGTTCCGTGCCTTGCCAGGTCGGATCGCAACCGTGGTCGGCGGTGAGGATCAAAATATCATCCTCTTTGACCAGCGCCATCAACTCTGGCAAGCGGCGATCGAACAGCTCCAGCCCGCCTGCATAGCCTGCCACATCGCGACGATGGCCCCAGGTAGAGTCGAAGTCTACGAAGTTGGTAAACACAATCGCCTGATCCGGCGCGGTTTTCATTTCCTGGATGGTGGCATCAAACAGCGCATCCAGTCCGGTGGCTTTGACTTTTTTGGTGATGCCCTGCTCCGCGTAGATGTCGGCAATTTTACCTACCGAAATCACATGACCGCCCTTCTCATCCACCAGCTTCTTCAGCATGGTAGGCGATGGCGGCTCCACGGCCAGATCGTGACGGTTACCGGTGCGCTCAAAGCTGCCGGCTTTGTCACCCACGAACGGGCGGGCAATCACGCGGCCAATGTTATAACCGCCTTCCGTCAGCTCCTCGCGCGCAATTTCACACAGCGCATACAGGCGATCTAAGCCGAAGGTTTCTTCATGGCAGGCAATCTGAAACACGGAATCCGCCGAGGTGTAAAAAATCGGCTTGCCCGAAGCCATGTGTTCTTCACCCAACTGGTCGAGAATAACCGTACCGGATGAGTGACAGTTACCGAGATAACCCGGCAACTCCGCCCGCTCAACCAGTTTATCCAGCAGCTCCTGCGGAAAGCTGTTCTCTTTATCGCTGAAGTAGCCCCAGTCGAACAGAACAGGCACACCGGCGATTTCCCAGTGGCCTGACGGCGTATCTTTACCGGATGAGCGTTCGCTGGCGTAAGCGTAAGCGCCTTTTATCTCAGCGTCAGGATCCAGTCCCGGCGGGAAACGCCCGGTAGAAAGCTCGGCCGCTTTGCCCAGACCTAACGCGGTCATATTCGGTAAGTGCAGCGGTCCTTTACGGCCCTGATCCGCTTTACCGTTAAAACAGGCTTCTGCGATATGACCTAACGTATCGGAACCTGCATCGCCGAATTTGTCGGCATCTTTGCTGGCACCGATTCCAAAGGAATCCAGCACCATAATAAAAGCACGTTTCATGCCAGTCTCCTGCGCTAACGCGCGCGACAAGTCAAAAAAAAGCGATCAGATCAGTATACCCGAATCGTCTCCGGTATACAGTCTGTTATCCGCGTTATCCCGCTTCAGTCACACGGCGATAAACCACCGGTGTGGTCGCCGGGGCGCTGTCCCCCAGAATGATGGCCGCTTTGACAGCGGCGGCGGCCTGCTGCCAGTGCGCTTCGCTGCTGGCATGAATAACCGCCAGCGGGCGTGAAGCGTCCACCCGCTCGCCCAGCGTGATCATGTCGCTTAAGCCCACGCTGTAATCAATGGCGTCGCTGGCGCGCTGACGTCCACCGCCCATCGCAACCACCGCCATGCCTAACGCGCGGGTATCCATCTGCGTGACGTAACCTGCGCTATCGGCATAAACCGCTTTGCTCATCACAGGGGCTGTGAGGTAGCTGTCGTAGCGCTCAACGAAATCGGTTGGGCCACGTTGCGCCGCCACCATGCGGGCAAATACCTCTGCGGCTTTGCCGTTATCCAGCACGGCGAGAAGTTGTTCACGGGCGTCGGTTTCGTTAGCCGCCAGTTTGCCGGAAATCAGCATTTCGCTGCACAGGGCCAGCGTCACGTCCAGCAGGCGCGGATTGCGCTGCTCACCCGTCAGGAAGCGCACGGCTTCGCGCACTTCCAGGGCATTGCCCGCCGAGGAAGCCAGGACCTGATTCATATCTGTTAGCAGCGCCGTGGTACGGCAGCCCGCGCCATTCGCCACGCCCACAATGGCCTGCGCCAGACTCTCAGAGGCTTCCCAGGTCGGCATAAAGGCGCCGGAACCGACTTTGACATCCATCACCAGCGCATCCAGGCCTTCGGCCAGTTTTTTCGCCAGGATCGAAGCGGTAATCAGCGGAATGGAATCCACGGTGGCGGTGATATCGCGGGTCGCGTAAAAACGTTTATCCGCCGGTGCCAGCGAGTTAGTTTGCCCGATGATGGCCACACCAACCTGCTTGATGGTCTGGCGGAAATGGTCATCGCTGGGGAAAATGTCAAAACCGGGAATCGCCTCCAGCTTATCCAGCGTACCGCCGGTATGGCCCAGTCCGCGTCCGGAGATCATCGGGATATAGCCGCCACAGGCCGCCACCATGGGTCCGAGCATCAGCGAGGTCACATCGCCCACGCCGCCCGTGGAGTGCTTGTCGACCACCGGCCCGTTCAGATTCAGTGAAGCCCAGTTCAGGACGGTGCCGGAATCCCGCATCGCCATGGTCAGCGCAACGCGCTCCGGCAGTGACATATCGTGGAAATAGATGGTCATTGCCAGTGCGGCAATTTGCCCTTCGGACACGCTGTTATCGCGCACCCCGTTGATGAAGAAACGAATTTCGTCTTCAGTCAGCGCCTGGCCGTCACGTTTTTTTCGAATGATTTCTTGTGCGAGGTACAATGTCGCCCCCTTACGTCAGGGAAAGAGGAGAAGAGGCGGCCGTGAGCCGCCCGGATGAATCAGTAACCCGACTTGCTGGTGTCGCTGCTGTGCCCAAGCGTGTTGAGCAGATTTGCCAGCAGGCTGGAGGCACCAAAACGGAAATGGCGGGCATCGGCCCAGTCGGCACCCAGCGTGTCATCCGCCAGTTGCAGATAGACAGCGGCATCTTCAGCGGTGCGAACGCCGCCTGCCGGTTTGAAGCCAACCTGCGCTTTCACACCTTTGTCGCGGATGACGCTCATCATGATCTGCGCCACTTCCGGCGTGGCGTTGACCGGCACTTTACCGGTTGAGGTTTTGATGAAGTCAGCCCCGGCATCAATCGCAATTTCAGAGGCCTGACGAATCAGCGCTTCCTGCTTCAGTTCGCCGGTTTCGATAATAACCTTCAGTAAAACGCCGGCTTCCGCACAGGCGGCTTTGCAGGCCTTGACCAGATCAAAGCCGACCTGCGCATTGCCTGCCATCAGCGCGCGATAAGGGAAAACCACATCCACTTCATCAGCGCCGTAAGCGATGGCGGCACGGGTTTCGGCCAGCGCAATCTCAATATCGTCATTGCCATGCGGGAAGTTGGTTACGGTGGCAATGCGCACGTCAGGCGTGCCCTGCTCACGCAGCGTTTTACGCGCCACGGGAATGAAACGCGGATAAATACAGATGGCAGCGGTGTTACCCACCGGAGATTTCGCCTGATGACAGAGCGCGATCACTTTCTCGTCGGTGTCATCCTCGTTCAGCGTGGTTAAATCCATCAGTTTCAGGGCGCGCAGGGCCTGCTGTTTAATATCGGTCATGGTGATCTCCAGAACATCGGGTAAACGTTCGCCCACCCTTGAATGTGATAATATTAACAATGATAACGGCCTTTTTGTGTGCACCAAATCACATGAAAGTATGAAACGGCTGCAAAAACTCAGCGAAAATTTAGATTATCTGCAAAGTATGGCCCAAGGCAGCCAGTATAATTCAGCCACCGAGATGTTACTATTATAACATTTCACCAGGACACGATGTGACGGCGGGGATTATGCAAGCGAAAACAGCGCATGACTGTTGTGCCATAACGCGTCGGCGATTTCGGCGGGCGGCTCGTCACGCAGTTCACACAACACCTGCCAGACTAAAACGGCGCGCTCGGGCCGGTTTGGCTGGCCCTGGTAGCCGTTCAGCGGCATATCAGGCGCATCGGTTTCCAGCAGCAGCGACGAGAGCGGTAAACGGGCAATCGTCTGCCGGGTTTTACTGGCGCGGGGATACGTAATCGTGCCGCCTACGCCAATCGCATAGCCGAGCTTAATAAACGCCTGCGCCTGCTGCAGGCTACCGGCAAAACCGTGTACGACGCCGCGCCGTGGCACAGCCTGCCGACGCAGATGCAGTGCCAGCTGATCGTGCGTGCGGCGCGAATGCAGGATCACCGGCAGATCGTAACGTTTCGCCAGCTTCAGTTGCGCATCCAGGAAACAGGTTTGCTTATCAAACTGCGGATCGTCCCGATACAGATCCAGGCCGATCTCACCGAGGGCCACCAGCTTTGGGGGCCGCTGTTGTAACAGGCTTTCAAGCTGAGCGAGGTGCTGCTCATCGTGCTGCTCCGTCACAATCGGATGCAGGCCGAGTGCGGCATATAACGCGCGGTGCTGCCGGGCTAACTGGCAAACAAGGTCAAAGCGCCTTGCCTCGACCGACGGCACAATAATTTTTTCAACGCCCGCGTCCGCAGCCTGGCGCAGACTGACGTCGGCCGCGTCCACAAACGGCGGAAAATCAAAGTGACAGTGGGTATCAACAAACCTCATGTCAGCGGACCCTCGCCATAAGTGCCATCGTTGCCGGTCAGCGGGATGACCGGAGCGATATCCCCCGGCTCATTTGCCACCGGCGCAGAAGGGACCACAATATCCAGCCCTGTGTGGGGCTCGGCATCGCTCAGCCATTGCCCCAGCGTGGCAATAAAGTAGCGACCACAGCGGCGCCCCAGATGGTAATCCTGATTCAACGCGGCAATACGACTGCCCAGTGCGTTACTGGCTAACACGCGCGGCGGGAAGATTTCGATGATACGTAAATCACCCGGCGGCTTTTCAATAAACTGCTGGGTTTCGCGATAGGTCTGCTCGTGATGGTGCAGAATCTTGATCATCGGCTGCAGCGCCCCGCCGCTGAACCAGCGTTCCATACGGGTCACCCAACGGGGCACATCGAACATCTGCGACGGCACGGTACGGATGACCACAATGGTATCGGCCCCGCGTTTTGCCGCTTCGCGTACGGGAATCGCATCGCTGACGCCGCCATCCAGATAGCTTATGCCCTCCAGATCCACGCCCAGACGGTAAAAGCCCGGAATGGCGCTGGAAGCCTTAATAATATCCAGCCAGTTACTGGCTGTGGGGGCAAAGTAACTGGGGGCATAGTCATCACTGCGACAGGCGCACATGTAAAATTGCCGCCCCGAAGCAAACAAGGTTTCGGCGCTGGTCATGGCCAGCGGAAATTCGCTGCGGGTGATATCAATTAACCAGTCGAGATCGATAAGATTACCGCCGCGCAGGAAACGCACGGGGTCAAAGAACAGCTTACTGGTGGTATAGCGGGTAATCACCCGACGTGCATAGCCCGGCTGGCCGCAGACATAAGCGGAAAGGTTCTGCGCACCAGCAGAAGAGCCTAACAGCAACTGAAAGGGATTGAATTTTGCCCGCTGGAACTCATCCAGAACGCCTGCTGTGAAAATGCCGCGCTGGCCGCCGCCCTCGCACACTAAGGCAATCTTGTTGGCTTTAAACGGTGTGAGTGCAAGGGGTTCAATGGCCCCGAGCGTCACGGGAATACGTATACCCAATGTACCGACCTCAGAGTGGGATCCCGAAATACGAATGAAGAGAATGCAGGGAGTTAATTGTGGGTCGATACTAGCACGGAGAACCAGCCAGAGTGTCCATTAATTGTGCTATTAGCGTTGCGCTTTTTAACACTTCGTTGCGAATATGAAGCATCCTTTGCTTCATACTACCTTTCGCGACAAATAACTGGTCTCCGTTTAACGCTGACTATGCCAGCGTTAACCTGTCTGGGTCATCGCTATAGCTTTTTACGGCCAGTAAACAAGCTGATGAGGAACAGAATAATACCCACCACGAACACGACTTTCGCTGCCCATGCTGCGGTACCGGCCAGGCCACCAAAACCTAATGCAGCGGCGATCAGTGCAATCACCAGAAAAATAATGCCCCAACGAAACATAAGCCTCTCCTTAACCATTTTTAATATTGAACTGCTTGTTTCATCCCAGGATGGGTATTCTTATTTGTGCGGCCCGGACAGAGGCCGCACGGAGTCATGTTAAGACTTGACCTTCAGGTCGTTTTTAACACTTTTTACGCCTTCGATAGCTTTCGCGATGCTCTCGGCACGATCGGACTGCGCCTGGTTCGCCACTTCACCTGAGAGCTGTACCACACCGTCGGTGGTTTCAACTTTCACGTTACGTGAAGGAACCTTGTCATCTGCTAATAGCTTAGCTTTAATTTCGCTGGTTGTGGCAGCGTCACCGGCATAACCTTTCATGGACTGCTTTTTCACGTCTTTTACGTGCAGCTTGTCACTAACGGATTTCACACCTTCGACTTTCTTCACCACGGCCACGGCTTTTTCCGCCTGGTCTTGTGAAGTCACGAAACCGCTCAGCGTCACAACGCCGTTGTGGGTTTTGACCGAAATATCGGTGCTCTTAATCGAGTCGTCATCCACCAGCGCCGCTTTCGCTTTGGCGGTCACCGCGCTGTCGTCCATAAAGCCACCGACTTTCTTCATTGAGCTGTCGATTTTCGCGCCCGCGCTGTCAGCGGTTTGTGACGCTTTCTGAGACGCGGACTCTTCTGCAAAGACGTTTCCGCTTAACAGTGCGGTACCTACCATTGCAGCCATTAATGTTTTAGTAAGCTTAGTTGTGTGCATCGATATCATCCTTCTATCTGTTAATTCGCCCCAGACTGTGGGCGCAAGAGCAGCAAACAACGCTACTGCGGCACAGGACGCATGGAGAAATAAGTCTCTTTAACCGTCCGATGAAATAAGGATAGTCGGGATTTGGCACTTTGCTCGGGTAACTGGTTGATCGTGCGTCAAAAGCGAGGAAAAAGCGTGTTTTAGGAGGGTTCTGTATCGTGGGAAACCGGGCCATTCCCAGGGAGAATGGCCCGGAAAACGCGATTAGTGCTCGCGGGTTTTGCGGAAAATGACGTCAGGATAGCGCTCCTGAGTGATGTTCAGGTTCACCATTGTTGGGGCGATATAGGTCAGATTATCGCCGCCATCCAGCGCGAGGTTGACCTCGTTTTTACGCTGGAAATCTTCAAATTTTTTGGCGTCTTTGCATTCAACCCAGCGCGCCGTCGACACGTTAATCGCCTCATAGATGGCTTCGACGTTGTATTCGCTCTTCAGGCGCGCCACCACCACGTCAAACTGCAGCACACCGACCGCACCGACAATCAGGTCGTTGTTATGCACCGGGCGGAACACCTGCACTGCCCCCTCTTCCGACAGCTGGACTAATCCTTTCAGCAGCTGTTTCTGCTTAAGCGGATCGCGCAGGCGGATACGGCGGAACAGTTCGGGGGCGAAGTTCGGAATCCCGGTAAACTTCATGTTTTCACCCTGCGTAAAGGTGTCGCCGATCTGAATGGTGCCGTGGTTATGCAGGCCGATAATGTCGCCCGGATAGGCTTCTTCCACATGCGAACGGTCGCCCGCCATAAAGGTCAACGCATCCGAAATCACTACATCTTTGCCGGTACGGACCTGACGCAGCTTCATGCCTTTTTCATAACGCCCCGACACGACGCGCATAAAGGCCACGCGGTCACGGTGTTTCGGGTCCATGTTGGCCTGAATTTTAAACACGAAGCCCGTGAATTTCTCTTCTTTGGCTTCAACGGTGCGGGTATCGGTCTGGCGCGGCATAGGGCGCGGCGCCCACGCCACCAGGCCATCCAGCATATGATCTACGCCGAAGTTACCCAGTGCGGTTCCGAAGAACACCGGCGACAGCTGACCGCTGAAAAACGCGTCCAGTTCAAACTCGTGTGATGCGCCCTGCACCAGCTCCAGCTCGTCACGCAGCTGCGAGGCCAGCTCTTCCCCGACGGCCGCATCAAGGTCAGGGTTGTTCAGGCCCTTAACGATGCGGACTTCCTGAATCGTGTGACCTTTACCGGTCTGATACAGGTAGGTTTCGTCCTTGTAGAGATGGTAAACGCCTTTAAACAGCTTGCCGCAGCCAATCGGCCAGGTGATGGGCGCGCAGGCAATTTTTAGCTCACTTTCCACTTCATCCAGCAACTCCATCGGATCGCGGATATCACGGTCAAGTTTGTTCATAAAGGTCAGGATCGGCGTATCGCGCAGACGGGTTACTTCCATCAGCTTACGGGTACGATCCTCGACGCCTTTCGCCGCATCGATCACCATCAGGCAGCAGTCGACCGCCGTCAGCGTACGATAGGTATCCTCGGAGAAGTCTTCGTGCCCCGGTGTATCCAGCAGGTTTACCAGGCTGTCACGATAGGGAAACTGCATAACGGAGGTAGTAATCGAAATACCACGCTGCTTTTCCATCTCCATCCAGTCGGATTTTGCGTGCTGGTTAGAGCCACGGCCTTTTACCGTACCGGCGGTCTGGATAGCCTGTCCGAACAGCAGAACTTTTTCGGTGATGGTGGTTTTACCGGCATCCGGGTGCGAGATAATCGCGAAGGTGCGGCGGCGTGCCACCTCTTCTAAAAAGGGATTAGACATGAGTGAATTCTTCTCAACGTAGCCACGCACTCTCAGGCGCAGCAGATAAATCACGGTGGCCGGCAGAATTTTACCGGCGAGTAAACGGTGCCAGATGCGACTTTCTGTCGTCGCGGGATGAGCGCAAAGTTACATTGGCGTGATTCCGGTTACCTGGTCAACTTTAAGGCGGCATAGCATACAATATTTTGCGCTATTGGCCTACAGCGGACGGAAGAGAAAGTCGCGCCACCGGCAAACAGCGGTTCACTGTGCAGCAGATGGCTACTGGTGAAGTCAACGCGGGGGAAATGACGCCGGGTTTTCTCCCGTCTTTACGGAATTCATCCCGCCGCCTCGCCAGCGGGTTAATCCACCAGCTCAATGCCCAGACTTTCCAGCAGGCAAACCGCCTCCAGCCGCGAAAAGCGGGCTTTTTCGACTGTGTTGTTAAAGATGTTGATGGCGTAATGCCAGGATTCCGTCAGATCGGCCCCGCGCAGCACGGTGTGATGAAACAGGCTGCCCGTCATGTCACATTCGGTCAGCGTGGCACCCGTTAAATCGCACTCTCTGAAATCCACCTCGATCAGTTTGCATCCTTCCATTTTCACGCCGTGTAGCCGCAGACCAAAAAACGATCCGCTGGTCAGGATACACGTTGAAAAGTGCAATTCATGGTCCAGGTAAAAATCAGGCCACCAGGCTTTCGTCCAGTCCATGCCGGTCAGCTTGCAGTCGTTAAAGTGAACGCCAAAGAAGCGGGTGCCGGACGGATCGACCAGACTGAGGTTACAGTGCGTAAAGACGCAGTTAATGAATTTACAGGCCAAAAAGCGCGCCGAGGTAAAGTTAACGTGCGTAAATTCACAGTCTTCAAAATGCGCCTGCGTGAGCACCGGTTCGCTGAGATCGCAGGTGGTAAAACACGCATCATAGTATTCAGTGTTGCTTTCCAAAGATTGCATTTTTACGCCATCCTCTTTCGTGCGAAGACACAGGCCCCGCTCCGCATTGTAGACCCCGGCCAGGCACACCAGTGTAATGCTGTTCATGCTTCCTGACGCGATTATGGCCTTACCTTATCACCATGACGGGAAAAAGCGGTTGCCGGACAGTAGCAGAACGCCGCAGAACGCGGTCCACTGACGGATCCGGGCCGACTGGATAAACCGCCTTCACGCCCGCGCGTCCGGCACAACCTGGCCCAGACACAGGCAGAAAAGCAGACCACAATGATAATCGCTCGCATTCAAGAGTTGAAATAATTCTTTTTAAATCAATCAGATAAAATGGTATTTTTTTAACAAAACGCTTCACATTTCTTATAAGCCTGATGCATAATTCATCACTTATCACCTGTCTATTTACAATGAAATAAGGACGCGGCCATGCTGACTGCTGAAATGACTGGGCGTTTAAACGACCAGCTGAACCTGGAATTTTTCTCCGCGAATCTCTATTTACAGATGAGTGCGTGGTGCAGCGATAAAGGCTATGAGGGCGCAGCGTCCTTCCTGAAAATGCACTCACGTGAAGAAATGGAACACATGCAGCGCCTGTTTAACTACCTGAGCGATACCGGTGCGATGCCGGTGCTGGGTACCATCGCAGCCCCGCCTGTTGCCTACAATTCACTGAACGAAGTGCTGATTCAGGCGCTGGATCATGAAAAGCTGATCACCAGTAAGATTAACGAGCTGGCCCATGCGGCAATGACCACCCAGGACTATTCGACCTTCAACTTCCTGCAATGGTACGTTGCGGAACAGCATGAAGAAGAGAAGCTGTTTAAAACCGTACTGGACAAACTGGCGATGGTCGGTGAAGGCGGCAATGGCCTGTTCCTGGTAGATAAAGACCTGGGACGCATGAGCACTGAAACGCACTCAGCCTGAATACAAACCGGCCCACGCAGGTGGGCCGGTGGTTATCGTAACGAACCCTACCGGTCTGACACGTTACGGCTTATGCCAGCCGATAGCATGACGTCATTTCACCGTTGATCCACAACGTACGTTTCTCACCCGGCGGTAAGATAACCGTCATTTCCCGCCATGCTGGCAGATAATCCCCGCGCTTCCCGACCGTCAGATCCAGCCGCGACGCGCTACTGGTTAACGTCCAGCTCAGCCAGAGTGCATTGCCCTGGCGCCAGCCGTGCGACTCGCCGTCATCGTCAAACAGCTCACCGTGGGTCGTGGCGTTGCCCGGCGCCGGCCATACCTGCAGTTCACGCACGTTGTCACGTTGCGCATCGGTGGTGGTTTCACACTGGCCAAGCGGAAGCGCGGCACCTGCGCACACCAGCAGCGGCAGGCGATCCAGCGGTGCATCCAGCGTAACTGTTTGTCCGCCCGCCAGCCAGTTGCCGTTATGCCAGTCATACCAGCCGTGTGGATTCTCGGGTAGATATACGGATCGGGTACGCGCGCCCTGCTCCACAACGCTGGCGACCAGCAGGTCGCGTCCCAGCATAAAGTCATCGCACTCATCATAGGTCCGTGCATCGTTCTCATGGTCCAGGAAAGTCGGACGCAGCATCGGTTCATCGTGCGCGCTGGCCTGCCATGCCAGCGTATACAGATACGGCATCAGCCGGTAACGCAGGCGAATCGCCTCGCGAATCATTGGCGTGGCTTCCGGATACATCCACGGCTCATTCACGGTGTGATCGTCATTCCATGAGTGAATGGTAAAACGCGGATGCATAACACCATTCTGAACCCAGCGCACAAACAGCTCCGGATCCGGTTTATCCCCGGCAAAGCCGCCGACATCGTGCCCCACGTTAAACAATCCTGACAGGCTCATCCCCAGTCCCATGCGGATGTTGTAGCGCAGGGTCTGCCAGTTGGTCCGGTTATCCCCGCTCCAGGTCTGCACATAGCGTTGCATACCGGCACAACCCGAACGGGAAATCAGGTACGGGCGTTTTTCCGGGGCAAAACGCTGTTGGGCTTCCAGCGAGGCGCGCATCATCAGCAACGGCATGACCGGACGAATATGCTTAATGGCAATCGGCTGGCCGAAGCCATGACAGCGCGCTTCGCCGTCCCAGACTTCATATTCATTGTTGTCGTTCCAGGTCGCGTCGATGCCTTTTTTCAGCAACTGCTCCGTGACGTTTTCCTGCCACCACGCCACCGTTTTGGGATGGGTGAAATCCAGATGCGAACCTTCGTCGTCCCAGAACACGGAGCGTTCTGGCTGATCCTGCTCAGAATCACGGATAAACAGTCCCTGAGCCGCCACCTCGTCATAGCGCGGATGATCCTGTAACAGACAGGGTTTGATATTGGCTGCCAGCTTCATCCCGGCATCATGGAACGCGGCGGTCATCGCCTCGGGATTGGGCACTTTGTCGTAGTTCCAGTTAAAGACATAGCGCTTGTTATTAATCGAGGTATAACCGGATGACAGCTGGAACGAATCACAGGGGATCTCATGCTCACGGCACAGCTGGATGAAGGAGAGCAGCTGGTGTTGCGCATCCGGCGCATCGGTGTAGTGCATGGTGGATCCGCTATAGCCCAGGCTCCATTTTGGCTGAAAGAGCGTTCGGCCCGTCAGGCGCACAAACGCCTTGGTCACATCCAGCAGCGTCGGCCCCAGCATCATGTAGTAATCCAGATCGCCCGCCTCTGCACGATAGCGGCGATAAGGCAGATGGTAGTTATCCAGCTCATTGCCCAGATCGAGCCAGCTACTGGAAAGATTATCGTAAAACAGCCCAAAACTGACGCCGTCGCGCTGGGTCAGCGTGAAGGGAATATGTTTATAGAGCGGATCGGTGCTGGCCGCGTTATAGCCCATCGCATCCAGATTACGCATCTCATAGCGGCGATTAACCCGGTTAAGATCCCCGCTCTTTTCGCCCAGGCCATACACCCGATCCTGCGGCTGACGGCGCTGGTAATGTTCAACGCCATCGCCATGCATGTTCAGCAGATAAGCCCCGGTATGACGATCGGCCGCCAGCGGCTGCCACTCTGTGCCATCGAAATGCTCCCAGCTAAGGTACAACGGCGAATGGACCGTCACGCGCAGCCGGTCGGTGGCCAGGCGAACAAACTGCGCCCCCTGTTCAAAGGTGAACGCGGGCAACGAAAAGCCTTCCAGCGATTCCCGATCGCGCCCCTGCCAGGGCACATCATCCTGAGGCGCAATGCTCCAGGTCCGGTTTAATGCCAGCTCCCCGTCGCGTTTCAATAACACGCGCATCAGCCCGCTTTCCAATACGTAAATACGTAAAAAGTGACGCTGCTCGGTTTTCAGTTCGACGAAGTGCGCTGCCTGCTGATGGAGCGTCCATGTCTTAAGCGTTTTCATCAGGTTACCCTCAATTTTTAGCAATATTCTGGCGGCGTTCGGCGATAAACATCACCAGGAAAACCGCGCCAATCAGGTCAAAGAAACCCATGGCAATAAACAGGGGATTGAAGCCAATCGTGTCGGCGGTGACGCCGATAATCAGCGAGAAGATAAAGCTGGCGATCCAGGCGCAGGATCCGCGCATGCCGTTGACCGTCGCCATCTGACGGCGATCAAAACGCTCCACCACCAGCGCACTCAACATGCAGGAGATCACCTGATGACCGAAGCCACCAATGGAGATCAGCGCGATGGCCAGGTAGGGATCTTTAACCAGCGTCATTAACGCCAGCGAGATCATCAGCACCGCACCGGTGATCGAACTGGCGACGATCGAGTTCACCCGGGTGCAGCCAAACCAGCGCACATAGATTTTGGTCAGATAACCACTGGCCACGCTGCCAATATCTGCCGCCAGGAAGGGCAGCCAGGCAAACATCACGATCTGTTTCAGATCCATGCCGCGTTCATTGGCGAGGTAGAGCGGCACCCAAAAGCTCAGCACGGCCCAGGCGGGTTCGGCTAAAAAGGCCGGAATGGCAATGCCATAGAATTTCTTTTCTTTGCCGATGACTTTCAGCGCGGTAAAGAACGGTAACTTTTCACCGATGACTTCCTTGTCCTGCGTAATAAAATCCCGTTCTTCATCCGACAAACGAGGATGGCGTTCCGGTGAGTGATAACCCCACCACCAGAGCGCGACCCAGATAAGGCCAAGGCCGCCGGTCAGCAGGAACGCGCCCTGCCAGCCAAAGGAGATATGGGCGACATAGATGATGGGCGGTGCCAGCATCGCGCCAATAGAGAACCCCACGCCCGCCCAGCCTGCCGCAACCGGACGTTCCTTTTTCGGAAACCACTCGCCGATGGCCTTGGCGTTGGCCGGCGTCGCCGCCGCTTCGGAGGCACCCATCACAAAGCGCAGCAGCGCCAGATGCAGCCAGCTTCCCGCCCCGGCGTGCAGCAGGCAGGTGATCGACCAGATGACGGCGCAAATCAGAAAGCCCATCTTCAGACCGATGACATCGATTAACCAACCGCACACGGGCTGAAACAACGTGTAGGCCAGCTGGAAGGCGGCAACGACCCAGGAATATTGCTCGGTGCTCATATTCAGGGTGTTTTTCAGTTCAGGGGCCAGAATGCCCAGGGAGTTTCGGGTGATGTAGTTCACCGTCACGCCAAGCAGAAACATGCCCAGCATCCACCAGCGCAGATTTTTTATGATCCGCAGCGGGCGCGATGCGCTGCGGGCAGAGGTTGAGTCGAGACTCATGATGACGCTCCTGTAGCCAGTGATTATCACGTTGCCGTGAACAAACTTCTCTCTGCCCCGACCTTAAAAAAGCGCAAAACGTGGGTACAGCCAATTTTTTGCAACTCTTTTCATGGCAAGCTTGCAGCACAACAAAAATGTCCGTTCACACCAGAAAGGACACGATTCAGCACTTTATGAAAAATTTTTCATTTGCAGACTTGAGGGCGATCACAGAATGAAACAAAGCTTAAAAGTGAGCGAAATTGCCGCCCTGAGCGGTGTGTCGGTGAGCACGGTTTCACGCGTTCTGGCCGGCAAAGCCAACATTCGCCCTGCCACGCGCGACAAGGTACTGCGTATTGCCCAACAGCAAGGTGTGCTGGACAACCTGCACCATGGCCGGCTGCTGCTTAATGACCTGATCGTGTTTGCGCCGCCGCGTGCCTTCGATATTCGTACGGATATTTTCTATTACAAGGTGATCCAGGGGATCAGCGAAGCCGTGAAACCGCACGATGTCCGGGTGCGCTACTGCCCGCTGGAAGAAGTCGACAGCGATGCGGCACTGTTTATCGATAAGATGCAGCAGACCGAAGCTGCGCTGGTGATTGGTATTGATGATGAACATATCCATCAGCTGGCCGCTGAAATGCACAAGCCCTGCGTGCTGATTAATGCCCGCGACCGCCGGATGCGCCTGCCGTCGGTCTCCCCCGATCATCATCTGATTGGCGAGTTCTCAGCACGCTATCTGTTTGAACAGGGCCACCGGCAAATCCTGTCGCTGCACTGCCTGCGGCGCTACACGATGGAGCAGCGGCTACAGGGCGTCCGTGATGCCTGGCATGCCATGAATCTGCGCTTCGACAGTCGTCAGCATCTGCTAACGCTGAACAGCTTTAGCAGCAATGACGCCCGCGACCGGCTGAGCGACTACCTGCGCCATTGCCCTCAGGCGCAGCGGCCCACGGCCATTCTGGCCAGCGGCGATTATATTGCCGCCGGGGCGGTTCAGGCGTTACAGCAGGCGGGCCTGCGGGTGCCGGAGGATGTGTCGGTGATGAGCATGGATGGTTTTAACCTGGCGACCGTTCAGGAGATCCCCTTAACCTCGGTACAGGTGCCACGCGATGAGCTGGGCGAAGCCGCGGTGAGAATTCTTCAGTCGCTCCGGTTAGATCCGGATCTTCCTCCGGGTAACCTGCTGCTGAACGGCAAACTGGTGGTGCGCGATTCGGTACGCCGCATCCGGGATAATCCGGGCCATGCGCCGGTCCAGCAGTACGGGCTTTACAGTTGAAGCCGTTTGCTAAAGCGTCAGACAAAACTCTCCCAGCGGGATGACAGCGTGAAGTGACGCTGCCAGCACAGCGTGCTACCCGCACGGGCCATCAACTGCTGACACTGTTCGGGTGCGACAAAGGCGGGGATCACCTGCTCGGCTCCGCAGTGTTTTATCAGGGCCAGTTGATCGTCCAGCGGCGGATGAACGTTCCAGGGCAGCCACTGCGCCAGCCCGTTTTGCAGCATCTCAAAGGCTCGTGTCCCGCGGGCGACGTGGCTACTAAAAATCAGGGTAAACTCAGGGCAGTGGCTCAGCGTGGCCGCCAGACCGCTGTCGGCGACCGCATCGGCAGCCACGATTACGCTGTCAGGTTGCCAGCGTGCCGGTGTCGGCTCGCGCAGCAGCGGCAGTAACGCCAGCGCCGTGGCGGCCGGTAACGTTTTTTGCGCCAGCAACTGGGAGACTTCCTCGCGCACCTGCGGACACAGTCTGACTGGTAATCCCTGGCTGCGCAGTCGCAGGGCCATCTCTGGCCCTCTGCCATGTAACGGTGCCGTGACCACCGCCCCGTGTCGGGCCGCCTGCACCAGCGCGTCGACCTGTTGATGCAGACGCTGATGACGGTCGCCGTAGGACGCATCAGTAATCAGCCAGCGCGCCCGTGGTGGGCGGTCAAATGGTAACAATAATGACTCGCGGCTCCAGTCACCCATATAGGTGATGCCGCCAGCGACAGGCAGATGAAGCCACACGGATCCTGGTGAATGTCCGCTCCGGCCGGTAAACAGATTCAGTGGCCCTACGGCGCACTGGCCCTGTAAAGGCAGCGCATGTCGGCAGCGCGCAGGCACCGGACCGTCGCCCAACTGCTGCCAGGTGATGTCCGTCGCGTAAACCGGTGGCGAGCCCAGTTGCTGCCAGCTGTCCAGCGCCCCGGTATGATCGCGATGAGAATGGGTCAGGCAGATCGCATCAACCTGACCGATGGCGGCCAGATCGGGTCTGACGCCCGGCTCCGGCCCGGCACCCAGATCCCACAGCAGACGATAGCCCTGAATCTCCAGCAGGAACGCCGCGGGCAATTTGCCGCCCACCCCGCTCACAACGGTCAGGCTTGCCATGGCAATGTACCCTGTGGCAGACGGCGCGTTAAACGCGTCGCCAGCAGCATTAACGTCAGAACCACCAGTATCATCAGGCAACCCACCGCCGCCGCCAGCGGCGCAGATCCGCCTTCATCAAGAAAGATAATCGTGGGACCGAGGGTTTGCGTTTCCGATGTCACCAGCAGAACCGATACCTGAATTTCGTTTAACGCGGTAAGAAACACCAACAGACCGCCTGCCAGTGCGGAGGGTGCGGCCAGCGGCAGTAAGATATCGCGCATACGGCGCATCAGTCCTGCGCCACACAGACGGGCGGCTTCATCAAGCGCAGGTTCGATTTGCGCGAAGCCAGCCAGCACAGGCCGCAACACCAGCGCCAGAAAGTTGGACAGATAGGCGGCCAGAATGATCCAGACCGTGCCATAAATCGACACGTCCAGCAGCGGAAGCGGCGGCAGAAAAAACAGGATTGCCGCCACGCCGGTGACAATACCAGGCAGCGCATAGGTCAGCTCGCTGGCGAACCACAGGCCGCGAACCAGTCGGGTACGCTGCAAGCTCAGAAAAAAAGCCAGAAACAGCGCCATGGCGGTCAGGATCAGCGTCGCCAGCCCGGTCAGCCACAGGCTGGTTGCAAAAGCATGGCGGATGGCGGGATAGCCCCACAGCGCCTGAAAAAAGTTTTCCAGCGTCAGGGTTTGCCACGTCAGAGCCTGTCCAAAACCCCGCGTCAACGCGCTGGTCAGCAACGCACTGACGGGCAGGATAAGCGTTGCGACCATCCACAGCCAGGCCAGAATTTCTGTCGGCAAACGTGCGCCCTGTAGCGGTTGTCGCCACGCCTGCGGGGATCCACTGACGCGGACATCGCGCCGTCCGCCCAGCCAGCCGCTCAGCAACATGCCCGACAGGCTAATCAGCGCCATCAGCAACGAATAGACAGCCGTGTCCGGCAACGCACCCGGACCTGTCGCGTTAAGCTGTTGATAGACCAGGGTGATAAGCGTCGGCAGGCGCGCCGGAATGCCCAGCATGGCCTGAATACCAAAATTGCCGACGGCCGCGACAAAGGCCAGCGCGGCGACGGCAAACAGGGCCGGACGCGCCAGCGGCAAAATGATGGTGCGAAGAATCTGCCCATGTGACGCGCCACTGATACGCGCCGCTTCCACCAGTTCGGCGGGTAAACGCCGCAGACCGGCCCGTACCGTCAGAAACACCAGCGGCGCGCTGTGCAGGCCCAGCAGCAGTACGATGCCGCCCCATGAAAAGAGCGGCTGATCGCCCGGCGCGAACCAGGGTAAACCCAGTAACTGAAACAGTGAGGCCAGCAGGCTACCCGGTGCCAGCGCCTGCAGCCAGGCCAGCGCGGTCACCTGGGGCGGAATCATCAAGGGCAGAATAAACGCAAAAACCCAGGCTGCTTTGGCGCGCATATCGCTGAGCGCGACCAGCCAGGCAGCGAGCGTGCCCAGCAGCAGCGACAACAGTGTGGCACAAAGCCCGATACTCAAGGTATTGAGCGTTGCACTGAGGACCCGCCGACTGACCAGCAACTGCGCCAGCCGCGTCAGATCGGGGACGCCCTGCGGCGCTACCGCCGTCCAGATAAGCCGGGCAAAAGGCGCCACCGACAGCAGCCCAATCATCAACACCAGCACGCCCAGCACCCACGGCTCGGCGCGAAAACGCCCGCGTGTAAGATGCCAGCAGCGAGGCTGACTGTCGTGACTCAGCACGCTCATGCTCAGCCTCCGAACAGTGCGGTAAACTGCGCCCGCACCTGCGCATCATCCGCAACCGCCTTTTCCACGTCCGGCGTCAGCAGTTTGATCTGCGCAACCGGAACAAAGCCTTCCGGCGCGGCTACGCGATCGTCAACCGGCCGGTTGCCCTGATCGGCCACCAGTTTCTGGCCCTGCTCTGACAGTAAAAAATTCACAAAGGCTTTCGCAGCGGGCAGGTTGTGGACGGATTTCATAATGGCAACCGGTTCGGTGACGTAAGACACGCCCTCTTTGGGATACACCAGATCGATCGGCGATCCTTGCTTTTTCGCCCGGATAATATCGGCATCGGTGATCACGCCATATTTATCCATCCCGCTCGCCACGGCTTTCAGTGCTGGCCCGTTGCCTCCCTGCGGCGCGATGCCCAGCGCCGCCAGCTGTTTATAGAAGTTCCAGCCGATGTCAGGCGTGGCGATGTCGGTATGGAGTTTGTACAAGGCCGCCCCGGAATAGAGCGGACTCGGCATCGCGATTTGCCCTTTGTTATCGGCGTTGAGCAATGCGTTCCAGCTGTTGACCGGTTTGGCCCGTTGCGTGTTGTAGGCAATGACCGTGGCAATGATCTTGGTGCCAAAAAAGGTCTTGTCACGATCGTAGAAGGACGGCTTCAGGTGTCCAACGGGTGCGTCCTGATAGGCATAGAGCTGCTGCTCTTTCTTCAGCGCGCCGAGATTAATGGCATCCGCAACCAGCAGCACATCAGGCTTGACTCTGCCGCTCATCATTTCCGTATGCAGCACGTTCATTAACTGCGTGGTGCCGTTGCGCGTCCACTCCACCTGAATATCGGGATAGGCCGCTTTGAACGCATCCATCGTTTGCTGTGCAATTTCCGGTGCCTGTGAGGTGTACACCACCAGTTTACCGGTGGGCTGGTCTGCCGCCTGCGCCAGCGCTGAGCCTGCCAGCAATACGGTAAACAGCAACGAGGTCACCGAAGTGAAAATAGCCTTTTTCATACTGTCTGAAGTCCTTTATGCGGGGAGAATCCAGCCGTCAGTCACGATAATGCCGACGGTATCGTCAACCGTAAGCGCAGAAACGTCGTCGAGGGCCAGGGTGAAAGACACATCAGGCGCTGCCGAGGGGGACAGATGGACGTCGTAATGACCGCCACGGTAGACCAGACGTGTGATCTGCGCGGCAAAATGCCCGGTTTCGCCCTGGGCCAGACGGAAACTGGCGCGATGGAAACTGGCTTTGCCATAAGGTAAGGCTGTCTGCTGCGCGGCACAACGCAGCCGTAGTCGCGTACCGCAGAGCATGACCGATGCCACGCCCTGTCCCAGGGGTTCAATATCCTGTACCGGTAGCACACGTCCTTCATCGATAAAGGTGGCAACCATCTCGTTGGCCGGTTCGTGCCATAAGGTTTGTGGCGAGGCAAACTGCATCACCTGACCACCCTCCATCACCACAATACGATCGGCCAGTGCCATGGCCTCACGCTGATCGTGGGTGATGTAAATCAGCGTCGCGCCGCTGTGACGATGAAAACGGCGAAATTCGTCTTCCATCGCCGCGCGCAGATGTACGTCAAGGTTAGCCAGGGGTTCATCAAGCAGCACCAGCCGTGGCCTGGCCACCAGACAACGCGCCAGCGCCACGCGCTGACGCTGGCCCCCGGAGAGATCGGCCGGGTGCCTATGGGCAAACGCCAGCAGATCGACCAGCGTCAAGGCCTGCCGGATGCGATCCGCCCGTTCAGTTCGGTTTACGCCGGTGACTTTCAGGCTGTAGCCCACGTTTTCGGCCACCGTCATGTGCGGCCACAGCGCGTAGTTTTGAAACACCACGCCAAGATCGCGATGTTCCGGAGGCAGGTGAAAATCCGAAGCAGCAAACACGGTGTCGTCCACCCGAATCTCGCCGCGATCCAGCGTTTCGAATCCGGCGATCAGGCGTAGCAAGGTTGTCTTGCCGCAGCCGGACGGACCCAGCACGGCGACAAATTCGCCCTGCTGGATCTTCAGCGTTACGTCATGGATAACCGGCTGCGCCGCGAAGGCCTTATGCAGCCCGGTGAGAGAGAGTGCGGCCATATCTACTGTGCCTTTGCCATAAACGTCCTGCGTTAAACGTTACGACACGTTGATGACAGCACCGTGACATCCCGCTACTTCGGCAGATGCACCGCCACGTAACGTTCATAGCGCGACGGCTTGATTTTGGTGAGATCCGCCAGCACCAGCCCATCGATACAGTTGTTAAAATCGGGATCGCTACCGAAATCAATAAACTGCACGCCGCCCGGCTCGTACACTTCGCAGTACTGTTTGTACAGGGTCGGAATCGCGGCGCCAAGGTTACTGAGCAGTTGTTTCAGCCGCTGCAGATCCTCTTTGTAATCATTACCGCTGAACTGTGCCAGCACGTCAGGCAGCGAGGCCGGATACGGGCAGCGTGAGGTAGCCAGCGGAAAATCTGTGGGGAAGTAGATGCGGTAGAACGCCACCAGCAAATCACGCGCCGCCATCGGCATGGTGCCTGAAATCGAGACCGGCCCGAACAGATAGCGTACTTCGGGATATTTGGCGACATAGGCACCAATGCCGAGCCAGAGGTAATCCAGTCCACGTTTGCCCCAATAGGCTGGCTGAATAAAGCTACGGCCCAGCTCGATGCCCTGGCGCAGGATTGGGATCATCCGTTCATCGTAATGGAACAGGCTGTGGCTGTAGAGACCTTCCATTCCGCGCCGTTCCAGCTGTTCGCCACCCGGAATAAACCGGTAGGCACCGACGATTTCCAGTTCGGCGTCATCCCACAGAATCAGGTGATAATAGTCATCATCGTAGCTGTCCAGGTCACGACGACGTCCGCTGCCCTCGCCCACGGCGCGAAACGCAATTTCACGCAACCGGCCCAGCTCGCGCAGGATTGGCACCCAGGTTGCGCCGTTGCGTCGCCACAGATAGATCTGCTTACCGTCGGTGGTCGTTCCCAGCAGCTCGCTTTGCAGTAGCGCTTTCTTCAGTTCAGCGCGGTCTTCCGCCAGGGCGATAGCGGATTCGGTCTGGAACAGCCCCTTTTTCCCCTGCCCCAGGCGATAGACATGTTTACGCACACGTTTTGCCAGCTCTTTGCCTGGCGTGTGACCATCGTGCCAGTGCGCGAACGGAATCTGTGCTCCAATGCGCAGTTTGATGCGCATGCCGCGCTGCTTAAACATTTCACGCACCAGCATCAGCATCGCCACCGGTGGGGCGACTTTGGCGGTGGTGTAAAACAGGGAGCTGTTACGCCCTTCAACGTGCACCGGTACCAGCGGTGCGCGGGCTTTCGCGGCAAGGCGCAGGAAGCTGTGATGCCATTCACGGTCGCGAACGCCCGCGCTGGTGAGACGGGAAACTTCCCCGGCAGGGAAAATAATCAGTACGCCCTGATTATTGAGGTGCTGCTGCATGTGTTGCAGCTGCTGGCGGCTGGTACGGTTACCGATGTTGTCGACAGGCAACATCAGACTGTTGAGCGGCTCCAGTAACATAATTAACCGGTTTGCCACGATTTTGACATCACGGCGCACCTGGGAGATCGCATGCAGGAGTGCCATGCCATCAATCGTGCCCAGCGGATGGTTCGCCACCACCACGACCGGGCCGCGCGGCGGAATTTGTTCCAGATCGCGCTCGCTGAGTTCGCAGCGTACATCAAGGTGTTCCAGTACCTGCTCCACCATATCCAGCCCTTTCAGGTGGGGATAGCGCGCGGCAAAGCGCTGGAATTCATCTTCACGCAACACCCTCTTCAGCATCCGTTTCTGCCAGTTGGCAGGACGCTGGTTAGGCCAGAAACTCTCAATAACCTGATCGACTGAAAACATAGTTAACCTTTCGTGCCTGTCCCAGAGATACAGCGAAAGTAAGTCGCGATGTTTGCACTTTTATGAATCGGGACAAATCGAAGGGCAAAATTGTCAGCACAGTCTGCTGAGAACGCATGGAAATACGGATTTTATTTATTAAAAACAGCAGGTTAATAAAGACAATTTCGCCAGAGCGAAACGCGGCGTAAAGGGGGAAAAGTCGGCTATGACGTGGCAGTCACTTGCCCTTGCCGGGAGAAACAAGGGGCGGTTGCGCGGCGTAAAAAACGGCAGCGCAACCGTGCAACGGGTCCCTGCCTTACTGCTGGTGCATGATGGTGGCAACGGGATTCCAGATCTCCGTCATCGCCCCGGCTTTGCCTGTGAAGGGATCGCGTGTTGGCAGGGGCACTTTTTTCACTTTTTCCTGCGACAGTTTGAGCAGGCCGATTTCGTCGCGCAGAATCTCGGGCTTCAGGCCCTCGGGATACGCGCCCACGGCCACGAAGTCTTCGCTGGCCGACACCTGACGATGCCCAACGCCCGCAGGAATCAGGACGGCATCGCCCGCCCGCAGGGTAATCATACGGCCGCTGTCCCCACCAAACAGCACTTCAGCCCAGCCTTCCGCCACACCCAGCAGCTCATGCGTGTTGGGATGATAGTGCATGTAGGGGAAGATCTGATCGCGCCAGTCCGAAGGCCAGCCATTTTTTTCAAACGTCGTCTCAAACCAGCGCGCGATGTCCTCTTCCTCTTCAGGCACAACGCGCGGCCAGATGATGAGCGGCAACGGATTATTGGGCACGCCAGCAGACGGGCTGGCGAACATCAAATGTTGCGGGTTATTCGATGCACCGGCTGAAAATGTCCCTGCGGCGAAAGACATCAGCAACATCAGACTGGAAGTTTGGGCAGTCATACAATGTCTCCTTTTTTCTATAGTGTGACAAAGGTCGCAGGTGATGTAATGTGCGCCATGCATCACAATTTACACAATCATCCAAACTCGCTAACCAAAGCCAAATTAATTGTTAACAATTCCACCTTAAGTCGGTAAGGCTTTGTATCGTGGTAGGATTAATCTGTAAAACGCGCAACATAATGCGCCCGTCGCTGAGCAGGCCGGGAAAACCTGCCAGGGCAACCGGCCATGCAGCCTGTTTATATCAGGAAGGGATGAGCGAAAACAGGCTGACCGCGCAGCCTTCTTCTGTCAGATGAGACGGGATTATTCGCCCGTGCTGGCGCTGGACTGTCAGGGCCTGTGGGGGAAAATCCGCCTGCAGGCCCTGAATCAGTACACAATACCGGGTGGGTTAATCGTGGAATGGGTGATCGCCTCATCCTGCTCACCCCAGCGTTGCAAAACCTGCTGATATTGTCCGCCTGCAATCGTGCCATCGAGTGCAGTTTGCAGCGCCGCCGCCAGGCCATTGCCCTTTTTCGTCGTGACGGCAACCCAGGCGCGAAACGGCCCCTGGCCCACCAGTTTCGTCTGGCCCCGTGAGGCGACTTTCCAGGCCGCCACAGAATGTGGACCAAACATCACATCGGCCCGCCCTGATAGCAGATACAGCGTGGCTGAAGCATCATCGGTCAGATAGATCGGCGTAACCGGCGGCAAGCCCTTCGCCCGATTCTGTGCGTCCCAGTTCAGCAGAATGCGTTCCTGATTGGTCCCCGAGGCCACGATGATACGTTTCCCTGCCACGTCCGCCGGTGAGGTGATCGCGCGGAGGGGACTGTCAGCTTTGACCGAAAAGGCATGGTTATCGGCACGATAGGTCGCGAAATCAAATTTCTGCTTTCGCTCTTCGGTTACTGCGATGTTAAACATGGCTACGTCATAGCGGCCTGCGCGAATGCCCAGGGGCCAGTCCTCCCAGGAGGCCGGCACCAGTTTCAGTTTGAGTCCCAGGCTGTCTGCCAGCAGGCGGGCAATGTCCGGATCGCTGCCAATGCGCGTCACGTTATCCGACGCCAGCAGCGCCAGCGGCGGTGAGTGGATAGCCGAGGTGGCGACGGTCAAGGTGCCCGGCTCCACAAACGGAAAATTCGCCGGGATTTTTCTCACCGCTTCCGGGTTCACGGGCGCATGAATGGGCTGTTCATTCTGGGCGGCATCCCGTCTTTCTTCGGCGCATACCGCACCGCTCACCAACACCGCTAACAGCGCCAGAGACGCGTATTTCATATCGGCTCCTTATAATACGCGTGCCAGAAAGCGGCGGGTGCGTTCATGACGTGGATGGTTTAGCACCTGGGCACTGCTGCCCTGCTCGACAATTTTCCCGTCCACCATAAACACCACGTTGTCGGCAACTTCACGGGCAAAGCCAACCTCGTGCGTCACGATAACCAGGGTGGTGCCGGAGCGGGCCAGTTTTTTAATCACATCCAGCACCTCGCCTACCAGTTCAGGATCCAGCGCGGAAGTCGGCTCATCAAACAACATGACACGGGGTTGCAGCATCAGGGCCCGGGCAATCGCAATGCGTTGTTGCTGACCGCCCGACAGATGACTCGGCCAGGCATCCGCTTTATGGCGCAGGCCGACCGTTTCCAGTAGCTCGCCAGCCCGGATGATCGCCTCACGTTTTGAGAGCTGCCGGTGCGCTATCGGCGCTTCGATTAAATTTTCCAGCACCGTGAGATGAGGAAACAAATTGAAGTTCTGAAAAACATAGCCAACGTTGACGCGCTGGCGCAGTATCGCTAGCGCCTTCAGTTCATAGAGTGTATTTCCCCGACGCTGATAACCGATGTACTCACCGTCGATCTGAATAAAGCCTTCGTCCACGCGTTCCAGATGGTTGATGGTGCGCAGCAGGGTCGACTTTCCTGAACCGGATGGCCCCAGAATCACCGTCACAGAACCGGGTTCAAGTTCCAGCGAGACGTCGTCCAGCGCCTTGAGCTTGCCGAAACGTTTGCTGACCCCGGTAATGCTGATGGCCCCGGTACGATGCGCTACGCGGTAATCAATGGCTTCGGACATGGCTGATCTCCTCAACAGGATTGAGCGTTGTGACGCGGCTGCGCCATTGTCGCCAGCGCGACGGTTGGGGTTCACGGCTGACGCTACGCGCCAGCCAGCGTTCGACGCTGTGCTGAATCAGTGACAGAACGGTGGTGATAATCAGATACCAGGCCGCACCGACCATGAGTAAGGGGATCACCTCCTGGTTGCGGTTGTAGATCATCTGAATGGTGTAAAACAGTTCCGGCATCGCCAGCACATAGACCATTGCCGTGCCCTTCGCGAGGCTGATAATTTCGTTAAAGGCCGTGGGAATAATGGCGCGTAGGGCCTGGGGCAGAATAATGCGGAAGGTGCGCCGCGTGGCAGACAGCCCGAGTGCGGAAGCCGCTTCCACCTGACCGTGATCAACGCCCAGAAAACCACCCCGGATGATCTCTGCACTGTAGGCCGCCTGGACCAGGGTCAGGCCAATGACGGCCGCCGGAAACTGCCCCAGCACGTTAATCGTCTGAAAATGGCCCCAGGACAGCGTGGTAAAAGGCACGCCAATGGACAGCGTGTCGTAGAGATAAGAGAAGTTATAGAGAATGATCAGCACCACGATAAGCGGCAGCGATCGAAACAGCCAGATGTATCCCCACGCCAGGCTGCTTAACAGCCAGGACGACGACAGCCGCGCCAGCGCCAGTAACCCGCCTAAAAGCAAGCTGAATACCGTGCCCAACAGCGTTAGCAGCAGCGTTTGCCCCAGACCATGCAGAATGACGGGATCAAAGAACCAGCGGGCAAACACGCCCCATTCCCAGCGTGGATTAAACGCGACCGACTGCACCACGCCTGCCAGGATAAACAGCGCGACCACCGCGCCCAGCGTGCGGGCAGGATAACGGGCAGGCACGACATGTAAATGTTGATGAGGGTTCATACTGACTCCTTAACTTGCCTGCGCAACGCTGTGCACGCCGATCACTTTGATAAACCGTAAGCGGCCATCGTGCGGTGGCTGCCCGTAACGCTCCAGATCGCCACTCAGATCGAACTGCGGCTCATAGCCGTGGCCGGTATATAAGCGAACGGCCTCGGGCTGCCGGAAACCGGTAGTCAGAAACAGCCGTTGATAACCGGCGCGCAGGGCCCGTCGCTCCAGCTCTTTCAGCACCACCAAGGCTAACCCCTGTCGCCGGAGATCGCCACGCGTCCAGATTCGCTTCAGCTCTGCCGTCTGCGCGTCGTAAGGTTTGTACGCCCCCATCGCGATAATCTCCTTGTCGCGCTCCAGCACGATGAATAAGCCGTGCGGCGGCAGATACCATTCGGTTTTTTCCTGCTCCTTGTGGCGGCTGAAGTAATCGCCATAGCGGGCCGCATATTCACCAAATAAGCCGGTGAGAATGGGCACTAACTCTGGTGCATCAGGTGACAGTTCACGGAATTGCTGTTTACTCATCGTGTGCTCCTCAGTCACCCAGACCGGGTGGATTAATTTCGGAATGGTCAATGCGTTCAACGCCTTCGCCCCAGCGATCCAGTACCTTCTGGTAAGCGCCATTTTGAATGACGCCGTTCAGCGCCGTACTGACAGGTTGCGCTAAGCCGCTGCCTTTCTTCACCGTCACGGCGATATGCGCCGCCTTGGGCCAGCCGCCATCCACACTGCCGACCAGACGAGTCTTACCGTTGAGCGCGGCTTTCCAGGCGCCAATCACATTAGGGCCAAAATAGGCATCTGCACGTCCGGCCTGCAGCGCCAGCGTCTGTGCCGCATCGTCTTTGGTATAAATGGGTGTAAAGGGTTTAAGCCCTTTGGCCTGATTTTGTTTGTCCCAGGCCAGTAAAATGGCCTCCTGATTGGTCCCGGAACCGACAATGATGCGCAGCCCGGCGATATCGTCGGCTTGAGTGAGTGATTTAATCGGGCTGCTGGTTTTTACGTAGAACCCCAGCGAATCTTTGCGGTAGGTAGCAAAATCGAATTTCGCTTTGCGCGCCTTCGTCACGGTGATGTTGGTAATGGCGGCATCATATTTTCCGGACGCCACGCCCAGCGGCCAGTCCTCCCACGAGGTGGGCACCACGTTGAGCTTTAACCCCAGGCTGTCTGCGACCAGTCGCGCGATATCGACTTCGCTCCCCAACAGCGTGGTATTGTCGTCCGAGAAAACGGTGAGCGGCGGCGAGTTCAGGGCCGCCACAGCCACCGTGAATGAACCGGGCACAGCAAAGTGATAACCGGCGGGCAACTGCGCGATGGCCTGCGCATTCTTTACGGTATGGACAGGCGTTTTATTGGCTTCAAGACTGACGCGCTGCCCATTTACCGCGACGCTGGTGCTTTCCGCATGGCTGGTAGCGCTGGCCGTCAGCAGCATCAGCGCCATCAGCATTTTGTTCTGCATAGCAAAGGTCCTTATTACAAAGTGAACTGATTGACCGGCTTGGGCAAGGCGAAGCTGTCACGCAGTGTGCGCCCCGGATACTCACGTCTTGTCAGGCCACGCGCCTGCAAAACAGGCACCACTTCATCAACAAAGCGCTCAAACGTATCCGGCGTACCGCCATTGATGATAAAACCGTCTGCAGCCTCGCTCTCAAACCATGCCTGCAGGCCGTCGGCAACCTGCGCTGGCGTGCCATGAAACAGCGGCCGTGGCGTGGCGGCTTCCAGTGCCGCCTGGCGCAGTGAATGTCCCTGTTCACGGGCTTTGCGTTTAATTTCGTCGGTGGTGCTGCGGAAACTGTTCTGGCCGATGTCGCCAACGTCGGGGAACGGCGCATCGAGTGGATACCGGGAGAAGTCATGGTGATCGAAGAAGCGGCCGAGATAATTCAGCGCATCATCAATCGAGACCAGCGCAGCGGTAGTTTGATACTGCTGCTCCACATCCTCTGCATCGCGACCCACAATGACGCTGACGCCCTGAAAGATATGCAAATCGTCCGGTTGCCGTCCGTTTTTCACCAACTGCTGCTTCACATCCCGGTAAAAGGCCTGGGCTTCTTCCCGCGTCGGCTGGTGCGTAAAGATGGCATCGGCATGTCGCGCCGCCAGCTTTTTACCGTCGTCAGACGCGCCGGCCTGGAAAATCACAGGCCGTCCCTGCGGCGTGCGTGAAATATTGAGCGGCCCCTGTACCTGAAAGAAATCGCCGTGATGATGCAGTGTGTGTAGTTTGGCGGGATCGAAGAACTGGCCACTCTCTTTGTTGCGAACGAAGGCATCCTCTTCCCATGAATCCCACAGCCCTTTCACTACCTGAAGGTATTCGTCGGCAATGCGGTAACGCAAAGCGTGTTCCGGGTGCTGCTGGCGGGAAAAGTTTTTTGCCGACCCTTCGAGTGGCGAAGTGACGACGTTCCAGCCCGCGCGGCCACCGCTCAGATGATCCAGGCTGGCGAACTGGCGCGCCACGGTAAAAGGTTCGCTATAGGAAGTGGAGACCGTGCCCACCAGCCCTAAATGTTCCGTAACGCCGGCCAGCGCCGAGAGCAGCGTTAAAGGTTCAAAACGGTTCAGGAAGTGAGGAATCGATTTTTCATTGATAAACAGACCATCGGCGACAAACAGAAAGTCCAGTTTGCCCTGCTCGGCTTTACGCGCGATTTTTTTGGCATAGTCGAAGCTGATGCTGGCATCCGCCTGAGCGGCCGGGTGGCGCCAGGCGGACATGTTACCCGAGGCACCGTGCAACAGGGTACCCAGTCTAAGCTGTCTTGTGGTCATGATTACTCTCTTTTTTCTGCGTCACAATGCCAGGCGGTTGTCCGCGACAAGCCGCACAGGTCGTCAGGAAGTGGAACTTAATTCAGGGCGGGTTCACGACATCGGTCATGAAGATGGCGCAGGGCCTGCTGCGCGAGTTGAGCAAAGTAGTGGGCAGCGGGCGCGATCGACGCTTCATCGGGTGTAAAACCGGCATGGTGCAGACCAAAGTCGCTGCCGCTGCCAATGCTGACAAAGGCACCGGGCACCTGCTGCAGGTAGAAGGCAAAGTCTTCTCCCCCCAGATGCAGGTCAGCCGTCTGTACCCGATAGCCGACATCGTGCGCTACTTCGCTGGTAAACTGCGCCCACTGCGCATCATTGATCAGCACGGGCGGTCCGGCGTGCCAGCTCAGACTGGCCTGCGCGCCGCTGGCCCGGGCGATGTGCTCCACCAGCGTGCGCACACGGTCTTCCAGTTCGGCACGGCGTTGCAGGTCGTGGGTGCGGGCAGTGCCGCCAAATTCCACAGAACCCGGCAATACATTCCAGGTTTTGCCGCCATCAATGCGGGTCACGCTGAGCACCAGGCTGTCGAGCGTATTGAAGCTGCGACTGGTCAGCGTCTGAAGAGCCTGAATAATCTGGCTGGCCACCACAATGGCATCCACGCCCTGCTCAGGATGCGCCGCGTGCGCGCCTTTGCCGGTAACCTGAATGACGAACTTGTCTGCATTGGCATAAAACGCACCGCTGCGCGTGGCAAAGGTGCCGCTCGGCAGGCCCGGCTCGTTATGCATGCCAAAAATTGCCTGAACGCCCTCCAGCACGCCGGCCTCAATAAACTGTCTGGCACCGCGTGCGATCTCTTCGGCGGGCTGAAATAAAATACGTACCCGTCCTGGTAGTTGATGCGCCCTTGTCTGCAGCTCAAGGGCTGCGCCCAGCATGACGGCAGTATGGAGATCGTGACCGCAGGCATGCATGACGCCGGGCTGACGGGAATGAAAACTGACGCCGCTGGCTTCATGGATCGGCAACGCGTCAATATCGGCACGCAGTGCGATCAGATTTTCACCCTGGCCGATTTCCGCCACCACGCCGGTTGCCAGTGGGTAATCCAGTAAGCGAACCCCGGCGGCCTGGAGCCACTGGCGAAGGCGCGCGGTGGTGGCAAATTCCTGACCGGAAAGTTCGGGCCAGGTATGCAGTTCACGTCGCCATTCAATTAGCTGTGCTTCGTTCAGACTCATCATGACCTCGGCGATTCAGGCAGCGACCCATTGATGGGTTGCCAGTAATTCCAGAGACCGGTATCGGGCGCGCGCATCGGCAACCGGCGTGTCGATAACGAATTCATCAATGCTGAAGTTCTGATGCAGCGCGTCAAGCTGCGCGTGAACCTGTGAGGCCGTGCCTTTCAGCAGCGAGGGCGTGCGCGGCTCAATCAGGTAGTCCGTGAATCCACCCTGACGGACATAACGTTCGGCCTGTTCCAGACTGGCAACATTGACGCCCGGCCCGTCTTTAACCTGGACATGGAACTGTTTGAGCCCCGCGACCAGCAGATCGGCCTGGGCGGGAGAATCCGCCACCACAACCTGTACCGCCACCAGTGCCCGCTTGCCGCGGGTCAGATGTGAATAGGTCTTCAGTGCACGCTCAAGTAACGGGCGATCGCCATTGATGTGAGCGGCAAAGACAAACTGCCAGCCCAGCTCTGCCGCCAGCTGTGCGCTCTGTTCACTGCCACCCAACAAAAAACGCTGCGCCGGGCGCGCCGGTATCGGCGTGGCGCGTAACGTTTCGTCCTTATCCTCTTGCGCCGCGCCGGGCGCCAGCCAGTGTGCTAACTGGCGCAGCTGTTCCGCAAAGCTGCCTTTTTCATCCTGATGCACACCGCGCTGCAGCGCCCGGGTGGAAAGCGGCAGGCCGCCCGGTGCTTTACCAATACCCAGATCGACACGTCCGGGGGCCAGCGAGGCCAGTAGATTGAAATTTTCTGCCACTTTGTAAGGGCTGTAGTGCTGCAGCATTACGCCACCCGATCCCAGCCGGATGCGCGTCGTTTGTGCCGCAATCCAGGCGATTAACACTTCGGGCGACGGACTCGCCAGCTGTTCAATGTTGTGATGCTCAGCCAGCCAGAAGCGGTGATAGCCCCATTTCTCGGCCTGTTGCGCCAGCCGCAGCGTACGTTGCAGGGCCGCGGCGGGCGATTCCCCTTCCGCCACGGGCGCTTTATCTAACAGACTTAACTGATATGCCATTCACCTGCCCTCGCTTATTTCCTTTGAAAGCTAGTGTGGCGAGAACGTTATATTTCGTAAAACAACAATTATGAGAATATGAAGTTAAAAAACGGCAATAGAATTTAAAATAATAAAAACCAGGTAGAGAATAACGTTATTTCCGCCTCCCTGTTTAGGCGACCTGTGGAAATAAACCCGGCAACATATCTCAGGCATTTGCGTATTTTCACTAAGCTTTGCGCTATTCCTTATTTTATCTGTCAGACAGAACGTTTCATGATGAAACCATTGTAAAAACACCGCGTTTCAAGAGGAAAAGAAGGATGAACAACATCATTGGCCTGATACGGGAAAACGTTCTGAAGCCGGGTGGGTTTTCAAAAAAAAGACTGTCGGCTATCCCGCCTGCCCTGCCAGACCGCGCATCTAATCAGACGTATTCTGACAGCGGTTCATGCCTGAATAATATTCCTGCCCCTGAGACGCGTGAAAAGAACAACGCGCAGCAAGCTTTTATCCAAACGCCATTATCGCGGAACGACAGTGCCCTCACGGTATTACCGGATTATCGCTGGCAGCCCAATCATATTTAAAGACAACGCGGCCGATTTTGCTGACCGGGTCTCAGACTGTGTTATCAGGAGAATCATGACTTCTTTAACGGAAAAACTGGTGCAGTGGCGGCGTGAACTGCATCAGCATCCCGAGCTCTCTCATCAGGAGTTTGCGACCACGGAACGTCTTACCCGTTGGTTACAGCGGGCGGATATTCGTCTGTTGCCCCTGCCGTTAACGACAGGTGTGGTGGTGGAGATTGGTCAGGGCGAGCCGCTGATTGCTTTTCGCGCCGACATTGACGCCCTTCCCATTGACGAGGCGGTGAACGTGCCCTGGAAATCTCAGCGGCCCGGCGTCATGCACGCCTGCGGACATGATATTCATACGTCAGTCATGCTTGGCGTTGCGCATCAGCTGAAACAGCAGGAAGCCGCCCTGCCTGGCCGGGTACGAATTCTTTTTCAACCCGCAGAAGAAACGTTCGACGGCGCCAGACAGCTGATTGATGCCGGTGCACTGACGGGCGTACAGGCTATTTTTGGTCTGCATAACGCGCCGGATTTGCCGCTGGGTACGCTGCGCACCCGCCCCGGCGCGTTTTACGCCAATGTTGACCGCTTTACCATTCGGGTGCTGGGTAAAGGTGCGCATGCCGCCCGACCGCAGGAAGGCATTGATGCCATCGTGATCGCCAGTCATATCGTTTCGGCACTGCAAACGCTACCGGCTCGCGTCTTTAGCGCGCTGGACACGGTGGTGTTAAGCGTCACCCGCTTTACCGCCGGCAATACCTGGAATGTGCTGCCAGAGCAGGTGGAACTGGAAGGTACGGTACGTACGCACAATGCGACCATACGTGAGCACATGCCTGAACGCATGACCGCGCTGATTCAGGGCATCGCGTCGGGCTTTGGCGCGCGCGCTGAACTGGCGTGGATAACGGGACCGCCTGCGCTGCTGAATACCCCGGAATGGGCCGACTTTGCCCTGCAACAGGCTGCCCAGAGCGGTTATCGCGCCGAACGGGCTGAAATACCGCTGATGGGAGGTGAGGATTTTGCCTTTTACCTGCAGCAGGTGCCGGGGGCATTTGTCAGCATTGGCAGTGCCAGTGAATCGGGGCTTCATCATCCGGCCTTTAATCCTGACGAAGCGCTGATGGGACCGGCTGTCGACTATTTTAGTCAGTTGGCTCCGCACGCCCTACGCCGGATTGCGGCGCGCAAGGAGGCATTGGCGCAACTGTTATAGAAAAACGGGCGTAATCTGTGTCTGAACAAGTTGACTGTTATCTGTTCTAATCGCTATCAGTTGAAAGTGAGGGGAACGATGGACGCCATTAAACAGATCTTAATCGACGAAATTAATACGCTAAACCGTGAAGGACGCCGCGATAATTTGCCGCGTTTCAGCTTCTCGTTTTTAAAAACCCATCCCGGACTGTGGGCAGTGATGTACCTGTGCTATGGCCTGTGCGTCGCGCTGATTTTTTCCACGGATATGCTGGGCTGGCCCGCGTTCTGGTTTGCGACGGCATTTGTGCTGGTGATGAGCTTTCTGATGTTGCTGGACATCAATCCTAAATACCGTTTTGAGGATATTGATGCTCTGGATCTGCGGGTTTGCTACAACGGCGAATGGTATTACGTGGAGCCCGTCCCTGAACAGGCGGTCTCCCGCATCCTGTCACTGCCGGATGCGCCAGAGCGTGTGAAAAGCGGCATTACCCGTTTGCTGAAGCAGAAAGGTGAAGTGGACTTTTACGATGTGTATTACCTGACCTGGGGACATCGTCAGGCCGCTCAGGTTTAATCCTGCGCCATCTCTGCCATTAACCTGCCCAGCGTGACCACCGCCGCCTCGGCCCGCGTATCCCACGGCCAGGCGGTGTTAAGCCGAAAACAGTGACTGAACTGTTCGCCTGCGGCAAACATCTGTCCCGGTGCAATACTGATCCCTTCTGCCAGCGCACGCTGATACAGCTGTGTGGTATTAATACTGTCTGGCAACGTCACCCATAAAAAATAGCCCCCCGCCGCGTCACTGACCGTTGACTGCGCAGGCAGCACCTTTATCAGGGCCTGGCGCGCCAGTTGCTGACGCTTAGCCAGACTTTGCCGCAGCCGTTTCAGGTGATTATCGTAACGTCGGGTCGCCAGGAAATCGGCTAACGCTAACTGCATCGGCGCGCTGGTCGAGAGTGTGCTCATCAGTTGCAGGCGCTGAATTCGCTGCGCATGCCGCCCGGCCGCGACCCAACCGACACGGAACCCCGCCACCAGCGATTTCGAAAAGGAACCACAGTGCAGCACATTCCCCTGGCTGTCCCAGGCTTTAGCGGGCAACGGCGGTGTGCTGTTGTCGTCCCATAGCTCTGCGTAGACATCATCTTCAATCAATGGCACCTGATAGCGTTCCAGCAGGGCAACCAGTTGCGCTTTACGCGCCGGCGTTAAGGTCACGCCGAGGGGATTTTGCAGCGTGGTCATTAACCAACAGGCTTTAACCGGCCAGCGCTGAAGCGCGTCTTCAAGCTGTTGCAGGTCGATGCCGTGCTGGGTATCGCTCGGGATCGCCAGCGCCTTGAGCTTAAGGCGCTCAATGGCCTGCAGGGCACCATAAAAACTGGGCTGTTCGATCACCACATAGTCACCCGGTTCGGTGAGCGATTGCAGGCTGAGGTTCAGGGCTTCCAGTGCGCCGCTGGTTATCACGATTTCGTCGGGCGACAAGGTGATGCCCTGGCGGGCATAGCGCTGAGCCAGGAGCTGGCGCAATGTCGCGTTGCCCGGCGGCAGGTTATGCAGCGCATCCGTGGGCGTGAGCTGATGCGAGACATTTGCCAGCGAACGCATCAGCGGACGTTGCGGGAACAGCGCCGGATCGGGAAAAGCTGAGCCAAACGGCACAATAGCGGGATCGCGCGAGGCCTGTAACACATCGAACACGAAGTCATTAATATCGACCCGTTCGCTGATGGCAACGCTGAGCGGCGCGGCGGCAAGGGCACGGGGCGCGACGTAATAGCCTGACTGCGGACGCGAAACGATCCAGCCCTGACTTTCCAGCAGTTCGTAGGCGTGCAGCACCGTCATCAGGCTCAGCCCCTGACGCGCGACCTGCTGGCGCAGCGACGGGAGCCGGGTACCCGGCGGCCAGATACCGGCTTCTATTTGCTGCTGAATGTCATCCATTAATCGCTGATATTTCGCCACGGCCTGTCGCTCCTGATGCAGAGGCGTCACTTTAGCATGTTGATCAGCGCTAACAAAAATCCCTGGCGGGCCTTACACTTCCAGTGCGGCAGGCTCAGTAGCGTGCGGGCCGACAAACTCCTTCAGCTCATCGATCCGATCGGGTGGCAGCGGTTTGCCAAGCAAATAGCCCTGCAGCGTATTACAGCCAAGCTGGGTCAGAAACGCTTGCTGTTCCGACGTTTCCACGCCCTCTGCCACGACCTTTAACTGCAATGACTGCGCCAGCGCCACAATGGCCGACACAATGGTGGCATCTTCAGAATGATGCTCCAGTTCGTTGACGAAGGCGCGGTCAATTTTCAGCTCACTTGCAGGCAGGCGTTTAAGATACAACAGGCTGGAATAGCCGGTACCAAAATCATCAATCGAGGCTTTCACGCCCAACTGCGTCAGTTCGGTCAGAATCCGCACGCTTTCATCGGGATTACGCATGGCGGTGGTTTCGGTCACCTCCAGCGTCAACAGCTCCGCCGGAATCTGGTGTGTCGCCAGTGCCAGCTTAACGGTGTCGATCAGATTGCTTTGCTCAAACTGCAGCGCCGACAGGTTGACCGCGACTGACCACGTCTGATGGCCCTGCAGGTGCCACTGATGCAGCTGGCGACAGGCTTCGTTAATGACCCATCCCCCAATATTCACAATCATGCCAGTTTTTTCCGCTATCGGCAGAAAGCGATCCGGCGACAGCAGGCCATGCTGGGGATGCTGCCAGCGCAGCAACGCTTCGAAGCCCAGAATCGGGCCGTGCGGTGCGCAGTACTTGGGTTGATAAAACAGGCGCAGTTCATCATTGTCCAGCGCATGCCAGAGGTCGTTGTTCAACTGTAACTGGCTCTGTGCCAGCAGATTCATAGAAGGCTGGAAAAAGGTGTAACCGTTTCGGCCATTGTTTTTGGTGTGGTACATCGCGGCATCGGCATTAAACATCAGCTCGCGCTCATCCTCGCCATCACCGGGATAGACAACAATGCCAATGCTCAGTGACACCACCAGATCGTAACGCGAAATGGGGAACGGGCGGTCAACGGCCTTAACCAGCTGATCGGCGACCGCCGCCGCATCATTCGGCTCGGTAATTTCAATCAGCAGTACAAACTCGTCGCCGCCCAGACGTGCCAGCGTGTAGTAGCCTTTCATCTGGTCACTCATTCTTTTGGTGACGCTGATCAACAGGCTGTCACCGATGTGGTGACCAAAGGCATCGTTTACGGCCTTGAAGCCATCAAGGTCCATAAACATCAGCGCAAACTGCGTGCTTTCACGATTCGCTTTATTGATGGCCTGCTCAAGGCGATCTTCGAGCAGAATACGGTTTGGCAACCGGGTCAGGTTGTCGTGCAGCGCCAGTTGTGCCAGCTCACGGTTGGCTTCAGCCAGCGAGCTGGCCAGGATCGAGGTGCGCGCCTGCATACGGGCATCCAGCATGGAGACCAGCAGCGTAATCCCCAGTATGGCGAGGGTTACTACCGTGACGACAATCGCCAGCCAGTTGCTGTTGACGCCGGATGACATCGTGTGGCTCCCCATCGGGAACTCCGCCGCCATCATGCCGGTATAGTGCATGCCGGCAATCGCGGCCCCCATCACGATAGAGGCACACAGCCGCAAGGCGGCAATTCGCCCCTGTGGGCCTTCGCGCAGTTTAAAAGCCAGCCACAGTGCGGCCACCGAGGCCACAAGGGCAACAATGACTGAAGCCGCGACCCAGCCCCAGTTCCAGCGAATACCCGGTGAAAGCATCAGCGCGGCCATGCCGGTGTAGTGCATCGCGACAATGCCGCAGCCCAGGACAATCGCGCCGCCCAGCAAGCGGAACAGCGGCAGGTTGCCCTGGCAAACCAGCCACAAGGCGAAGATGGATGCGCACACCGCAATGCCGGCGGACAGCGCCGTCAGCGAGGCGTCGTAACTCATCATCATGTTCAGGTCCATGGACAGCATGCCAATGAAGTGCATGGCCCAAATCCCTATCCCCATGGCAAAGCCACCGCCAAAGAGCCACGCCAGGGCCACTTTACCGGTTGAGGTCGCAACCCGTCCCGCCATATCCAGCGCGGTGAATGAAGCCAGCATCGCCACTAAGACCGAAATGACGACAATGAATGAGTTGTATGAGGCCACTAACATAGTGATTTCCGAATAGCGCCGAACACGCCGCTGTTAAAGAGATGATGAAAAGGAATTTTCGCCTTGTTACCCTTTTATCGGCGCGGGAAACGACTAAATTAGGCTTTTTTAATAGCGCTTTCCGATACCTGCAAGCGTCCGGCTCAATCAATTCTTTTAGCTGGCATATGAGCCGCCGTTTTGCTGCCTGACCACAACGTTATGCCTGCACTGACGACCTTTACCGCACGGGCAGACAGCAGCTATTCAAAGATAGCGCATCTGCCGCTTTTCAGCCTCACATCCCGCATGCGCTTCTTCTTCATACCAAACTGACGGAGACATAACAGCGACACCACAGACAGGCAAAACAGTTCTGCGGCTCTGCGTCTTCAGCCCGTGATCGCCTGTCGATTCGCCGTTGCGGCAGGCAATGTAACAAAATAATAAAAAATTTATCGATGAGTTTCGCCACTTTGCCTGCGCTGATGTATAGTAAAAAAAACTAATATAAATCAGCCCCCCTTTTTCCTGGGACGCTGGAGAGAGTGACGGCAGGTTGCTGTTATCTGGCGATTTAATGTTATTTTTTCGAGGTTTTTGCATTATACCATCAGGTGAAAAAGCACTGACCCTAAATAATCAGTAAGGAATGGTTATGAAATTCAAGCTTTTTCTGTTAGCTGCCGGTGTTGCTACCACCCTGCCGTCCGCGACGTTTGCTGCCACTACCACGGGTGCAATTAACGCTACGCTAACATTAACCACGGGATGTCTGGTGAACGGCCAGTCGGCCACCTCTGGCGTCAACTTCGGTTCGTTGAACTTCGGTAGCAGCGCAGCCACCTTTGGTACGTTGAACGCTACGCTGGTCGGCGCGGCGGGTAACGGCATCTATGTGCGCTGTACGACCGGCCAAACGTTTAACGTTCAGGTGACCAGCAGTAACGCAGCACCGGGAACCGTCTACGGTACCGTTTCTTCTGCGCCACGCTACCTGGTGCTGGGCGCCGATAATACTCAAGGCATCGCTTATACCCTCTACAGCGATGCGTCCTTCACGACCGCCATCGCCAACAACACGAATATTGCGCCCAGCGGGACGACCGATCCGACCCTCGGCACCAATTACGCGATCTATGGACGTGTGGTAGGCGGCGGATTTAATCCGGTGATCCCGGCCGGGACTTATACCGACACGATTAACGTTGCCGTGAACTATTAAGTGCCTGTGTTGGCGTAGATGCAGATGACGGTAAGACGGTCACCTGTTTCGTTCACCGCTGGCGGGTTGCTGCTGATCGTGTGTATGAATGGGTGGAGCATTACGACCAGCTCCACAACATTCCAGGTTTCAGCGTCAATCGTGGCAGGTTGCGTGATCTCCGGCACCAATACGGGGATCTTCGGCACGCTCAATTTTGGCACCCAGTCGGGGCTGGCCAGTAGCAGCGTCAGCGCCAGCTATGTACAAAGTTCCACGATTAACCTGGCCTGCACGCCGGGTACGACGCTGAGTATGACCATCAACGGCGGCAGCAATTACACCACGGCCCGTAACCTGAAGCTGGCGAACAATACCAACACGATTCCTTATTACCTCTACAGCAATGCTGCACACACCACGCCGATTCCGGTGAACACAGCCGTGCCATTGAGTTACAGCAACGCGAACAACATTACGTTACCTATTTACGGCTTGCTGCAATTACCCGGTCCGACAAGCGCCGGGGTTTATTCTGACACCCTCAGCGTCACGCTGACCTGGTGATGAAAAAGGAGCTTTACCATGCCATCCCTGCGTGCCCTGTTTTTTCTGTTCGCTTTTCTGGTGTTGCCTCAGGCTCAGGGTGCAAATTCCGTAATGATTTGGCCCATCGATCCGGCCATCGATCCGGAAGATAAGGCCAGTGAACTGTGGCTGGAAAACCGAGGCAATACTACCACGCTGATGCAGGTGCGCATTTTTGCCTGGCAGCAAACGAACAACCAGGAGCAGTATCAGACCCAGCAGCAGATTGTTGCCAGTCCCCCGTTAGTGCGCATTGAACCGGGGCAAAAGCAACTGGTCCGTCTGATTAAACAGATCCCGCCTGCCGCAGGACAGGAGATGGCCTATCGCGTTGTGCTGGATGAAATCCCCACGCCACGTGCCGTTGGCGATAATCAGGCCGGGCTCAATTTTCAGATGCGCTATTCGGTGCCGCTCTTTGTCTATGGCAACGGTCTGGTGCGCGACAATGCAAAACCCGCCCTGAGCTGGCGTCAGGTGAATGCGGGCGGTAAGCGCTACCTGGAACTGACGAATCGCGGTAACGGCCATGCCCGACTCAGCAATGTCACCATTGGTGGCCAGCGGCTCGGCAACGGCCTCTATGGTTATGTGCTGGCGAACAGCACACAGCGCTTTCCGCTCAGATCCGCCGTCAGCGGTGAACTGCGCGCAGAGACCAACACCGGACAGTGGCGCAGCGCCGCGGCGCAGTAAATCGCAATGAAGCCGTATTCCCCGCATCCCGTTGCGCTCGCCATTGCGAGTCTGTGTTGTCTGGTGCCCACGTTTGTGTGGGCAGAAACGTTTACGTCGCTTCCCCCGCCGCCGCCCGTTGACAACGGGGCCACGGGCCAGCGCTATATGCTGGAGTTGGTGGTGAATCAGCTGTCACGTGGCGATATTGTGCCCGTGGAGCAACAAAACGGCCACTTCCTGGTGCGGGCAGGCGACTTACAACGCGCGGGAATCCCGGCGGAGAAGATTCAGGGGCAACAGCAGGTCGATGTGAATCAGCTTGCCGGGGTCAACGTGGAGTACGACGATCGCCGTCAGCGCCTGTTGCTGACCGTGCCGCCCGGCTGGCTGCCTGAACAGACCATTGGTGAGGAAAGGAACGGGTCGCGCTTCCCCGGACGCGTGAGTACCGGGGCGCTGTTCAATTACGATCTCTATGCCACGCGCACCGATGTGGCAGGCACGCGTCTGGCCGCCTTTAATGAGCTGCGCGTGTTTGGTCCCGCCGGGCACTTCTCCAGCAATGGCGTTTTACAGCAGCAGCTGGAAGGACAGAATCGCTACCAGAATGACGGCTACATTCGCTACGACACCTGGTGGAGCAATGAAGACGAAAACGCCATCCTGAGCTGGCGGGTGGGGGATCTGACTACCGATGCGCTGTCATGGAGCAGCAGCGTGCGGCTCGGCGGCATCCAGATTGCCCGCGACTTTAGCGTGCGGCCGGATCTGATCACCTATCCCTTGCCTGCCTTTTTTGGCCAGGCGGCGGTGCCGTCAACGGTGGATCTGTTTGTCAATGGCTACCGCTCTACTCAGGCGAATGTCCAGCCTGGCCCCTGGTCGCTCACTAACGTGCCTTTCGTTAACGGTGCCGGTGACGCCGTGATTACAACAACGGATGCGGTGGGTCGTCAGGTCGTCACGACGCTGCCGTTCTATGTGTCCAGTAACTTGCTCAAGCCAGGCCTGTCTGACTACGCCTTTTCAGCCGGTGCGCTTCGGCAAAATTACGGCATCAAAAACGCCGATTATGGTGCGGCCGCGATGAGCGGCTCGTGGCGCTATGGCCTGACAGACTGGCTCACACTGGAAACCCATGGTGAAGGGAGCCGCGATTTGGCTATGGGCGGCGCAGGTGCCCTGTTTAAAGTCGGCAGTTGGGGCGTGATCAACGGAGCCGCCGCACAGAGCCACCTGGACAGCGAGTCGGGCAATCAGTACAGCTGGGGTTATCAATACAACACCAGCCGTTTCAGCCTGGGCACTCAGCATACGGTGCGCAGCGCGGGCTTTGGCAACCTGGCGTTGGTGAGTAGCCAGAGCAATGCCCTCTATGCAGATAACCGCTACAGCCTGGCACGGCGCACAGCGCAGTACAACGCCAGCGTGTCGCTCAATCGCTATGGCAGTCTGGGCGCGGCCTGGATCGACATTGCCAGCGGCGATAACCAGCGTACCCGCCTGTGGAACCTCTCCTGGAGTAAAAATTTGTGGGGCAATGCCAGCCTGTATGTCTCCGCCAGCCGCGACAGAGAGCAGGGAGAATGGAGCGGCGCAGTCTCGCTGGTGATTCCGTTTGGTGAAAACAGTAATGCTTCCCTGAGCGTCGAACGCGATCAACAGGGTCAACAAAGCCAGCGGGCGTATTTATCCCGCGCCATGCCCAGCGATGGCGGATTCGCCTGGGATGCCTCCTGGGCGAACCAGGGCGGCAACAGTGGCGACTATCGCCAGGGCAGTCTGCGTTACCGCAATAACAAGATCGATACCTCTGCCGGCTTCTACGGCGATGACGACAACCTCACCCAGTGGGCCGATGTGTCCGGCTCGGTGGTGTTAATGGACAGCCAGGTGTTTGCCGCTAACACCATTAACGATGCGTTTGTGGTGGTGAAAACCCATTACCCTGACGTGAATGTGCGCTATGAAAATCAGTCGATGGGACGCACCGACCGCCAGGGCTATCTGCTGGTGCCGTCGATCAGCAGCTACTATCCCGCTAAATACGACATCGATACGCTCGATCTGCCCGCCGATATGACGGTGCCCAACGTCGAACAGCGCTTTGCCGTTAAACGGCAAAGTGGGTTTTTGCTGAACTTCCCGGTCGAGCGGTTGCGCGCCGCCAGCGTGATATTGCATGACGGTCAGGATAAGCCGCTGCCCGTGTCCAGCCAGGTGATTCGGCCGGGACGGGCTACGGGCTATGTGGGTTGGGACGGTATTGTCTGGATGGAAGAACTGGGTGCCACCAATCCCATCCGCGTGATCGCCCCTGATGGTCGCGCCTGCGAAACGATCCTGACGTTGCCTGGCGGTCAGCCGCGGGCACTCAAAACGTATGGCCCGCTTACCTGCCCGTTGCCGCCGCTCCCCAGAGGCGCATCCGTGCCTAATCCCGATAACGCCACTGCCGGAATCACCCCATGAAAACGCTAATGTTGCTGCTTTGCCTGCTGCTGTTGCCCTCGCTGAGTTACGCCGCCTGTGCCCTGCCCGCCTCCAGCGCCAGCTTTGGCAGTGTGACCACCTTTGTGGCTAACACCACGGTCAGCAGCACCTCGACCAATGCTGACGTCAACTGCGGGTCCGGCAGTGCGCTGTCGCTGCTGAGCAATAACCAGATCACCTTTCAGCTGACCAGCGCCAGCAATGCCAATGGGACGCGCGGCATCCTCAAACGGAGCGGCGATACCGGCAGCGACAACATTCCGGTGCGGTTGTGTACCGACAGCGCCTGTGCCAGTGAGCTCACCATTGGCGGACCTGCGTTTGTCTACAACTCCGCCACCTTAATCAACCTGGCGGGATTGCTGGGTAGCCTCAACTTTGCCATTCCGGTCTATTTACGCACCCTCACCGGGCAAACCGTGGCCGCCGGAACCTACACGGTGACGCTGAATATGACGGTCACCTACAACATCTGTACCAGCGTTTCGGCTGTTGGCCTCTGTCTCACACCGCAAACCGGCAGCGGCGTCATTCCCATTACTGTTACCGTGGTGCTCAGCAACGACTGTACCGCCATCACCGCGCCCAATATCAGCTTTGGCAGCGCACCGCTGGTCGCCAGTTTTGGCAGCGTGTCACAAACCATCAATGTCCTGTGCAGTAAAGGCAGCACCTATACAGTGGGGTTAAGCAACGGCAATAACGCGGTAAGCAGCGTACGTAATATGGCGAGTGGGACGAACCGACTGAGTTACGAGATTTATAAAGGAACGACCAGTAATCGCTGGGGACCGAGTGGCACGGAACGGGTAAGCAGCACGGCGGCGGATACCGTCAGTACCGATGGGCTGACGCGCAGCTACAACTACACTGCGCGTGTCCTCACCACCCAAAATACGCCGCCTGCAGGGAATTATACCGACAGCGTCGTGGTGGATATCGCGTTTTAGAGCGGCGCGCTGACGGGGGTTCCGCTGTGGCGGGCGCGATACTGTTTCACCATGCGGCCAATCAGTAATGTCCCGATTAATCCACAAATGGCCGCAAAGGTCAGCCACGCGCCGGGCATCGCCTTATCGCCGCTGGCGTGGATCAGATAGCTGGAAACGGCGGGCGTGAAGCCACCGAACAGCGCCGTGGCCAGGCTGTAAGCCAGCGAGAAACCGGCGGCACGCACCTCGGCGGGCATAATTTCTGCCAGATAAACCACCATCGCGCCGTTGTAGCTGGCGTACAGGAAGGAGAGCCAGAGCTCCGCCGCCAGCAGGTGGCCGAAGCTCGGCGCGCCAACCATCCAGTGCAGCACGGGCCAGGCGGTGGCAATCATCAATACCGTAAACGTCAGCAGCAGCGGACGACGACCTACGCGGTCAGACAGCGCGCCCATCACCGGGAGCCAGAACAGGTTGGAAATCCCCACAAACAGCGTCACCATAAAGGCCTGTTTGTCACTCATCATTAATACGGTCTTGCCGAAGGTTGGGGTGAACGCGGTGATCATGTAAAACATCACCGTGGTGGTCACCACCATCAGCATACCGGCCAGCACCAGTGCCCAGTTACTGGCGACGGAACGCATAATGTCGGTCATTGATGGATGGTGTTTACGCTGACTAAAGGCTTCGGTCTCTTCCAGCATGCGACGAATATAGAACAGGAAAGGGACGATCAGGCAGCCCACGACAAACGGAATACGCCAGCCCCATTCGGTCACCTCATCATGTGAGAGCAGATGGTTCAGCCCCAGCCCCAGCAGAGCCGCGAAGATCACCGCGATTTGCTGGCTACCGGACTGCCAGCTGACAAAGAACCCTTTACGCCCTTTCGGTGCCACTTCGGCCAGATAAACCGAAACGCCGCCCAGTTCTACCCCGGCAGAAAAACCCTGCAATAAGCGACCAAGTAAAATGAGTATCGGTGCGGCAGCACCCAGGGTGGCATAACCCGGTACCAGTGCGATAGTCAGCGTGCCTAACGCCATCAGCCCAAGCGTTAACAGCAGTCCTTTACGACGGCCATGATGGTCAATGTACGCTCCCAGAATAATCGCCCCCAGAGGACGCATCAGAAAGCCGGCACCGAAGGTCATCAGTGTCAGCATTAACGAGGAGAAGGGATCGTCTCCGGGGAAAAAGGTTTTGGAAATGGCCGTGGCGTAGTAGCCAAACACCATAAAATCGTACATTTCAAGGAAGTTACCGCTGGTAACATTGAAAATGGTTCTGGCCGCACCTTTTGGCGGCTTTTGTAAAGTTTCACTTTGGCTCATAACTGCTTCCTTGGTTTTTTATCCCTTTTAGCCTGCCAGAGGTGAGATTAATGTGACCTCCATCACCATTGCACTTTACAAACTCTCTGGTTTAAGTAACAAGAAATTAACAGAAGGGTTACAGCAGCATAACTGCCTGCTCGGCGCAGGATTTGCCAGACAAGATGTGGCAAAAATTCAGGCATAAAAAAAGCGCGTCGGGCTGAACGCGCTTTCTTACAAAAAAAGGGATAAACCGATGAAGGAGAAACAGGCGAAACGCACTCAATGCAAGGCTGTGCAGGACGGGTTTAGCCTGCGCACATCAACGACGCGTTATTTTTTTACCGTTTCCATCCCCATCAGGCCGATCTTGAGATAACCCGCCGTGCGCAGTTCATCCATCACGCTCATCAGAGTTTCATAATCGACCGATTTGTCGGCCTGGAAGAAAATGGTGGTATCTTTGTTGCCTTGCGTCTGCTGCATCAACACGTTGATAAGCGCGTCCTTGTTCACCTGATCGTTACCTACGTAAAGCTGCTTATCGGCTTTAATCGAGAGATAGACCGGTTTTTCCGGACGCGGTTGCGGCGCACTGGTGGACGCGGGCAGATTCACACGCACATCCACCGTTGCCAGGGGCGCAGCCACCATAAAGATAATCAGCAGTACCAGCATCACGTCGATAAACGGCGTGACGTTGATTTCATGCATTTCACCATCGGTTTCTGAGCTGTCGTTAAATCGCATTGCCATAACGCTTACCCCAGACGCAGTTTTTGCGCGGCGGCAGGACGACTGACCTCAGGCTGAGCCAGGTTTCCCAGGTCGATATCGCGGCTTTGCAGCAGCATGACCTGCGCGGCAACGTCGCCTAAGGAGGCTTTGTAATTAGCGATCATACGGGCAAACACGTTATAAATCACAACCGCCGGAATCGCCGCGACTAAACCAATGGCCGTCGCCAGCAGCGCTTCGGCGATACCCGGTGCCACGACCGCCAGGTTAGTCGTCTGGGTTTTGGCAATACCGATAAAGCTGTTCATAATGCCCCAGACGGTACCAAACAGGCCGACGAAGGGCGCCACCGAGCCAATCGTGGCCAGGAAGCCATTCCCGCGCCCCGCATGACGGCAGAATGCCGCAACCCGACGCTCAAGACGAAACGCAGTGCGTTCTTTAATGCCGCCGGTTTCTTCCACGCCTGCGGACAGTTCCAGCTCGTTTTGCGCATCATGTAACAGCACCGCGCTGTGGCTGGCCGCATGGAAGCTCTGGGCCGCGCGCGCGGCATCATTGAGACTGCGGGCTTCGCCTAATGCCAGCTGTTCACGCTTCAGGCGACGTCTGGCGGCGCTCAGCTCAGCGTACTTCCCGAAGAAAATGGCCCAGGTCACGACCGAGGCCAGTAACAGACCGATCATGACAACCTTCACCACAATATCGGCATGCTGATACATGCCCCACACGGAAAGGTCCGCTTGCATTAAATCACTGGCTACCACGCTGCTTCTCCAACTTCATATACAGGATGCGGAATAAGGGCAAATGATAGCAAAAATCAATCGAATTGATAGTGGTTCTCATTAGTATTTACAATCAAATAGCTGGACATCGCTGGAAGAAGGGATAACGCGTAGCCGTATCTGTTGCACCGTGTTGCCTGTATCCGGACAGTATGCAACGCAGCGATGAGGGCGGTCAGAAACTGCCTGGTCGATGGCTGATGCGCATGGAGAGTGAGTTGATCCGCAGCCCGCCCTGCTGAGCACGCTAACCGCAGACGCAGGGAAAGTGTTTTGTGGCGTTTAATAAGCCATCGGGCGTCATAATGGCGCGAGAAAAATAATTTTATCCGGTCCAGCATCAATCTGAATTTTCATTGTCAGATAAGCCAGCACGTAAAACATTGAGGCCGCCAGTCAGGGTTTGCCTGTTGTAAGTGGCCGTTGCGCAAACATAATGAAAACAGCCGATGAGTAACCTCTTTATCGCCAGCCTGATGACGTTTTTTCGTCGAATAAAGCAGCAGGGCCGCTGTGCTTCACATAACAGGATCGCTGCCTGCAATCGCCACGCTGATCGGCAATCCGTCCGGGCCCATCCGGAAGATGCGTCACTGAGTGCCGGCGCGCGCCGGTCCTCTTTGGTATCTGTACCAGGCGCTGAGGACTCGCCACAAATGCCGGGACGCCCAGCCTCTCTCTGGCTGTCGCGCGTCTTCCTGCTTATCTCACTGCTGTTGCCGGGATCGGGCATGGTTTCACCCTGTTCAGGGGCGTGCTATGCCGCGACGAACACCTTGATTACGTTACACTTCTTCAGGCGCTGCTATGAATCGGGCAAGCCCTCATCCGGTATGGTGAAGTGTTTCAGTCGTCAGCTCCGCACGGTCGCGCTCATTCGCTTTATTCATGCTTCACGCAATGCGGCACCGCCGGGCAAACTGAAGCGTTTTCACTATGCGCATCACGCCGGTAAAAAGTCCGTCCGGCCGCCATTCCGTGCAGACAGCGGGGAAGCGCCAACACCGGTAAGTACGTCAACCTCCCCCCTGTTCCAGCCTGATACCTTACTGCGTCAGCGCCCTGCGCAACCGCTGCCGCCCTGCCTGAGTCAGGCAGACAACGCGGCACAGCAAAATCTGTTTGTGCCGCAACGGGACATGGACGCGGGCTTACTGCCCTGTCTGCATTGACCGCGGCTGGGCAGGTTAATGGATATCCCCCGGGCTGACGCCCCAGCGGGAGACGGTGCCGCTGTCCGCGCGCTGACGCTGCTGATAGCGTCCTTTCGCCGCAATCATTGCCACCGTCAGCAAGGCCGGAATTGCTAATACCGCGAAAATCGTGGTAACGCCCCATCCCAGCGCCAGCATTTCCGCGCCCGCCAGCGCACTCAGGATTGCGCCAACGCGCCCGACGCCGTGCATCCAGCTGGAACCGGTTGCCCGCGCCTCGGTGGGATAAAAGCTGGCCGACAGGGCATTCATTCCGGTGTTCGCGCCACCAATGCAAAAGCCTATCATCAGTGCGCAGCCGCCAAGCAACACCGGATGCGTCATCGACAGCCCCATACAAACAGTAAACAGTCCACCCGCGCCGTAAATCAGCGATAAGGCACGATGCGATTCAATACGATCCATCAGCCAGCCCGAAAACAGAGAACCGCATGTGCCGCCAGCCTGGAACAGGGCCGTAATAACCGCTGCCTGAACCACGCTAAAACCGTTGTCTTTAATCAGCATCGGCAGCCAGCTGCCCAGGGTGTAAAACAGAAACAGTGCGGTGAAATAGGCGCCCCACAGCATCAGGCTGCCGAAGCGGTAGGTGTCATTGAGGACGACTTTAACAGGTTGCGCGTGAGCCCGACTGACCGGGGGCAACGCCAGCGTACACTGTTGCAGATCCAGATCCGGGGCCAGTTTCGCCAGGATACGGTGAATTTTTTGGCTGGCCGCGCGCCTGACCACCAGAAAGCAGACCGACTCCGGCAGCGCCCAAAGCAGTAACGGCACAAACAGGATCGGCAGGATGCCGCCCAGCAACAGCACAGCATGCCAGCCAAAGTGCGGCATCAGCCAGGAGGCGGCGAAACCGCCCAGTGCCGCGCCAAAAGTAAAGCCACAAAAAACGACGGTGATAAGAAAGGCGCGCCGTCTGGCCGGGGCAAACTCTGCCACCAGCGTCCCCACATTCGGCATCGCCGCGCCTAAACCCAGGCCGGTGAGAAAGCGAAACAGGACCATCTGTTCCATATTTTGCGAGAAGGCGGTGATCAGCGTCCACGCGCCAAAAAAGAACACGCTGTTAATGATGACCACTTTTCGGCCCAGCTTATCGGACAGCGGACCCGAGAGCATCGCCCCCAGCGCCAGTCCCACCAGCGCCGCGCTGATAATCAGCCCCAGTTCGCGATTCGTGATCCCCCAGTCTGCTTTTAATTCAGGGGCAATAAACCCCATGATGGCGATATCGAACCCATCAAGCGCGATGATGCAGAAGCCGAACAGCACCACCATCTTTTGCCACATCCCCAGCGGGCGGCTGTCGATTAACGCCCGAACATCAATTGCTTTGCTTTCCGCCACGGTGACTCTCCGGTGAAATAAGTAATGTGCAGTTACTATATGCAGGCGCTGCAGGGCAAGAAATGGCGATAATCGAAATTTTGTGCGTTTATCGCGCAACCTGCGCCCGTGCGGGCAGCTGAAATGCGTTAATGGCTTGTTAAAAATAAGGAATTTTCTGGAAAGTCTGCCTGGACTGTCCGGTGAGGATTGTGAGCGTGATCGGCGTGATGCCAGCAAAGGGAAAGAGAGAAAACGCGGGATTGGGGTAACGGGGCCAGTCAGCCTGGCCCCTGTGAATTACCGCATGGCGGTCAGCCGTACCGGCGCGTTTGCCGCACCGAAGCCGTGATAGCGACGCCGCCGCTCCAGTAGTTCAAAGAAAAAGCGCCCTTTTTCATAGGGTTCCGTATAGACGTGAAGCAGCTCTCCGCCCTGTTCATCGCGATCATACATCACGTCAAAGCGCTGTAACTGCGCCAGAAAATCCGGGTCGAGGTCAAAGCGCGCCAGCAGATCCTGATAATAGTTAGCGGGGATGCGCAAAGTTTTCAGGCCGCGTTCGCGGGCGGCTTTTACTGCGCTGAACAGATCGTCGCAACCAAACGCCACGTGCTGTAATCCCGCCCCCTGGTAGGTCGTCAACGCACGGGCGATCTGCGTTTCCCGGCTGACCGACATATTCAACGGCAGACGGATCGCATCATTCGGGCTGCGTAAAACGCGGCTGCGCACCAGCCCAAGCGGATCAGGCAGTTCCCATTCGGTATCCTGAACAAAGCCCGGTACGCTGCGCAGGAACATAATCCAGTTGTCGCGCGTTTCATCCGGCAACGCGATCGCCAGATGATCCAGGGTCTGCATCGCAGGCTGAGGCGCGCTGCGATGCGTTAAATTGAAATCACTGTGGTAACCGTCCTGACCGGCGGGCTCGTCTTCCACCAGATAAATCAGGCTGCCATCCGGCGCGCATAAAGCCGGTATCTGACGTTCATTTGGGCCGGTTTCGCCCTGCCAGATAGCGTAGCCATAATCCTGCGCCCGTTGAATCAGGTTCTCCACGCCGCGTACGCGCCAGGCCACTGCACAGAGGGAAATACCATGCTGATGGTAGTAACCGCTGGCCTGGCTGTCGGGCTGCGCATTCAGAATGACGTTGACCTTGCCGTTGCGATAAAGCGAAACCTGTTTCGAACGGTGCTCGCCCGCGTGCACCAGGCCAAGCTGCGTGAGCCACTGCCCTAACGCCAGCGCATCGTTATGGCTGACGGCAAATTCAATAAACTCCAGTGCCAGCAGCGGCGGCTGAGGCGCTGAGTGAAATAATTCTTCTCCCGCCAGTGAAGCCAGCGCGCTGGGCAGCAGCGGTTGTCTGACCAGCCAGTCGCGGGTTTGCTCCTCCAGCCACAACAGCGATCGGTAGCCGTCCTGCGCCGTCGGCACTACCGGTGAAGCGCGGAATCCGTCGTTAAAAATCTCCAGCGACCAGGCATCGCGATAGCCATGTGCTGACAACTGCGTCATAAACTGCGTCAGATTCAGTTCCCCCTGGCCGGGGAAGCAGCGGAAGTGACGGCTCCAGGAAAGCACGTCCATTTTCAGCAGCGGCGCATCTGCCAGTTGCACGAACACTATTTTTTCGGGCGGCACGATGTCCAGACCGTCAAGGCTGTCGCCGCGAGACAAAATATGAAAACTGTCGAGCACAATGCCAAAGGAGGGATGGTCCACCGCTTCCACGCGGGCCCAGGCATCACGCCACAGGCTGACATGTCGGCCCCAGGCCAGCGCCTCATAACCGAGGGTAATACCGTACTGCGCGGCCAGCTCCGCCAGCGCACGCAGATCGCTGACCTGGGTGTTGAAATCACCGCTGCAATCGGGTGACACATTACTGCATACCAGCATCCGCTGGCAGCCCAGTTGCGTCATCACCTCAAACTTGCGCGCCGCACGGGCCAGATTTTGTGCCAGCCTGTCACGCGGGCCGCCTTCGAAGTCACGGAAGGGCTGGAACAGCAAAATTTCCAGCCCCAGCTCTTCGCACAGCTGGCGAATCTCCACGGGTGAGCCGGGATAATAGACTAAATCGTTATCGAAAATTTCGACACCATCAAAGCCGGCGGCCGCGATTGCGCGCAGCTTTTCCGGCAGCGTGCCCGATACCGAGACCGTTGCGACAGAACGTTTCATTATTGCCTCCTGATAAACGGTCACAGGGTGACCTTAAAGCAGCCAGTCAGCAGCGAGGCGTTCTGCTAACGGAGATTGGCAATTGTTATGAACCAGATGGAACATTTCGTCAATGTGACAGGTCATGATTTTTGGTTATGAGCACAGCTACGTTTTTTCACTTTTCTTTTACAAGTTACGCTTCCTACACTCGTTCCTCTGTACGCGAAAAACAAAACAATAAGGATGCCTGGATGAAAAATGACTGGCCCGCCCGTGAACTGGTACACCGTGATTACCGCCATCACCCGCCGGCGCTTGCGCCGTTGTACAAAACCAGCATACTGCGCTCGCCGCGCAATGCGCTGATTTCTCTGCAAAATTCCTTATCGGAAATCACCGCACCGGTGTTCACCCGTCAGGAGCTGGGCCCCCGGGACAGCGATCTGATTCTTAATTATGCGAAGGACGGCCTGCCGATTGGCGAGCGCATCATTGTGCATGGCTACGTGCGCGATGCGTTTGGTCAGCCGGTGCGGAATGCCCTGGTTGAGGTATGGCAGGCCAATGCTGGCGGTCGCTATCGTCATAAAAAAGATCAGTATCTGGCCCCCATCGATCCGAATTTTGGCGGCTGTGGTCGCATGCTGACCGACGACAATGGCTACTACTGCTTTCGGACCATTAAGCCCGGCCCCTATCCCTGGCGTAACCAGGTCAGCGACTGGCGTCCAGCCCATATTCATTTTTCCCTTTCTGGCGAAGCCTTTGCCCAGCGCTTAATTACGCAGATGTATTTTGAGGGCGATCCGCTGGTAGGACGCTGTCCTATCCTGCAGTCGGTAGGCAGCGAAGAAGCCGTCCGCACCCTGATTGCAGAGCTGGATACGCATTCGGCGATTCCCCTGGACTGTCTGGCCTATCGCTTTGATCTGGTATTGCGGGGTCACCGCGCAACCTGGTTCGAAAACCGCACTCAGGGAGCCGCATCATGAAAAACTATCTGCCTGAAACAGCCTCACAAACTGCCGGCCCTTACGTGCACATTGGCCTGGCACCGCATGCTGCGGGCTTTGATATCTTTGAACATAATTTCAGCGAGGTGCTCACACAGCCGGAAACGCGCGGTGAGCGCATTACCGTTGAAGGCTGTGTTTACGATGGTTCTGGCACGCCGGTGCGCGATGTGCTGATTGAAGTGTGGCAGGCCAATGCCGCCGGGCGCTACCAGCATCCCGCTGACCAGCAGCACGACAAGCCGCTGGATCCGGCGTTTCGCGGCTGGGGGCGCACCTGCTCCGATTTTGACAGCGGCATCTGGCGTTTTGAAACCATCAAGCCCGGCAGCGTGACCGGCCGCGACGGACGTCCCATGGCGCCGCACCTCAACTTATGGATTGTGGCACGAGGTATCAATATCGGCCTGAACACCCGCCTCTATTTTGCCGATGAACAGGCGGCAAATGCCCGGGATCCGGTGCTGAATATGATTGAGTGGGAGAAGCGGCGCAATACCCTGCTGGCACACCGTGAACAACACGGCAGCGAAACGGTTTACCGTTTCGATATCGTTCTGCAGGGCGAAAACGAAACCGTATTTTTTGATGTCTGACGCTTAACAATCTCGCTACATTGTCCTTGCCGCTGCGGCGGCAAATTCTTACCATGAGCCATGGATAGTGTTTCCCGGTTCAGTCAGCGCGTGCGCCTGCGTCATCTTCACGCTTTTGTTGCCACCGCGCAGCAAGGGACGCTGGGCCGTGCCGCCCGCCAACTGGGTATTACTCAGCCCGCCTTATCGAAAACCCTCAGCGAACTGGAATACCTGACCGGTGAACAACTGCTGGTGCGCAGCCGCCAGGGAACAACGCTGACCGCCAGCGGGACGCGCTTTCTGCATGACGCCATTCGCATCCTGGATGCACTTACGCTGGTCGATCAGGTCATGCGTCCGGACAGCGCGCCACATCTCGCGCCTCTGCATATCGGTGCCTTGCCGACCGCCATCGGCAGCGTGGTTGCGCCGGTGCTGGCCAGCCTGCAGCAGCACTATTCGGGCTGGCGTATACAGGTCACTACGCTTTCGAACGACGCGCTGCTGATGGCGATAAAGTCGGGGCAAATGACGCTGGGAATCGGACGGATGGCGGAACCGGTTCTGATGGACGGTCTGAACTTTGAACTGTTGTATCTGGAAACACTGCGTCTGGTCGTGGCCCCGCACCATCCCTTGCTGCATGCGGGCGTGACCCTGGCAGAAGCGCTCAGTTGGCCGTTGATCCTTTCGCCACGCGGCACCGTACCGCGTCAAAATGCGGAATCGCTGATGACCAGCCATGGGCTGACCCTGCCCGAAGGCGCGGTAGAAACCCTGTCAACGACGCTGGCGCGGCGGCTGACGCAAAACCACGGTTACGTCTGGCTGGTGCCCTACGGCGCGGTGCGCGACGACTTAACGAGTAATCAGCTTCGGGTTCTGCCGCTGCCGAACCAGGGCATGGCCGAAGCGGTGGGCATCCTGACCCGTCAGCAGCATACACCGCCCCCTGAACAACAACATCTGGTGGCGGCATTGCGTCAGCGGGTGCTGGATGTCCCGGTCTGACACCGCGATTTAACGGGCACTATCCCGCTCGTCGAAAATGCTTTGCGCCAGGTGGAAGGCCGCGTTCGCCGCAGGCAGGCCACAATACAACGCGGCATGCATCAGCACCTCTTTGATCTCATCCCGACTGACCCCGTTGTTGAATGCGGCCCGCAGATGCATTTTCAGTTCGGCTTCACGGTTAAGCGCAATCAGCATACCGATGGTGATCAGGCTGCGCGTGTGGCGCGACAATCCGGGCCGGGTCCAGATCTCTCCCCAGGCGTAACGACTGATGAAGTGTTGAAATTCGTCGTTCAGAGGGGACAGATTCTCCAGGGTGCGGTCCACATGCGCGTCACCGAGTACCGCGCGGCGCACCGTCATTCCCTGCTGATAACGCTGCTGCTGCGTCAGTTGCGCGTCAATAAACGGCTGCAGGGCACGATTAAACGCCAGCCACACCTCCACACTGGAGAGATGCGACGCAGGCAACACCACCAGCTGCGCGCCGTGGATGTGCGCCACCATGGCTTCTGCGTCGGCCACCGTCGTCACGGCATCGTCCCGCCCCGCAATGACCAGCACAGGAAGATGAATGGCCGCCAGTTCGTGACGTAAATCTGCGGCAGCCAGCGCATCGCAGCAGTCCGCATAACTTTCTGCATCACAGTCACGCAGTTGCGTGAGCAACGCCTGCACGGTGGCGGGTGCCCGTTCGCTGAACGCCGGCGTAAACCAGCGTGCGGCAGCCCCGTCAGCAATCGCCGCCATACCGTACTGACGCACCTGCGCTGCGCGCTGCTGCCAGACCGCAGACTCACCGATCTTCGCGGCGCTGTTGGCGACCGTGAGCGTGATCAGGCGATGAGGATGGAAACGGGCCAGCCAGAGTCCGGTCAGCCCGCCCATCGAAATGCCGCAAAAATGCACCCTGTCGATAGCCAGCTTATCCAGCAGCGACAGCACCGCCCTCCCCAGCTGTTCCAGCGAACGGGTTTGTCCGTTCGGTGCCGAGGCACCGTGCCCCGGGACATCGTAACGCAGAATGCGATAATGACCGATCAGCGCATCGCGCTGGGGCTGCCACATGTCTGCCGCCGTTCCTAAGGAGTTGCTGAATAACACCACCGGAGCATCGTCTGGCCCCTCAAGGATGTAATGAAGTGTCATGATTCCCTCGCCGCCGCTAAAACCTGTTGAATAAAGCGTGCCGCACTGCCCGTGGCATTGGCCGGGTCGAGCAGTGCCTCCAGCGTTGAATGACTCAGGCGCGTTCTGACCGTTTCATCCGCGCTCAGTACGGACAACAAACTCTGCTGTGTGTCCAGCGCCCGGCGGCAGCACTGCTCAATATGATGGTGCGCCTGCTGGCGTCCCATCTCGTTCGCCAGCGCCAGCGTGACCGCTTCCGCCATAATTAATCCCTGCGTCAGGCCAAGGTTACGTTGCATGGCATCTTCATGCACCTCCAGCCCGTCGATCAGTTCCGTGCTGTGGGCCAGCGCCGCGCCGCTTAATATGATCAGCTGCGGCAGGCTCTGCCACTCGGCCTGCCAGCCACCCAGCGCACGCTCGTGTTCCTGCACCATCCCGGCATACAGACCGGACATCAGCGCCGGTACCCGATTGGCCGCGCTGAGAATGGCGGCGCACAGTACCGGATTACGTTTATGCGGCATGGTTGAGGAGCCGCCGCGCCCTGCCGCCTGAGGTTCGCTGATCTCCCCTACCTCGCTCTGCATCAGCAGCGACATATCCCGCGCCAGCTTGCCCAGCGTCCCGGTCAGGCCGGCATACCAGCCTGCCAGCTCGGTAAGCCTGTCGCGCTGAGCATGCCAGGGCGTGGCGCTACGCGGCAAATTCAGCGCCTCGGACAGTGCCTGCTCGACCTGCTCGCCTTTATCGCCCAGCGAGGCCAGCGTGCCTGCCGCCCCGCCAAACTGCAGCGCCAGTACCCGCGTCTGCATCGCCCTGAGGCGTTGTCGATCGCGTACCAGGGCGTCCAGCGTGCCTGCCAGCTTCAGCCCAAGGGTAACGGGCAAGGCATGTTGCAACCACGTGCGTCCGACCATCAGCGTTTTGCTGTGCCGTTCGCACTGCGCGCTCAGCACGGCAATCAGCCGATCCAGCAGCGTAGCCGTACCGCTGAGCGCCGCGCGCAGTTGCAGCATCAGTCCGCTGTCGATTGCGTCCTGGCTGGTTGCGCCCCAGTGGACATAGCGCGCCGCCTCGGGCGATCGGGCAGCCACCAAAGCGGTTAGCTGTTTGACGAGGGGAATCGCCAGGTTGCCGGCCAGCCCTGCGGCCTGGGTCAGCGCAGCGGCATCGATCGCGTCAGCACGACAGCAGTCCTGAATGATTTGCGCAGATTCGCGGTCCATCAGCCCCGCACTGGCAAGCGCCTGTGCCAGGCCAGCTTCAAAATCCAGCATCCCCTGCAGCAGCGCCGTATCGCTGAAGCCCTCACTGAGAGGAGAAGCCATAAACATGGCGCGGTAAAGAGACATTAATTATACCCGTTCCAGAATAAGTGCGATTCCCTGCCCGACACCGACGCACATAGTGCAGAGTGCGTAACGTCCTCCGGTGCGCCGCAGGTGATAGGCCGCGGTCATGGTCAGCCTGCCACCGGATGCGCCGAGCGGATGGCCCAGCGCTATTGCGCCGCCGTTAGGGTTCACCTGCGCGGCATCGTCGGCCAGCCCGAGCGCCCGCGTCACGGCCAGCGCCTGGGCAGCAAACGCTTCATTTAATTCGATTACGTCCATTTGTGCCAGCGTCAGGCCACTCTGGGCCAGCACTTTGCGTACCGCAGGTACGGGACCATAACCCATGATACGCGGTTCAACGCCGCAGGCAGCCATCGCGACCACACGCACCAGCGGCGTGAGGCCGAGGGCGGCAACCGCGTTTTCACTGGCGAGTAATAAGGCGCAGGCCCCGTCATTGATGCCCGAGGCGTTGCCTGCCGTCACGCTGCCGTCCGGCGTCACGACGCCTTTTAATCCCGCCAGCGCCGCCAGGGAGGTACTGCGCGGATGCTCATCGCAGGCAACAGTGATAGCTTCCCCTTTGCGCTGCGGGAGAGTGACGGTCATCAGCTCGTCACTGAACAGGCCCATCTCCTGCGCACGCGCGGTACGAAGCTGGCTGCGTAGCGCAAAGGCATCCTGATCGGCGCGGCTGATAGCAAAATCGCGTGCCACGTTTTCCGCCGTTTCCGGCATGGTTTCAACGCCAAAGCGGGCGCGCATCTGCGGGTTGATGAAACGCCATCCCATGGTGGTGTCTTCCATTTTCAGGCTGCGACTAAACGCGCTTTCTGCTTTTCCGGTCACGAAGGGCGCGCGCGACATACTCTCTACGCCGCCTGCGATCATGACCTCGGCTTCGCCGCATTTTATTGCCCTGGCCGCCATGCCGATGGCATCCAGCCCCGAACCGCAAAGACGATTGATCGTCGTGCCAGGCACGCTGGACGGCAGCCCGGCCAGTAACAGGGCCATACGCGCCACGTTACGATTGTCTTCGCCTGCCTGATTGGCGCAGCCATAGATCACATCATCGATCGCCTGCGCGACAGAAGCAGGCTGACGGGCAAGCAGCGCCGCCAGCGGTAAGGCCGCCAAATCGTCTGCCCGAATTCCCGCGAGCGCGCCGCCATAACGGCCAAATGGCGTGCGGAGCGCATCACAAATAAAAGCCTGTTGCATTCGCGGTTCCTCAGGCGGTGGTCGCCAGTTCAGGTTGCAGTAAACGCACCGGCGTGACCGCCTGGAGCGCCTCGAAACTCAGTCCGGGGCAGCACTCGACCACCAGCGGACCGTCCGGCGTAATATCAATCACGGCCATATCCGTATAGATCCGGCTGACGCACCCCAGCCCGGTGAGCGGATAGCTGCACTGCTTCACCAGCTTGCATTCCCCTTTTTTCGTCAGGTAGTCCATCATCACGTAAACCTTGCGCGCGCCAATGGCGAGATCCATGGCGCCGCCGACAGCAGGAATTGCATCCTGCGCACCGGTACTCCAGTTCGCCAGATCGCCGCTGACGGATACCTGGTACGCGCCCATGACGCAGATATCCAGATGCCCGCCACGCATCATGGCAAAGGAGTCGCCATGATGGAAAAAGCAGCCGCCCGGCAGCAGGGTTACCAGCTCTTTTCCGGCATTGATCAGCTCCGGATCGGCGTCTTCCGGCGCAGGCGCTGGCCCCATGCCGAGCAGTCCGTTTTCGCTGTGCAGAAAGATTTCTTTGTCCGCAGGCAGATAGTTCGCAATGCGGGTCGGCAGGCCAATCCCCAGGTTAACGTAAGCCCCTTCCGGAATATCGCGCGCCACGCGCTGTGCCAGTTGGTCACGGGTGAGTTTTTGCATTGCCGACTCCTCAGGCTGAAACGGTCAGGGTAACGGGATGGGGAACGCACACCAGGCGCTGGACAAAAATGCCCGGCGTGACGACGTTTTCAGGATCGAGCTGGCCCAGCGGCACCAGCTCTGCTACCTGGGCAATGGTCGTGGTGGCGGCCATCGCCATCACGGGACCAAAATTCCGCGCCGCTTTGCGGTACACCAGGTTGCCCCAGCGGTCGCCCTGATGGGCTTTGATAAGCGCGAAATCGGCTTTGAGCGGTTTTTCGAACACGTAATGGCGGCCATCGATTTCCCGTGTTTCCTTGCCTTCCGCCAGCGGCGTGCCAAAGGCGGTGGGGGTGAAAATGCCGCCTAAACCGCTGCCTGCGGCCTGCATCCTGGCGGCAAGGTTGCCCTGTGGCACCAGCTCCAGTTCAATCTCTCCACGACGATAGCGCTCATCGAACACCCAGGAGTCAACCTGGCGCGGAAATGAACAAATCATTTTGTCAACGCGGCCTGCCTTAAGCAGCGCGGCCAGGCCGCTGTCACCGTTGCCAGCGTTATTGCTGATCACCGTCAGCCCGCGAGCGCCGCTTTCGATCAACGCATCGATCAGTTCCAGCGGCTGACCGGCAGGTCCAAATCCGCCAATCATGATGCTGGCCCCGTCCGGGATGACCGCCACGGCCTCTGCCAGTGTTGCCACACTTTTATTGATCATTAGCTGTTCCTTTAGCCCGGCATCAGCCGGTTGGTAGTGAATAGCCAAAAAGTAGATCGCTCTGTGAGTGCAAACAATACCGATTATCGAAATAGTGTGCGATTATCGGTCACTGGCAAAACCAAATGGCACAATGTGATCGTTCGCACAGTTGCAGGACGATCCTGTTAATCTCGGGAGAAAAGCATGACGGATGACGATCAGACGCTGCGCGGCAGCAGCGATCCCTGGAAAGGGGATCCGAACTTTATGGCCTCACTGGCGCGTGGGCTGGAGGTCTTGCAGGCATTCACCCCACAGCGACGCGTGATGTCCGTGTCGCAAATCAGTCAGCGCACCGGTATTCCGCGCGCAGCCGTGCGGCGCTGTCTGTACACTCTGAGTAAGCTGGGTTTTGTCTATGCCGAAGATGGTAAAAACTTTGAACTGCGTCCGCGCGTGCTCACTCTGGGTCATAACTGGCTGGGCGCCACGCCGCTCGCCAGCGCCTCACAGCCGGTTTTACGCCAGCTGAGCCAGACGCTGAACGAGTCCTGCTCAATGGCGGTGCTGGACGGGGATGACATTCTCTATATCGCCCGCGCGTCCGCGTCGCGCATCATGACGATCGACCTGCATATCGGCAGTCGTCTGCCCGCCAGTACCACCTCCATGGGCAGAGTGCTGCTGAGCGGGCTTGCCGCTGAGCCATTGAACGACTATCTGGCGCGGCTGACCCAGTTGCGTTATACCAGCCACACGCTGGTCAGCAGCAGCGCACTGCGTGAAGAACTGGCCCGCGTCCGGCAGCAGGGTTACGCTATTAACGATCAGGAACTGGAAATCGGTCTGCGTTCGCTTGCCGTGCCGCTTTGTGGCGCGGACGGACGCATCGTGGCCGCTCTGAACGTCGGCGTCCATGCCGGACAGGTTTCTGCGGATACGCTGCGTCAACACCATTTGCCGCTACTGCAGGAGGCCGCACGGGAAATCTCCCTGTTGCTGCGCGAATAATCTGTTTTGCCCCTCAACGTCATCGCCGAATTCGTGCTAACGTGAAGGCTCAGGTGCAAGCGGCAAGGCAGGGAGTTCATGACCACAAAAAAAATTGATACCACACTCGTCAGCGCAGGACGCGATAAACGTTATACCCAGGGTTCGGTGAATGCGGTCATTCAGCGAGCCTCGTCGCTGGTTTTCGATACCGTTGCGGAGAAAAAACGCGCGACCGCAGGGCGGGCAAAGGGCGAACTGTTTTATGGTCGTCGTGGCACGCTGACCCACTTTGCCTTGCAGGACGCCATGACAGAGCTGGAAGGCGGCGCGGGCTGTGTGCTGTATCCTTGCGGCGCCGCAGCGGTCTCTAACGCTATTCTGGCGTTTGTTGAAGCAGGCGATCATGTGCTGATGAGCGGCGCGGTGTATGAACCAACCCAGGATTTCTGCACCAAAATCCTTGCTAAACTTCAGGTCTCCACCACCTGGTTTGATCACGGCATCGGCGATGCGATCGCCACCCTGATTCAGCCCAACACGCGCGTGGTGTTCCTGGAGTCGCCCGCCTCCATCACGATGGAGGTGCAGGACGTCCCCGCCATTGTGGCGGCGGTGCGCGCAAAAGCACCGGACGCGATTATTATGATCGACAACACCTGGGCGGCGGGCGTGCTGTTTCGTCCTCTTGCGCTGGGCGTGGATATTTCGATTCAGGCTGGCACCAAATACCTGATTGGTCACAGCGATGCCATGATTGGGACCGCCGTCGCCAATGCCCGCTGCTGGGATCAACTGCGCGAGAACAGCTACCTGATGGGGCAGATGGTGGATGCCGATACCGCCTACATGGCCAGCCGGGGGTTACGTACGCTGGGCGTACGTCTGCGGCAGCATGAAGAAAGTGCACTTCAGGTCGCGGAATGGCTGGCCGCCCGCCCGGAGGTCGCCAGAGTGAATCATCCGGCGCTGCCCTCATGCCCCGGTCACGCCTTCTGGCAACGCGACTTCAGCGGCAGCAGCGGATTATTTTCGTTTGTGCTGAAGGAAAAACTGAGCCGCGAGCAGTTAGCGATGTATCTTGATCATTTTCAGCACTTTAGCATGGCGTACTCATGGGGCGGTTATGAGTCGCTGATTTTAGCCAGTCAACCCGAAGAGCTGGCGGCTATTCGCCCGGCGGGCGGCGTTGATTTCAGCGGTACGCTGGTACGGCTGCACATCGGTCTGGAACATGTGGATGATTTACTGGTTGATCTTGAAGCGGGTTTTGCACGCCTGACGCGCTAAAAGAGTAAACCTGATATAAACCAGATACAGACCCGTGTGATATATCGACAGGCCACAGCCAGATAGATGTTAAAATTCTCTTAATATAAAAGTGTTCAGCGAGCAGAAGAACCCCCGCAGGTTAAGGTTGTCGCCCACTCTGGGGCAGGCGACAACCAAGAGGTCAGGCCGATCTGAACACTATAATTCAGCATGATTGTGACGTAATGGGATAGCTAATGGGTGTTTTACATGAGATTGTGCACGCGCTTTGGCATCAAGACTTCGCCGCGCTGGCCAATCCGGAAGTGGTATGGATCGTCTACAGCGTGATGTTTATGACGCTATTCCTGGAAAATGGTTTACTGCCCGCCTCTTTTCTGCCCGGCGACAGTCTGCTGCTGCTGGCTGGCGCGATGGTAGCCAAAGGCGTGATGGATTTTTTCCCCACGCTTTTGATCCTGACCACCGCCGCCAGTCTGGGCTGCTGGCTCAGTTACCTGCAAGGCCGCTGGCTGGGTAATACCCGACTGGTTAAGAGCTGGCTGATGCAGCTTCCGGCACAATATCACCAACGCGCATGGAATATGTTTAATCGTCATGGCCTGATGGCGCTGCTGGTGGGACGTTTTCTGGCCTTTATTCGTACCATTTTGCCAACAATGGCGGGCATTTCCGGCCTGAAGAACAGCCGTTTTCAGCTGTTTAACTGGCTGAGCGGTCTGCTGTGGGTGGGCATTGTGGTGACGCTGGGTTACGGCATCAGCCAGGTGCCGTTTATTAAACGGCACGAAGATCAGGTGATGGCTGTCCTGATGGTATTACCGATGGTGCTGCTGGTCGTCGGGCTGGTTGGCAGCATCGTGGTTATCTGGAAAAAACGTCGTCAAAGAGCCTGACCACGCGTGCGTCAGGCGGGCGGTTCGGCCACCGTCTGACGCACCCGATTCACTTCCTCACCCGGCGTCACGCCAAAGTAGCGCTTAAACTCCCGCGAAAACTGCGACGGACTCTCATAACCGACGCGCACCGCCGCGACGCTGGCTTTCAGGCCATCCTGCAGCATCAGTAAACGCGCCTGATGCAGGCGATAACGCTTGAGATACTGCAGCGGCGACGTCTGCGTCACCGCTTTGAAATTATGATGAAACGCTGAGACACTCATGTTCACCTCTGCCGCCAGCGTGTCCACGCTGAGGTTGTCGGCATAGTGATTCTCTATACGGCGCAGTGCCCGGGCAATCTGGCTGAACTGCGTCTGACGACTCACCAGTGACAGCAGTGCCCCCCCAATCGGCCCGGTCAGCACATAGTAAAGAATTTCCCGCACAATCTGTGGCCCCAGCACCCTTGCATCACGAGGCTGGGTCATCACATCCAGCAGGCGTTCTGCCGCACACAGCATCGGCTCCGTGAGAAAGGCAGAGTGAATGCCCGAGGTCAACGGCTGAGGCTGAAACCCTTCGTCATCACCGATATCCATTAGCAAATCCTGCAGGCTGGCCGTATCCACGCGCAGGCACATCCCGGCCAGAGGCTGCTCGGGTGACGCCCAGGTTTCACATTCGACGGGGAGCGGCACGGTGAGCATCAGGTATTTTGTGGCGTCGTACTGAAAAACCGTACTGCCCAGATAACCGGTTTTGCTGCCCTGAAACAAAATGACAATGCCGGGCTGATACATGATGGGCTCACGCGGTCGGTGCTGCCCCGCATAAATCAGTGAGACATTTTCCACCGGACACAGTTGTTCGCGTCCGTTCGTCATCAGCGTGACCACCTGTTGAGCCAGCCGCTGACACAGTAAGTCGTGGGGCATCATCACTCCTGAAAATAAAAAGCGCAGTTTGCCGCGCGCCTGGTTAAATCGCCAGCAAAATGGAGAATCAGGCAAGAAGTTTACAGGATCAGGCAGGGTTATCCTCGCCTGTTCGCAGGCAGCCTGAAAATTGTTAGCTAGACTTAAGCACAGCGAAGATTCCCTGGTTTACTGCAAATGTAAGGAGCAGGATATGGCAGACCAACCTATTATCAAACTGCACGACGGTAACATGATGCCACAGCTTGGACTTGGCGTGTGGCAAGCCAGCATGGAAGATGCGCGCAATGCCGTGCTGAAAGCGCTGGACGTTGGCTATCGTTCAATTGATACCGCCGCCGCGTACAAAAATGAAGAAGCGATTGGTCAGGCGTTACAGGAAACCGATGTCGCGCGTGAGGATATTTTTATCACCACTAAACTGTGGAATGCTGACCAGCAAAATGTCCAGCAGGCACTGGAAACCAGTCTGCAAAAACTGAAGCTGGAGCAGGTAGATCTGTATCTGATGCACTGGCCGTGCCCGGAGAAAGATCAGTACGTTGACGCCTGGAAGAACATGATTGCAATGCAGCAACAAGGCCTGGTCAAAAGCATCGGCGTCTGTAACTTCAACCAGCCGCACCTGAAACGTCTGCTGGAAGAAACCGGTGTAACCCCGGTGATCAACCAGATCGAGCTGCATCCGATGCTGCAACAGCGCACGCTGCATGCCTGGAACGCCATGCACCAGATTCAGACCGAGTCCTGGAGTCCCCTGGCTCAGGGCGGCGAAGGCGTATTCGATCAGGAAATCATCAAGTCTCTGGCCAAAAAATACGGTAAGACGCCGGCGCAAATCGTTATCCGCTGGCATCTGGACAGCGGGCTGGTGGTTATCCCGAAATCCGTCACGCCGGCACGCATCGAAGAAAACTTCAATGTGTTCGATTTCCGCCTGGATAAGGCAGAAATGAGTGAGATTGCCCAGCTTGATACCGGTAAGCGTTTAGGTCCTGACCCGGATACGTTTAACGGCTAATACGGGCGCATCGGACCCGATGCACGCCTCGTGCAGGCCTCTCCTCCGGGAGGGGCTTTTTTACGGTTAGCGCCCACGCAAAATGTTAAACGTCCTTAAAATGTATGACAAAACGCATAATAATTACGCAACGCCTTTCTGGGCAGTGCGCGGCGCCGGGCAAAAAAACCCTTTCCTGACCGAAATCCCCCTGTCTTTCCGCTCTGTTAAATCAAATTTTTTGCGCTGAACGCTGACACCTTAATCCCGCCCTGCATTTTGTCTTTTAAATCAAAAACTTAAAATTCTAATCACCTCACCTTACCTTGTTATAACAGGTAAAATTTTGCAACACACCGAAGCCGCTCCGCTTTTGTGAAAACGTCGTTGTGCAGGTAATACTGTTTTCTGTCACACCTGTCGCGTGATCCCGGCTACCACCATTGAACGTCATTTCACGGTTTTCAGAACGTTAAGCGACTTAACCAGGGAGCGTATCATGTCGGTTATCAATACCAATATCGTGTCGTTGATCGTTCAAAACGATCTGTATAACTCTCAAAATGCTTTATCGACCGCCATTGAGCGCCTGTCTTCAGGTTTGCGCATTAACAGTGCGAAAGATGATGCGGCGGGAATGGCGATTGCTAATCGTTTGACCTCAAACATAGACGGCATGACGGTAGCGGGCAGGAATGCCAATGATGCGATTTCGCTATCACAAACCGCTGAAGGGGCGCTCTCCACGATTAACGACAATCTGCAACGCATACGTGACCTGACGGTGCAGGCGCAAAATGGCAGCAACTCCGCTGCGGATATCGACTCTATTCAGACAGAAGTGAATCAGCGAATGGAGGAGATTAACCGTATTACCGCACAAACGAATTTTAACGGCATTAGTATGCTGAATACCGGATCGGGCTCGGCTGCGTATCGCTTTCAGGTCGGTGCGGAAGACGGCGAAACGATCACGATCGATCTGGATGCCAGCGACAGCTATAACCTTCTGAAAGCGGGTACCACCGGCTCAACACTTAATATCCGGCAAATGACCTCAGGAGATACCGTAAATGGCGTGGCCCGTACGGTTGCGGCAGAAGGCTTTGACGTTTTAAAAGGGGATGTTACCGGCGGAACAAGTGGAACCGCGACAGACGGTACGCCTTTGGCCGATCTCGATCGGGCGATTAAATCCGTTGATAGTCAGCGTAGTATGCTGGGTGCCTATGAGAACCGCTTTCAGTCGGTTATCGCCAACCTGAACAATATGGTCACAAACCTTACCTCTGCCCGTAGCAGGATAGAGGACGTAGACTACGCTGCGGAGGTATCGGCGATGTCACAGGCGCAGATTTTACAGCAGGCCGGTACCGCCATGCTGGCCCAGGCAAATCAGATGCCCCAACTGATGTTGCAGCTTCTGCGCTAGCCAAACGCAAAAGCTGAAAGCCCTGCCCGGCACAGTCTGCTCCGTTATGCCGTGGCAGGCTGCACCAGCAGCTGACCTGCCGTTCCCCGATCCGCCAGCTCCAGCGTCTGACTGTAATAGACAAACGGGAAATGGTCTGAAGAGCTTTGGGTAAAGTTGACCAGCAGTTCGACCTCGCCGTCCACCCAGACGGTGTCTTTCCAGCCCCGGTCTTCCCCCATCGACTGCGCACCGTTCACGCTCTTAATCAGGAACATTACACCCTGAATATGCAACGATTGCGGACGATCGGCACGGATAATCCAGCGCTCAAATGTGCCCTGCTGCGCGGTGGTATCAATGCGGTTCATATCCCACACGGCACCGTTGATGCCGGGCATACTGTCGCCAATACGAAACTCCCGGGTACGCACCGAAGCGCCGTCCAGAATCTGATCGGCCAGTAAACGCATTGGCAGGTTATCCGTCACCAGCGGCAGCAGGCCAGTGGGACGAAGCGTGAGCACCAGCGTTGAGGTCAAAATCGTCGAAGGCTCGAAGAAACCGCGCAGGCGATCCATGATGCCAGCCGCGGTGCCCGCCGTAATGGAGACCTCATCCCCTTGCGACATATCCACCAGAACTTCGCGCCGCTCACCGGGAGCCAGCGTTAACCGCTGTACCGCTACCGGCGACGGTAAAAAACCCTGATCGCTGGCGATGACCGTAAACGGTCGGTTATCACTGATGCTGAGTTCGTAACGTCGGGCATTGGAGGCATTGAGCAACCGCAGGCGCACCCAGCCGCGTGATACCTCAATAAACGGATTGCGTACGCCATTAACCAGCAGCGTATCGCCCAGGAAACCGCCGTCAGCGGGTGGGTCATAAACCGGTGTCGCAAAGTTATCCAGCCGCTTGTCCTGAATGATCAGCGGAAAGTCATCCACGCCATAGTGTTTTGGCAACGGAAGCTGCTTACTGAGGTCGTCCTCGATCAGCCACATGCCCGCCAGGCCGTTATAGACGTGCGGTGCCATGCGGTTTGGCGTGTTGGCGTGATACCAGCAGGTGGCGGCGTTCTGACGAATCGGTAACACCGGTGCCCAGTCGACGCCCGCTGACATCATCCGCGGCGCGCCGCCCATCAGTGCGCCTGGCACCTGCAGGCCGCTGACGGTCATCGAAACCGGTTCATTGAGGCGGTTGCTGTAGATCAGTTTGACATCATCGCCGCTGTAAACACGGACAGTTGGCCCAAGGTACATGCCATTGATGCCCCAGACCGGCACCTTGTTATTGTCACCGTTAAACGACCAGTGGCTACGCTGTAAGGTCAGAAACAGCGGCTGACCGCGGCGGGATTCGATCAACGGCGGAACGGGAAGCGGCGTGTCACCACGCAAGGAAGCGGCACGTGCCGCATGCGGCATTACCGTGGCACTGAGCGCCACACCGGCAGAAAGCTGGATAAACTGACGTCTGCTGAAAGACATGAAATTTCAGACCTTTTACGCGTGGCGCTGAAACGCCAACCCTGTTTTTATTGCTGTCATTGCTGTGCTGCTTTCACGGCGAGCGACGCAGGACGTCACTCGCCGTGGGGCATCCATGCAGAATAGTCCGACAACGGATTTGTCGGTTAGATTTTACCGTTTTTTTCGCGTTCTTCGACTTCGGCGTTAAGCTCTTCCAGCTTCGCCGCCATCAGTTCACGACAGTGGGTAGCCAGTTTGCGCACAGACGACGACTCAAATTGTTTGACGTCTACCGGCGGCAGCATTTCCACAATCACCAGACCGTTTTTCAGGCGGTTGAGATTAATTTTATTGTGCGTATTGGACACCACAATCGGGATGATCGGGACGCCGGCCGCCACCGCAGCGTGAAACGCACCGGTTTTAAACGGTAATAATCCCCGCCCGCGACTGCGCGTACCTTCAGGAAACATCCAGAACGAAATCCGTTTTTTATTGAACTGCTCGACCAGCTCGCCAATGGTGCCGTGTGCTTTGGCCCGGTTGTCACGGTCAATCAGCAGATTACCGGTCAGCCAGTAAAGCTGACCAAAGAACGGTATCCACAGCAGGCTTTTTTTCCCCACGGTCACGGTGGTGGGCTGCACAATTTTAGCGGCCGTCACCATATCGTAGTTGTTCTGGTGATTAGCGATATAAATCGCATTACCGTAATTATCCGCGCCCTCTGGGCGACGAAGTTCAACCTTCAGACCGAACAGCGTCGATAATTTGCCAAACAGATGACCAAAGGTGGCGACGTGACGCGGATTGCGCGGCGAGAACAGACACCAGATGCAGCCAAATACACAGACCAGAATCGAATAAATTACCACAATAATCGTGCGTAATATCAGTAACATAGCTTCCTCAATGTAACACGGCTGGCGATGAACCAGCCGGATGAATTACGCGTCGCTGTCAGCGCTGTCAGGACGTGCCGGGGCATCCAGTTCGACCCGATCAATTTTTTGCAGACCGCGCGGTAACAGCGTGCCACGGCGACCCCGATCGGCACGGAATTTCTGCAACTCTTCACTGCGCAGCAACAGCTTGCGTTTACCGACGTGCAGCGTAATCGCGCTGCCTGGTGGCAGAATCATCAGCCAGGCCAGTTTATCCGTGCCCGCCGCGGCATCTGCCGACGGAATCGAGATAATCTTGTTGCCCTTGCCTTTCGACATTTGCGGCAACTCGCCGACCGGGAACATCAACATCCTGCCCGCCTGGGTGATCGCTAACAGCATGTCGTCTTCATGATGCACAGCCATCGGCGTCATGACGCGCGCATTCTCCGGCAGGGTCAGCAGCGCTTTGCCCGCACGGTTGCGCGAAATCAGATCGTTGAAGGTGCAGATAAAGCCATATCCGGCATCCGAAGCCATTAGCAGGCGCTGCTCTTCCGGCTCCATCAATACCTGTTCAACAACCGCACCCGGTGGTGGCGTCAGTTTACCGGTCAGTGGCTCGCCCTGCCCGCGTGCCGACGGCAGCGAGGTGGGGTCCAGCGTATAGCTGCGGCCAGTGGAATCGATAAAGGCCACAGGCTGATTACTCTTGCCGCGTGCCGCCGCCAGGAAGCTGTCACCGGCTTTATAGCTCAGGCCCGCCGGGTCGATATCATGTCCTTTGGCGCTGCGCACCCAGCCCATCTGCGACAGAACAATCGTAACCGGCTCAGACGGAACCAGCTCGGTTTCGCTGAGCGCTTTGGCTTCCTCACGTTCACGCAGAGGCGAACGGCGATCATCACCAAAACTGTTGCTGTCTGCCTGCAGCTCTTTTTTCAGCAGCGTATTCATTTTGCGTTCAGAGGCCAGCGTCGCCTGCAGCTGATCGCGCTCTTTTTCCAGTTCGCTTTGCTCACCGCGAATCTTCATCTCTTCCAGCTTCGCCAAATGGCGCAGCTTGAGTTCAAGAATCGCTTCGGCCTGGGTTTCACTGATCTCAAAGCGCGACATCAGCACTGGCTTTGGTTCGTCCTCGGTACGGATGATGTGAATGACTTCATCAATATTAAGGAAGGCCACCAGCAAACCGTCCAGGATATGCAGACGGCGCAGCACGCGTTCTAAACGATGATTCAGACGGCGACGAACAGTATCGCGACGGAACACCAGCCATTCAGACAGGATTTCCAGCAGGTTTTTCACGGCCGGACGGTTATCCAGTCCGATCATATTCAGGTTGATACGGTAGCTTTTTTCCAGATCGGTCGTGGCGAACAGGTGGTTCATAACCTGATCCAGATCGACACGGTTTGACCGGGGCACAATCACCAGGCGAGTCGGGTTTTCGTGATCGGACTCATCACGTAAATCCTCGACCATTGGCAGCTTTTTATTGCGCATCTGGCTGGCAATCTGCTCCAGTACCCGGGCACCGGACACCTGGTGCGGCAGCGCGGTGATCACCACCTCGCCGTCCTCTTTTTTCCACACCGCACGCTGGCGAATCGAGCCGCGCCCGTTCTGATAGATTTTGCGAATCTCGTCGCGTGGCGTAATGATTTCGGCTTCGGTCGGGAAATCCGGCCCTTGCACAATCTCCAGCAGCGCATCCAGGCTGGTTTTCGGATCGTCAATCAGGGCGATAGCGGCCTGCGCCACTTCGCGCAGGTTATGCGGCGGAATATCGGTTGCCATGCCCACCGCGATCCCAGTAGTGCCGTTCAGCAGAATGTTTGGCAGGCGCGCCGGCAACATCTTCGGCTCCTGCATCGTGCCGTCAAAGTTTGGCACCCAGTCTGCCGTGCCCTGCCCCAGCTCACCCAGCAGCACTTCGGCATACTTCGACAGGCGAGACTCGGTATAACGCATGGCGGCGAAAGATTTAGGATCGTCAGGTGCCCCCCAGTTTCCCTGGCCATCGACCAGCGGATAACGGTAGGAGAACGGCTGTGCCATCAACACCATGGCTTCGTAACAGGCGCTGTCACCATGAGGATGGTATTTACCCAGCACGTCACCCACGGTACGGGCCGATTTTTTAAATTTGGCGGTAGCGTTAAGCCCCAGCTCCGACATGGCATATACAATGCGGCGCTGGACGGGTTTCAGGCCGTCGCCAATGTAAGGCAACGCACGGTCCATGATGACGTACATGGAGTAGTTTAAGTACGCATTCTCAGTAAACGTATGCAGGGCAAGACGCTCTGCACCATCCTGCGTCAATTCGCTCATTAAGTCCTCATCCTCACATCGTGACCCGCAACGGCGGATCACCCGGCGGTTGTTTGGCGAGGATAGTACCTTATTCGTGGGTATTAGTCACAGTCCTGGAGCGGGCTGGTCACTCTTTTTTCCCTGTTTTCCGGCCGCCGAAAAAACCGCACCGGTAAAAATCCCCGTGCGCTTATTTTTAATAGTTTGTGACCTTCCTCGCAATTAATTATCAGCTTATTTATAGCGTATTAATCCTGTCCCGTTCCCGGGACAACATTTAGTATTGTTGCTTTTTCTTTCACCCCCTAAATTCAATTTCAGCGACATATACCGGTTTTATTTTATGCCCTGGTTGGATTTAACGAATTGCCACTTAAGCACCGCTAACGAAATAATAGACAGGTGACTGAATGCAAAATCTGACTTCACGACAACACCGATTACTGAAATTACTGTTACAGGCGGGCACGCCGCTGGCGTTAGCGCAATTAGCCCAACAGTTAACCGTTTCTGAAAAAAGTATTTATCGCGATTTACAAAGTCTGGAACCCTGGCTGCATGGCTGGCAGGCGCAACTGGTGAAGCTGCCTGGCCGCTGTGTGGCGCTGGAAACACACGATCATGAACAGCGGCTGCGCTTGCAGCAGCATGTTGCCAGCGACGATAACTGGTCTGCGGGCTTAAGCAACAATGCGCGGCGGGTAAAAATCCTGTCCCAGTTGCTACGAGACGCGCCACGTGAAACCTCGATCAGTAAGTTATCTGAACGTTATTTCATCAGTCACGCTTCGATTGTTAATGACCTCAAGGTGATTGAAGAGTGGTTGCAGCCGCTGGAGCTGGAGCTGGTCCGTAGTCAGAGCGGCACGCATGTGGCAGGCAGCGAGCAAGCACTGCGCCAGGCCATGGTTTTGCTGATTAACGACGTTATGCAGCATAACACGGGCAGCAATATGGCTCTGCCGCGGCTCGACCCCGGCAGTTATCAGGCGCTGATCCACTATTTTGGCGAAGAGGACGTGGCCTTTGTGCAGCGCTTACTGCAGCAAATGGAGCAGCAGCTTGGCTACCCTTTGAGCGATGCGTATTACCTCAATCTGTCCACCCATATTCTGATCATGATTCACCGTATGGCGCAGGGCAAAGCCTTGTCCCTGCCGCTGGCTCTGAGCGCGTCAGAAATGGACAACCGCATTCTGAAGATTGCCCGCCAGATGGTAGTACAGATTGAACAGCGGCTGGGGCAATCCGCGCCCGCGGATGAAGTGGGATTTATTTATCAATATATTATTTCATCGGGCATTGTAGTCGAAGAACGCGGCAGCCACATGCTATCGCACTCTCCTTTTTCAAATGCAGCATCGCGCAATATTACGCTCGAATTAATTCATTGCTTTTCCGCATTCATCCAAAAGGATCTGTCGACCGATTCTTTATTATTTGAAGGTTTGCTATTCCACATTAAGCCGCTACTTAACCGGCTTAAATATCATATTACGATTCGCAATCCCTTACTCGATGACATAAAAGCGGAATTACAGGATATTTTCACGCTGACCCAACGCGCCATGCAGGTAACGGCCGAGCTGTTTCATTATGAGCCAATCGCTGACGATGAGATCGGTTATCTGTGCGTGCATTTTCAGGCCGCGCTTGAACGGCAAATCGCCCATAAACGTATTTTGCTGGTGTGTTCCAGCGGCGTCGGCACGTCGCATTTGCTGAAAAGTCGCATCCTGCGCGCCTTTCCGGACTGGATTATCGTGGGCGTTATTTCGGCCAGCACGCTGGACGACTTTTGTCAGCAGGAGCCGGTGGATCTGGTCATCTCCACCATTCATCTCGATATCAGCACCTTGCCCACCGTGTATGTTACTGCGTTTTTTAACGACGACGATATTCGCCGGGTGACGGACGCCATGATTGGTCGCCAACTGCCACAGGCCGCAACGCGCGCACTGGCAGAACATTAACTGAATGAGGTCTGATTAATGGATATTTCTCGCATTCTCACGCCACGCCGCGTCAATCTCAATCTGCAGGCCAGCAGCAAAGAAGCGGCCATTATCGAACTGACGGAGTTGCTGTTCAGTGACTGTGCCATTAGCGATAAAGAGGCCTTTATCCGCGACGTCTGGCTACGCGAGGCGGAGGGATCGACCGGGTTTGAGAATCATATCGCCATTCCTCACGGTAAGTCCTCCGCCGTTAAGCAAACCACGCTGGCCATCGGGCGCAGCCAGCAGGATATCCCCTGGGAGACGCTGGATGGCAGCAAGGTGCGCTGCATCATCCTGTTTGCCGTGCGGCTGGAAGATCAAAACACGACCCATATTCGCCTGCTGTCACAGGTGGCCAGTGCGCTGGCCGATGATGAGGTGATTGCGCAGCTGCTGGTGGAAAACGATCCCAGCGAAATCATTCGGCTGTTTAGTCAGTACGCCGAAACCGACCTCTGTTAACCCTGGAGTCCGAGGTAATCATGAACATTGTCTGTGTTGCCGCCTGTACGGCGGGCATCGCGCATACCTACATTGCGCGTGAAAAAATGATCAAAGGCGCTCACGCCCTTGGCCACACCATCCATGTGGAAACGCAGGGCACCATCGGGACAGAAAACGCCCTGGATGCCGAAACGATAGCGGCAGCCGACGTGGTGATCCTGGCGGTGGACGTGAAGATCACCGGCGAGGAACGTTTTCGTGGCAAACCGATCGTGCGGGTGAAAACCGAAGTGGTGATCAAGTCACCCATCAAGTTTCTGGAAAAAGTGGCGGATTCACTGGCGCGTGCCTGAGGAGATCCACAATGAACGCTAACAAAAGCCAGTACGGGCAAGCGATCAAAGGCCATCTGTTAACCGGGATCTCCTGGATGATCCCGCTGATTGTCGCCGCCGGGATCTGCATTGCGCTGGGTCAGGTGATTGGCGGGCCCGATGTGGGTAAACATCCCGGTACGATCGCCTGGATGCTGAACCAGATCGGTGGCTGGGGCATGGGCTTAATCGTCCCGTTAATCAGTGCGTCTATCGCTTACTCGATTGCCGACAGGCCGGGCTTCGCGCCGGGTTTGATCGTCGGGTTTATCTGCGGACAGATTGGCACCGGCTTTATCGGCGGCATCCTGGGTGGCTTCCTGGTGGGTTACACGGTGATTCTGCTGCGGCGCAGTATCCGGTTGCCACAGTCGATGCAGGGGCTGATGCCGATCATGGTCTTGCCCGTACTGAGCACCATCATTGCCGGGCTGCTCATGATGACGTTTATCGGTCAGCCCATTGTCTGGCTGCAAAAGGCGCTGATCGCCCTGCTGGAATCAATGCAGGGTGGCTCTAAGTTCATCATGGGGGCGATTCTGGGGGCGATGGCGACCTTTGACTTCGGCGGACCGGTCAATAAAACCATGTCGCTGTTTGCGGATGGCATGCTGGTGGACGGCATTTACGGGCCGGAAGCGGTCAAATTTGCCGGTTCGATGATCCCGCCCTTTGGCATCACGCTCTCCTGGCTGCTCACGCGCCATAAGTACACCCGCGCGGAAAAAGAAGCCCTGAAAGCGGCCTTCCCGATGGGGATCTGCATGATCACCGAAGGTGTGATCCCCATTGCCGCACGCGATTTGTTCCGGGTCGTCGGGAGTTGTGTGGTTGCCTCAGCCGTTGCCGGTGGCCTGATCATGGTCTGGGGCGTGGAAGCGCCGGTGCCTCACGGCGGCATGTTCGTCGTACCGCTGTTCACCAAACCCGGGTTGTTCTGCCTGGCGCTTGGTATCGGCACCACGATCTGTGGCGTCATGCTTTCGCTGCTGAAAAAGCCCGTCACTGAAGCCGACGAAGAGTTTGACGACGTGGAAGATCACACCGTTCGCGACGACGACATTAAATTCACACTGGAATAAGGAGTGAGTATGTACGCGGCAATGAACGACCTGATAAGCCAGGCTGCGCAGAAAAAATATGCCGTTCTGGCCATCAACTGCTTCAACCTGGAAAGTGCCCGGGCGGCGGTTAAGGCGGCGGAGCAGCAGCGTGCGCCCCTGATACTGAATGTGTATCAAGGCCATAGCCGTCATTTTCCGCCAGCCATCGCGGTGCCGCTGGTGCAGGCGCTGGCGGCGGAGGCCAGCGTACCAATCGCGCTGGCGCTCGATCATGGCAAGGCCTTTCCGCTGATTGGCCAGGCCTTTCGCGCAGGCTTTACCGGGCTGATGATCGATGCTTCGGCGGAGCCGCTGGCCGAAAACATTCGTCAGACGGCCCGCGTGGTCGACATGGCCCACACCGCCGGGGTTTGCGTCGAAGGCGAACTGGGCCATATCGCCGATGCGCCCACCTGCGCGCTGGCCGACGCGGCGGTCAAAATGACCCAGGTGGCGGATGTCCTGCCGTTTCTTGAGCAGACCCATATCGATCTGCTCGCGGTTTCGGTTGGCACCGCGCATGGGCTTTATCCCGCTGGGGTGCAGCCGACAATCGATTTCCAGCGTCTGGCAGACCTGCACGCGGCCTCATCGCGCCCGCTGGCGCTTCACGGCGGCAGTGGCACGCCAGCGGACGATATTCGGCGCGTCAGTCAGCACGGCGTCGCCAAGATTAACGTTGGCGCGGCGGTATTTGAAGCCGGTAAACAGGCGCTGCACCAGGCGCTTAAACACCCTCCCACCACCGAACTGCCGGACTTACTCGCCCTGATGGAGTCCGCCTGTTGTGAAGTCGTCAGTGACTATCTGAGCTGGTCTGGCTCCGCCCGCCAGGCCTGATGGCTTTCTGCTGTAACCCGGTGCGCGTCACTGAACGTCAGCGCAGGGCAACCCTTTGTCATAAAACAAGCTGAGGAAGATTTAACATGTTGATTTCTATGAAAGAGATGTTAAGACCCACCCGTCAACATCGCTTTGCGATTGGCGCCTTCAATGTCGCTGACAGCTGTTTTATCCGCGCGGTCGTGGAAGAAGCCGAAGCCACTCAAACCCCGGCCATTATCTCGATTCATCCCAGTGAACTGGAATTCGTCACCGATTCATTTTTTGGCTATGTGCGGGAGCGCACACTGAAAAGCAGCGTGCCGTTTACGCTGCACCTGGATCACGGTGCATCGGTGGCCCATGTGCTGCGCGCTATTCAGTGCGGTTTCACGTCGGTGATGATTGACGGCTCCCTGCTGCCTTATGAAGAAAACGTGGCGCTGACGAAAGAGGTGGTGAAGCTGGCCCATGCGGTGGGCGTGTCGGTTGAGGGCGAACTGGGGACGATTGGCGATACCGGGACGACCGTGGAAGGCGGCGTGAGCAAAGTGATCTATACCGACCCGGCTCAGGCCGAAGACTTTGTGCAGCGAACCGGCGTGGATACCTTAGCGGTCGCCATCGGCACCGCGCATGGTATCTATCCCAAAGATATGAAACCGGAGTTGCAAATGCATATCCTGCGCGACATTTCACAGCGCGTTTCCATTCCACTGGTGCTGCATGGCGGCTCGGCGAATCCCGATGCCGAAGTGGCCGAGGCGGTGACGCTGGGCGTGGGTAAAATCAACATCTCCAGCGACATGAAATATGCCTATTTCCAGAAGGTGCGTGAAGTGTTAACCCGTGAAACCTGGTGGGATCCGAACGTAATTTATCCCGAAGCGATTGAGGCGGCAAAAGCGGTCATTCGCTACAAGATGAATTTGTTTGGTGGGCTGGGTAAAGCGTCGTTGTATTGAGCATCTTCGCTTTTTTGATTCAGATAACTGCACCGTGGCGTTTCAAAGCCATCTGACAGAAAGTCGAAGCAGGCAATCCGCAGCGCTGAACAGAACGATAAAGCCAGGATTTGCCTGCAGGACGCGGGCAAAAGACGGAGCCGGTACAGGCTGTATCGTCTCCGTCGGTCCGTCAGGCTGAAGCGCGACGTGAAGGCAACCGCGACAGCGGCGTGAGGACGCCCGCTCAGAAACCCTGTCGGATGGCGTGTGCACCGCTGCAAAAAAAACTGAGCGCACAAAACATGATTACTTCATCACGCCCATCCACTGCTGCGCAATCTTCGCATATTCTCCCGTGGCCGTGCTCAGGTGTAGCCACTGATCGACATACTGTTTCCAGCTCATATCATCACGCGGAAGCATATAGGCCTTCTCGCCATACTGAAGCGGTTTATCCGGGTTGAGTGCGCACAGGGAAGGGAAGCGTTTTTGCTGATACAGCGCCTCTGAGGCATCGGTAATCATCACATCGGCTTTGTTATCCACTAACTGCTGGAAAATGGTGACGTTATCGTGAAACAGCGTTAACGCCGCCTGAGGAAGATAACTGTGCACAAAGGCTTCGTTCGTCCCGCCCGCGGGTTCGATTAACCGGACGCCGGGTTTATTTAACTGGTCAACCGTCTGATACTTCGTTTTATCCGCGCAGCGCACCAGCGGAATTTTGCCGTCCACGCCAAGCGGCTGAGCAAACCAGGCGGTTTGCTGGCGCTTCAGCGTAACCGATACGCCACCCAGTGCGATATCACACTGTTTCGCTAAAAAGTCCTGCATCAGGGTTTTCCAGGTGGTAGGTACCCATTGCACTTTCGCTCCCAGTGACGCCGCCAGCGACTCCGCCATGCTGATATCCAGCCCTTCATAATGGCCATCGGGTTTCAGAAAGCTGTAGGGCTTGTAGTCCCCGGTCGTACAGACTTTCAGGGTTTTGGTGTTGAGCACGCTGTCCAGACGTGACTGGGCCTGAGCACCGCCAGCCACCAGCAGTAAAGTCATTATGAGTGTTTTCTTCATCATTCTTTTTTTCGGAGGTGAGTTTGCGCCGTTATGGTGACATAACCTTACGGGTTATTGCGCTAATCGCAAAAGTGTTGTGATCATTCTCGCATTTTTCTCCCGCGCGTCGCGGCCTAAGCTACTCCCTATAAACGCATACGGGAGACACGCTTAATGAGCAACATTTTAATTATCGATGGTGGTAAAACTTTCGCCCATTCTAAAGGTGAACTGAATCATACCCTGACCGACGTGGCCGCCAGCCAGTTGCGCGATCTGGGTCATGAGGTGACCGTTACCGTCGCCGACAGTGACTATGTTGTGGCAGATGAGATTCAAAAATATCTCGACAGCGATGTCGTGATTTATCAGATGCCAGGCTGGTGGATGGGCGAACCCTGGACCGTGAAACGTTATATTGACGAAGTCTTTACGGAAGGCCACGGCAAGCTGTATGCCAGTGATGGTCGCACACGTTCAGACAGCGAGAAAAAATACGGTTCTGGCGGCCTGCTTCAGGGCAAAAAATATATGCTTTCCCTGACCTGGAACGCTCCGCTGGAAGCCTTTACCGATCCTGAGCAATTCTTCGAAGGCGTCGGCGTGGATGGCCTGTACCTGCATTTTCACAAGGCTAATCAGTTCCTTGGAATGGAAGCCTTACCGACGTTCATCTGTAACGACGTGATCAAGCAGCCTGATGTGCCGCGGGATATTGCTCGTTATCGGGCGCATCTCAGCGAAATTTTTGCTTAAATAGACTTTCCCCCCGAAAGAGGAAACGTGAATGTTAACCGTCGTTGCTGAAATTTGTGTGAAGCCAGGCTACCGTCAGAAAGTACTGGAGGCGTTTCATCAGGTGATTCCCACCGTGCTGGAAGAAGAAGGCTGCCATCAGTACAGCGCGCTGGTCGATCATCAGGCGCAGGTGCCGTGGAAACACAACTCACCCGATTCGATTTTCATGCTGGAGCAGTGGGAAACCCTGCGTCATCTCGACCAGCATCAGCAAATGCCGCATATGGAAGCCCATCGCGCTGCCATTAAAGAATACGTGACAGACGTAAAAATTCTGGTGCTGGAACCCGGCCAGTAATTTCTGCAACGCTGACACGAAAAAGCCCCGGTACAGGCCGGGGCTTTTTGCAGCGGGTAACCGACTCAGACTTCGATATCGGCCTTGTCGCCTTTTTCCTGTAACCAGTTGCGGCGATCTTCAGAGCGCTTCTTCGCCAGCAGCATGTCCATCGTCCGCAGCGTCTGCTCAATATCGTCGTCACTGACGGTAAGCTGAACCAGACGGCGGGTATTCGGATCGAGCGTGGTTTCACGTAACTGAAGCGGGTTCATTTCACCCAGACCTTTAAAGCGCTGAACGTTCGGTTTGCCCTTCTTACGCTTTAACTGCTCCAGTACGCCCTCTTTCTCGTCTTCATCCAGCGCGTAATAGACTTCTTTGCCCAGATCGATACGATAAAGCGGCGGCATCGCTACATAAACGTGGCCGTTTTTCACCAGCGTGCGGAAGTGCTTCACGAACAGCGCGCAGAGCAGCGTGGCAATGTGCAGCCCATCTGAGTCGGCATCGGCGAGAATACAGATCTTACCGTAGCGCAGTTGCGTCAGATCTTCGCTGTCGGGATCGATACCGATCGCCACAGAGATATCGTGCACCTCCTGTGAGGCCAGCACTTCATCCGACGAGACTTCCCAGGTGTTCAGGATCTTGCCTTTAAGCGGCATGATCGCCTGGTATTCGCGGTCGCGTGCCTGCTTGGCTGAACCGCCCGCCGAATCCCCTTCCACCAGGAACAGTTCGGTTTTATTCAGATCCTGTGCTGTACAGTCTGCCAGTTTTCCGGGCAACGCCGGGCCGCTGGTCAGCTTTTTACGCACGACCTTCTTCGCCGCGCGCATTCGGCGCTGGGCGCTGGAAATCGCCAGCTCTGCCAGCTGTTCTGCCGCCTGCACGTTCTGATTCAGCCACAGGCTGAAGGCATCTTTGACCACGGCTGACACGAAGGCGGCGCACTGGCGTGAAGATAAGCGCTCTTTGGTTTGACCGGCAAACTGTGGATCCTGCATTTTCACCGACAGCACATAGGCACAGCGATCCCAGATATCCTCGGCGGACAGCTTCACGCCACGCGGCAGGATATTGCGGTATTCGCAAAACTCGCGCATGGCGTCCAGCAGGCCCTGGCGCAGACCATTAACGTGTGTCCCACCCTGCATGGTCGGGATCAGGTTCACATAGCTTTCGGTCAACAGCTCACCGCCTTCCGGCAGCCACAGTAACGCCCAGTCCACCGCTTCAATATCGCCTGCAAAGGCACCCACAAACGGTTTTTCCGGCAGCGTCGGCAGGCCGTTTACGGCTTCACACAGATAATCTGTCAGGCCATCTTCGTAACACCAGCGCTGCTCGGTATTGTTGAGCTTGTCTTTAAAGACGATTTCGACACCCGGACACAACACGGCTTTCGCTTTCAGCAGGTGAGATAAGCGGGAAACCGAGAAACGCGGGCTGTCAAAGAAGTGTTCGTCCGGCCAGAAATGGACGCTGGTGCCGGTGTTGCGTTTGGCAACCGTGCCGGTGACGGTCAGATCCTGCACCTTTTCACCATTTTCAAAGGCGATAGTGTAGATCTCGCCGTTACGGCGCACATTCACTTCAACGCGTTTGGACAGGGCATTAACCACCGAAATCCCGACGCCGTGCAGGCCACCGGAAAACTGGTAGTTTTTATTGGAAAATTTACCGCCCGCGTGCAGCCGGCACAAAATGAGTTCAACAGCCGGAACGCCTTCTTCCGGGTGGATGTCCACCGGCATGCCGCGCCCGTCGTCGATGACTTCCAGCGACTGATCGGCATGCAAAATCACCTCTACCCGTTTGGCATGGCCCGCCAGTGCCTCATCGACGCTGTTATCAATGACTTCCTGACCCAGGTGGTTAGGGCGCGTCGTATCGGTATACATTCCCGGGCGACGGCGAACCGGCTCAAGGCCAGTCAGGACCTCAATGTCACCCGCATTATAGCTTGATTGACTCATGGTAACTGTCTGATTAGATGAAGAAAATGGTTGCGATTTCCACGTTGCTCAAGCGTGATTCAGGCCCAGAAAGTCCAGAATTTGCGGGAAATGGCGCTCGAATCCAGTAAATGCATGATTTCCGCCCTCTTCAACCGTATGACGGCACGCGCTGTAATAGTCGAGTGCCTGGCGGTAGTCGAGCACTTCATCGCCGGTTTGTTGCAGCAACCACAATAAATCAGGCGCTTCCAGCGGATCAATCTGCATCACTTTCAGATCGTAAATGTGGCGAGACTCTAACACATATTGCTGACCGGTGTAGGGATTCTGATTTTCACCCAAAAAATCCACCAGCAACTCAAACGGGCGAACGGCGGGATTGACCACCACCGCCGGCAGCATAAAACATTGTGACAGCCAGGTGGCGTAGTAGCCGCCCAGCGAAGAACCGACGAGGCCCAGCTGTCGTCCGCTGTGGCTGAGCACGATATCTTCCAGCATAGCTGCCGCATCCGCAGGAAACGTGGGCAACTGCGGCACAATCATCTCGATATCGGGATGATGCTGGCTCAGCCACTGTTTAAACAACGTCGCTTTTGCTGAACGCGGTGAGCTGTTAAAGCCGTGCAGATAAAGCAGCGCCTTCATCCGTTAATATCCTTCAGCATCCAGATCGGGGCGAAAAGCCTGTGTGGTGAGTCGGTTGACTTCGGTCTCAAGCTGACCGTCATTGTGCAGCGTAAACCAGCGCCAGCCGGGCGCAACGGTATCGATGGTAAAGCTGGTACAGTGCGGTTTGAACTGCACGCAGGTCGACGGCGTTGCCAGCACACGGCGCCCCTGCCACGGTACATCCATTTCCTGATGAATATGGCCGCAGACCAGCGTTTTTGCCAGCGGATAGTGCTGCAACACGGCGTCTAACTGATGCGGATTGCGCAGGCTGTGTTGATCAAGCCAGGTGCAGCCCGACGCTAAAGGATGATGGTGCAACAGCACCAGCGTATGGCGCTGCGGATAACGGGCAAGCGTGGTATTCAGCCACTCAAGCTGGTAGTCACTTAACATGCCATGGGGCACGCCGAAGACCTGGCTGTCCAGCAGAACAACCTGCCAGTGATCGCCTAACAGCACATGCTTATGCGCGTTAATGCCGGCCTCTGCCAGCGTATCGACCATCGCAGGTTGAAAATCATGATTCCCCGGCAGCCAGACGCAAGGTTTAGGCAGGCGCGAAATGCCCTCAACAAAATGCTGATAGGCTTCGACTGAGTGATCCTGAGAGAGATCGCCGGTGGCAACGATAAGATCATAATCACGCTGCTGCGCGATGATCGCATCCAGTACCGCGTCATAACTGGCCCAGGTATTCACCCCCAGCAGGGATTCGTGTTTTCCTGCGAACAAATGCGTGTCCGTTACTTGCAGAATCCGAACCTCAGATTCTGTTGTCGCAGGAAGAGTTAGCAGGCTATCCAAAGCGTTTCCTTCGTCTCTACGCCATTCAGTGCATTATACGCATCAGCAAACCGGAACTGCCATCGCGCCGTGCGTCAGGCAATAACGTAACCAGTCAGCAAGAAACTGATTGATTTGATGCTTCTCATCACGCTGATTCATTTTTTTATTCGGATAATCATAACGTGCTTTGAACCGATAGATCTGCTGTGTCGAACACACTTCAGCCACCATCGCGTCATGATACAGCCTGACAGACATTGACGGCAGGCTCCAGTAACTTACGGCTGGGGCCGTCTGACGGATATCGACCAGGGTAGTATAACGCGTTGATTCTTCAACGGTTACCTGGTAGCGGGCGCCACTCACCTGATAGATCACCGATGCGCCTGCTGCGTCATCACGTGGTAGCAGACGACGTAACTGGGCGAAATTGGTTTCGCACAGCCTCATCATCTCGGGGAAATCAGGGATATAGCGCTGTTTCATTTTTGCGTCCACTCTTCTCGAAGTTTTTTATGGTGCAGTGCCAGCCATTGCAAGGCGATGACAGATGCCGCGTTATCAATAATCCCCTGTTCCACCCAGTGGTAAGCCTGTTCACGACTGACCACATGGACAAGAATATCCTCATTCTCTTCCTCCAGACCATGGCATCCTTTTGCCTGGCTGGCATCCACTTCTCCGACCATTACCGATAACCGTTCGCTGGTGCCGCCGGGGCTGGCCAGGTAGTTCAGCACCGGTTTGACCCGGCCAACCGTCAGATCCGCTTCTTCGACGGCTTCACGGCGCACCACCTGCTCCGGGGTTTCACCCGGTTCAATAATGCCTGCCACCATTTCCAGCAGCCAGGGCGTGGGACTGCAATCGAAAGCCGGGATGCGGATCTGTTCAATCAGCACCACTTCATCACGGACGGGATCATAAGGTAGCAGCACAGCGGCATGACCGCGCTCAAAAACTTCACGCGTTACTTCCCGGCTCATTTGGCCATTAAACAACCGATGACGAAAGCGATAACGCACAATGGAAAAAAAACCCTCGTACGCGGTTTCTCGTGCAATAATTTCTACATCATTTTTTGTGAAAGTCACAGGTGATGTTTTATTGTCCTTCATCATTAAGTTCCTTATGCAGATTGGGATAACACAGATAAAACACAAGCCCAGATGCCATCCAAAGGGTTATTACTGAGTTATTTACCTGAAACACACAAATATGGCACGTTCAGCCACCTTATCTCACAGTTGCCCTCTGCTAGAATCTGCGATAATTTTTGGCTTACAGGCGGCACAGTCACTGCGATTTGCTGCAACAAAAGGAATGCAAATGAAAAAACTGCTCCCATTTTTTATTGGGCTGAGCCTGGGCGGTTTCAGCTTCGCCAGCCAGGCGGAAAACCTGCTTCAGGTTTACCAGCAAGCGCGTTTAAGCAACCCTGATCTGCGTAGCTCTGCGGCGACGCGTGATGCGGCGTTCGAGAAAATTAACGAAGCGCGCAGTCCTTTATTACCCCAACTGGGTTTGGGTGCAGACTATACCTACGCAAACGGCTACCGTGATAGTAGCGGTATTCACTCCAATACCACCAGTGGCTCGCTGCAATTGACGCAAACCATTTTCGATATGTCAAAATGGCGTGCGCTGACGCTGCAGGAAAAAGCAGCCGGTATTCAGGATGTGACCTACCAGGTCGCCCAGCAGGATCTGATTCTGAACACCGCGACGGCCTACTTCAATGTGCTGAAAGCCATTGATACGCTTTCTTACGTCGAAGCGCAGAAGATGTCGATTTATCGCGAACTGGATCAAACGACCCAGCGCTTCAACGTGGGCCTGGTCGCCATTACCGACGTGCAGAACGCCCGCGCGCAGTACGACAGTGTCCTGGCGAATGAAGTGACCGCGCGTAATGACCTGGACAACGCAGTGGAGTCTCTGCGTCAGATTACCGGTATGGATTACCTGGCGCTGGCGTCGCTGGATATTGATCGCTTCAAAACCACTAAACCTGAAGCGGTTAACTCGCTGCTTAAGCAGGCTGAAAGCCGCAACCTGAACCTGCTTTCTGCCCGTCTGAACCAGGACTTAGCCCGTGAGCAAATCCGTTCAGCGGAGGCGGGCCATTTACCGACGCTGGATCTGACCGCCTCGACTGGCCTGTCCAACAGCAAATACGGCGGAAGCCGTGCTGAGCAAAATGCCAGCTCGACAGATTCCATCACCGGCAACAACAAAGTGGGCCTGAGCTTTACCCTGCCGCTTTACAGCGGTGGCAGCGTGACCTCGCAGGTGAAACAGGCGCAATACAACTTTGTCAGCGCCAGTGAGCAGCTGGAAGCCGCGCACCGTTCAGCCGTGCAGACCGTGCGCTCGTCTTACAACAACGTCAATGCGTCAGCAAGTAGCATTGCCGCGTACAAACAAGCCGTGGTGTCCGCACAAAGTTCATTAGACGCGATGGAAGCCGGTTACCAGGTGGGAACCCGTACCATCGTTGACGTGCTGAATGCGACATCAACGCTTTATAACGCTAAGCAGCAGTTGTCGGATGCGCGTTACAGCTATCTGATTAACCAGTTGAATATCAGCTATGCCCTGGGCACGCTGAACGAGCAGAGTTTGGGTGTGCTTAACAGTCAGTTAGGTAAAGAAATCTCAACCTCGCCGGAAACGGTTCAGCCACAAAATGTACAGCAGGTGCTGGGTGAAGATCACATCTCCACTTCCGAAACGGCACCAGCACCGGCCCCCGTACATAAGGCCGCACATAAGAGCAGCCGTAATCCGTTCAGTCACTAAGCCTGTTGCGGGCTGCTTTGCGGCCCGCCTCTCTGCAAAACGTATAACTACGTAAAGATCCCCGTCCTGCCTGGCCGTTAGCTTCATTTCTCACCACTCATCCCCTATTCTATGCACTACCTTTGGGCACAGGATATTTATAATGAAACGGACTAAAACGATCCGCTATGCCGCCTTTCGTAAGAGCTGGCAAGCAAGACACTTAACGCCTGTTGCTATCGCTGTTTCAGCGGTATTTATGCTGGCAGGTTGTGAGCAAAACGACGAAACCGTCACCCTTTATCAAAACGCGGACGACTGTTCAAAAGCCAATCCGGGACAAAGTGCGCAGTGCACCACCGCGTTTAACAACGCTAAAAAGGAAGCTGAACGCACCGCGCCAAAATACGCGACACGTGAAGACTGTGTCGCCGAATTTGGTGAAAACCAGTGTCAGCAGGCACCGGCACAGGCGGGCACAGGCAGTACGAATGCCGAAGCGCAGCAAAGTGGCAGCTTCTGGATGCCGTTAATGGCAGGCTACATGATGGGGCGCATGATGGGCGGTGGCGCGGGCTTTGCCCAGCAACCGTTGTTCTCACCGAAAACCCCCAACAGTCCGGCAAACGGTCAGTTCGTGGATGCCTCTGGCCGTAACTACGGTAATGCCACCCCAGGTAAGACCATGAACGTGCCCAAAACTGCCCTGGCACCGAAACCGACCACCACCTCCACCATCACACGTGGTGGTTTTGGCGAAACGGTCGCGAAACAAAACGCGATGCAGCGCAGCAGTGCTTCCGGCACCTCCAGCCGTTCGCTGGGAGGCTAATACCGTTTATGCAACGTATCGCGATTTCTGAGCGTCCGGGCTGGCGGGAAAAAGCCACAGAGTTTGGTTTTCGTTTTCACACCATGCACGGTGAGCCCTACTGGTGCGAAGATGCTTACTATCAGTTTACCCTGGCGCAAATCGACTATCTGGAGGAGGTGACCGCCGAACTTCATCAGATGTGTCTGCAGGTGGTGGAAAAAGTGGTAAACAGTGAAGCCCTGCTTACCCGCTTCCGTATTCCAAAACACACCTGGGATTTCGTGCGTGACTCGTGGAATCAGCGTCAGCCTTCACTTTATTCCCGTCTCGATCTGGCGTGGGATGGCCGAGGCGATGCCAAACTGCTGGAAAACAACGCCGATACACCGACCTCGCTGTATGAAGCGGCGTTTTTCCAGTGGCTGTGGCTGGAAGACCAGCTGAATGCGGGCCAGTTGCCGCCTGGCAGCGACCAGTTTAACAGCCTGCAGGAAAAGCTTATCGATCGCTTCACGGTGCTGCATCAGCAGCACGGCTTTAACTGGCTGCACTTTGCCTGCTGCCGGGATACCGAGGAAGATCGCGGCACGGTGCAATACCTGCAGGACTGCGCCACGGAAGCCGGCTTACCCAGCGAATTTCTCTATATTGATGAGATAGGGCTGGGTGAGAAAGGCCAGTTTACTGACCCGCACGATCAGGTGATCAGTAATCTGTTTAAGCTTTACCCGTGGGAATTTATGCTGCGCGAAATGTTTTCGACCAAGCTGGCGGATGCGGGCGTGCGGTGGCTTGAACCCGCCTGGAAAAGCATTCTGTCAAACAAAGCGTTATTGCCGATGCTGTGGCAGATGTTTCCCAATCATCCCAACCTGCTGCCTGCCTGGTTTGCTGAAGACGACGTGCCGCCTATGGACAAGTATGTGGTCAAACCGCTGTTCTCCCGCGAAGGCGCTAACATTCGTATCGTGGAAAACGGCAAAGAGATCGCCCGGGTGGATGGTCCATACGGCGAAGAAGGCATGATTGTGCAGCAGTTCCATCCGCTGCCAAAATTTGGTGACAGTTATACGCTGATTGGCAGTTGGCTCATCGACGATCAACCGGCCGGTATTGGCCTGCGGGAAGATCGGGAGTTGATCACGCAGGATCTGTCGCGTTTCTATCCGCACGCCTTTATTGAATAGCCTTTTAGCTCCAGGCCAGTTCGCTGGCCTGTCTTACGCGTTAACCGACCTGTACCGACAACATACTGATTGCGCCCATCTCCATACCTTCCACCGGAACGGTCACAGGCTCATCTGCGTGACGGGAGCCCAGCACATACAGCAATGGCAGGAAGTGTTCCGGCGTCGGGTTGGATAAGGCCGCATCCGGATGCTGCATAAAACTCACCAACGGATGTGCATCCGCCTCGGCCTGCACCGCCAGATTGTCCCGCACGAAGTTATTGAACCCCGTCGCCCAACTGTAAGCTTCGCCACCGCCCCAGAGAACTTTACGCAGGTTGTGCACCACGTTACCGCTGGCGACGATCATCACGCCGCGATCGCGCAGCGCAGACAGCTTTATTCCCATCCCGAAATGCCAGGCGGCGGGCTTGCCGCTGTCGATACTGAGCTGGACGACCGGGATATCTGCGTCGGGATACATCTTAATCAGCACGCCCCACGAGCCATGATCCAATCCCCATGCGTGATCCAGATGAACCGGCACCGGGGATAACCGTTCCGCAATCTCTTCCGCCAGTGCGGGTGAGCCCGGCGCGGAATAACGGGTATCAAAAAGCGCCTGAGGAAAGCCGCCAAAATCGTGAATAGTGCGTGGATTATCCATCGCCGTTACGGCAGTTCCCTGCGTGTACCAGTGAGCCGAAACCGCCAGAATCGCACGTGGCCGTGGCAGGATTTCACCGGCTTTACGCCAGGCAGCGGTATAGCGGTTTTCTTCTAAGGCATTCATTGGGCTGCCGTGTCCCAAAAACAGCGCCGGCATGCGAACCTGACTCATAGTGATCCTTGATGTGTTCATTCTGTGAACACCACGATACGCTTTTTACCGGCGTGATCACGCGGATAAGCATGATGTTCTCTGTCAGAAATTTTGAATAAAAATGGCAGGGACTGAGGAAGCACACAGACAGGACAAGGCGAGACGATCAGGCCAGAGAACTGGCCTGATTAAGTCGAAAACTAGCTGGCCTGACGCGTTTCGTGTTCGCGACGGTAGGCTACCAAATCTTCGATGGTGACGACGGGCATGGCGTGTTGTTTCGCGAACGCGATCACTTCCGGCGCATGCGCCATGGAACCGTCGTCGTTGGTCAGTTCACACAGAACGCCTGCGGGCTTGAAGCCTGCCAGCGTCACCAGATCGATAGTGGCTTCGGTGTGGCCACCGCGCGTCAGAACGCCGCCATCATGGGCACGCAGCGGGAAGACGTGACCCGGACGGTTTAAATCTTCAGGTTTTGCGTCATCGGCAATCGCGGCACGGATAGTGGTAATACGATCCTGAGCAGATACGCCGGTGGTTACGCCTTTTGCCGCTTCAATCGTCACGGTGAAACCGGTGCCGTAGGCGCTGGTGTTGTTTTCCACCATCATCGGCAGCGCCAGTTGCTGGCGACGTTCTTCAGTCAGGCACAGACAAACGATACCGCTGCCGTGACGAATGGTTAACGCCATCTGCTCCACGGTCATGGTTTCCGCGGCGAAAATCATGTCACCTTCGTTTTCGCGATTCTCATCGTCGAGAACCATAACACCACGGCCTTCGCGTAAGGCTGCAATAGCACGTTCTACACGCTGTTTCGGCGTGCCAAATTCAGAAAGTAGAGTCTGATTCATGGTAATAAAACCTTATAAATGTGTTGGGTTACCAGAATCAGGGCAAGCTTAGGAGTGACGTCGTAAAGACGTAGCAATGACGCAAAACAGACATAATGCCTGACAGATGTCGTTACCCTCTCCCATCCGGACTTTAACCGTCGGCCCCGGAATTACACCGGATCTGCTGACCTTCACCATTACGGCGAAGCGCTCGCGGGCTTTCAGCCTGGGCTGATTTACCGCCGGTGGGGAATTTCGCCCCGCCCTGAGAATAAGCGTTTTAACTATAACGTTTCCCCGTCAGGGCAGCAATCCACAAAGCCATTATTGCTTTAGCTTTTTTTGCGCTATGGATTTCAGGTTTAACCTTTTCAATTCAGGCATTACACTTAAGTGACTCTAGCGTTGGTAAAATGCTGCCACAGCAACCCGTAACCAGGAAATCATCATGATCGACACGAAAAAAATTGAACAAATTGCCCGTCAGGTTCATGACGCGCTGCCGAAGGGAGTTCGTGAATTTGGCGATGATGTTGAAAAGAAAATACGGCAGACTCTGCAGGCCCAGCTGACCCGCATGGATCTGGTCAACCGTGAAGAGTTTGATGTACAGACTCAGGTTTTACTGCGTACGCGGGAAAAACTGGCGGCGCTGGAACAACGTCTGGCCCAGCTGGAAAGCAAAGGAACCGGGACCGCATCGTCTGCACCCGCGGTGCCCACCACGCCAGGCCCGGCACCGGCGATTGTCCCGGCGGCGAACCCTGCGGATAAATCCGGCGAGTGATGCTGGCTGGCGGGAGCGCAGGCTCCCGCCATCACGACTCAGTTGCCGCGAATGGTTTTAATGATATTGGTGGTTGAAATGCCATCTTCAAAGTTCAGCACCCGCACGTCACCGCCATTCGCCCAGACTTCCTTACTGCCTGCAATGTCTTCTGGCTTGTAATCCCCGCCTTTCACCAGTAAATCCGGTAATATGCTGGCGATCAAACGCTGCGGCGTATCTTCTTCAAACAGCACGACCCAGTCTACGGCTTCCAGCGCACCCAGCACGATCATCCGGTTTTCCTGCGGATTCACCGGACGGCTGTCGCCTTTAAGACGTTTCGTCGACGCATCGCTGTTTACCGCCACAATCAGGCGATCGCCCAGTTTACGGGCGTTTGCGAGGTAGGAAACATGACCGGCATGCAGAATGTCGAAGACGCCATTGGTCATGACCACTTTTTCGCCGCGCTGACGGGCCATAGCGACGGCCTCTTTCAGTTCCGCTTCGGTCATGATGCCAAAACCGCGCTCCGGACGGGCATGAATGGCGTTTTCCAGTTCCACGATGCTGACGGTTGAGGTTCCCAGTTTACCCACCACCACACCGGCTGCCGCGTTGGCCAGGAAACAGGCTTCTTCCAGCGAATCCCCCGCCGCCAGAGCAGCAGCAAGCACACCAATCACCGTATCCCCGGCGCCGGTAACGTCAAACACTTCCTGTGCCTGCGTGGGCAAGTGCAGCGGCGCTTTCCCCGGCTGTAGCAGCGACATGCCATTCTCAGAACGCGTGACCAGCAGCGCGGAAAGGTCGCAGTCGGCAATCAGTTTCATGCCGCGTTCAACAATTTCCTGCTCCGTCCTGCATTTACCGACAACAGCTTCAAATTCCGACAGGTTGGGCGTCAGCAGCGTCGCGCCGCGATAGCGGGCAAAATCGGTGCCTTTCGGATCGATCAGGACAGGCACACTGGCTTCACGCGCCAGAGTGATCATCTGCTGAACGCTGTCGAGCGCCCCTTTGCCGTAATCCGACAACACCACCGCGCCACTGCTGGCCAGCGACTGGCGCATTTTTTCGTGCATCGGTGCGGCATCAACCTGCTCAAAACCCTCTTCAAAATCCAGGCGGATAAGCTGCTGGTTGCGGGACAGCACACGCAGTTTGGTGATCGTCGGATGGCTTTTTAACGTGACAAAATCGCAGTCAACACGAACGTCCTTCAGCGTTTTACTCAGGACCTGAGCCGCATCGTCCTCACCGGTCAGCCCGATCAACCGTGAACCGGCACCCAGCGCAGCAATATTCATCGCCACGTTAGCGGCGCCGCCAGGGCGTTCTTCAACGGTCTCCACTTTCACCACCGGCACCGGGGCTTCAGGGGAAATACGGCTGGTAGGGCCATACCAGTAACGATCCAACATGACATCGCCAACGACCAGTACCGAAGCCTGGCCGAACGCGGGCAGAGTAACTTTCATTCCAGACACTCCAGACTGCATTCAAAATAGTGCGCGGATGATAGCACAGTTGCTATCAGCATCACGCCGTGAGAGATTCTGCTGACTGCAACCACCGCTGCCAGCTGGCGTTGACCGACGCTCTTTCCTGCGCAAAGGCATCCGGTTCGACGTGTCCCGGCAGCGCCTGCAGCGCCAGATGGTGCAAGGCATCGCGCAGCGTGACATAGGCATGGGTTAACGCCGCCGCTTCGTCGTCTGCCATTTTTTGATGGTTTGCCATCAGTTCAAAGATCCGCACATTGTCCGACCAGCGCGTTAAGGCAGGCTCTGCTGCGGCATAGCGCAGTACCAGATATTGGGCAATAAACTCGATATCGGTAATGCCGCCTTCGTCGGTTTTGATCTCCCAGCGCCCTTTATGCTTATTGCTCAGATGCGCGCGCATTTTATCACGCATCTCCCTGACCTCGGTTTGCAACGCCGCCGGTTCACGGGGCAGGCAGAGAATCGCCCGGCGAATGGCGTTGAAACGTTCGCTCAGGGCGGGCTCACCGAAGACAACCCGGGCACGCACCAGCGCCTGATGTTCCCATGTCCAGGCTTCGTTACGTTGATAGTCATCAAAAGCATCGAACGTGCTGACCAGCATGCCCGCCGCACCGGAAGGACGCAGGCGCGCATCCACTTCGTACAAAATCCCGGACGAGGTGCGGGTGCTAAACAGGTGCATGATGCGCTGGGCCAGCCGCAGATAAAACTGTCGGCCGTCAATGCTGCGTTCGCCCTGGGTCACCGCGTCCAGCGGGCAGTCGTGCAGAAAAACCAGATCAAGATCGGAGCTGTAACCCAGTTCCCATCCACCCAGCTTGCCATAGCCCAGCACGGTAAAGCCCCGCTCGTGCTCCTGCACCAGATGCGAAGGCCGACCGTAACGCTGCACCATCATATTCCAGGCCTGTTGCACCACCGATTCAATGATGGCTTCGGCCAGCCAGGTTAAGTGATCGCTCACTTTCATCACCGGCAACGTCCCTGCAATGTCGGCTGCCGCGATGCGTAACATCTGCGCCTGTTTAAACTGGCGTAACGCTTCAAGCTGTTGCTCTTCATCGTCGGCGGGAATGCGCATCAGGTACTGGCGCAGTTCATCACGATAGGCATCCGTCGCGGTGGGCTGATACAGCGTGGCGGGATCGAGAAGCTCATCCAGCAGCAGCGGATAATGCGCCAGCTGGCTTGCCACCATCGGCGAGGCTGCACACAGACGGATCAGGTGCCGCAGGGCTCCGTGATATTCCGTCAGCAGCTCCAGATAGGTACTGCGCGTCAGCACGCTGAGCAGCAGCGGTGCCAGCCGGCTAAAGGTGACGGCCGCATCGCTGCGCAGACAGACTTCGCTCAGCAGGCGCGGCATCAGCTGATCCAGTGCCTGACGACCGCGCGGACCAATGGAACGGCGGCTGATATCCTGACGAAACGCTTCCAGTGCCTGATTGAGCGCCTGACAGTGTTCCGCGTCCAGTTGAGGAACCAGCGGGGCCAGCTCGCTGTCTTCCAGACTGTCCTGCCAGAGCATATTAAAATCGGCCAGCTCCGGTTGATCGCCAACATCCGGCGAATCTTCACCGATCAGCTCGTCAAAGATTGCCCGCACGGCGGCCATGTGCGTATCCAGTTTTGCGCTAAGTTCTGACCAGTCCTGACACTGCATCGCCCAGGCCAGTCGGGCGCGGTGCAGGGCATCTTCCGGCAGCGTTTGCGTTTGTTCATCGGCCAGGCTTTGCAGCAGGTTTTCCAGCCGCCGCAAAAACAGGTAGGCCTCGCGCAGCGCAGCAACCTGCTCCGGTGGCAGTAAGCCCAGGGATTCAATGGCGGAAAGCGTGGGCAGCAAGGCTCTGAGCTGAAGCGAGCGCTCACGTCCACCGCGAATCAGTTGAAATACCTGGACGATAAACTCCGTTTCGCGGATGCCGCCCGCCCCCAGCTTAATGTTATTTTTCAGGCCACGGCGGCGCACTTCACGCGAGATCATCGCCTTCATGTTACGTAACGACTGAATCACGCTGAAATCAATGTAGCGGCGATAGACAAACGGCCGCAGCATCTGCTGCAACTCCTGGCTCCAGCGATCCTGATCATCGCCCATCAGTCGGGCTTTCACCATGGCATAGCGTTCCCAGTCGCGCCCCTGCTCCTGGTAATAATCTTCCAGCGCGGCAAAGCTCATCACCAGCGGCCCACTGTCGCCAAAGGGCCGTAAACGCATATCCACCCGGTAAACAAACCCGTCCGCGGTGGGCTGATCGAGCACCTTGATCAGGCGCTGCCCCATACGGGTAAAAAATTGCGCATTGTCGAGTTCACGCCGACCGCCACGGGTACTGCCGTTCTCGGGCCAGACAAAAATTAAATCGATATCAGAGGAGAAATTCAGCTCGCCGCCGCCCAGTTTTCCCATGCCCAGGATCAGCAGCGGCTGAGGCTCACCCGCGGCATTACACGGCGTGCCAAACTCACGACAGCAGTCCTGATAAACCCAGTCACGCGCCGCACTGATCAGGACCTCCGCCAGTACACTCAGCTGTTGCAACGTCTGTTCTGTGCTGGCGTGATGCAGGCACTGCATCCAGGCAATGCGCACCAGCATCCGACGCCGAAACAGGCGCAGCACGCGCATCAGACTGGCTTCGCTGTCTGCCGCCGCCATGTCACCACTCAGCCACTGCGCATAGTGCCGCCACTCTTCAGGCTGAGGCGAGCGGTCAGCGATCGCCTGCCACCAGTCCGGGTTCTGCTGCAGGTTGTCGAGCACGAAATCGCTGAAGGCCAGACCGGCAAGCTGCTCTTCCGTAAGAGCAGAACCGGTAAGACCTGACTGTTCGACCGCCCGCTCGGCCTGAGTACGCAATACGGTAGGTAAGGCTGGCAACATGTTCTCTCCCTGATAGCGTGCTGTTAGATTCAGCGCGGCGAGCCGCTGGTTAACCAGAACGGCGGTTGTTTCATTGCCTGCGCGGTTAAGCCGTCTAAGCTGACGTGCTGCTTTTCGTGTATGGCGCGCTGTAGCTGCTGCCACGGGGCCAGCCAGCGCTCTACCGCGTCCGGCGAGTAAGCGCCCGCCAGCAAATGAACGGCCAGTAATTGTCGATCGAGACGCGTGGCTTTGTCCTGATATTCATTCGCCTGATGAATGGTGGCAAAGGTTTCTTTCAGATCGGCATTAATGCGGCCCAGCATGATATCGCCGAAGCGCTTGAAGGAACCTTGCAGCTTGGCTTGCCCCTTCTGATCAATCCACGGCGTCCATTGTGCCTCAGCCAGCCAGTGAGTAAGTGCTAACTGGGTTTCTACGGAGCGAGTAGAGAAGCAGAAGCTGTCTGCATCCACGTCTTCATTCAGCAGCGTTTCTTCCAGCGTCGTCAGCTTCTGACGCAGATCGCTACTGGCCTTACGCGGCACTAACGCACCAAAGAGCGCAAAGGCCTGGCGCAGCACGTCCAGCGCTTCACGTACTGATTCCCGCGCGCGCTTATTGCCCCGTAACCACACTTCTTCATGATATTGCCAGTGCTCCAGGCCAGCGGCCATTGCCGCCACCATGCCAGCTTCCACCGTCGCCTTCGGCCCGGCTTTCAAAAGCGGAAAAGCACGTAATTCACGTGGAAGGTTACCTTTCGCCAGCTGATAGCCGCGTGCCGCTTTGCTCAGGCTGCCCATACGCAGGTCGCCCACGGCAATCAGCTGCTGCGCAAACGCCAGCATATCGCTGCGCTCACCGCTTTTTAACTCCAGTTCGACTTCTGACAGCGCTTCCTGATGCTCACCGGCCGCGACCTCGCCTTTATCGAACGCGATTTCCACTTCGCTCTTACCTGCCGTCACCAGCCAGATTTCACGGTCAAAATGCGTGCTGAACAGCGGGTTCAGGCGCTGCTGTAAGGCCGCGATATCCGTTCCCTCTGGCCAGATGTCGGCGGGCAGGCGGCTGATATCCAGCGTAGGTTCCGTCAGGTCAACGTTGTATTCGCCGCGCTGATGTAAACCGCCCAGCGTACTGCCGGCCGTTTTCAGCGTCATTTCGTAACGCTGGTCCACGCCGCGAATACGTAAGCCCATGTTCCACCGACGTAACTGGTTATCGTCGGTTTCAAAATAGATATTGGTCAGCTGGCGCGCTGCCTGATGCTGATGCGGAAAAGCCGCCAGCTTCTCTGCCAGTTTCCCGGCAGCGTTGGGTTTTGCAATGAACTTAAGCTCAATCTCGATGGTCATATTTTTTTATTCACTACGTCGCTGGCACTTGAGGATATATTCCCTGCCCGTTTAAGGTTATCTTCTGCTGCATCCACTGAGCCGAAGATGCGGGTTTTCAGGCGAAGAGTAATGCACAGAAGCCTTGCTGTCTCTGGTTTCTTTCTGCTTTCGCTCGCCTTTTCGCACTGTTATGAGACCAGGATAGTTCTCATTCAGATTTATGCGAAGCCTCTACAGACTGTGCCGGTAAATTATCTTTATTTTTAAACAAAACGAAATCGAATGAAAAAAATCACACTTGCTGGAATCACTTTGCTGGCCCTCAGCGCCCTTACACCTGCTCATGCCGATCAAAAACGCTATGTTTCTGACGAATTATCCACCTGGGTTCGCAGCGGCCCCGGCGACCAGTTTCGCCTGCTCGGTAAGCTGAACGCGGGTGAACAGGTCGAACTGCTACAAACCAATGACGCCACCAAATATGGCCAGGTGCGCGATGCGGAAGGCCGCACCGTCTGGATTCCCCTGTCGCAGTTGAGTGAAAATCCCAGCCTGCGCACCCGGGTGCCTCAGTTAGAACAACAGGTTAAAGACCTGACGGCTAAGTTAGCGAACATTGACAACAGCTGGAACCAGCGCACGGCCGAGATGCAGAATAAAGTGGCCAGCAGCGACAGCGTCATCAATGGGCTGAAAGAGCAAAATCAGAAGCTGAAGAACGAACTGATCGTGGCCCAGAAGAAGGTCAATGCCGCTAACGTTCAGCTGGATGACAAACAGCGCACGATCATCATGCAGTGGTTTATGTACGGTGGCGGCGTGCTCGGCGTGGGCCTGCTGCTGGGTCTGTTGCTGCCGCATATGGTGCCGCGTCGCAAGAAAAACGATCGCTGGATGAACTAACCTTTTCCACCGCTCGCTGCAAAAGGGGATCGTAAGATGCCCCTTTTGGCCTGTCTGCAATATGTCGAATTTGTGTAACAATAAGGGTTGTGCCCGTCTGAATTCAGGTGCAGGACGCCCGCAGACGCGCAGGTCGCTTATTTATCTCTGGAGTGGTGCGTGAAGACGTTTCTTGTTGGCGGTGCGGTACGTGATGCGTTGTTGAAATTGCCGGTTAAAGACAAAGACTGGGTGGTCGTGGGCGCAACGCCAGAAAGCATGCTGGAACAGGGCTATCATCAGGTGGGCCGCGATTTTCCGGTGTTTCTGCATCCTGACAGCCGCGAAGAATATGCACTGGCGCGCACCGAACGCAAAAACGGCAAAGGCTATACCGGTTTTACCACCTGGTCGGCCCCGGACGTCACCCTGGAGCAGGATTTACAACGCCGCGATCTGACGATCAACGCCATCGCCCGCGATGAAAACGGCACGCTCTATGATCCCTACCAGGGGCAACAGGATATTGCTGACCGACTGCTGCGCCACGTTTCAGAAGCCTTTAGTGAAGATCCGCTGCGCGTGCTGCGCGTGGCGCGGTTTGCTGCGCGCTTTGCCCACCTTAACTTTCGCATTGCCGATGAAACCCAGGCGCTGATGCGGCAAATGGTGGAGAGCGGCGAGCTGGCCGATCTTACCGCTGAGCGCGTGTGGAAAGAGACCGAAAAAGCGCTGTCCTCGCATAATCCTCAGGTCTATTTTCAGGTGCTGCGTGACTGCGGTGCCCTGAAGGTGCTGTTCCCGGAAATCGATAACCTTTATGGCATCCCCGCCCCCGCCAGATGGCATCCTGAAATTGACACGGGCGTGCATACGCTGATGGCATTGACGCTGTCCGCCGCCTTAAGTGAGGCCATTGATGTACGTTTTGCCACGCTGTTTCACGATGTAGGCAAAGCGTTAACGCCCGTTGAAAAGTGGCCCAGCCATCGCGGTCATGGCCCCGCCGGCGTGCCGCTGGTTGCCGCACTCTGTGAGCGTTTGCGCGTACCGAATGCCATTCGCGATTTAGCCCTGCTGGTAACCGAATTCCACGACACGATGCATACCATTGAGCAGTTGCCTTCTGAGGCGATTGTGGCGTTATTTGACCGTCTCGACGCCTGGCGTAAGCCTGAACGCGTGCATCAACTGGCGCTGTGTAGCGAAGCCGATGCCCGTGGGCGCGGTGGGCTCGCCAGCATGCCGTATCCACAGGGCGACTATCTGCGACGCGCATTTGCGCGGGCGCAGGCCGTGTCATCGAAAGCGGTGGTTGAGGCGGGCTTTAAAGGGAGTGCGGTGCGGGAAGAGCTGACGCGGCGCCGCATCGACGCCGTTGCCGAAGGCAGAGGTTAACGCGGCCAGTGACCTGGCCGCGTTGGGTTTACGTGAACAGCATGTAAACCGCAGCCGCTACGATAAAGCGGTAGACCGCAAACGATACGAAAGAGATGCGTTTGATCAGCTCCAGGAACACTTTGATCGCAATCATCGCGACGATAAAGGCAGTGATAAAACCCACCGCAAACATCGGGAAGTCGGCCATGCTCAGGAAGCCCAGGCTCTTATACAGATCCAGCCCGGTCGCCCCCATCATCATCGGTACGGCGAGGATAAAGGAGAACTCGGACGCCGCATAGCGACTCACGCCCATCAGCATCCCGCCTGAAATCGTGGCACCTGAACGCGAGAAGCCCGGCCACAGCGCCAGACACTGGAAGCAGCCGATCATAAACGCCTGACGATAAGTAATGTCATCCACGCCAACGGATTTTGGCTGTTTTGGCTTCAGGAATTCCGCCGCTAACAGCAGCAAACCGCCGACCACCAGCGCATACATTACATTTATCGGATTAAACAGCGTTTTAATTTGATCGTGTAAGACCAGCCCTATCACGACAGCAGGAATCATGCCCAGCAGGATATGAATCAGCGTTAAGCGACCAGTTCCTGTCCCTTCGTGTTTGACTTCGCCAAAGTGAATGCCGATCAGGCCAAACAAACGCCGCCAAAACATCACGACTACCGCCAGAATGGAGCCTAGCTGAATCACGACTTCAAAGGTTTCGGCTTTGTCACCCTCAAAGCCAAGCAAATGCCCCACTATAATCATGTGCCCGGTGGAAGAGACCGGTAAAAACTCGGTCAGCCCTTCTACCACGCCCAGGATTGCAGCTACCCACAGCTGATGAATATCTGCCATCAATGTATTCCCTCTGTCCGTTTTAAAACCATGAAAAAGGCGCTAGCAGCCGCGCTATCGCCTTAAATCTTATCTGCTTCAGTCTGAGTAAAACCTTAAGGTTAACTACCGTTGAGTTTCTGCTAACGAAACGGTATCTGCTGAGACAGACCATAATTTGGTTTGGTTTCATTGTGATGGCAATCACATCATCACTATTTAGGAATAGTCCCGCGCTCAATTCGCACGCCAACCTGCGCGGCCTGCGCTACAGCGCCCGGTTTTGCTACCTTTATACGCACACCGGGCGAATTGAAACGGTTCATCAACAGATCCGCAATTTCTTCGGCAACGCGTTCGACCAGTGCAAAACGTCCGCCCGTCAGATGTGTCAGGATCGCCTCAGAGACGTCGGCGTAGCTCAGACAATCCTTAACATCGTCACTGGCGGCCGCCTGGCGGTTATCCCAGGCCATTTCGATATCGATCACCAGCTTCTGCTGAATCCCCTGCTCCCAGTCGTAAACGCCAATTGTAGTGAAGACGGTGAGTTGTTCTATAAAGACGATATCCATGACGGTGCTCTCTGTTTTTGGCCAGGCCGGATACCACTTCCGGCAGATTGTGCGTATTATCCATAGTTGACGTGATCAAAACGACCCCAAAGGAAACGGGACGGTGTTATGAGTGCTTTCGCGCTTGGTATGATTATTTTCGCGTATCTGTGTGGGTCCATCTCCAGTGCGATTCTGGTATGCAAACTCGCCGGGCTACCCGATCCCCGCACCCACGGTTCAGGCAACCCGGGTGCCACCAATGTGCTGCGCCTTGGCGGCAAAGCGGCGGCAGCAACGGTGCTGGTATTCGATATTCTGAAAGGTATGGTGCCTGTCTGGCTGGCGTACCTGCTTCACGTGCCCCCGCTTTACCTGGGCTTAACCGCTATTGCCGCCTGTCTGGGCCATATTTATCCGGTGTTTTTCCGCTTCAGAGGCGGGAAAGGCGTGGCGACCGCGTTTGGTGCTATCGCGCCTATCGGCTGGGATCTGACCGGGCTGATGACCGGCACCTGACTGTTGACCGTCCTGCTCAGCGGTTACTCATCGCTTGGGGCGATTGTCAGCGCCCTGATTGCGCCGTTCTATGTCTGGTGGTTTAAACCGCAGTTTACGTTCCCGGTTTCCATGCTCTCCTGCCTGATTTTGCTGCGACATCATGACAACATCCAACGTCTGTGGCGTCGTCAGGAAAGTAAAATCTGGAAGCGCAAAAAGAAACAGTAAGCGTAAAAAAGCCGGTTAACCGGCTTTTTTCTGTCAGATGGCAGGCAGTTCGGCCAGCGGCCAGCGCGGCCTGACGCTTACGCCCAGCTCTCCCCGCGTACCGCCTTTCAGACGCACCATGCCCGCGTAGGCAATCATGGCGCCGTTATCGGTGCAAAATTCAGGACGGGCATAAAATACCTCACCACCGCGCTTCTGCATCATGACCGCCATTTGCTCGCGCAGCGTACGGTTGGCACTTACGCCGCCCGCAATCACCAGCCGCTTAAAACCGGTTTCATCCAGGGCGCGTTTGCATTTGATGGCCAACGTATCCACCACCGCATCTTCAAACGCACGGGCGATGTCGGCACGGGTTTGCGCGTCATCGTCATGGCCACGAATGGTATTCGCCGCAAAGGTCTTCAGGCCCGAGAAACTGAAATCCAGCCCCGGACGATCGGTCATCGGACGCGGGAACGTGAAGCGTCCAGCCGTGCCCTGCTGCGCCATTTTCGACAGCATGGGACCGCCGGGATAATCCAGCCCCAGCAATTTGGCGGTTTTATCGAAGGCTTCGCCTGCGGCATCGTCAATTGACTCGCCAAGCAGTACATATTCACCAATGCCGGTAACGCTGATCAGCTGCGTGTGGCCGCCAGAAACCAGCAAGGCCACAAACGGGAAGGCGGGTGGATTGTCTTCCAGCATCGGTGCCAGCAGATGGCCTTCCATATGATGCACGGGCACCGCAGGCACCTTCCACGCAAAGGCCAGCGCGCGCCCAATCGTCGCGCCCACCAGCAGCGCGCCGACCAGGCCCGGACCCGCCGTATAGGCCACCGCATCAATCTGCTGCGGCGCTAAACCCGCCTGTTTCAGCGCCGCCTGAATCAGGGGCACCGTTTTACGTACGTGATCGCGCGAAGCCAGTTCCGGTACCACGCCGCCGTAATCGGCATGCAGTTTTACCTGGCTGTAGAGCTGGTTCGCGACTAAGCCAGCCTCGTCATCATAGATTGCGATGCCGGTTTCATCGCACGATGTTTCAATACCCAGAATTCGCATTGCTTCACCTCATTCTTGCGGCGCGCAGTTTAGCATAGCCACTGTGCAAAAAGAGGACTCAATCCACGCAAAAAGTCATTTTCTGCTGCCTAAAGAGTGCGCTATACTCCCGCCCCTGGAAAAAACCGGCAGCCGCACAGGCATACGCTCCTGTTGGTTCTTAATTATCCATGGTGCTTTACAAGCCGACGCGAGTTGGAGTAAAATGCTGCACCATTTTGAAATGTGCTGGCGCCGCAGTCAGCAGAAAAACCGAATTTTATTGAGGTGAGAGTTACATGCCGGTAATTAAAGTACGTGAAAACGAGCCGTTCGACGTAGCACTGCGTCGCTTTAAGCGTTCTTGCGAGAAAGCAGGCGTTCTGGCTGAAGTTCGTCGTCGTGAGTTTTATGAAAAACCAACGACCGAGCGTAAGCGCGCTAAAGCATCTGCAGTTAAGCGTCATGCCAAAAAACTGGCTCGCGAAAACGCACGCCGCACTCGTCTGTACTAATATCCCGGAGGTTCGCCTCCACAGCGTGATAAACGCAGACCGAGTCAAGTAAAAGGCCGTGCTTTCCGAAAGGAAGCGCGGCTTGTTGTCGTTTATGAGCTGAAAAAACGGGGCTTATGGCAGGACGAATTCCACGCGTATTTATCAATGACTTACTTGCCCGCACGGACATCGTGGAGTTGATCGATGCTCGCGTAAAGCTGAAAAAGCAGGGAAAGAATTATCATGCGTGCTGTCCTTTTCATAATGAGAAAACCCCCTCTTTTACCGTAAATGGCGAAAAACAGTTTTATCACTGTTTTGGTTGTGGTGCGCACGGTAATGCCATCGACTTTCTGATGAACTACGATCGTCTGGAGTTTGTTGAAAGTATCGAAGAGTTAGCCACTTCTCACGGGTTAGATGTCCCTTACGAAGCGGGTAACGGGCCCAGCCCGATGGAACGCCATCAGCGCCAGAGCCTGTACCAACTGATGGACAACCTTAACGGTTTTTATCAGCAGAGTTTGCAGCAATCCAGTGCCCAGTCAGCGCGCGATTATCTTCAACATCGCGGCCTGAGCGCCGATATCATTAATCATTTCGCGATAGGTTATGCCCCCGCCGGTTGGGACAATGTTCTCAAACGCTTTGGTAAGCAGCCGGAAGATCGCGAGTCGTTGATGGAAGCAGGCATGCTGGTCAGTAATGACAAAGGCCGGGTTTACGATCGCTTTCGCGAGCGCGTGATGTTTCCCATCCGCGATAAGCGAGGCCGCGTTATCGGCTTTGGCGGCCGCGTGCTGGGTAATGATACGCCGAAGTATCTGAACTCGCCCGAAACGCCTGTTTTTCATAAAGGTCGTCAGCTGTATGGCCTGTATGAAGCCTTAAAAAATCATCCTGAACCGAAACGCCTGTTAGTGGTGGAAGGCTATATGGATGTCGTTGCCCTGGCGCAATACGGCGTGGACTACGCGGTTGCCTCACTGGGTACATCGACCACGGCTGAACATATTCAGTTGCTGTTTCGCAGTACGGATAACGTGATTTGCTGTTACGACGGCGATCGCGCCGGACGTGAAGCCGCCTGGCGAGCGCTTGAAACCGCATTGCCTTACATGAATGACGGTCGTCAACTACGCTTTATGTTTTTACCTGACGGCGAAGACCCGGATACGTTGGTTCGCAAAGAAGGTAAAGCCGCATTCGAAGCGAGGATGGAGCAGGCTATGCCGCTCTCTTCGTTTTTGTTCGACAGCCTGTTGCCGCAGGTCGATTTAAGCTCTCGTGACGGCAAAGCGCGTTTAAGTACACTGGCATTGCCACTGATCACGCAGATTCCCGGTGAAACGTTACGCATTTATCTGCGTCAGGAGCTGGGAAACAAACTCGGTATTCTGGATGATGCGCAGCTTGAAAAGCTGATGCCTAAACAGGCACAGGGCGCAAGCGCACCGGTTGCTCCGCCGCTGAAACGCACCACAATGCGCGTTCTGGTGGCGTTGCTGATTCAGAATCCACAACTGGCAAGTCTGGTCCCTGCACTGGATGGGCTGGCCGAGTCAAAAATAGCCGGTTTACCGCTATTTATTGAATTAGTGAAGCGCTGTAACGAGAATCCTGGATTGACCACCGGTCAGCTACTAGAGTTATATCGCGGAACAAATTTTAGCCAAACGCTTGAAACACTGGCCGTGTGGAACCACATGATAGTGGATGAAGAGAGCGAAGCGGTGTTCCAGGATTCCCTGGCCAGTATTTATGACGCGGCTCTGGAAGAACGACTGGAGTTCCTGATTGCGCGAGAACGCACCCATGGACTCAGCACCGATGAACGTCGCGAACTCTGGACACTGAGCCAGGCCTTCGCGAAAAAGTAACAGGTTACCCTACCTGCTGCTGTCCGTAACCGGAGCGGCAGGTTTAGTTATTCAGGGCGAAGCAGGTTTTGTCGCGGTAAGCGAACCGTTACCTCCGCTATGTGAGGATGACGAGTACCGCCAGTGGCAAAAATGTTGTGAAAGCCAGCTTCCGCCCTCGGGCTATTGGCGTTGAAGCAGGTTTTGCCGCTGAAAGCGCGCAGTCACCGGAGCGTACTGATGTACGTGAGGATGACGAGCACTGTCAGAGGCAAAAATAGCGAGTAAGCCAGCTTCCGCCCTCGGGCCGTCGGCGTCGAAGCAAGTTTTGTCGCTGAAAGCGCGCAGTCACCGGAGCGTACTGATGTACGTGAGGATGACGAGCACTGTCAGAGGCAAAAATGGCGAGTAAGCCAGCTTCCGCCCTCGGGCCGTCGGCGTCGAAGCAAGTTTTGTCGCTGGAAGCGCGCAGTCACCGGAGCGTACTGATGTACGTGAGGATGACGAGCACTGTCAGAGGCAAAAATGGCGAGTAAGCCAGGCCCGACATAAAATTTGCGGCTTAAGTGCCGATTACTAATGGGCAAAGCCCAGGCCGCGACGAAGGCAGCGGCGAGAACGAAATGCCTTCAATGTTATTGTTGGCTCGCTGCCGACCGACACCAATCTAATTAACAGAAGTGTGGATACCGTCTTATGGAGCAAAACCCGCAGTCACAGCTCAAGCTTCTTGTCACCCGTGGTAAGGAGCAAGGCTATCTGACCTATGCTGAGGTCAATGACCATCTGCCGGA
>Ga0157363_1000035_pt1 | contig 124573 bp, 119 predicted proteins | sample AttsexASBM1_FD_111477 | JGI IMG/M metagenome (GOLD analysis project Ga0157363, IMG submission 111477) | Fungus gardens microbial communities from leaf cutter ant in Ribeirão Preto, State of São Paulo, Brazil - Atta sexdens ASBM1 | ecosystem: Host-associated > Fungi > Mycelium > Unclassified ...
AATGAGCTTTCATTAGCTCTTTGATTAATCCTTCGCCGGGTTATGACGCTCGATTATGACTCATCCAAAAAAGGGAGATTATTGAGCACCCTGGCGACGTAAAGTCTACAACGTACCAGCAAACTTACAAGTAAGATGTGAAGCCGACCTGAAAAAAAACGGGGATTTGCACACAAATTTACACATTTGGCTTAGGGGGGATAGGGGAAAGTAACGGGAAAAAAGGGGGCTAAACCATTGTCCCGCCGGGTCATAGCATTATCAGGCGCTTATCCTACCCGGGGGATAATTTTGTGATGAGAAAACTCTTATTTTTACTTAATGATACAAACTCGAGTGAATTTTTAATCCATTAAAGGGTCTGGCAGCGACAATTTCGACCGGATCCGGCCGCATAATCAGACCTAATGCCTGGCCACTGAGTGCCGCATCGTGCAGACGCTGACGATCTTCTGCCGTCAGTTCTTCCGGCAGCCAGCCGAGCACCACACTGTAGTTGCCCGTTTGCAGCGCTTTAATCATCGCTTCCAGCGTATTGATGGCGGTGCCCTGCACCTGCATTACCTTGTCCAGCGGCAGTCCCGACTGCGCCAGCCAGCTGCGGCTCAATTTCTGCGGCGGCGTCAGCCACAGCTGCCAGCGAGACTGCATGCCTAACTGCTGGAGCAGAGGCAGCAACAGCATCTGCGTCATGCCCGGCTGATTCTCGCTGTAGATCAGTTCGCTGATCAGGCCGGTCGTTCCGCTGCTGGATGAAGAAGCGCAGGGCTGAGGTAAACGGCTGTTAACAGAGTGAGATTTCATGGAATGAGTATGCATATCGGCTTCGCTCGCAGGTCACTGTATGGATATACAGTATAAGGGCGATGCATAAAGATCAACCTTAATTTTTGAAAACGTCTCGCAAAATCACAATGTAACGCCCCGCAACGACAATTATTAATTGAACCTGTTACTTCGATTGCATACTTTTTCCTCCCACAATGGAGCTACAGAACCGGTTAATTCTGTCCACAGGGAGAACATGATGAGTGATTCAAAAAGTCAGATTGAAAAAGCCCGGCGCCAGCTTGCCGAGCTGGGTGAGATCGAGTGCCGCAGCCAGTTCGGCGGCTACAGCCTCGCAGTAGAAAGTGTGGTTTTCGCGCTGGTTGCGGAAGGCGAACTTTATCTACGCGCCTGCGAGCAGGTAAAACCTTATATCGTGGAGCGGAAGATGGAGCCTCTACACTTTACTAAAAGAGGTATGCCGGTCGCGCTGTACTACTACCGCGTCGATGAGCCGCTCTGGAATGAGCATGGCCAGCTGCTGGCGCTCTCTCGTCTGTGCCTGCAAGGCGCCCGGCAGCAACGCGTGCGGCAGCAGCAAAACCAACGTCTGAAAGATTTGCCTAATCTGACCATACGTCTGGAGATGCTGCTGCGCCAGGTTGGCGTCAGCACTATCGCCATGCTGAAAGAGCAGGGCGCTCGCCGCTGCTGGTTGAAGCTGCGCGCCTGCAATAATAATTTAAGCATCAAAGTGCTGTTCGCGCTGGAAGGCGCTATTGCAGGCCGCCATCATGAAGCGCTGCCGGAGAGCGTCAAGACCGAGCTGCGCCAGTGGTATAAAGAGACGCTGCGGCGCGAGGCGAAAAAGCAGAAATCCTAAGCGGCCAGCCTCTTTTTTTTCAGCCGGACGATTTCCGGCAGTAGCGCGATCAGCAGACCCATCTGCTGCAACACCAGCGGTTCTTTTGTGTCGGGCGCGGCCTCCGCCGCCGCCAGGCGAACAGAAAGATTATCCAGCAGCCTGGTCGCCTTGTCTTCATCGACAATGTCGACGTGCAATACATCGTCAACGTAGCAGACTGCGTCGTCCATCAGCTGCAACATGGCGGGACGGGTAATTTTCTCCCGATGGGCGCCCAGCGCGGAGATATAGCTAAGGAAAGAGTGGTTCAGGCACAGCAGGCGAAACGCGTCTTCGCGCAGGCTTCCGCTCGCATTCTTTTCTGCTGAAATATTTGAAACCACCGAGGCCAGTTCCGCGTCGCAGTTATGCGCGTCGCGCCGGGCGATGCGGTAATCCAGACGATTATCTTTGCCCTGATGGTACTGCACCAGAATAGCGTCCAGATAGCGACAGTTGGCGTTAAGGGTTCGCTCCGCGACGGCGGCAAGCTGGCGGAAGCGCCAGTCAGGCCAGATAAAGGCGACGGCCAGCCAGGCTATGCCGCAGCCCAGCAGCGTATCGATAATCCGGGGCAGCGCAATTTCAAAGCCTTCGCCAAGCAAATTAAAACAGCAAAGCACCAGCAGGGTAATAAAGAGCGTAGCGTTGGCATACTGCGACTGCCGGAAAGCAAAAAACAGCACGCCGCTAAGCACGATCAGCAGTAGCTGCCCTTCCACAGAAGGTACCAGCCAGAGCAGCGGCAGACCGATGGCTATACCGGCTACCGTCCCAACGATGCGCAGCGCCAGCCGTCTTTTAGTGGCGTTATAGTTGGGCTGGCAGACGAAAAGGCTGGTCAGCAGGATCCAGTAACCGTGTTCCAGTCCGGTGAGCTGAATAAAGGCGTAGCCGGTACAGAGCAGCAGCGACATGCGCACGGCATGGCGGAAAAGCGGCGACTGCGGCGACAGATGACGGCTAAAGCGCAGGCGAACGTCCGCCCAGCCGGTCAAACCTTCACTGGAGAGACGGCCATCGCTGTTATCCTGAAAAACCTGTTCGGATTCGATAGTCGCCAGCTGCGCGTCTATCGCTTTCAGGTTATGCAGTAGATAGTGCATGGCTTTGATTTCGCTGCTGGCGGGCTGCGCGGCGGTTAAGCGATCCAGTGCCGCCTGCAGATGCGTAAAAGCGCGCTCAAAACGCGGATCGTGCTGCCAGGCTTCGCGCAGCAAAATAGCGTCGGCCAGCTGCTGACACGCGCGGGCCTGCATCGTCAGCAGGCGCTGAAAGCGGAACAGAATATCGCTGTAGCGATACTCTTTGCGTAGCGCGTGATATTGCGCATGGGAAGAGCTGGCGCGCTCGTGGATATCCTGCGCGACGAAGTAGTAATGCAGCGTACGCCGCGTGCTGCGCTGTCCGCGATCGCCCCGCAGGCGGGACTGAATAGAAATTTTCGTCTGATTGAGCGTGGCGACCAGCTGGCTATTAGTCATCGCGGTTTCAATCAGCGAAGCGTCATCGTTTTCTTCCGTATCGGGATCGAACAGGCCCGCTTTCGCTTCCAGATAGCGCGCCAGCCCTTCGAAACAGCGGGCGATATTCTCCTGCAGCGGCCGCACCGGAAAAATCAGATGGCCAATTAAGGTCAGCAGGTTGTACCAGACAGCGCCGAGCAGCAGCAGTGACGGCTGCATATACCACTCCGGAAACAGACCCAGACCAAGAAGGGTATAGATAGCGGTCAGCAGGGCGCCGAAAGCGATAGTGGCATAACGCTGGCCAAGCGCGCCGAGCAGAATAAACCCCCAGCTGGAAAGCGCCAGGCCGACGATAAACAGCCAGGGAAAAGGAGAAAGCAGCTCGACCGAAACGGAAGCCACGCAGAAACAGACCAGCGTAATCAGCAAGTTACGCAATCTGCCGCTAAGGCGATCGTCAAGATCGGCCAGCGCAGCCGCCACCACGCCCAGCGTCAGCGGGATAGTCCAGGTAATCTGACCCAGCCACAGAGGCACGCCTGCGGTGCCCGCCAGCGCAAAGAAGATGCGCAGGTTATAGAGCAGAGCGCTGTTATAGGCGTAGCGGCGCAGGCGCGGCGTCAGCGAAAAGCTCATGCGCGGTCAAACCGGCGACGTGCGTTAGTTTCACGAGCGGCTCTGGCCACTTCGACGCTGACCACGCGGCGACCTACAGGCCAGAGCGCAATAGCGGCGATTTTAAAATGAGCGATGCCCGTAGGGATGCCAATAATCGTAATACACTGGGCGATGCCGACCAGGATATGAGTCACGCACAGCCACCAGCCGCAGAAGATAAACCAGACAATATTCAACAGCGTGCCGCCGGTGTTCAGCAGCAGGTTTTTTTTGCCGGGATTAAGTTCATCCACGTGCACCGCTTCGTTGCCGTAGGGCAGCAGAGAAAGTTTGGTTATCTCCCAGCAGGAACGGGTCAGCGGCAGCGTAATAATAAAGACGATGCTGAGCAGCGTAGCGAAGAGCCAGCCTAAGGTGGTGATAAAACCGCCCAGGAAAAAATTCAGAATATTTAGAACGGTACGCATCAGGTCAGATCCTCGCGCTGCGGGAAAAAGGAAAATTCAATGCGTTGATTATACCGTGTTTTAACGCTGGAGCGGTACATCCTTGCCGGGTAAACTGTGCGGCAGACTAACCGCAGCCCGAGACCGTAAATGGAACTGAAAGCAACATCGCTGGGTAAGCATCTGGCGCAGCATCCCTATAACCGGGTGCGTCTGCTCTCTGCCGGCGTCGAAGTCAGTGGTCAGAAGCATGAATATCTGATCCCTTTTAATCAGCTGCTGGCGATTCGCTGCAAGCGCGGGCTGGTATGGGGCGAACTCGAATTCTCTTTGCCCGATGGCAAAGTGGTGCGTCTGCACGGCACGGAATGGCAGGAGACGCAGCGTTTTTATCACTATCTGAACCAGGCCTGGCAGACGTGGAGCCAGCAGATGAGCCTGGTGGCAGCGGAGGTTTTGCAACAGCAGGTGGCAAGCCTCAATCAGTTTGAGCAGCAGGACAGATGGCTGAAGCGTGCCGAAGTGGCGGACTGGCAGGAAAAAATTCAGGAAACCTTCTCGTCGCAGCCTTTGCCTGTGGCCCGGCTGGAGGAGTTTGACTGCTGCCGGGATGCCTACCATTTTTGTCAGCGCTGGCTGGAAAACAGTGAAGCTCAGCGTCAGCAGCGTAACGCGCGGTGGACGGAAAAAATGGTGGCGCAATACGCCGATTTTTTTGCCCGCGTGGAAAGTTCCCCGCTGAGCGCCGCGCAGGCGAGCGCGGTCGTCAACGGTGAAGAGGCGCTGCTGGTGCTGGCTGGCGCCGGAAGCGGCAAGACGTCGGTACTGGTCGCGCGTGCGGGCTGGCTGCTGCAGCGCAAGGCAGCGACCGCAGGGCAGATCCTGCTGCTTGCCTTTGGCCGTCAGGCGGCGGAAGAGATGAGCCAACGCCTCCAGGCGCGCCTGCATAACGACGATATCGAAGCCCGCACTTTTCATTCGCTGGCGCTGCATATTATTCAACAGGGTAGCAATAAATCGCCCGTTATCAGCAAGCTGGAAACCGACAGCGAGCGTCGACAGCAGCTGCTGATTGAAACCTGGCAACAGCAGTGCAGCGAGAAAAAAGCGCAGGCCAACGGCTGGCGGCAGTGGCTGCAGGATGAGCTGGGCTGGGAACTGGACGAAGGCGCTTACTGGCAGAATGCGCGGTTGGTTAAGAGGCTGGGCGGACGGCTGGAACGCTGGCTGGAGCTGATACGCATGCACGGCGGCGCGCAGGCCGCGATGATCGAATCTGCGCCGGAAGCGGTTCGCGACCTGTTCAGCAAAAGAGTAAAGCTGATGGCGCCGCTGCTGAAAGCCTGGAAAAACGCGCTGAAAGAGGAAGGCGCCATAGATTTTTCCGGCCTGATCCACCAGGCGATCGCTATCGTGGAAAAGGGGCGTTTCATCAGCCCGTGGAAGCATATTCTGGTCGATGAATTTCAGGATATCTCACCGCAGCGGGCCGCTCTGCTGGCGGCGCTGCGCAGGCAAAACAGCCAGACTTCGCTGTTTGCGGTGGGCGACGACTGGCAGGCGATCTACCGTTTCTGCGGCGCGGAGATGACGCTGACTACCGCTTTCCATCACTATTTCGGCGAAGGCGAGCGCTGCGTATTGGACACCACCTGGCGTTTTAATCAGCGCATCGGCGATATCGCCAACGAGTTTATTCAGCGCAACCCGTTCCAGCTGAAAAAAACGCTGAACAGCCCGCGCAAAGGCGATAAAAAAGCGATTTCGCTCTTGCCTGATTCACAGCTGGAGGCGCTGCTGAATAAGCTAAGCGGCTATGCCGCGCCGGACGAACAAATTCTGATCCTCGCACGTTACCGTCATCAACAGCCGGCGCTGCTGACTAAAGCCAGAACTCGCTGGCCGGGGCTGAATATCTCATTCGCTACCGTGCATGCCAGTAAAGGTCGGCAGGCGGATTACGTTATGCTGTGCGGATTAACAAGCGGCGAAGAGGGCTTTCCGGCACCGGCCAGAGAATCGATCATTGAGCAGGCGCTGCTGCCTCCGCCGGAGGATTTTCCGGATGCCGAAGAGCGCCGTCTGGCCTATGTAGCGATGACTCGCGCAAAAAAACAGGTCTGGCTGCTGTTTGACAGCGAGCGTCCGTCCAGTTTCGTCGAGGAATTAAGGGCAATGGGCGTGCCGCTACTGCGTAAGCCATAATCCGGCACGCCCGCCGCGCTTACTGCAGGCGCGATTGCAGATAGCGCTGATAGTCGGGAATAGCAATATCAAGCGGCTGCGCAAACAGCGGAGAGTGGATAATAAAATCGGCGGTGGCGCGATTGGTGGCGACGGGAATATTCCAGACCGTGGCCAGCCGCAGCAGCGCCTTAACGTCCGGATCGTGCGGCACCGCGTTCAGCGGATCCCAGAAGAAGATCAGGACGTCAATTTTGCCTTCGGAGATGAGCGCGCCGACCTGCTGATCGCCGCCCATCGGGCCGCTCAGCATCGCGGTAACCGGCAGGCCGGTCGCACGCTGGATCAGATTGCCGGTGGTGCCGGTAGCGTACAGCGTGTGCTGCTGCAGCAACGCTTTATGGCTGTCGACCCACGCCATCATAGAAGCTTTACAGTGATCGTGCGCGACCAGCGCAATATGTTTTTTTTCCCCGATTGTGCGGGTAGTCTGCTCCATAACGGTATCCTGTCTCGTTGAAAAGCAAACTATAAGGCTTCCGATCCCCGGACGCCAGCAGGCGAAGCTCAACCTGTGCGCAACGCCCTTAACAGCATCACAAAACGCTGGCGGGTAGCGGAATCCACCTGCTGATACCAGAGCTGCAGCACGCGACCGCCCGGATAATCGCCGCTGGCGAAATTCAGGGTATCGCCGTCAGCCGCATTGCCGGTAGTGTGCGGTTGCGCAAAACGCGGCACCGAAGCCGTACGGCCCTGCATATTATAGGCGGCCATCGCCCGTTCGAAATTTTCGTTGGCGCTGACGGCCAGGCGATCCTGCTGGTTCTCCACAACCTTGCCTTGCTCATCGTGCAGCTGAAAATCGGGATGATGGGCAAAAGCCCGCGCCTCGCCAGAAGTGCGAATAATGGGTAGCGTAATCGCAATGGATTTTACGTTGGCCGTAAAGGTGACGATTAAGGGCGGCGAATTCCACGGCGTGGCGTGGCCGCTTTCCAGCGTTTTTTCCACGCGGAACAACAGCTGATGCTGGCCTCGCTCCAGCTCAAGACCGTCAGCGCCTTTCAGCAGCGAACCGGAAATTTTGTGGCCGTCGAGTACCAGCAAATCGATATCGGGCGCGAGTTTTAAGGTGGTTGCCTGGGCCGCGGCCGCAACCCATATTGCCATCAACCCTGTCAGGAGCGGACCCAGCTTCATTATTTCTCCAGATGCCCGTGAAGGTAGAAAAAGAGCGAATGTATCAAAGTCTTTCAGTATGACAGCATATTAACATTTTTACATATTTATTCGTGCTAAATCTTTTGCGGCTATGATTATAAGCGCAAACTATCATCACCTTTCGCATCCCTTTCTTCACGGAGCCGCTATGGATGACAAAACAATAGCCGAAGTATTGACGACGACCCGTCATATTGCGCTGGTGGGCGCCAGCGACAAGCCCGCCAGGGCCAGCCATTACGTGATGGCTTATCTGCTGGATCAGGGGTACAAAGTAACGCCGGTCAGCCCTAAACTGGCCGGACAGTCGCTGCTGGGGCAGAAGGTCTACGCGAAGCTGGAAGAGATTCCTGAACCGGTAGATATGGTCGATGTGTTTCGCAATGCGGAAGCGGCCTGGGGCGTGGCGCAGGAGGCGATCGCCATCGGCGCCAAAGCATTATGGCTGCAGCTGGGCGTGATCAACGAGCAGGCCGCCGTGCTGGCCGCGGACGCGGGCCTGAAGGTTGTGATGGACCGCTGTCCGAAAATAGAAATCCCGCGGCTGGGGTTGAGCAGGCAATAAAAAACCCCGCAAGCGGGGTTTTTGTCAGTTTCTGAGGCGCGGTGCCTGAAGCTGCTCGCGTATAGAGGCGGCAAGCTCATCCATGGAAGGATGCTCCGGGTGCTCGCCCGGCGTTTCCCAGCCAAGCTGGGCTTCCGCCAGATAGGTATGCACCGTTTCGCCGTTATCGTCTTCCATCACCACGTGATACCAGGGCGCATTACGCAGCGCGCCCTCGGCGATATCATCAATTTTCGGATCTTCCAGCGAATACTCCGGATCCACATCGACGACAACCCCCAAGAAACCCAGCAGCTTGTGTCGTACCTGCTGGCCAAGTCCAAATTTGCTGGCAATCATTGCGACCTCCTGAGAAACATAGCTCTGCCATCCTATATGGGGGCAGGGTCAGCGTTTTCAAGTCACAGTACGCGGCAGGCGAACCCTTTCAGATAGAGGCCTTCCGGATAGCTGGCGATCACAGGATGATCGGCTGCCTGCCTGAACTGCTCAATAAATTGTACATCACGCTGCGCATCAAGCGCAGCATCAGCGATAATTTTCTGAAACAGTTCCACAGGCATCAGGCCGGAGCAGGAGAATGTCAGCAGCATACCGCCCGGATTGAGCAGCTGCATCGCCAGCATATTGATGTCCTTGTAACCACGGCAGGCGCCGGCCAGCTGATTTTTGTTCTCAACGAATTTCGGCGGATCCATCACGATCAGATCGAATTTCTCTCCGCTGTCGCGATAGCGACGCAGCAGCTTGAAAACGTCGTCGCGCAGGAATTCCGCTTTGGCGAGATCCAGCCCGTTCAGCTCGACGTTCTGACGAGCCACATCCAGCGCCGCCTGCGAGGTATCCACGCTGATGACCTGCTGGCAGCCGCCAAGCAGCGCTGAAACGGCGAAGCCGCCGGTATAGGAGAAGCAGTTCAGCACGCGGCGGTCTTTAGCGTAGCGACGCGTGGCCAGGCGGCTGTCGCGCTGATCCAGATAGTAGCCGGTTTTGTGGCCGGTCTGAATATCCACCAACAGCTTCATGCCGTGTTCGGTAATGGGCAGCAGCTCAGGCGGCGTGTCGCCCAGCACCAGGCCCTGCGTCAGCTCGAGTCCCTCTTTTTTACGTACGGAGACGTCAGAGCGATCGTAAATCGCGCAGTCCGGATAGCAGCTTTGCAGCGCGCTAATCAGAGCGGCGCGCTGATATTCGGCGCCGGCGGAGAGCAGCTGCAGCACCAAAAAATTGCCAAAGCGATCGATAGTGACGCCGGGCAGGCCGTCAGATTCACCCGCGATCAGACGGTAGCTGTCGAGGTCGTCGCGCTCCGCCAGCCAGTCGCGCAGCTGTTGAGCAGCCTGCAAACGGCGGGTAAAGAAAGCGATATCGATCGCCTCATCCTGCTCCCAGCTCCAGACGCGGGCGCGGATTTGCGAAGCGGGCGACCAGGCGGCGCGAGCCAGCCATTTACCCTGGCTGTCGCAGACGTCAATGGTTTCACCCGGCTGAGCTTTGCCTTCCAGACGGGCTACGGCGCCGGAGAAAACCCAGGGATGACGGCGGAGTAAGGACTTTTCACGCCCTTTAGCGAGAATCAAACGAACGGTCATATTTGCTATGCTTACAGTCAGAAAAACAGGCGCCATTGTCCGGTGCCTGGCCGTAAAAAGCAAACTGTCTCTGCGGGAGGAAATATGACGACCATCTGTAAAAGAGCCTGGGTTCACGGCAGCGTGCAGGGCGTAGGATTTCGCTACAGCACTCAGCAGGAAGCCAAAACGCGCGGGCTGAAAGGCTACGCCCGCAATCTTGACGACGGCAGCGTGGAAGTGCTGGCCTGCGGCGAGGAAAAAGAGGTCGAGGCGCTGATCGCCTGGCTGAAAGCGGGCGGGCCGCGATCGGCCAGGGTCGATAAAGTGCTTACGGAGCCGTGCGGCCCGCAACAGCCGGAAAGCTTTACTACCGGCTAAACTCTCAGGCTCACAGACATTTGGCGGGTTTAGGCAGGCCGGCGATTTTGGTCGCCTGTTTGGCCGGCCCTTTTGGGAAAAGGCGGAACAGATAGCGGCTGTTGCCTTTCTCCTCGCCATACTTTTTCGCCATCGCCTTAACCAGCATACGTACGGCAGGAGAGGTATTAAACTCCAGATAAAAATCCCGCACGAAGCGTACGACTTCCCAATGCGCCTCGCTCAGCTCAATACCTTCTTCTTCCGCCAGCAGTGGCGCCAGCGCCTCGCTCCAGTCCGTGGTTTCAATCAGGTATCCCTGTGCGTCGCGCGCGATCTCTTTGCCTTCGAAAAACACCGTCTAACCTCTGTTTCAGTAACCAGCGCGCAGTCTAGCAAAAATTGCGCCCGACGATTGGGCAAAAAAAAGCTCCGCAGTGCGGAGCTTCAGATTCGCCAGAGTATCAGTTGCTGCGGGACATGCCCAGAATGCTTAGCAGGCTGACAAAGATGTTATAGACAGAAACATACAGGCTGACGGTGGCGCGGATGTAGTTGGTTTCGCCGCCGTGAATAATGTTGCTGGTTTCCCACAAAATAGCGCCAGAAGAGAACAGCACGAACATGACGCTAATCGCCAGGTGCAGGGCAGGGATCTGCAGGAAAAGATTAGCCAGTACTGCAACCAACAGCACCACAAAGCCCGCCATCATCATGCCGCCCAGGAACGACATATCCTTGCGCGTGGTCAGCACGTAGGCTGAGCAGCAGAAGAACACCAGCGCGGTGCCGCCCAGCGCCAGGCCAATCACGTCGCCCATGCCAGCCGACAGCAGCGAGTTTAGGATTGGGCCAAGACAGTAGCCAAGAAAACCGGTAAAGGCGAAGGCGGCCAGAATACCGGTCGGGCTGTTCGCCAGACGGTAAGTCAGAAACATCAGGCCGTAAAAACCCGCCAGCATAATCAGCAGGCCTGGCGCGGGCAGGGCATAAACAGTACTCAGCGTGGCGGTGACGGCCGAAAAAGCAAGCGTCAGCCCCAGCAGAAAATAGGTGTTGCGTAAAACTTTATGCGTGGAAAGCAGGGAGCTTTCGCGGGTGCCGGAGATAATGCGATCCATAACGGGCCTCTTAAGGTCATCAAACTGTTGAGAGAATATGCAGCGCTTTGTTAAGGGGAAAGACGTTTTACCCTTCTTTACTCGTCGCCGCGCAGAAAATGTGAGCAAAGCGGCGCTTATTACGGCAAATAGTTCCGGACTGATGGTTTTTAAGGCAGTTGAATCAAAGCCCGCTTTACATCGGCGCGGAGGATGTTTATAGTTCGGCTCATTGCGGAGGGGTGGCCGAGTGGCTGAAGGCACCGGTCTTGAAAACCGGCGACGGGAAACCGTTCGAGAGTTCGAATCTCTCCTCCTCCGCCATCAAATTCAACGGGTCAGCGAAAGCTGGCCCGTTTTGCTTTGCGTCTTATGCCGCTGTCTGCTTGTTAAGCCTGTCGCTGTCATCCTGCTGTTGCCCGTATGCGGTGTTTTCTTGCTCTGTATCAGCACGCTTTCTGTACAGCTTAAAAAAAATCGTATAAAAGCGCATAAATTCAACAGAATAGCGAAAAAAGTACTTGGCAGCCGTCGGCTTTCCCCCTATACTGCGCGCCATCAGTTGCACAGCAGTGCAGGTGATAAAGTGCGGAGGGGTGGCCGAGTGGCTGAAGGCACCGGTCTTGAAAACCGGCGACGGGAAACCGTTCGAGAGTTCGAATCTCTCCTCCTCCGCCATCAAATTCAACGGGTCGGCAATTGCCGGCCCGTTTTGCTTTCTGCTATGCGCTGGCTCTGTTTCAACGGCCGTACAGCCCGTCTGGGAAAAACATCCCTTTTCTTTTCAATCTCCTGATGCGTCGTAACGGCAAAGGCGATAGTCTGCTATATTCTCAACACTGATAATGCCCGGACCCGGCCCTTATTTTCGCCGCGCGGCGGCGCCTTTTCGACGCCGTCTTTTGCCAGGCACATCGCTTTGCTGGCCGGGTGATCCACCCTTGAATCAATGGAAAAAACACATGATTAAAAAGTATAGTCTTTGCGCACTGGCGGTCTGTTCGGCCCTGACCGGCTTTTCCGCTTACGCCGCTGACGATAACTATCAGCTTGAGCAGGTGTTAATGATGAGCCGCCATAATCTTCGGGCGCCGCTGGCCGACAACGGCAGCGTGCTGGCGCAGTCCACGAAGAAAAAATGGCCGCAGTGGGATGTGCCGGGCGGTCAGCTCACGACCAAAGGTGGCGTGCTGGAAGTCTACATGGGGCGCTATACCCGTGAATGGCTGGCGCAGCAAGGGTTGATTAAAGAGAATGAATGCCCGGGCAGCGATGAAGTTTACGCCTATGCCAACAGCCTGCAGCGTACCGTCGCCACCGCGCAGTTCTTTATTGCCGGCGCTTTTCCCGGCTGCGACGTGCCGGTTTCCCATCAGGATGAAATGGGCTCAATGGATCCTGTCTTTAATCCAATCGTTACCGACGACAGTGAAGCCTTTAATAAGCAGGCGCTGACCGCCATGAACAGTACGGCGGAAAAGCTGACGCTGAAACCGGCGTTCCAGCGGCTGGAAAAAATCGTCGATTACAAAAACGCGCCGGCCTGTGACGGCAAGAAACAGTGCGATCTAAGCAGCGCTAACCAGAATAAATTCTTTGCGGAGAACGGCAAAGAGCCGACGGTGAGCGGCCCGCTGAAAATTGGCAATTCGCTGGTCGATGCCTTTACTCTGCAATATTACGAAGGGCTGCCGGCGGATCAGGTAGCCTGGGGACAGATTAAAACGCCGGAACAGTGGAAAGAGCTGTCGGCTATTAAAAACGGCTATCAGGATACGCTGTTTACCTCGCCTGAGGTGGCACGCGATGTAGCGGCGCCGCTGGTGGACTATATCCGTAGTTTGCTGGTTGATGAAGACAAGGCCAGCGCGCCGAAAGTAACGCTGATGGTGGGGCACGACTCCAATATCGCTTCTCTGCTGAGCGCGCTGGATTTCAAGGCCTATACGCTGCCCGATCAGTTTGAACGCACGCCGATTGGCGGCATGATTCAGTTCCAGCGCTGGCACGACAAGAAAAACGATCGCGAGCTGGTAAAAGTTGAATATGTTTATCAGAGCAGCGATCAGCTGCGCGATGCCACGCCGCTCTCGCTGGATACGCCGCCCAAGCGCGTGACGCTGGAGATGAACGGCTGCAAAACCGACGCTAACGGTTTCTGTCCGTGGGATCAGTTTACAGCAGTACTGAACAAAGCTATTGCCGGTACGCCAATGGCTGCGGCGCAGGCAGCGGCGGCAAGCGATAAAGCTGAAGGCGACAAGGCGGCTCCGGCAGAAGCGGCTGCCGCTGACGCGACCGATAAAGCCGAAGCGGATAAGCCGGCGGCAGACAAAGCGGCGCCGGCGAAGTCGGCTGAAGATAAAGCTGTAGCGGATAAAGCGGCGCAGCAGAAAGCCGCTGCCGATAAGGCTGAAGCGGATAAAGCGGCTGCCGATAAAGCCGCAGCGGAAAAAGCGGCGAAAGCGAAAGCCTCAGCGGAAAAAGCCGCCGCCGATAAAGCCGCAGCCGAGAAAGCAGCAAAAGAGAAAGAGGCGGCGGATAAAGCTGCGGCCAAACAGGCCTCCGCTGACAAAGCGGCGGCAGAGAAAGCCGAAGCGGACAAGGCGCCAGCCGAACAGTCTGCGGCGAAGCAGGAAAACGAAGCTGCCAGCAAGTCTGAAACCGCGCCGGCAGAGAATAAATCTTCCTGATTGCGGGCATAAAAAAGACCGGCGCGTTGCCGGTCTTTGTCATAGCAAGGGAATTCAAAGGCCGATCTTATCGGCCTTTTTTGTTGCCTGCGCTTAGCCGTTGCTGATCACGACCAGCTTTTGGTTCACAAACTCCTTGATCCCCAGGTCTGAAAGCTCACGACCGTAGCCGGAGCGCTTCACGCCGCCGAAGGGTAGCTCAGGCGCGGTATCGCTGGCGGAATTGATGTAGACCATACCGGTTTCGATGCGAGAGGCGAGCGTTTTGCCACGTTCAATATCGCCGGTAAATACCGAGCCGCCCAGGCCGTAGTGCGAATCGTTAGCCAGCTTCACCACTTCATCATCGCTCTTCACGACGTAAATCTGCGCAACCGGGCCAAAGAACTCTTCAAAGTAGGCCGGGTTGTCGCGCGTAATGCCGGTAAGAATGGTCGGCTGATAAAAACAGCCATCGCCTTCCACAGGTTTGCCGCCCAACAGCAGCTTAGCGCCTTTAGCCACGGCGTTCTCAACCTGTTTGACCAGCGTATCGCGAGCGCTGGCGGAAGAGAGTGGGCCAAGCGTAGTGCTTGCATCAAGCGGATCGCCGATTTTCACTTCGCGGAAAGCCTGAGTGAATTTTTCAATAAAGGCATCGGCTACTTTTTCATGCACGATAAAGCGTTTGGCGGCGGTACAGACCTGACCGCAGTTGCTCAGACGCGCGCCAACGCCAGCCTTGACGGCTTTCTCCAGATCGCAATCGTCAAGCACCACGAAAACATCGTTGCCGCCCAGCTCCAGCGTCGTTTTCTTCAGATATTTGCCGGCCTGCTGCGCTACGGCGCTGCCCGCGCGTTCAGAGCCGGTCAGCGCCGCACCCTGCACGCGATCGTCGGCGATAAGCGTAGCGATCTGATCGTTGCTGACGAAAAGATTCGTCCAGGCGCCTTTTGGCGCGCCTGCTTCCGTGACCAGCTCTTCAAACAGCGTGGCGCAATGAGGCACGTTAGCGGCATGTTTCGCCAGTACCGGGTTCCCTACCGCCAGGTTAGGCGCCAGCACGCGCATCAGCTGGTAGTAAGGGAAATTCCAGGGCTCTACGGCAACCAGCACGCCAATCGGATGGTTCTCGACCCAGGCTTCGCCCAGATCGCTGGGATATGAGGTCGGCGCAAGGAAGCGCTCGGCGTTTTCCGCGTAGTAGCGAGCAATCTTCGCGCAAAGTTTCACTTCGCCGCGGCTCTGCTCAATCAGTTTACCCATCTCAACGCTGGCCGCTTTCGCCAGCTCGTCCACGCGGCCATCAATCAGGTCGGCCAGTTTTGCCAGTACCTGCAGGCGTGGCTGCATCGGGCCCTTAGACCACGAAGAGTGATAAAGATCGTCAGCGGTTTTTAGCGCCGCTTCCACCTGGCGGTCGTCATGATCCGGCCAGGATTTAATCAGCTCGTTATTGGCAGGGTTGATCGTCTTGTAAGACATAATGGCTCCTTCTCAAGGCCGTCAGGCTAAATGGTGAGAATAAGCGTAGTAGAGGATTTGGTGATTTAACAAGGCGGGAAGGTGTCTGTTTGTGCTGTGAATGTAGCGGAACAGCAGAATAAACTGCTGTTCCGCCAGCCTGTGACTAGACGTTTTTACGCTCGACCGGCACATTATCCCAGGTCAGCACGTCCTGATCGGTCTTCTCAAAAGCGCGCAGCAGCACTTCGTCATTGCCCTGTTGCTCCCAGATGCCCTCGGCGAGCTTTTCATCGTAGTTCGCCACTTCAAAAATGGCTTCGGCAATTTCAGGGGAGGTGGAACGAATACTTGCCCATTCTCCCACGCGATGTTCTTTAGATTGTTGCGTAGCCATACTGTTCTCCTGTGGGTTATCCGTTCAGTTTTACCGCCAGTCCGGCGACGTATTCGCCCTGATAGCGGGCGATATTCAGTTCTGCTTCGCTGGGTTGACGGGAGCCGTCACCGCCAGCAAGCGTGGTGGCACCATAAGGCGTGCCGCCGCGAACCTGTGAAATATCAAACAGCTCTTTCGCGCCGTAGCCAATCGGCACAATTACCATGCCGTGATGGGCAAGTGTAGTCCAGGTTGAGGTAATCGTCTGTTCCTGGCCGCCACCGGTGCCGGTGGAAGAAAAAACGCTGGCGAGTTTGCCGAACAGGGCGCCAGAAGCCCAGAGGCCGCCGGTGCGGTCAAGAAAGGTGCGCATTTGCCCGGACATATTGCCGAAGCGCGTTGGCGTGCCGAAAAGAATAGCGTCGTACTGCGGCAGCTCGTCCGGCGTGGCTTCGTCCGCAGCCTGATCGGTTTTACCGCCAACCTGAGCGAAACGATCGGCATTCATGGTTTCGGGCACGCGCTTAATAGTTACTTCGGCGCCGCTAACGCGACGTGCGCCTTCCGCCACGGCATTCGCCATCGTTTCCACATGTCCATACATTGAATAGTAAAGCACTAAAATTTTGGCCATCGGGCACTCCCTGTATTGGTGGTTAAAAGAGTGTTCAGGGAAAAAGTATAGATGAGGCTGTGGAAGGTTGCCGGAACGCGGAAATTAGTGAGAGCACTCCGAAAGATTCCTGAAATAAATATTAATTTTAATAATATGATTTGCCGCTCTTTTTCAGCGTAAAACCGTCCTGAAACGGCGCTTTTTGATAAAATAATTCCCGCTTCGCGCCGATAATCTATGCTTAATAACGCGACGTGCGGCGATGACGTCGCGAGGGTGAAGCCGCAGGCTCACCGCAGATATGCAGTATGATGGCTTAACTATTCGGAGGTAAGAAATGGCAGAACATCGTGGTGGATCTGGAAATTTCGCTGAAGACCGTAAGCGAGCATCAGAAGCAGGCCGTAAAGGCGGCAAGGCCAGCGGCGGGAATTTTAAAAATGACCCGCAGCGCGCTTCACAAGCCGGTGAGAAAGGGGGACGTAACAGTCGGGGCAGTCGCGACAAGACCTCATCTGACTGAAGCCTCTTTGCGCCGTCGGACGATTCCGGCGGCGCAAACCCCGACTGGCGTTTTTCGATTGCTTCCGGCCCAAACCCTTGCCACACTGCGCCAAAAATTTTAACGAGCGCGCTATGTCTTTTCTTTCCCGTTATAAATTCTCTTTCACTCCTCAGGAACTGGTGCTGATGCTAATCACCATGGTTTGGGGCGGCACTTTTCTGGCCGTACATCACGCCATGACCGTCAGCGGGCCTTTCTTTTTCGTCGGGCTGCGCTTTGCCACAGCGGCGGCGCTGCTGGCGCTGATCGCGTGCAAATCGCTGCGTGGTCTTACGCTGGCAGAATGTAAAGCCGGCATCGCCATCGGCGCGGCTATCAGCGGCGGCTACGGCCTGCAAACCTGGGGTATGCAGACCATTGCCAGCAGCCAGTCAGCCTTTATCACCGCCATGTATGTGCCGCTGGTGCCGCTGCTGCAGTGGCTTTTCCTGCGGCGTATGCCGGGCATGATGGCCTGGGCTGGCATCGTGCTGGCTTTTACCGGCCTGCTGCTGCTGGCCGGGCCGAAAAGCGGCTCGCTGGCGTTCAGCGCCGGAGAAGTAGCAACGCTGCTCAGCACGCTGGCCATTGCCGGTGAAATTATTTTGATTGGCGCCTGCGCGGGCAAAGTGGACGTGAAAAGGGTCACCGTGGTGCAGCTGGCGGCGGCCTCGCTGTTCTCTTTCGCGCTGATGGCGCCAAACGGCGAAAGCGTGCCGCACTATTCGCCCTATCTGCTGTTCAGCGCGCTGGGACTGGGCGCGGCCAGCGCGGTGATTCAGGTCACCATGAACTGGGCGCAGCGCAGCGTATCGCCGACCCGGGCAACGGTTATCTATGCGGGAGAACCGGTTTGGGCAGGAATTGTCGGGCGGATAGCGGGCGAACGTTTACCGGGGATGGCGTTGCTGGGCGGGGCGCTGATTGTGCTGGGCGTGTTGATTAGCGAGCTGAAGCTGAAACGAAAGGCGAAGCGAACTTCGCCTAATGAGGCTTCTGGCTAGCTTTGCTGCCGCGCTATGTCGCTCAGCGGCGTGCGGCGACGGCTGAGAAGGGCGTTAAGAATAATGGCGCCGAAAGTGGCGGTGCCGATGCCGCCCAGCGTAAAGCTGCCCGTTTTCAGGGCGAAGTCGCCTGCGCCCAATACCAGCGTCACGGCGACCATAATCAGGTTGCCGTTCTGGCCTAAATCGACATTGTTCTGCACCCAGATGCGCGCGCCTGCCACGGCAATCAGGCCAAAGACCACAATAGAAGCGCCGCCGATCACCGGCGCGGGAATTGTGTGAATCAGCGCGCCGAACTTAGGCGAAAAGCCCAGCAGCACGGCAATCACCGCTGCCGCGACAAAGACCAGCGTCGAATAGACTTTAGTGACCGCCATCACGCCGATATTTTCGGCATAGGTGGTGACGCCGCTGCCGCCCAGGCTGCCTGAAAGCATCGTCGCCAGGCCATCGCCGATAAAAGCTCTGCCCATCCAGGGATCGAGATCCCTGCCTGTCATGCCTGCGACGGCTTTCAGATGTCCCAAATTTTCCGCCACCAGGATGATCGCCACCGGCGCGATCAGAAATATCGCCTGACTGTTAAAAACCGGCGCGGTGGTGGAGGGGAGTCCAAACCAGGGCGCGCTGGTGATAAGGCCGAAATCCACCGGTTTCCCCAAACCCAGACCGTTGGTCAGCAGCGCGTAGATGGCGCAGGCGGCGATTAGCCCTACCAGAATCAGCAGCCGCTGCACAATGCCGCACGTTAAGACGGCGGCCAGCCCGATACAGACCACGGTCATCACGGCAATCCAGCTGTCGAAGGCCGAGGAGGAGACGCTGTGCACCGCAATAGGCGCCAGATTCAGGCCGATCGCCATCACCACCGCGCCCGTCACTACCGGCGGCATCAGCTTTTCTATCCAGCGCGTGCCCGCTTTCATCACCACCACGCCGATCAGCGTATAGAGCAAGCCGCAGGCGATAATGCCGCCCAACGCCACGCCGAGATGAGGGTTAGCGCCCTGACCGTTAAAGCCGGTTACCGCCACCACCACGCCGACAAAAGCCGCGCTGGAACCAAGATAGCTGGGAACGCGTCCGCCGGTAACCACAAAAAACAGCAGCGTGCCGATGCCGGACATTAATACGGAAAGATTGGGGTCCAGCCCCATCAGCAGCGGCATCAGCACGGTGGCGCCGAACATCGCGACCGCATGCTGTAGCCCCATAATTATCGTCTGGCCCGGCGACAGCATTTCATCGGGCGCGACCGTGTCCGTAGCGGACGCCTTACGCCATTGGGGAAACCAGGAATCAGCCATTGTCTTCTCCAGGGAAGTGAATCAGTAGCCGCCGCAGGAATCGGGCAACAGCCGCTTAAGAGAGTGATAACCGCGATCGAACCAGATCAGGCCGTCAGCGTGGTCATTGCAGACCAGCGCCTTGATTTCGCAGAACAGCACATCGTGGGTGCCCACGCTGGCGATCTGCGTAATGTGGCAGTCAAAAGAGGCCGCCGCGCCCTCCAGCACCGGCGAGCCCGTCGCCAGCGTTGACCAGTCGGCGGCCTGGAAGCGAGCCGCCATCGGCGTTTTACCGCCAAACAGCGTGGAGAGCGACTCGTGCCCGGTGCCCAGCGTATTGACGCAGAGCCGACGATTAGCGTTGAACGCCTCATACACGGAAGCGGAACGGTTAAGGCAGACCAGCAGCGTCGGCGGCGAATCAGTCACGCTGCACACGGCGGACGCGGTAAAGCCCGCTTGTCCGCCAGGGCCGTCGGTGGTGATGATGTTTACCGCGGCGCCCAGACGCGCCATCGCATTGCGAAATTCCTGTTTTTCCACGCCCGTCGCGACTTCGGGCAGCAGCGTATCCAGAGACATAGTGGGTTCCTTAGGCAAGGGTGCAGGCGTCGTCGAAGGCCAGCCTGGGCAGGCGCGCATAGACTTTGTTCGCGTCGCCATAGCCGATATTGATCAGCAGATTGCTTTTCCAGCCGCTGTCGGCGAAAAAGGCGGCGTCGACCGCTGCCCGATCGAAGCCGGACATCGGGCCGGTATCCAGTCCCAGCGCGCGGCAGGCGCTAATCAGGTAAGCCGCCTGCAGGGAGCTGTTACGAAAAGCGGTTTCTTCCGCCAGCGCCGGACTGCTGGTAAACCAGGCTTTGGCGTCGGCATGAGGGAAAAGCGTCGGCAGCCGGTCGTAAAACGCCGGATCCCAGGCGACGATAGCCGTCACCGGCGCGGTCAGGGTTTTTTCCAGGTTACCGCTGGAGAGCGTGGGCTTAAGCTTCGCTTTGCCTTCCGCGCCGCGCACAAAGCAGAAGCGCGCAGGGCTGCAGTTGGCCGAGGTCGGCCCCATTTTGACTAATTCGTACAGCTCGGCCAGCTGCTGGTCGCTGACGGCGCGATCCTGCCAGCCATTGTAAGTGCGCGCGGCGGTAAACAGCGTCGCCAGCGCGGTCGCGTTCAGGGCTTCTGCCATAGTGGCTCCGAAAGGGAAAGGGCGGACGCGGTTTCGTCCAGCCAGGTGAGTAAAATAGCGTTAAAGGCGGCGCTTTCCGTTACGCTCATCGCATGTCCGCCGCGCGGCATCGTTTCCAGCGTCGCGTTCGGCAACGCCTTATAAAGCTGCCGCGAGCAGGCCGACGGCACCAGCAGATCGTCCTGTGAGCAGATCAGCAATACCGGTCGGGAAAGCAGGCCTGCCTGAGGGGTAAAGTCGCAGCTCATCAGCGCGCGCAGCCGATGGAGAAGATTCTCCGTACCCTGAAAATGGGCGCAGTGCAGCGCGTCCTCGGCTTCCATCCGCGCCTCGTTTTCCGCCAGCCAGTCGGCGGGATAGAGAAACAGCGGCTGCGCACGTACGTAAGCTTCGACGCCAGCCTTCAGCAGCAGATCCTGGCGAACCTGAAAGCAGCGGCGAGTGTGGGCGTTGAGCCGCAGCCAGCCGTTGACGATCGCCAGCCGTTCGACGCGATCGGGATAGTCGAGCGCCAGCTGCATCGCCACCATGCCGCCCAACGCGTGACCGATGATACTAAAGCGGGTGATCTCTCTTTCTGCCAGCGCGTCCGCCAGCTCGGCGGCCATGTCGCGCATGCTGTAGCCGTCAGGCAGCACATCGGGACTGCGCCCGGTACCGCGCTGATCGTAAATCACCACGCGATGGGCCTTGCGCAGCGCCGCCAGCTGCGGCTGCCAGAAGCTTCCTAACCCGCCTAATCCGGCGGAAAGCACCAGCGTCGGCGCACAAGGCTGTGTCAGGCCGGAGATTTCAAGGTACATAGCGCCTCCTTTAACGGCCGATATGCGCGATGGAAGCGATCTCTACCAGCGCGTCCGGCTTTACCAGACCGCACTGGATACAGAAACGCGCGGGTTTTTCGCCGGGAAAGTAGTCGGCATAAACCCGGTTGATATCGGCGTAATTACTCCAGTCGGTCAGAAAGATGGAGTTAAAGGTCACGTCTTCCATCGTACCGCCTGCCGTCTCAATCACGCTTTTGATCGTCTCCAGTACGTGGCGCGTTTGTGCGACCGCGTCGCCGACATGCACCACGTTATTCTCTTTATCGAAAGGCAAAGTGCCGGAGACATAGACGACGCCGTCCGCCAGCGTACCGGGCACGAAAGGCGCTATCGGGACGCCGCTGCCCGGCGGAGTGATAATGGTTTTTGGCATGTTAAACTCCTCCCTCAGGCCGTTTGCTTTTGCGGCGCGCTGGCGGTGTGCAGCGCGGAACAGAAGGTCGAGACATCGCTGACCCAGCCGAAAAAGGTTTCGATATTGAAAAGGGCGGCCTGCTGAGCGAACGTGGGCCCGGCCTGATAAGTGGCGTCTTCCAGCACCACGCCGAAATACTCCAGGAAAAAGCCGTCGCGCAGCGTTGATTCCACGCAGACATTAGTGGCGATGCCGGTAAAAATCAGATGGCGAATGCCGCGGCTGCGCAGCATGCTGTCGAGCGGCGTGTTAAAAAAGCCGCTGTAGCGCGGTTTCGGCAGCACGATATCGCCGGGCTGCGGCTGAAGCTGGTCGACCAGCTCGTAGTCCCAGCCCCCTTTCGCCAGCAGTTTGCCCATCAGTTCGGGCCGCCTGCGCATGGTTTTCAGCGCGTTGGATTTGTGCCAGTTCGGCGAGCCAGGGCCGCCCGCTTCCGCGTACTGCTCGTCCCAGCCGTTCTGGAACCAGATAATCTGAATCCCGGCTTCTCTGGCCGCCGTAACCGCAACGCTGATTTTTTCAATGACAGGCGCGGTGGCGGAAACATCAAAGCCGGCCAGATCCAGGTAGCCGCCGAGGGTAGCGTAGGCGTTCTGCATATCCACGACGATCAGCGCAGTTTGCTCCGGCGGGAAAGCGATAGCTTCCGGTCGCGCAGGCAGCGTCACGCTGTTCTTTGTGGCGGCAGTGGTGCAAACAACGGTTTCTTGAGCGTTCATCAGGCTACCTCTTTCGCTGGCTGGACAATGTCACTGCGGCAGGCCATCAGCGGCTGAATGCGCTCGCCGAAGTTTTCGATACCCTGCAGGAAATCATCGAAAGTCAGCAGCACGCCCTGCGTGCCCGGCACGGCCGCTACCTCGTCAAGCATTCGCGCCACGCTGGCGTAAGAGCCGACCAGCGTGCCCATATTGATATTGACCGCCGAAGTAGGATCGGCCATCTGGCGGACGTTGGTATCGCTGCCGGAGCGCTTATCCTGCTGGCTTTGCGTAGTCAGCCACGCCAGCGCCTCTTCATCCGCGCCTGCCTTATAGCGCTCCCATTTTTCACGTGCGGCCTCGTCGGTTTCATCGGCGATAATCATAAACAGCACGTAGGAGCCGACATCGCGGCCTGCCGCGTCAGCGGCGCTCTTCATGCGGGCGGCGGTTGGCGCGAAAGCGGCCGGCGTGTTGACGCCTTTGCCGAAGCAGAAGTTGTAGTCGGCATATTGCGCGGAGAAAGCCATACCCGCGTCGCTTTGCCCGGCGCAGATCACTTTCATCGGCTTTTGCGGCTGTGGGCTGACGCGGCAGTCGTTCATGGTGAAAAACTCGCCTTTCAAATCGGATTTCCCGGTTCCCCACAGATCGCGCAGCACGGTGACATATTCTGTCAGATAGTCATAGCGACGGGCGAAGTAGTCATCGCCGGGCCAGATGCCCATCTGCTCATACTCGGGCTTCTGCCAGCCTGTCACCAGATTGACGCCGAAGCGGCCGCCGGAAATAGAGTCCACGGTGGCGGCCATCCTTGCTACTATGGCGGGCGGCAGCGTCAGCGTGGCGGCGGTAGCGTAGATTTCAATGCGGGAAGTCACGGCGGCCAGACCGGCCATCAGGGTGAACGACTCCAGGTTATGATCCCAGAATTCCGTTTTGCCGCCGAAGCCGCGCAGTTTGATCATCGACAGCGCAAAATCGAACTGATAGTGCTCGGCCTTCAGAACGATAGCTTTATTCAGCTCAAAGCTGGGCATGTACTGGGGCGCCGTAGTAGAGATCAACCAGCCGTTGTTACCGATAGGAATAAATACACCAACTTTCATAGGGATACCTCATAGTTAACGGTGACGGTCTGCGCTGCGTTGCTCCCTGCTTCCTGATAAGCGGCGCGGAAAGGAAGTTGCAAGCCCTGTGCCACTTTGTAAAAAAGGCTATTATTCAAACAGTTGAAAGATTTGTGTTAAAGTAGTGTTGAGCAACTGGTCCAAAACAGACCGTTTGGTAAAAAGTCATGCACAAAAAGCAGGCGGATGTGGTCGAAAAAAGTGCACGGCGGCCATGCGCCAGCCGGAAACAAGATGGAGTTACGGTGAGTTCTATAAAATCCACGGCGCCGACGCGGCGCTCGAAAGCCGTCGCCGCCAAGCGCACGGCTATCCTGACGGCGGCGCTTGAGCTGTTTTCACTCTATGGCCTGCACGGCACCAGCCTGGACAAAGTCGCGGAAGGCGCGGACGTCTCGAAAACCAATCTGCTTTACTATTTTCCTTCTAAAGAGGCGCTCTATATCGCGGTGCTGAAAGAGATCCTTGATGTCTGGCTGGCGCCGCTACGAGCGCTGCGCAGCGATCAGGAGCCGCTGGTGGCGATCCGCGATTACATTCGTCTCAAGCTGGAGGTGTCGCGCGATCATCCGCAGGCTTCACGACTCTTCTGTCTGGAGATGCTGCAGGGCGCGCCGCTGCTGAAGCAGGAGCTGGAAGGGGATCTGAAAACGCTGGTAGAGGCGAAATCGCAAATCATTCAGGGCTGGGTGGAAGCGGGCAGGCTGGCGGCGGTCAGGCCGCATCATCTGATTTTTATGCTGTGGGCGACTACGCAGCACTACGCCGATTTCGCCAGTCAGGTCGAAGCGGTAACGGGAAAGACGCTCAGCGACGACGCTTTTTTTCAGGAAACGGTAGAAAACGTGCAGCGTATGGTGATCGAAGGGATTCGCGTGCGATAAAAAACGGGCCATGAAGGCCCGTTGGTAAAATTAGCGCTGTTTCCTCTGGCGCAGCCACCAGCCGATGCCCAGCATCACAAACCAGAGCGGCGTCACCATCAGCGCCTGGCGGGTATCTTCCTGCAACGACAGCAGTACCAGCACAAAGGCGAAGAAAGCCAGGCAAACCCAGCACATGATTTTGCCCAGCGGCATCTTGTAGATGGACTCAGCATGCAGCTGCGGGCGCTGCTTGCGGTAAGCCAGGTACGAGCAAAGGATAATCGACCAGACAAACATAAACAGAATCGCGGAGACTGTAGTCACCAGCGTAAACACCTGCATAACGTTCGGGATCAGGTAGATCAGCGCCACGCCGCCCAGCAGGCAGAAGCAGGAGAAAAAGAGGCCGGTAGTCGGCACCGCGCGGCGCGACAGCTTGCCGAAGCGAGGATGCGCCACGCCCTGCTGCGCCAGGCCATAGAGCATACGACTGGTCGAAAAGATGCCGCTGTTGGCGGAGGACGCCGCAGAGGTCAGCACCACAAAATTAACGATGCTGGCCGCCGCAGGCAGGCCAATCAGCATAAACATCTCCACAAAAGGACTGCGGTCGGCCACCACCTGGCTCCACGGCGTCACCGCCATAATCACCAGTAGCGCAAACACATAAAACATAATGATACGCAGCGGGATGGCGTTGATGGCGCGCGGCAGCACTCGTTTAGGATCGTGCGTTTCCGCTGCCGCCGTACCGACCAGCTCAATCCCTACAAAGGCAAAGACCGCGATCTGGAATCCGGCAAAAAAGCCGCTCAGCCCTTTCGGGAACAAGCCGCCATGATCCCAGATATTACTTAAGGCCGCGGTGCCGCCGCCCGGTGAAGGATAATGCATGGCGACCAGAACAATACCGGTGACGATCAGCGCCACGATGGCCACTATTTTGATGATCGCAAACCAGAACTCCAGCTCGCCGAATAGCTTCACCGTGGCGATGTTCAGCGTCAGGAACACCGCGATGCAGAGCAGGGCGCTCATGCCTACCGAGAAGTCGGGGAACCAGAGCTGAAAGTAGGAGCTGATGGCGACAACGTCCGCAATGCCGGTCACCACCCAGCAAAACCAGTAGGTCCAGCCGGTAAAGTAGCCAGCCCAGGGACCCAGCAGATCGGCGGCGAAATCGCCAAAGGATTTATATTCCAGGTTCGACAGCAGCAGCTCGCCCATCGCCCGCATCACGAAAAACAGCATAAAGCCGATAATCATATAGACGAAGATAATCGACGGGCCGGCCAGGCTGATCGTTTTGCCGGAGCCCATAAACAGGCCGGTGCCGATAGCGCCGCCAATAGCGATAAGCTGAATATGCCGGTTATGTAAGTTACGCCGGAGCTCGCCCGGCGCTTCTTCCTGAAGAAGCTTTTCTGATTGATTAGCCAAAATAGTTATCCTGTTGATGTTGTGTCAGCTCTGAAGGCTGTTAATTAAAACGTATCGACGAAGCGCTTAACCGCCGCGCCCGAGGGAGCGCAGGCGCAAGGCCGACGACATTTCCCTTTAAGGGCGCAAATCTTAACGTAAAAGAGCGTGGCTGGCAGGTAAAGTTATTAACAGTCGGCTCGATCGCACAAAAACGACGCTACACTTTTTATCACGCGACGCCTGCCGTCTTATTTTCCACCGCCTGCGGGAAAGCGGCGGTGTTCCGGGAGCAAAAGGGTGGTGGATGAAAGGATTGACAGGTCTGGCTATTATCCTGCTGCTGGCGCTGCTGCTTGTGCCCTGGCTGCAAAAAACGCTGCCGCCCGCGTTGAATCCTTTTACCCCGCTAAATGTCACCGACGAACCCGGCTGGATCACCCGCTATAAGCTGAAGCGGCTGCAGGCCGATCCTGACGCCTGCATGGCGGCGCTGCAGCGGGCGAGGGAAGGCGGCTATATCCGATTTAGTCGCGTTGAGCGCGTAGAAGGAAACTGCCCGCTTTCCCATCCGGTTCGCGTGCAGGGGTTCGGCGATGTTCGTCTCAGCTCCTCTTTTCTGGCCAGCTGTTCACTGGCGCTTGCCACCACTCTGTTTGTGGCTCAGGATGCGAAACCGCTGGCAGCGGCCGAACTGGGATCGCCGCTGGTTCGTCTCGATCATGTCGGCAGCTATGCCTGCAGGAATATCTATCACCGCGCTACCGGCAGACTGAGCGAACATGCCACTGCCGAGGCGCTCGACGTGACCGGTTTCCGGTTGCGGGACGGCAGAGTAATTACCGTACAACAGGCCTGGCGACAAACGCATCCGGAATCTTTGTGGCTACGACAAACTTTTCAACGAAGCTGCGCATGGTATGGCAACTCGCTTGGGCCAGACTACAACAGCGCGCATGCGTCACATTTTCATTTAGGGATGCGCGGCTTTGGCGTCTGTCGCTGACGGCGCCTGCACTCTTATCCGCTGCTGAATTGATTTTGTTAAATCTCCGCGCGAAGTAAATGCCTGACGGGAAAAAAAGGCTAAGCGTAAAATAAACAATCCTCTCAAAGTCAAATGGTTGGCGTCTTCTATTATAAATGACCATAAGTCAATGGGTTAGGCAGGATTTGTTTCGGCATGGCTTTAGCAATGCGCTATTTTCTCCCTCTGTTACAGTAAAATTTCAGACGGATTCGTCTGCAAAACACAAAAGCTCGTTATTGAATATTTTTGGAAAAAATCTTATTCTTGATAATTAAATTAAGCGCGGAGAAGAGGTATAAACGTCTCGTTTCCGCCCGCTAAACGGCAACTTAAGTAAATATGAACGATTTGACAGCGATTGCCGAAAAAATTATCCGTTGCGATGGAAAAACTCGCTTTTCGGAGTATTAACGCTATCTTTTTCAGTTATTACTCTGCGGTCAGGGAAAATGACAATGGGTATTAATTTTAACCGCAATTACCTGTTTATCAGGATCGGTAATGAATCTACAGCAGGGTACGGCTTTTCGCTCGCTTTCCCGAGGCATTAATGGCTACTGAAAACTATTTCGGCTGGTGTAAGGAGACGGAGGCGGCTTTTCTCCAGGCCGAAGCGACAACCGAAATAATGCAGCTGCTTGCCCGACTCACGCTGGAGCTCGGGTTGAATTTTTACGCACTCTATATCCGTCATCCTGTTCCCTTCACGCGCCCGAAAATATTTGTTTTTTCCAACTATCCTGAAAAGTGGGTGCGTCGATGGCAGGAGGAGAATTTTTCAGAAATAGATCCGATTATTCGCTATTGTCAGGTCCCGGGAACCTTACTATTGTGGAACGATCCTATTGTAAAAGAAGGTCAAAGGGTGTTCGATGCGGCCAGGGAGTTTGGCATCCGCTCAGGCTTCTCCTGCTCGAGAATCGCCAGAAATCGGGTGACAGGAATATTGTCGATGGCCTCGGGTAAATCTTTTGAAAAGATTGCGTTAACGCCCGAAAAACAGCTTAAGCTCCAGTTTATTTCGGATCGGGTGCTGGAAACCCTACAGCGTATCAACGACAGCTCGCTTTGTGTGATGGCGATGCCGTTGAGCCAGCGGGAGCGGGAAATCCTTAAGTGGACTGCGGAAGGCAAAACGGCGGCGGAAATCTCCCTGATCCTCTCTATTTCGGAGCATACCGTTAATTTTCACCAAAAAAACATGCAAAAAAAGTTTAATGCGCCAAACAAAACCCAGGTGGCTTCTTACGCCGCCGCCATTGGACTGCTTTAACTGAGTAATAACTACTATTTTTGGTAGTTTCTAATCGCTGGTTGGTTGTCTACCCTGCGCCTGGGTTGACAGCTCTGAGCCATATGGAAAGGCATTCAGCGGTGAATGCAACAGAGGATTAATGATGAAAATTATCCAGACTAAGCTAAGGGACATGCCCTCCTCTTTGCTGGCAGAATTAGGAAGTTATCGCTACAGCGTTTTCGCCCGCGGAGAAGGGTGGTCGATCCCTTCTCGTTTAAGCACGCCAGGCCAGGAATACGACCGCTATGACCGCTCAGACGTTATCTGGCTAATCGCCTGGACCGCGCAGCAGGGCATCTGTGGCTGCGCCCGCCTGATGCAGTGGCAGGACAGAGAAGCCGATGCGGAAGCGGCGAAAAATCCGCTGGCGGTATGGGAAATGTCACGTTTTTCCGCGCGCCTGGATGTCGATCCGGAGCTGCCTTTAAGCATTCTCTGGCACAGTGTCCAGCTGGCCGAGCAGTCAGGCATCGATTATCTTTACAGCGCCGCCACGCCAATGCTGGAACAGATGTTCGCGCAGCATCTGGTGGCCTACGAGCCGCTGACGGCGGGCGTTATCCAGTCGGAAGATAATCTTTTCGCCGTCAGGATCCCCGTCAACCAGCCTCATCTTGCGGAGAAATTCCGCGGCGCGCGCCGCTTCAGCCCTGAAGAAGTTCTGCCGACGCTCGGCGTCTCCGTTAGCTGGAGCGGACGAGGGCGCCAGGCCTGAGTCCGGGCGCGCGCAGGTTAATCACGGTTCGCCAGAGCTAAGCCTGAGCGCGTGCCCAGAGCGTAATCAGCAGCCATGCCGCGAGGCACCAGCAGCCTACAGCGCCGCCCAGCGCAAGAGGAAGTCGTACGAGGCCGACAAAGTACCACAGCGACAGCAGGTAGACGAAGTAGGGGATAATAGCCCACATGCCAAAAATGATGGTGGCGCGAAGCGCCTCGATGCCGCGTTCGCTGGCGACAATATAGTGAGCGATCAGCGCGAAAGTTGGAAAGAGCGGCAGCAGACCCGCCAGATAGTAGCTACGGGTTTTTGATAAGATACCGATTAAAACCACTACCAACGCGCCCAAAACCGCTTTAAAAATTAAGCCCATTGTTTCCGCCTGCAAAAAGGTAACCCCTTGCTGGCGTGAGCGGCAGACAACGGGCTGATTGACGGTGAATGGCTACTGGCGGTAGGCCTGTTTGATTTGACTAATCGTGCTACTGAATACGTCAGCCTGCTGGCGGTCGGTAAGCTGGGCAATATATTTTTCCATGTTAATAATTACCTTGCCGGCGTCAGCCTGGCCCATACCTTTCAACATAAATGTAACCAGCGCTTTCATGCATGCCATCTCTTCAGCTAAAGTCTGCGCATCTTTACTGGTTGAAAAATCAGTATCGCTCATGTTTTCTCCTGGTTTTTTTATTAACGGATCGGCTGCCCGATTTTCGCTGCCAATAATACATTTAAGCAACGAGTATATCATATTTCCCTTACCAATACAGGCGGATGGCGCGGCAAAGCAGAATAACCCCCAGCGGCGCGAACGTTTATTTATGTTCTAACGTTAGCGAAAAAGAGGTAAAATCCACCACCTGTTAACGATCAATCCCCCCGATAATACCCATTTGGAGAGGCCCTTTGATACGCGTTCTTCTTGTTGACGATCATGAACTGGTGCGAGCTGGCATTCGACGCATACTGGAAGACATCAAAGGTTTTCAGGTGGTCGGTGAAGCCTGCTGCGGTGAAGAAGCGGTGAAGTGGTGCCGCAATAACGACGTTGACGTCGTGCTGATGGATATGAATATGCCCGGCATCGGCGGGCTTGAAGCCACGCGGAAATTGTGCGCTACAGTCCTGACGTTAAAATAATCATGCTCACCATCCATACGGAAAATCCGCTGCCCGCCAGAGTCATGCAGGCAGGAGCCGCGGGCTACCTCAGCAAAGGCGCCGCGCCGCAGGAAGTGGTCAACGCCATCCGCCAGGTCAACGCCGGCCAGCGCTATATCGCTTCCGATATCGCTCAACAGATGGCGCTCAGCCAAATCGAACCGCAAAAAACGGACTCGCCCTTCGATTGTTTGTCGGAACGCGAATTACAGATTATGCTGATGATCACCAGGGGCCAGAAAGTGGCAGATATTTCCGAACAGCTCAGCCTGAGTCCAAAAACCGTTAACAGCTACCGCTATCGCATGTTCAGTAAGCTGAACATCAGCGGCGACGTGGAGTTAACGCACCTGGCTATCCGGCACGGGCTGTTCAATGCGGAGTCGTTGATCAGTAGTGAATGATGTTTTTGATGCCAAATCTTTCCTGAAAACGGTCACCAGCCAGCCAGGCGTTTATCGCATGTATGACGCTGGCGGCACGGTTATCTATGTCGGTAAAGCCAAAGATCTGAAAAAGCGCCTGTCCAGCTACTTCCGTGGCAATCTGGGCAGTCGTAAAACAGAAGCCCTTGTCGCCAGTATCCAGCAGATTGACGTGACGGTGACCCATACCGAAACCGAAGCGCTGCTGCTTGAGCATAACTACATCAAGCTCTATCAGCCGCGCTATAACGTGCTGCTGCGCGATGATAAATCTTATCCCTATATTTTTCTGAGCGCGGACGAGCATCCTCGTCTGGCGAGCCATCGCGGCGCGAAACATGCCAAGGGCGAGTACTTCGGCCCGTTTCCCAACGGCTATGCGGTACGTGAAACGCTGTCGCTGCTGCAAAAAATATTTCCGATTCGCCAGTGCGAAAACAGCGTCTATCGCAATCGCTCGCGTCCCTGTCTGCAATATCAGATTGGGCGCTGCCTGGGGCCTTGTGTGGCGGGTCTGGTCAGCGAGGAAGAGTACGCGCAGCAAACCGACTACGTGCGGCTTTTTCTTTCCGGTAAAGACGACCAGGTGCTTAACCAACTGGTCAGACGTATGGAAGAGGCGAGCCTGTCGCTGAAGTTTGAAGAAGCGGCGCGTCTTCGCGATCAGATTCAGGCGGTGCGCCGGGTCACGGAGCGGCAGTTTGTTTCCAATAACGGCGACGATCTGGACGTGATAGGCGTGGCTTTCGACGCCGGTCTGGCCTGTCTGCACGTGCTTTTTATCCGTCAGGGGAAAGTGTTGGGCAGCCGCAGCTATTTTCCCAAAATACCGGGCGGCACCGAAATGGCGGAAGTGGTGCAGACTTTTGTCGGCCAGTTCTACCTGCAGGGCAGCCAGGCGCGCACATTGCCGGCGGATATTCTGCTGGACTTCGCGCTGCCGGAAAAAGATCTGCTGGCCGCTTCGCTGACGGAAATGGCGGGCAGGAAAGTCACTATTCAAAGTAATCCGCGCGGCGATCGCGCTCGCTATCTCAAGCTGGCGAGAACCAACGCCAGCACCGCGCTGGTCAGCCGTCTGTCGCAGCAGTCCACCATTCATCAGCGTTTACAGGCGTTGAGCGAAGTGCTGGAGCTGCCGGAAATTAAACGCATGGAGTGCTTCGATATCAGCCATACCATGGGCGAGCAAACGGTCGCTTCGTGCGTGGTGTTCGACAGCAACGGGCCGCTGCGTTCCGAATATCGCCGCTATAACATTACCGGCATCACACCGGGCGACGACTATGCGGCGATGAATCAGGTGCTGCGCCGCCGCTACGGTAAAGAGCTGGAAGAGAGCAAAATCCCTGACGTGATCCTGATCGACGGTGGCAAAGGCCAGCTGGCGCAGGCGAAAAACGTCTTCGCTGAACTTAACGTCGAGTGGGATAAAGACCGGCCTATTTTGCTGGGCGTGGCGAAGGGCAGCGATCGTAAAGCGGGGCTGGAGACGCTTTTCTTTGAACCGGAAGGGGAAGGGTTCTCTTTGCCGTCGGACTCGCCAGCGCTACACGTGATACAGCATATCCGTGACGATTCTCACAACCATGCTATCACCGGACACCGCAATAAACGGGCGAAGGTGAAAAACACCAGCGCGCTGGAAAGCATCGAAGGCATTGGCCCCAAACGCCGTCAGATGTTGCTGAAATATATGGGCGGCCTGCAGCCGTTGATGAACGCCTCGGTTGAAGAGCTGGCGCGCGTACCGGGGATTTCGCAGGCGCTGGCGGAGAAAATCTTTTACGCACTGAAACACTAAACATTGCGTTGGTTAAGGCATTGTAGGAACATAGGGATAAATTCTACTCTGTCCAGACAGTTAGCGTACCTATGCATTTTAATATTCCGACCTTACTTACTCTGCTTCGTGTCGTGCTGATCCCTTTCTTCGTGCTGGCTTTTTACCTGCCGTTTGAATGGGCGCCGCTGGTCTGCGCACTGATTTTTATCGTTGCGGCGATCACCGACTGGTTCGACGGCTGGCTGGCGCGTCGCTGGAAACAGACGACGCGGTTCGGCGCCTTTCTGGATCCGGTTGCGGACAAGGTAATGGTGGCGATCGCGCTGGTGCTGGTGGCAGGGCATTTTCATGAATGGTGGATTACGCTACCGGCGGCCACCATGATTGCGCGTGAAATTATCATTTCGGCACTGCGCGAGTGGATGGCGGAAATCGGCAAGCGCAGCAGCGTCGCTGTCTCCTGGATCGGCAAAGTGAAAACCACGGCGCAAATGCTGGCGCTGTTTGCGCTGCTGTGGCGTCCCGATCGCCTGGTCGAAGGCATTGGCGTGGCGGCTCTTTATATCGCTGCCGTGCTGACTTTCTGGTCGATGTATCAGTATTTGAGCGCGGCGCGCGGCGATCTGTTCGAACGGTGATCGATACGATTTAAAAAGCAGCAAACAGAAGAAAAGTGCGGATATTTGTGTTGACTCATTTCGCTCAGTCAGTAGAATGCAACGCATCGAAAGGCAGCTGAGTCGCCAGAAGATAAAGTAAATCAGCAGCTTCTGTTAAAAGCGCTGAACAAAGCGGGAATAGCTCAGTTGGTAGAGCACGACCTTGCCAAGGTCGGGGTCGCGAGTTCGAGTCTCGTTTCCCGCTCCAGATTTAGCCGTCAGCACCACAGCTGGCAGCAAAGCAGAATAAAGGCGCGTTGGCAGAGTGGCCATGCAGCGGATTGCAAATCCGCCTACCTCGGTTCGACTCCGGGACGCGCCTCCACTTTACACCCATGCCCGGGTGGTGAAATCGGTAGACACAAGGGATTTAAAATCCCTCGGCTTATGGCTGTGCGGGTTCAAGTCCCGCCCCGGGCACCACGCTTTGACTACCGATTAAAACGAATAAAAACAAGCACTTTGTGCAATGTCGTAGAGCCGCCGCAAGGCGGTTTTTTTGTGCCTGAAATTCCTTTCCTGACATCTTTCCTGACATGATTTTTTGTTTGTTGCGTGGTTATTCATTTTTCCTGATTACCTGACACTGGCACTATTTGAATTTTTCTGTCATGGCCGGTCGGTTATGCAATCATCTGGCCTGCCTGCTCCCGCAGTGACGGTCAAAGACGACTTTAGCAGGCGTATAAAGCCGGGTTTTTATTTTGCCAGTGATTTTCCACCAGGAAAAATTATCAGGGCCACCGCAAATTTCTTTCTGTCGACTATGATCCTTGATTATAATCGCGCTTTCGTCTTGGTTAGCACCCTAATTATCAGGCTTCTATATATTGAATATTCAGGATCTCACCTTTTCCCGTTTGCTTCATCTGACCGCCCAGGCCTGGCGGCAGGCGATCGATCGTCGGGTAAAAGAAGATGGCTTAACTACCAGCGGCTGGATCGCGATAGCGACGCTGGCGACCCGCAGTGCGCCAATTAGTCAGAAAGAGCTGGCCGTAGCGCTGGGGCTGGAGGAAGCGACCCTGGTGCCTTTAATCGATCGCCTGGTAAAACAGCAGCTGATTGAGCGCACGCAGATTGCGGCGGATCGCCGCAAGCGGCTGGTGCATATCACCGAAAAAGGGCAGGCGCTGCACCAGCGGCTCGCCATTGAGGTCGATAAGCTACGTAATGAACTGCTGGTGTCGGTTAGCCGTGACGAGCTGATCGTCGCGCAGCGGGTACTGCAAAAAATATTGCAAGCGAGCGGAACAAAGTAACATGCGCGGTAACCGTCCCGATCCTTTCGCGCCGCGCGAATGGGCGCCCGGCGAAAAGCCGATGCTGCCCGGCTCGCCGTCCACGCCGCTTCATCCAACCCATAAACGCATCGCCTTCGGCATTATCGGGCTGCTGATCTCCGTGACCGGGGCGCTGAGCAACGCGCTGGTCACGGCCAATCTGAGCAATCTGCAGGGCGTTTTCGGCGCCTACAGCAATGAAATCGCCTGGCTGCCTGCGGTATACGTGATGGGCAATATTTCCATTAACCTGCTGCTGGTGAAATTTCGCCAGCAGTTTGGCCTGCGCGCCTTTACCGAAGCCTTTCTGGTGCTTTACGCGCTGGTGTCGTTTTTCCATCTGCTGGTCAACGATCTCAGCTCGGCGATTATCGTACGCGCCGCGCACGGCATGGTCGGCGCCGCGCTTAGCTCGCTGGGCATCTACTATCAGGTGCAGGCGTGGCCGGCGAAGCATCGTTTAAAAGCGATGACTATCGGTCTGGGCGCTTCGCAGCTGGCGATCCCGCTGGCGCGGCTTTTTTCCAGCGAGCTGCTGCAGCTGGATGAGTGGCGCGGACTCTATCTTTTCGAGCTGGGGCTGGCGATGATCTGCCTGGGCGCGGTGCTGATTCTGAAGCTGCCGCCGGGCGACAGAATGAAAGTGTTTGAAAAAAAGGATTTTCTGACCTTTATGCTGATGGCGCCCGGCATGGCGCTGTTTTGCGGCGTGCTGTCGCTGGGCCGCATCGAATGGTGGACCAGCACGCCGTGGCTGGGGGTTTGTCTGGCGCTTGGGCTGGTGCTGACGATCGCCGCCGTTGTGCTGGAACATAACCGCAGCAATCCTTTGATCAATACGCGCTGGCTGCGAACCGGCGCCATCTTCCGGCTGGGAATTGTGATGGTGATGCTGCGCGTTACCCTGGCCGAACAGAACACCGGCGCTATCGGCTATCTGCAGCAGGTCGGCCTGCTTAATGACCAGCTACAGGGGCTGGCGCTGGCCATTTTGCTGGGCGTTATCGCTGGTATCGCGACCAGCGCCCTGACCATCAACGTCAAACACCTCAGCTGGCCGATAGTGATGTCGCTGCTGCTGATTATAGTGGCCTCTCTGATGGACGCGCAGTCCAGTCCGCTGACGCGCGGCAATAATATGTATTTCAGCCAGTTTCTGCTCGGCTTCAGCAGCACTTTCTTTATCGCCCCGGCGCTGCTGCTCAATATTGGCAGCGTGGTGACCCAGCCGAAAAACCTGGTGAGTCTGGTGGTGCTGTTCGGCATGAGCCAGAACCTGGGCGGCCTGATCGGCTCCGCGCTGCTGGGCACCTTTCAGGTCTGGCGGGAGAAATATCACTCCAGCCTGCTGGGCGACCAGCTCTCTTATCTGGATGCCAACGTGACCGAACGGCTGACGCAGTACTCTGGCTTGTTCAACAGTTTGATCGGCGATCCCGCATTGCTCAGCGCGCAAAGCACCGCCCAGCTCCAGACGGTGGCGACGCTGCAGGCGAACGTGCTGGCCTATAATGACACCTATCTTCTTACGGCCGCGATGGCCTTTATCACTTTAATTTGGGTACTGTGGCGTTTGTCGCGGCTGCGCTATCTCAACTGGCAGCAGGCCAAACGCGAAGCGGAAGCCGAACGGCGGATGCTGCAGGCCAATATCAGTACGGGGAACGAATGAGTCAGCAGGAACAGCTCGCAGGGCGCGAAAGAAACAACAGGCTGCGGATTATATCCATAGCGACAGGAGCAGGTATCGCGCTGGTCGGCGTACTGGTTATCCTCTACGCGTGGCAATTGCCGCCTTTCACCAGCCAGATCCAGTCTACGGAAAACGCCTATGTACGTGGCCAGGTCACTTTTATCAGCCCGCAGGTTAGCGGCTACGTTACCGCCGTCAACGTGCTCGACTTCCAGCCGGTGCACAAGGGCGAAGTGATGATGACCATCGACGATCGTATCTATCGCCAGCGTGTGCATCAGGCGCAGGCGCAGCTGGCGATGAAAAAGGCAGCGCTGGATAACAATGTCCAGCAGCGGCGCAGCGCGCAGGCGGTTATCGCCCGTAATCAGGCCGCGCTGGAAAATGCCAAAGCGCAGGCGACCAAAAGCGGCCTGGATCTGAAGCGCGTGGAGAATCTGGTTTCCGACGGTTCGCTGTCAATCCGCGAGCGCGACGCTTCCCGCGCCAGCAACAGCCAGACGCTGGCCGAAGTGCAACAGGCGAAAGCCACGCTGGAGGTTTCCCGTCAGGATCTGCAAACCGTGATTACCAATCAAGCCTCGCTGGAAGCGGATGTCGCAAATGCTCAGGCCGCGCTGGAACTGGCGCAGATCGATCTGGAGAATACCCGCATCATCGCGCCGCGCGACGGTCAACTGGGGCAGATTGCCGTGAGGCAGGGCGCTTACGTGACCGCCGGCGCCAGACTGACGTCGCTGGTGCCGCAGCAGCTGTGGGTTATCGCCAATATGAAAGAAACGCAGATGGCGCATGTCAGACCCGGCCAGCCTGTGACTTTCACCGTCGATGCGCTGGACGGCGAAAAATTCCAGGGCAGCGTGGAATATATTTCGCCAGCCGCCGGCTCGGAGTTCAGCGCTATTTCTCCCGATAACGCCACCGGCAACTTTGTGAAAATCGCTCAGCGTATTCCGGTACGGATAGCCATCACCAGTAAAAATACCACCCGGCTGAGGCCCGGCATGTCCGTCGAGGTGGATATCGATACCGCCGCCTCGGGAGAGAAGCAATGAGGCGTAAGGCATGGCCGCTGTTAACCCTTATGCTGCTGTGCGGCTGCGCCACCCAGGTTGAAAAAGCGCCTGGATCGCTGCCCGTGCCCGTACAGTGGCGCAACCAGGCCGGGCCATCCTCACCCGTTGAGGCTGGCTGGTGGCGCGCTTTTGGCGATCGCAACCTTAATACACTGGTGGAGCAGGCGCTAAAGCATAATCTGGATATTCTTACCGCCCGATCCCGCGTCGATCAATATCGGGCCGAACTGCGGGCAGCGGAAGGCAATAATTTTCCACAGCTGAATGCGGGCGTGGCCGCCACCCATGCCAGAGCGCTCTCTTCGGTCAGCGGCCAGCCTTATGAATATGCCGTCTTTCAGGGGCTGCTACAGGCCGATTATGAGGTGGATTTGTGGGGCGCGCGCCGTAGCAATATTGCGGCGGCGGCCTCCTCGCTGGCTGCGATTCAGGCCGCGTCTGCCGCAACCGAGCTGACCGTAGCCAGCTCGGTTGCTTCAGGCTATATGACGCTGCTGGCGCTTGACGAGCAGCTGAGCGTAACGGAAGCGACGCTGGCCACGCGCGAAAATTCGCTGCGGCTGGCCAGGCGGCAGTTTGAAACCGGCTATACCTCAAAGCTGGAGTGGGTACAGTCGGAATCGGAGTATCAGACAGCCAAAGCGCAGATCCCGGTGCTGCGCCACCAGATTGCGCAGCAGGAAAACGCGCTTAGCGTGCTGGCCGGCATGAACCCTCGCGAGATCGCCCGGCAGAGCCGCTTTACCCGGGTTACGCCGCAGCAGCTGCCCTCGCTGCTGCCCTCGGAACTGCTGCAGCGTCGCCCCGATATTGCGCAGGCAGAGCGGTTGCTGCTGGCGGCAGACGCCACGCTGGCCTCGTCGAAAGCCCGTCTGTTGCCTTCGCTGAATCTCACCGCGAGCGGCACGCTGCAAAGCTCCGTGCTGCACCAGCTGGCGGATAATCCTTTCCGGCTCTGGAGCATCGGCGGCAGCGTGCTGGCGCCTGTTCTGAATCGTGAAGCGCTGACGGCGCAGGTCGACGTATCGATGGCCGCCCGTAATCAGGCGCTCTTTAACTACGAGAAAGTAGTGCGCAACGCCTTCAGCGAGGTCAACAACGATCTGGATGCCATTGCCCGTTATCAGGAGCAGCTGGTCGAGCTGCAAAAACAGGAGCAGGTAGTGGGCGAAGCGCTGCATATCGCCAGCAACCGTTACCGAAACGGCTACGCCTCCTATCTGGACGAGCTGGACGCGCAGCGTACCTTGTTCAGCACGCAGCTAAATCTGGTACAGGTAAAGAACAATTTGCTGCAGGCGCAAATCGATCTTTATCGGGCGTTAGGCGGCGGCTGGCATACGCAGGCGCTCCAGGCGCGCGGCGCAGTCCATAGCGAAAAAGCGCGTTAGCGCTTGCATTTTCAGCAGCTATAAAGATAATCGCAATCCGAATAATAATGATTATCACTTAGATTGCTATCAGGGAATCGCTATGGCTTATACCGTTCTGTTTAATCGTCGCTTCAGCCTCAGGCTGCTGGCGACGCTTATCGCTTCTGCTTCCGTAATGGCGACAGCCGCCGCTTCTGACAAGGGCGCCGTTGCAGACGACGCCATCGACAAAACCATGACGGTTATCGCCACGCCGGACGATCCTTTCAAAGCGGGCGGCGACCAGCTGGTGCCCGCTTATCTCGATGGCCAGGTCGCCAACGGCGGCCGTCTTGGTCTGTTGGGCGAGCAGGATGCCCACAGCGTACCGTTCAACGTCATCGGCTATACCAGTAAAATGATTCAGGATCAGCAGGCGCAAACGCTGAAAGAGGTGGTCGCCAACGACGCTTCCGTGCAAAACGTGCAGGGCTATGGCAACTTCGCGGAAACTTACCGCATTCGCGGCTTCGACCTGGACGGCGACGATATGACCTTTGGCGGTCTGCCTGGCGTGATGCCGCGACAGGTCGTCTCCACGCAGATGGTGGATCGCGTTGAGGTGTTCAAAGGCTCAAACGCGCTGATCAACGGCTCTGCCACCAGCGGCGTTGGCGGCATGATCAATCTGGAGCCGAAACACGCCGAGGAGACGCCGCTGACCCGCCTGGGCGTGGATTATACGTCTTCCTCGCAGATCGGCACTTCGCTGGATGTTGGCCGCCGTTTTGGCGACGACAATCAGTGGGGCGTACGCGCGAACCTGCTACACCGGGAAGGCGAAACGGCGATTGATAATGAAAAGCGCCGCACTACGCTGGCTTCGCTGGGACTCGACTATCGCGGCGACAAACTGCGCACCTCGCTGGATTTAGGCTATCAAAAACAGGAGTATCACGGCGGCCGGCTTGGCGTTAACGTCAGCCAGGTCGATTTTATTCCTGAGGTGCCTCGGGCGACCAGCAACTACAGCCAGAACTGGGTTTACAGTAACCTGGAGAGCGAATTCGGCATGGCGCGCGCGGAGTACGATCTGACTTCAAACTGGACGGCTTATGGCGCCGTCGGCGGCCAGCACTCCCATGAAATGGGCGCTTACGGCACGCCGAAGCTGACCGGCGCGGATGGCTCAGCGACCCTCAGCCGTATGGATACCAATAAATATGTCGACGCCTTCAGCGGCATGGGCGGCCTGCGCGGCACCTTTACTACCGGCTTTGTCAGCCACAGCGTCAATCTGGGCTACGCGGCGCAGAGCAAACGTGAAAAAACCGCTTATGGCATGGCGCTGACTTCGCGGGCGACCAATATCTATAACCCTTCTGCGGTGGCGGCACCGACCAATACTTACTTTGGCGGCGATCTCGACGATCCTCGTCCAACCAGCCGGATCCGGACGCAGGGCGTGCTGCTGGCCGATACGCTGGGTTTTCTGGATGATAAAGTGCTGCTGACGGCGGGCGTACGTCACCAAAAGGTGGTGGTACGCAACTACGCTTACGGCACGGCGGTGGAAGATACCGACGCGCGCTTTACCCAATCACGCTGGACGCCAGGCTACGGGCTGGTGGTGAAACCCTGGCAGGCGGTCTCCTTCTACGCTAACCATATCGAAGCGCTGCAGCCTGGCGATACCGCGCCCAGCAACGCGAAAAACACCGGCCAGGTCACCGGTATTTCACTCTCTAAACAGAATGAAGTGGGCATCAAGCTGGACAGCGGACGCATTGGCGGCTCGCTGGCGCTGTTTGAAATCAAAAAGCCGACCGGCATTACCAATCCGCAGACGCAGCTGTTCGGGCTCTACGGCGAGCAGCGTAATCGCGGCGTGGAGCTGAATGTTTTCGGCGAGCCGATTTACGGCCTGCGCCTGAACGGCAGCGCCACCTGGCTCGATCCGAAAATGAGCAAAACGGAAGCGGGCGCTTACGATGGTAAAAACGCCGTTGGCGTGGCGAACTTCTATACGGTGCTGGGCGCAGAGTATGATATCAAACCGGTAGAAGGACTGACGGCGCTGGCGCGCGTAACGCACTCCGGCTCGCAGTACGCTGACGAAGCCAACAGCAAAAAGCTCGACAGCTACACCACGCTGGATTTAGGCGTACGCTACCGCATGAAGGTGCAGCAGGACGATGTGACCTGGCGCCTGGGCGTGGAAAACGTCACCAACAAGAAGTACTGGTCGGGCGTGGAGAGCAACGGTACCTATATTTATCAAGGCAATCCGCGTCAGCTGAAGCTTTCAATGGCCTGGGATTTCTGATTTTTTCCAGTTAATATGGCGGGATAGTCGGGCTGAATACAGTCGATTATCCCGCTTTTCACCGCTCAATCCCCTTATAAAAGCTGCGTCTCATTTTACAGATTAATCTGTAATTGGTTGTTCTCACTGGTTATATTAAAAAACATTACCCAAGCTTTACAATTGTATAACAAAGGTGGGTTAAGCTTCAGTTATGCTAAACATTCAGTCCTGTTTTTAGCGCCATGTAATTTTAAAACTTCTGAGATTTATTGCCCGGACCCTACGTTGTCTCTTTTCCTTTTACGCAACTCAATGGTGAACAATGTGCTGATTAAGAAAAAGAAGGTCAGGTCCCACACGGAAGATCGCTACCTGGCACTGGTATTAGCTACTACGGCAGGGATCCTTAACGCGATGGCGCTGGGTGCCTTCGGCTTTTTCCCCTCGCATATGACCGGGAATACCTCGCAAATCTCTTCTGAGGTATTCAGCGCCGACACGCAGGGACTTATTTTCCTTGCGGCGCTGATTGCCGCCTTTGTCGCCGGTTCGGTCTGCGCGCGGTTTATGGTGCTGGCCGGATTGCGCAAAGGGATCCGAACTATCTTTTGTCTGATCATTCTGACCGAGAGTATTGCTCTCTCTTTAATTTCGCTATTCGAGCTGACTTTCTATTCGCCTGGCAATAATAAAGAGATATCCGTCATGCTCGGTTTCCTGATGGGGATCCATAACGCCACCTCCACCCAGCTTTCCAACGGACGCGTCAGGGCTACGCACATTACCGGTACGCTGACGGATGCGGGGATCGCGCTGGGGTCGTTTGTCTCTTCCTTTATCAGCCACGTGCCTTACAGCGAGCGTCGTTTCCAGCAAAAGCAGCTTTATACGCACCTGACTACCGTGTTCTCCTTTCTGAGTGGCTGTATCGCGGGTCTGCTGCTGTTCCGGTTCGCTGGCTTTGTAGCCATGCTTGGGCTTGGCGTTTTCCTGGCGGTCGTCGCGCTTTGGGCGATAGCGGTGACGCTCTACCGCACTAAAAAAAATTGCTATGGCCTGAATAAGATTCGGGTCTTATAGCGACACCAGGCGCTTAATCCGGCAGGGAAGCCGGATTTTACGGTTTCTTCCCTTATTAGCTCGTTAATCATTTTTACGCGATGTGTTATGTTCCGCACTGGACGGCGCCGCGTGCAAAATAGCCTGTCGGCATAATCTCTATCGGATGAGAAGAAGCGGCTGGTGAATGGCTTTCTTTAATCTTTACGGTTAGCGTTTTGAAGGGAAATACCTGCTTAATTTATAAAGAAATTTGATTTTTACTCGATAAGAACCACTGGATAAATGAGACGACAGTAGCGTGGAAATTATCATTTTTTGCCGCTGACGCCTGCAATAGCGCGCTACCGCTATGATATACTCCTTTCCCTGTAAACGGCAGATGTAAGCAACCTGAAGGAATCAGCGACCCTGAAGCATAAGTTTTATTTATGCGCTGCCTTAAACCTTCGCCCCTGAACGCCTTGTGCATTAACCAGGCCGGTGCCGCACAAGACCTGCCGATAGTGATTAAGATGACAGAACACTCGCAAGACCAGCCGACTGACGAGCCGCGCCATCGACTTGATGACGCCCACTTCGCAATAGTGGTGCTTGCGGTCGCCTCTTTCACGCTGATAATCTTTGTCCTGATGGTGACATTACTGACGTAACCACGGAAAGTCTTATGGAGGGAAAAGAGCATGGAAACTCGGGAAGATCGCCTGCTGGCGCTGACAGGCCTGCTGGCGGCGGGGCTGATCGCCCTGGCGGTCATTTTTGTCCTTACCTGGCTCTCTGACGTGCGCCGCGCGCCCGTGCCTTATCCGCTGCAAGAGTGTACGCCGCCGTCGGCCATTATCCCCCTAAAGATTTCATCCTGATGGTCTGGCTGCGCAACTCCAGCGCATAGGGCTCCGAGATCGTGCGATTGCCGTTGGCGTCGGGCAGACCGAACAGTCCGCCCGGCGAACGTCTGTCGTCGGCCCAGGAGGGGTAGTCGACCACAGGGTAAATAGATACGCCTTCCACGCTGGCGCCCTGTTCGCGAGCCAGCCTGACCTGTTCCACTACGTTTCTGAGCCACGGCGCGCGCGCATTGCCTTCCGCGCCCGTTTCCGCTATCAGCAGCGGCCGCTGATAGCGCTGCCAGACCTCCAGCAGCAGGCTGGAAAGCTCGCGATACTCCTCCAGCTCGGGCGTTAGCGGATCGCCATTCAGAAACCACTGATTGTCGGGATAGTAGTTCAGCCCGATGATATCCAGCAGAGAAGGATCGCCGCCCAGCTCGGGCAGCAGCCGCCCACTCAGCATATCCCAGGCTTCATACTGTGCGTCGTGCTGGCGCTGCGCCTCTTCACGAGCCGCCGCGTCCGTTTCCCGCGCGGCGACATGCACCAGCGGATCGGGCAGCACAAAGCGTGCGCCCGGCAGCTCTTCGCGAATGGCGCGCATCGCGGCGATGGAAGCCGTCACCAGCTGCCGCTTCAGGAGCTTGCCGCGGCCCGTTGCGCCCGGATTGAACAGCGCCACCTCTGCGCCGGCCCATGACCAGAAAGAGATTTGATTCATTGGGGTAAAGAAGGGAGTCTGGTAGCCTTCGTCACGCATCAGGCAGGCCATCGCGCGGGCGAAAGCGGCAAAGCTGTCGATAAACGCGGGCTGCCAGATATCAAGATGATCGGGCCAGCCAAAATGGGCCAGCTCCCAGATCATTTCCAGGCCGTTGTTTTCCGCCGCGTGCAGCATAGGCAAAAAGCTGGACCAGTCATATTCGCCCGGCTTTTTCTCTATCAGATACCAGCGTGCGCTGTCGCGCGCTGTCAGCAGCTGGTGAGCCGCCAGCTGCGCGTAGTCTCTATCCAGCAGCATATCGTGGCCGCTGTTAATCGCCAGATCGACTCTTTTACCTTCGCCGCGACAGGCGGTGGAACAGGCGAAACTGCCCTGAAAGAAACTTTTAAACAGAGGACGATCGCCTGACAGAGGCGGCGCCGGATGCGTGACTCTCATGACGTTTTCCCCATAGCAAAACCTGCGCGTGATGCGCTAAGTCTAGACCAATTGCGCTTAACGACTATGTTTATCACTGCGCCCTTGTGAAGCGGCTGTCCGCGACAGTCGTATCCAGGCCGCAACCGGAACAGCAACAGAAGTTTGCCTGGGGCGTTGTTCGCCGCCCGAACAGGCGAACAGTTAAGAGAAGGAAGAATCGTGGTTGAAGCTTTTGCGCCAGAAGAGAGGTCTGCGCCGCTGTCGAGCGCCGTTTCCTCACTGGTAAAAAATCATCCTGAACACAGCGGCATCTGTCCGCTGGAAGAGGGGCTGGACGCCTTTGCCGCTCGCTATCAGCTGATAGCGAAGGCCGAACGCACGCTGGATATTCAATACTATATCTGGCAGGACGATATGTCCGGCCGCCTGCTGTTTAGCGCCGTGCTGGCGGCGGCGCAACGTGGCGTACGGGTACGCCTGCTGTTGGATGACAATAACACTATGGGTCTGGACAGCACGCTCAGCGAGCTGTGCAGCCACCACAATATCCAGGTGCGTTTGTTTAATCCTTTTTCATTCCGCACGCTGCGCGCGCTGGGCTATCTTACCGACTTCGCCCGCCTGAACCGTCGAATGCACAATAAGAGCTTTACCGTCGATCGCGAAGTCACCATTGTCGGCGGTCGCAACATCGGCGATGAGTATTTCGGCGCGGGTAGCGAGCCGCTTTTTTCCGATCTCGACGTGCTGGCGATAGGGCCGGTGGTGGAAGAGGTTACGGCCGATTTTGAACGTTACTGGGAAAGTCACGCCGTCGAACCCTTCAGTAAAGTGGTGGATGTGGAAGACAAGGCGGAACCTTCAGCGGCGTCGCTGCCCGCCGAGTGGCTGGAGGATCCTCAGGTTAAGCGCTATCTGCAGCGTAGCGAAGCTTCCTCTTTCGCCACCCAGCTGGCGGCAGGCGATCTGCCGCTAACCTGGGCCAAAACGCGTCTGCTGAGCGACGATCCGCGCAAAGGGCTGGGCCGCGCCAGACAGGCGACGCTGCTGCCGCAGCGTATGCTGGAAGTGATCGGCAAGCCTCAGCGGCAGTTTGATATTATCTCCGCTTACTTTGTGCCTACGCGCGCGGGCGTGGCGCAGCTGTTGGGGCTGGTCAGAAACGGCGTGAAAATAGCTATCCTGACCAATTCCCTGGCGGCGAATGATGTCTCGGTGGTGCATGCCGGCTATGCCAAATGGCGAAAAAAGCTGCTGCGGCACGGCGTTACGCTTTATGAGCTGAAGCCAAACAGCGGCACGCGCGACAAGCCGCACGATCGCGGCCTGACCGGGAACTCCGGATCGAGTCTGCACGCCAAAACCTTCAGCGTGGATAACGAAAAGGTGTTTATCGGCTCGTTTAATTTCGATCCGCGCTCCGCCATGCTCAATACCGAAATGGGCTTTGTCATCGAGAGCGAATCGCTGGCGACCAGTATCCACCAGCGCTTTATCTCCCGTATTCGCGATCGCGCCTGGACGCTGCGGCTGGATAAATGGGGCAGGGTCAACTGGGTGGAGTACCCGGGCGAAGGCGATAAGGAGATTGTGCATCGCCACGAGCCAGGCACGCGCTTTTTTCAGCGTCTGCTGGTGCGGCTGGTATGGCGATTGCCGATAGAGTGGCTGCTGTAAACAGCCCGGCAGCAGCCGGGCTGAGATGGTTAGCTATTTTTGCTGCGGCTTGCCGGAAAAGAGAAAGCGCAGCAGCGGAATACGCAGGTGGATTTCATACAGGATAAACGCGATGCCGAAGACAAACGCCAGCCCGGCGAAAAAGCCCAGGGTGTTGCTGCCGATTAGCGGCGTCAGGAAGATGCCGTAGAGAATAGTCAGCGGATGATGCACCAGATAGATAAACAGCGAAGCGTTCACCAGGTAAGTCACGCGGGGCGAATGGCTGTTCAGCAGGCGATGCCCCAGCGAAAAGACCACGTTAACCATCCAAAGTCCCATCAGCATCGACACCACGGCGTCGATCTCGTAGAGCCAGCCTTCGCCTTTGCTCCAGCTCTGATTAGCGACATAGGCGACAAAGGCGAGCGCGGAGCCGATAAACGTCCAGGGAACCGGTTTAATCAGCAGCGCTTTAATCGCCGGATGTTTCCATGCCATCGCGCCCAGCATAAAAAACGGCAGGAAGAACAGCGTCTGCATAACCACAAAGTTAAAAAGGGCATTGCCGAGCAGCTGCGGCGCGAAAATAAACAGCAGCCGCCGGATGGCGCCCCAAATGAGGCTGCAAAGCAGGATCGCCAGCGTCAGACGCGTCCAGTTCAGCTCGGAATAGTCCGTTAATTGCCGACCGTCGCGCAGCTTTTTAAACAGCCAGACGCCTGCGGCAGTCAATATCACCAGCACCAGCAGAAACCAGAGATGCGAGATAAGATCCCAGCTAAGCGCGTTGAATTTCTCATAGAGCGTTAGCTGACTCCAGTCGCCAATCTTTGTCGTCCAGGCTTTCAGCATAAAGAATTGCGGCAGCGTCAGCAGCGGTACGGCGGCCAGCATGGGAATACCGACGCGTTCCACCCTGACTTTCAGCCAGCGCTGCGGGCTATAGCGTAAAAACAGCATGTAAGAGAAATAACCGGAAATAACAAAGAAAACCTGCATGCGAAAAGCGTGGATAAAATCATTCAGTAACGTCAGCCATTCGGAAGCGTGCAGACTATTTACTGACCAGCTCTGACTGGAATAAATCAGAGAGACGTGAAAAGGCACGCCTAAAAGCATTAAATAGGCTCTGATTGAATCAAAAAAATATTCTCTCTGCCCGGAATTTTTGGCCATATCTATCCTATTTTTCAAGATGTTACCGCGTTAACTCGCCCTGAGCACGCTAAAGCTTACCGCTTACTCTAGTTGAGAAAACGCAGGTATACTATCAGGGGAATCCGTATCCGCTAAGCAGTTGAGAACAGGGCGCTAAAAGCAAGCAATGCGAGGAACAAAAATGGGGTTGAGCTGTCGGAATTTCGAATTATCCATTAAGATGGATGGGATTGATTTAAGCACACGAAAGGGGGGGATGTGCTGATTAAAATGAAAAATAAGCCAGAACTGATGAAATTGCGTCTGATCGGCGCAACGGTTTTGCTGTCAATGTATGCCAGTTCCGGCTGGGCTTTCAGCATTGATGACGTAGCAAAACAGGCGAAAGATTTGGCCGGGAAAGGGTATGAAGCGCCCAAAAGCAATTTACCTTCCCAACTGCGCGAGATGAAATATGCTGACTATCAGCAGATCCAGTTCAATCGCGATAAAGCCTGGTGGAGCAAGCTGAAAACCCCATTCAAGCTGGAGTTCTACCACCAGGGCATGTACTTCGATACGCCGGTGAAAATTAATGAAGTCACGGCTTCCACCGTGCATGAGATTAAATATTCGCCTGACTTTTTTAATTTCGGCAACGTTAAGCACGATCCTGAAACCGTTAAAAATCTCGGCTTCGCCGGATTTAAAGTTCTTTATCCGCTTAACAGCAAAAATAAAAAAGATGACGAGATCGCCAGCTTCCTGGGCGCCAGCTATTTCCGTGTGATCGGCGCAGGCCAGGTTTATGGTCTTTCGTCGCGCGGACTCGCTATCGACACCGCGCTGCCGTCCGGCGAGGAGTTCCCGCGCTTTAAAGAGTTTTGGGTAGAGCGTCCTAAACCTTCTGATAAGCATCTGGTGATTTACGCGCTGCTCGACTCACCGCGCGCAACCGGCGCCTATCGTTTCCTGATTACGCCGGGCAAAGAGAGCACGGTCGACGTGCAGTCGAAAGTCTATCTGCGTGACAAAGTCGGTAAGCTGGGCGTGGCGCCGCTGACCAGTATGTTCCTGTTCGGCGCTAATCAGCCTTCGCCGCAGGTTAACTACCGTCCTTCCCTGCATGATTCCGACGGCCTGTCGATTCACGCCGGTAACGGCGAATGGATCTGGCGTCCGCTGAACAATCCTAAACACCTCGCGGTCAGCACCTTTACCGTCGAGAGTCCGAAAGGCTTCGGTCTGCTGCAGCGCGGTCGCGACTTCGCTCAGTACCAGGATCTGGACGATCGCTACGATCTGCGTCCGAGCGGCTGGATCGAGCCGCAGGGCGACTGGGGCAAAGGGCGCGTCGAGCTGGTGGAGATCCCTACCGCTGACGAAACCAACGACAATATCGTTGCTTTCTGGACGCCGGAAAATCTGCCGGATGCGGGCAAAGAGATGAACTTTAAGTATCGTCTGCACTTTACCCGCGACGAGCACCAGCTGCATTCGCCGGATGTGGCCTACGTCAAAGATACGCTGCGCTCAACGGGCGACGTAAAGCAGTCCAATCTGGTGCGCCAGCCTGACGGCACGGTCGCCTTTATCGTCGACTTTACCGGCCAGGATATGAGCAAGCTGCCTGCGGACACGCCGCTGACGCCGCAGGTGAGCATCGGGAACAACGGCGAGCTGGTGGAAAACAGCGTGCGCTACAATCCGGTCACCAAAGGCTGGCGTCTGGTGATCCGTTTACGTGTTAAGGACAACAAACAGCCTACAGAGATGCGTGCCGCGCTGGTTAACGGCGATAAGACGCTGACCGAAACCTGGAGCTATCAGTTGCCTGCCAATGAATAAGACTAAAGCTGATTATATTGATGCGCTGCCTCTGCCCGCCCAGCGGAAAGAGGCGCTGCTGAACGCGTCGCCGGAAGAGGAGCTGAGCCAGCTTCATCTGAAGTTGGGCGACGCGCAGGCGGCAGAGCGCGCCGACGACACGCCGCTGTCGTCGGTAAAAACCCGTATTGAAATGACGTGGCCGGACTCCATCGGTAAAGGCGAGCAGTTCGACAAAGACGCGCTGGATCGCACCACGCTGAAAGCGATGCCGCCCCATACGCGTTCTTCCATGTATCCGGAAGCCTGGCGCACCAATCCGGTGTCGCGCGCCTGGGATTCTCTGCGTGGCCGTCAATCCAAACCGCGCTATGCCAATGCGGAAGAGCAGCGGGCGGAAGAGAAATGGCGTCATGTCGGCTCGATTCGCCGCTATATCCTGCTGCTGCTGACGATTGCGCAGACGGTTATCGCTACCTGGTATATGAAGACCATTCTGCCTTACCAGGGCTGGGCGCTGATCGATCCGATGGAGATGATTAACCAGAACTGGCAGCAGTCGGTGCTGCAGATCCTGCCGTACGTACTGCAAACGGGCATACTCTTCCTGTTCGCCGTCCTGTTCTGCTGGGTTTCCGCCGGCTTCTGGACGGCGCTGATGGGCTTCCTGCAGCTGCTGATCGGCAAAGACAAATACAGCATCTCCTATAACAGCAACGACAACGATCCGATTAATCCGGAGCACCGTACCGCGCTGATTATGCCGATCTGTAACGAAGATGTGGAACGCGTCTTCGCCGGTCTGCGCGCAACCTGGGAATCCGTGGTCAGAACGGGCGAACAGCAGCACTTCGACGTCTACATTCTCAGCGACAGCTACAATCCGGACATCGCGATGGCCGAGCAGAAAGCGTGGATGGAGCTGGTGCGCGACGTCGGGGGAGAAGGGCGCATTTTCTATCGCCGCCGTCGCCGCCGCGTGAAGCGCAAAAGCGGCAACATTGATGACTTCTGCCGTCGCTGGGGCAGCCAGTACAGCTATATGGTAGTGCTGGATGCGGACAGCGTGATGAGCGGCGAATGTCTGACCGGGCTGGTGCGTATGATGGAAGCGAACCCGAACGCCGGGATCATCCAGTCTTCGCCGAAAGCTTCCGGTATGGACACGCTTTACGCGCGCTGCCAGCAGTTCGCCACGCGCGTTTACGGCCCGCTGTTTACCGCCGGTCTGCATTTCTGGCAGTTGGGCGAGTCGCACTACTGGGGCCACAACGCCATTATCCGCGTGAAGCCGTTTATCGAACACTGCGCGCTGGCGCCGCTGCCGGGCGAAGGCTCTTTCGCCGGCTCCATCCTGTCTCACGACTTTGTAGAGGCCGCGCTGATGCGTCGCGCAGGCTGGGGCGTGTGGATCGCTTACGATCTGCCGGGTTCCTATGAGGAGCTGCCGCCAAACCTGCTGGACGAGCTGAAGCGCGACCGTCGCTGGTGCCACGGCAACCTGATGAACTTCCGCCTGTTCCTGGTGAAAGGGATGCACCCGGTACACCGCGCGGTGTTCCTGACCGGCGTGATGTCCTATCTGTCGGCGCCGCTCTGGTTTATGTTCCTGGCGCTGTCGACGGCGCTGCAGGTCGTGCATACGCTGATGGAGCCGCAGTACTTCCTGCAGCCCAGACAGCTATTCCCGGTCTGGCCGCAGTGGCGTCCCGAACTGGCGATAGCGCTTTTCTCCACCACTATGGTGCTGCTGTTCCTGCCGAAACTGCTCAGTATTATTCTGATCTGGTTCAAGGGAGCGAAGCCGTACGGCGGCGTATTGCGCGTAACCGTTTCGCTGTTCCTGGAAGTGCTGTTCTCGGTGCTGCTGGCGCCGGTACGTATGCTGTTCCATACCGTCTTCGTGGTCAGCGCCTTCCTGGGTTGGGAAGTGGTCTGGAACTCGCCGCAGCGTGATGACGACGCAACGCCGTGGAGCGAGGCATTTAAACGTCACGGCTCGCAAATGGCGCTTGGCATTGTCTGGGCGGCTGGCATGGGCTGGCTGGATTTGAACTTCCTGTGGTGGCTGGCGCCGATCGTTTTCTCGCTGATCCTGTCGCCTTTCGTGTCGGTGTATTCAAGCCGTTCCACGACTGGGATGGCGTCAAAGCGCGCTAAACTTTTCCTGATCCCGGAAGAGTTCGAGCCGCCGCGAGAGCTGATCGACACCGAGCGCTACAACCAGCTGAACCGCGAACGCGCGCTGAAAGATGGCTTTATGCACGCGCTGTTCCACCCGTCGTTCAACGCGCTGGCCAGTGCTATGGCGACTTCGCGTCACCTGAAAAGCGATATCCTGGAGTTCGCCCGCGATCGCCGCGTCGAGCAGGCGCTGAGCGAGTCGCCGGCGAAGCTGGATCGTGACCGCCGTCTGGCGCTGATCAGCGATCCGGTGACGCTGTCACGGATGCACTATCGCCTGTGGCAGCATGCCGACAAGTATCACGACTGGTTTGATTACTATCAGTCACTGCGGATGAATCCGCTGGCTATTCAGCCGACGAAAATCTGAGGCAGACAGAAATAAAAAATCCGGGAAACTTTCCCGGATTTTTTTTACCTGAGTATAGCGTTACTTTTTGGCTTCTACGCCTGGTGCGGCGGAGCGCGTCAGGAACTGCTCGGTAACATCCGGCAGATGATTCAGCGCCCAGTCGGCCATCGCCACTTCCTGCTCGCGGATCTGCGCAAAAATTCTTGCGCCTTCGGTATCGCCGACCAGTTCGGCCGCCGCAATCAGCGAGGTGTAGTTGGCGATTTCAAAATTCTCAAAGGCGTAGCTGCTGATGGCGCCTTTCACGACTTCATCATCCGCAAGCATTCCGCCCATCGCCTGGCCAAAGGCGGCCAGCTTGCCGACGGTATCCTTCAGTACGGAGTGCGAAGTGTCGTAGCGGTCGATCACTGACTGCACCAGCGCCTGCTGCTGACGAGTCTCTTCGATATGCTGGACGATACGGGCTTTCAGATCGGGGTAGTGCTCCAGACGGGCAGCCTGTTTTTCCAGCATGCTTTCAGCCTGCTTTTCCATCGCGTGCGCGTCTTTTACCCAGGCCAGATAGTTTTCTTCATGAGTCATAACGGTACCTCTTAATTTATTTGTCCGACGAGCCAGATTATTGCTGTTCCGCAATGACGGTTAGCTTCTCATCGGTGGCTTTCTCTTCTTCCAGCGTCTCTCCCAGCAGGCGAGCGGCCTCTTTATAGCCCAGCTTGAGCGCCAGCGCGCGCAGCGTGCCGTAAGTGGCGATCTCATAGTGCTCCACTTTTTGCGCTGCGCCGATCAGACCGGCATCGCGTACCGGGCCAGCCTCTACGGAATCGATAATTTCCTGCGCTTCTTCCACCAGTCCTTCCAGTGCGTGGCACTTCATACGCTTGATGCGCACGCCGTCGGTGCTCTCTACCAGCTGATCCAGGCGTTCGATCTGGCCGTGGGTTTCTTCAAGATGCTGTTTGAAAGCGGCCACTAATTTTTCATCGGTGGCGGCACGTGCCATTTTTGGCAGGGCGCGGGAGATCTGTTTTTCTGCGCTATAAACATCTGACAGGTCATGAATAAATAAATCTTCCAGCGTCTTGATCGTCATGGTTCACTCCGTTTCATTAACAGGAAAGAAAATTCTCATCCATTTTCTGTGTAGCTACCGGAATAAGGTTAGCTGCTCCCCGGCTTTTAGGGCGCCGACAGGCTAATAAATTTCACTTAAGAGACTATTCTGAGAGCGCAGTCACAGACGGTCGGGCAAAGATTTGATTAACAATAAGTTAACAAAAATGATGTGGCGTCTGAAAATGACAAAATCTTATTGATGCGCTATGCCAGAGGCGAAGCGATAATGGGAAACTGGATTGGAGAAAAGAATATTACCCGCCTGTTGCCTGCTCAGGCGGGCCTGATTGTTTACAGCGTTGCCTGCTCGCCCGTCATTCCCGGCACCAGGATAATCTTGCGACAATCTTCCTGACGCTTTTCAAAAATTTCATAGCCGCGCGCCGCCTCTTCCAGCGGCATATGGTGCGTTACGATCTCTTCCGGCTTCAGGTGGCCTTGCTCTATCAGCTTCAGCAGATCGGGCAGGAAGGCGTGAACGTGCGTCTGCCCCATTTTGAAGGTCAGCCCTTTGTCGAAGGCGTCGCCAAACAGGAAACCGTGAATAAAGCCGGCATAAACGCCCGGTACGCTGACGATGCCGCCACGGCGTACGGCGGCGATGCACTGACGTAGCGCCTTGCCGCTGCTGCCTTCCAGCTTGAGATTGCTCAGGACCGTTTCCGTCAGGCTGCCTTTGGCTTCAAAACCTACCGCATCGATAACGGCATCCACGCCGCGATGGCCTTTGGTGTTTTCAATGATCCAGGCCGCCGGGTCATCGTTCTCATCGAAGTTAATGGGGATGACGCCGTAGCGCTCGCGAGCGAACGCCAGTCTGTAGGCGTGGTGGTCGATCATAAATATTTGCTCCGCGCCCGCCAGCCTTGCGCAGGCCGCGCTCAACAGGCCTACCGGGCCGGCGCCAAAAATAGCCACGCTGGAGCCCTGTTTGATCTCCGCGTTTTGTACCGCCTGCCAGGCCGTAGGCAAAATATCGGAGAGAAACAGCACCTTCTCATCCGGCAGCGTATCCGGCACCTTAAACGGGCCGGTGTTGGCTTTAGGCACGCGGACATATTCCGCCTGGCCGCCGGGAATGCCGCCGTAGAGATCGCTATAGCCAAAGAGCGCGGCGGGCGGCGTAATGCTCTTTTTATTCAGGATGGCGCCGCGGCCGCTGTTGGTGGTTTCGCAGGCGGCATACTGGTGCATATGGCAAAAAAAGCAGTCGCCGCAGGCGATGACAAAGGGGATGACGACCCGATCGCCTTTTGCCACGGCGGTAACGCCCGTGCCGGTTTCCACAACCTCGCCCATAAATTCATGGCCGAAAATATCGCCATGATGCGTACCGGGAATTTTGCCGCGATAGAGATGCAGATCGGAGCCACAGATAGCCGTAGCCGTTACGCGCAGAATGATATCGTCAGGGGCTTCAATTGTCGGATCGGGCATATTGTCGACGCTGACCCGATGCGGGCCATGGTAGGTAAGGGCTCTCATAGTTTCTACTCCAGGTTTATAGTCTTGCCTGCGGCAAAAGAATTTGCGATAGCGAGGCAGTGCCCACAAAGCATAGAACATGAAAACGTCATACCGGAGGAAAGGGCGCACAGCCAGTCGAAAAGGGGCTAAACTCAGGTCAGGGAATTTACAAATATTTTGCAACAGGCGGGCTTTCTGCCGTTAACGGTTACTGTACAATAGCGCGTTTTTCAGGCAGACCTTGATGATGACCAGAACACTATTACGGGTTTTACTGTTGGCTTGCTGCCTGACGATGCTGACCGGCTGCGGCAGCATCATCAGTCGAACCCTGCCCGGACAGGGGCACGGCAATCAATACTATCCTGGCGTGCAGTGGGACGTCCGTGATACGCCCTGGCGCTTTCTGACGATTATCGATCTCCCGCTGTCGCTGGTGTTCGATACGCTGCTGCTGCCGGTGGACGCGCATCACGGCCCTTACGAATAGATTTACTCCCAGCGATCCATTCTGTCGGAGTCGGGGTTGTCATCTTCCCACTCTTCCGCCGCGGCCTTGCCTTCTTCGGTGTCGCCCGGCGGCTCCAGCTGAAATTCGCCTTCATCCCATTCGTGCAGCGTGTTCTCGGGCAGCCACTCCTGACGCAGTTCAATCTCGTCGAAATCGCCGTCGAAGATGGCCTGTGCCGCTTCGCCGCTGCGCAGCGCCAGGATTTCGCCTTCATCGGTATCGTCAGCCAGAAATTCCGCCTGCCACATAATATCGCCATCCTGCATCACATATTTTTGCAGGTTGAACTGGCCGACCGAAGCTTCATCCTCTTCCATTTCCGGGTTGGCGGCCAGGAACTCTTCGCGCGCTGCGTCGATAGCTTCTTCCAGCGTTGCGTACATGCTCATTGGGTTTCTCCATAACGAATATTGCAGGTTTTTATGAAGGATAGTCGAAGATCGGCTGGGGTAAACCCGCAGCGCAAAAAAAATAAATGTCTATTTATGATTAACAATCAATGCGTTAGTTAAGGAAAATAGATGTGATGCTTAAAGAAAGAGCGAGGCCGTATGGCAGAAACATCAGACCAGCGGCGCTACGCCAGCCTCTTTTAACCCTGTCCGGAGCGTTTTTTTGTCAGCGCGATAAAATCCAGCGCGTTGAGCCTGCGGTGAAAATATTTCAGGGTATAGCCGCCGAAAAAGAGAATGTAGAGTCCCAGGTAGAGTAAAATCCGCTGGCTGCGAATGATTTTATCGATGGCGGCCGCTTCTTTTTTATCCTGAAAGGCCTGACAAATACCGTTAACCGATGACGGCGTGATGCCAGAGCGCCTGGCAAAATCGCCCCGGTTATAGCCTGAATCGGCGCAATCGCTGGCCGTAATAGCGACATCGCTAAACAGAGGCTTTGCTCGCTGATGATTGATAACAAACCAGGGATCTTGCTTATCAAGCCTGACGATAGCGTTTGGCGTCAGTCCGCATAGCGAAACAAATAAGCCTGACAGGATCAGGGAAATAAAAAATATCGCCACCAGCACGGTCGAGGTGATACCGGGTTTTCTGACCGTCAGCGTGGAGACCGTGAACCAGCCTTTAAGGCCCGATATTTTTCTGACGTCATGCTTTTGCTCTTTAATCCAGCGGGTAAAAGCTTCTATTTCCTGAGTGGTAATGGCTTTCACATTATAGATGGCGTTGAATTTATCGACATCGTGCTGCTCTTTGTGGAAGGCATCCAGCCGCTTATGATAAAAATCTTTTTTGCCGACAAACAGGGACCAGAGTTTATCGCTGATGCTGTAGAGCGAACCGGATTTTTTATAAAAATAGAGCCATATCGTCAATATTATCAACAGGGCCAGTGAAAATTTGAATAAGGAATCGAACTTTTCAACAAACTGCACAAAGCTGTCCATACTTAACTACCTGTAATGATTTCAGTCAGCAAAGTATCCCATTCGCCAGATCGGCAGGCAAGGCGCGCAGGATGAACAGGCGGCGATCGTGGGCTAGGTTTAGCGACGACAAGTTTATGTGGCTGGGAAATGTTGGCTGGCGCGATGAAGGGCAGAAAAACAAGGCTGCTTTAGAAAGAAAAAACCCCGGCCAGGCCGGGGTTGAGAAGGAGAAGCAGAACTTACTGCAGCAGAGACAGCACGCCCTGTGGAACCTGGTTGGCTTTTGACAGCACGGAGGTACCCGCCTGCTGAAGGATCTGCGCCTTCGACATGTTAGAAACTTCAGTAGCGTAATCAGCATCCTGGATACGTGACTGTGATGCGGTCAGGTTAGTCACAGAGGTGTTCAGGTTGTTGATGGTGGATTCGAAACGGTTCTGAATCGCACCCAGGCCGCTACGTGCGGTGTCGACATCTTTGATACGCGCGTCCAGGTCAGACAGGTTGCCGCCGGTCACGCTGAAAGAGGCACCCAGACCAGAAGCCTGGAAACCCGCGCCGGACAGGTCGATGCTGATGACGTTAGCGTCGGTCGCGTCGTTAGCGCCAACCTGGATGTTTACGCTGCCGGTTGAGTTAAAGATTGCCGTGCCGTTGAAAGTGGTCGCCGTACCGATACGGTTGATTTCAGACAGGCGTGCGTCAACTTCTTTCTGGATTGAGTCGATGTCGTCGGCGCTGTTGGTGCCGTTTTTCGCCTGCACGGTCAGTTCACGGATACGCTGTAAGTTGGTGTTCATCTCGTTCAGAGAGCCTTCAGCCGTCTGGGTCAGAGAGATACCGTCGTTGGCGTTGCGTGATGCCTGAGTCAGACCTTTAATCTGCGAGCTCATACGGTTAGCGATAGCTTCGCCTGCTGCGTCGTCTTTGGCGCTGTTGATACGCAGACCAGAAGAAAGACGCTCGATAGCGGTGCTCAGAGAAGCCTGTGATTTGTTCAGGTTGTTCTGAGTGGTCAGTGACATGATGTTAGTGTTGATAACGGACATAATCGTTTCCTTAAAGTTTTACCAGGGTTCGGATACGGCGCCAGGATGCCCGTCACCGTCTGTATTATTTATCGTCACACCCTGAAAAAACTTTAAACAGATTTAGCATAAAAGCTGTCCGGCAAGGCCAGAAAAAAGGGTTCCGGTCTTTATCAATAAGTTGCGCGTATGTTAACTGCGAAAAACTTAATAAGCTCTACGGCGCATCCACAAGCGCGCTGTAAGAATACGTTTTTTCTGTAAAGCCCTGACTTATGTTTCCGGCAAAGCGGAACGGCGGCGCAGCGTCTGCCATGAATAAACCGCGTTAAACAATACAACAAGTGCCGTTACGATAAATACCGCCCGGAATCCCCAGTGCGCCGACACCATCGCGCCAATCAGCGGCCCGGTGACATTACCGATATCGCGAAATGACTGGTTATAGCTGAAAATGCGGCCGGCGACGCTGTTGCTGACGTTATAGATCAGCAGGGTTTGCACCGCGGGCAGCAGCGCGCCGTCGGCCGCGCCCAGCAGAAAGCGCAGGATGCCCAGCTGCAGCGGATTTTGCACCAGCGACATCGGGATCAGCAGCAGAACCGACAGGATCAGCATAGCGATCAAAATCTTTTCCGGGCCAATGCGATCGCCCAACTTGCCCAGACGCGGCGCGCAAAGCAGAGCCGCGACGCCCGGCACCGAAGCGATAGCGCCGCTGACAAACGCCAGATTCTCTATATTCCCCGCCAGATCGCGCACATAAAGCGTCAGGATTGGCGCCACGGAACCGGTAGCGACCTGAATAATCAGCGTGGTGACGAACAGCGACAGCACCAGCTTCGGATTTTTTAACGAGGTAAAAACCTGGCGCGCGTGCAGCATATCCTTCTTCTGCACCGGCACAAACTCTTCCTTAATGGCCAGCAGCGTCATCACAAAGCAGATAAAGAGCACGGTCGCGGTGATAAAGAACACCGGTCGCAGACCAAAACTATCCGCCAGCAGACCGCCGATCAGCGGGCCAAGCAGCGCGCCGCTGACCGCGCCGGTAGAGAGCCAGCCCAGCGCCCAGCCGCTTCTTTTCCGCGGCACCTGAGTGGCGATCAGCGCGTTGGCGTTTGGCACGAATCCGCCCAGCAGGCCCAGCAGCGCTCGCAGGATCAGAAACTGCCAGACCGAGGTCGCCATCCCCATCAGCACCATAATCACGGCCATGCCCAGCGCCGAACGCAGCAGCATGATTTTTCGCCCTTTGCGATCGGCCAGGCCGCCCCAGAAGGGCGAGGCGATAGCGGAGAAAAGAAAGGTAATGCTGAAGGCGAAACCCGACCACAAGTTCAGCGCCTGCGGATCGCTGACGCCCAGCTGCTCGATATAGAGCGGCAGAAAAGGCATCACCAGGCTGAAAGCCATGCCGGTGAGAAAGCAGCCGCACCAGGCGACGAACAGATTTTTTTGCCAGTTAACGGTACAGGAAGGAAGATCGGTTGTAGCCATAAGCGCCCGTCAGGTCAGTTTATTAGCAGACTAAGTATGCGCTTAAAGCTGGTCGCTTAACAGCGCTCTCCGCTGAAAAAGCAGGTAATTGACGAGGCGTTGAAGATTGGGCGGAACGCTTTCCGCCCGGAAAATCAGTAAAGAGAAGCTTCGCCGGCCGGGCGCGTTTTAAAACGACGATGCAGCCACATATACTGCTCCGGCGCCATCAGCACGCCATGCTCGACCACTTTATTCATTCGCGCGGCAGTCGCGGCCTCATCGTCCAGCGGCATCTCTTCCTCCGCCGGCAGTATCACCATTTCATAGCCTTTGCCGTGCGGCAAACGGCGGGGAACAAAAGGGATTACGGCAGGCTGACCGCTGCGGATCAGCAGATAGCTGCCTTTGGTTGACGCCGCTTTCTCTACCCCAAAAAAGGGCACGAACACGCTGCTTTTCGGGCCGTAGTCATGATCGGGCGCGTACCAGATAATATCGCCGTTTTTCAGCGCGCGGATCATGCCTTTCAGATCCTTGCGATCCAGCATACTTTTATTGGAGCGCATTCTTCCCCAGGTTTGCAGCCAGTCCAGCAGCGCATTGTCGTTGGGACGATAGACGCCAATACCGGGATTATGAATGCCAAAGATGCGGGCGCCCAGTTCCAGCGTCAGGAAATGCATCCCGATCAGCAGCACGCCTTTCCCCTGCTGATGCGCCTTAGCGATATGCTCCAGCCCGCTGACCTGGAACCATTTACTGACGCGCCAGTTGGGCCAGAACCAGGCCATGCCGGTTTCGATCAGCCCCATGCCAACAGATTCGAAATTGCGCACCACCATCGCCTCGCGCTCCGCCTCCGGCATTTCCGGAAAGCACAGCTCGAGATTGCGCCGCGCTACCGCTACGCGACGGGTCATAAAACGCATCGAGAGACGGCCCAATCCACAGCCCAGGCGATAGAGCAGAGGATAAGGCAGCAGCACCAGCACGTAGAGCAGACCAATACCCAACCAGGTAAACCAATAACGGGGATGCAACAAAGCACGCGTAAACTGAGGCAGCTGAGTCATGAGTTTCCAGATCGCAAAAAAGGGGCACTATTATGCTGCCCGGGATTTATTATTTATGACCTATTGTGCCATTTTTTAGCAGCGAACTGAAATAATGCGTTGCGATTCAGAAGGTTTAAACGCCAGCGCACGGGCGCACGGGCGCGCTGGCGTGAAGGGCAGGGTTACGAGTTAAAAAGACCTTTTACCTCGTGAGGCTCACAGCGCCAGTACTGTTCTGGCGCATCTACCTTAGCGTCCAGCTCGGCGGCGGCATGCCACGGCCAGCGCGGGTTATAAAGCATACCGCGGGCCAGCGCGACCATATCGGCTTCGCCTTCGACCAGTACCGCTTCCGCCTGACGCGGTTCGGTGATCAGGCCGACCGCGATAACCGGAATAGCCACTTCTTTTTTAATCCCCGCCGCGAAAGGCACCTGATAGTTCGGGCCGACGGTGATTTTTTGCTCCGGCGCCAGGCCGCCGCTGGAGACGTGGATATAGGCGCAGCCTTCCGCTTCCAGCGCTTTGCTCAGCGCGATGGACTGCTCCAGATCCCAGCCGCCGTCGACCCAGTCGGTGGCGGAAATACGTACGCCGACCGGCTTGTCAGCCGGGAAGACGCGGCGTACTTCGCGGAACACTTCCAGCGTCAGCCGCATCCGGTTTTCCAGCGAGCCGCCGTACTGATCTTCACGCCTGTTGGAAAGCGGCGACAGGAACTCGTGCAGCAGATAACCATGCGCGGCATGTACCTCGACCAAATCCAGACCCAGACGGTCTGCTCGGATTGCGCCATCGACAAACGCCTGTTTAATCTCTTCGATACGTTCCAGGGTCAGTGCGGTCGGCGCGTTATCGCTGTCGTTAAAAGGCACGGCGGAAGGCGCGGAAGTCTGCCAGCCGCCCTGTTCAGGCTGCAGGAAACCGCCGCCACGCCACGGAACATCGGTAGAAGCTTTACGACCCGCGTGGGCCAGCTGAATGCCGATCGGCATCGGAGAGTAGCGGCGAACATCCTGCAGCACGCTGTCCAGCGCCTCTTCGGTTTCGTCATCCCAAAGGCCCAAATCCTGCGGCGTGATGCGTCCGGCAGGCTCAATAGCCGCGGCTTCGATAATCAGCAGACCCGCACCGGAAAGCGCCAGGTGGCCAAGATGGATACGGTGCCAGGCAGTAGCCTTGCCGTGTTCGGCGGAATACTGGCACATTGGCGCGATGGCGATACGATTTTTAAGCGTTAACTTGCCCAGCTCGATTGGGCTGAATAGCTGACTCATGCAATTTCTCCGTGAAAATAGAAGCGGAACAGGCTAACTATAGGCGGATTTTTTTGTGATGATGGTCAGGATATGCTTTTCTGCTGCTTGCAGAATAATAACTTTCCTGCTGCCTGTTTTTCACCAGCCGTTTTTGTTTTAACAACATTCAGGTATGATAGCGCCCGCAAAATTCTCATCAGCCGCAGGAACGTACACCATGCCAGTGTTACATAACCTTGTATCTAATGAAGAACTGAGGGCGCGTATGCTGGCCGAAACCGAGCCGCGCACCACAGTTTCTTTCTATAAATACTTTACTATCAACGACCCGAAAGCCTTTCGCGACGCGCTCTATATCGCATTGACCAAACTGAAGGTTTTCGGTCGCGTTTATGTCGCTTCTGAAGGGATCAACGCGCAGATCAGCGTGCCGGCCAGCAATTATGAAGCGATGAAGGCCATGCTTTATGCCTTCGATCCGGCGCTGGACAACCTGCGTATGAATATTGCGCTGGACGACGACGGCAAATCTTTCTGGGTGCTGCGCCTGAAAGTGCGCGAGCGCATTGTGGCCGACGGCATTACCGATGAAACGTTCGACGCCAGCGACGTCGGCAGCTACCTGAAAGCGGATCAAGTTAACGCCATGCTGGACGATCCGGACGCGGTTTTTGTCGATATGCGCAACCACTATGAGTATGAAGTGGGCCATTTCGCCAACGCGCTGGAGATCCCGGCGGACACCTTCCGCGACCAGCTGCCAATGGCCGTCGATATGCTGAAGGAAGAGAAAGACAAAAAGATTGTGATGTACTGCACCGGCGGTATTCGCTGCGAGAAAGCGAGCGCCTGGATGCGTCATAACGGTTTTGAAAATGTCTATCACATTGAAGGCGGCATTATCGAGTATGCCCGCCGCGCACGCGAGCAGGGCTTACCGGTACGCTTCAAGGGTAAAAACTTCGTGTTTGACGAGCGCATGGGCGAGCGCATCTCTGATGACGTCATTGCGCACTGTCACCAGTGTGGCGCGGTTTGCGATACGCACGTCAACTGCAAAAATGACGGCTGCCATCTGTTGTTTATCCAGTGTGCGAGCTGTGCGGAAAAATACCACGAATGCTGCAGCCCAATCTGTATGGAAGAGCTGGCGTTGCCGCCGGAAGAGCAGCGCGCGCGCCGCGCTGGCCGTGAAAACGGCAATAAGATCTTCAATAAGTCGCGCGGTTTGCTGAATATGACGCTGAAAATTCCGACGCCGGACAGCTGATTTTTCTCAGTAGTAGTGCAGGGCCGGTTTCGCCGGCCTTTTTTATTGCGCTTTTGTCGCCGAAAGCTGACCCTCTCTTTCCTGATACGATCCACCCATTATCCACGACGCGCAGACTGGCTCCTTGCGACACCTTTTCAGCGATATCTACATAGTTACAACATACTAAAAGATCAGAGTAACCATACATCAGCCGCTGCTGCCGTTTTTAACAGAATTTTCACTCAGGGTATCCTGCTGCGGTAAAGCAGAAAAACACTATTGGCACACTATTAAAGTGACTATTAGAGCGATTTCTGTCACAAACTTGATAAAAACAGGTCTGTCGTATAGAGTAAATTCCAGTAAAGAAACGTCTTCGTACGATTTTCCGCTGCTTTATAGCTTTCATTCCCTTCTATTTTCACAGGCTCCATCGGCAACGAAAGCTATGATGCTGCGACTCATTTCTCACACAGGGGAACGCATGAGCACGCAATCAGAAACCCGACACAAAAAGCACTTTTGGCAGAAAAAACAGAAAGAACTCACCGTAGACGACATCACTATCGTGGATAACGATATGCTGAAGCGTGCCGTTGGCGCGGCCGCGCTTGGTAACGCTATGGAGTGGTTCGATTTCGGCGTATACAGCTATCTTGCCGTGACTATCGGTAAAGTTTTCTTCCCCGGCGGCAGCTCTGCCGCTCAGCTGCTGGCGGCGTTCGGCGCCTTTGCGGCGGCCTTTGTGGTGCGTCCTATCGGCGGCCTGGTGTTTGGCCCGCTGGGCGATAAAGTAGGGCGTCAGAAAGTGCTGGCGGTCACCATGATTATGATGGCTATCGGGACTTTCTGTATCGGCCTGATCCCAAGCTACGACAGTATCGGCATTCTCGCGCCAATCCTGCTGCTGGTCGCGCGTCTGGTGCAGGGCTTCTCTACCGGCGGCGAGTACGGCGGCGCTGCTACGTTTATCGCCGAATACTCCACCGATAACCGTCGCGGCTTTATGGGCAGCTTTCTGGAGTTCGGCACGCTGGGCGGCTACCTGCTCGGCGCGGGACTGGTGACCGGCCTGACGGCGGCGATGCCTGAGGCGACGCTGCTGGACTGGGGCTGGCGTATTCCTTTCTTTATTGCCGCGCCGCTGGGGCTGTTCGGCCTCTATGTGCGCCTGAAGCTGGAAGAGACGCCGGCTTTCCAGAAGCATATGGAAAAACAGGACGCGCTGGAGCACAGCAAGCCGCGTCTGTCGCTGCTGCAGATGCTGAGCAAATATCGTGCGCAGATGTTGAAGTGTATCGGTCTGGTGCTGCTTTTTAACGTCTCCAACTATATGCTGACCTCCTACATGCCAAGCTATTTGACAGGCATCCTGGGACTGAGCGAAATGAGCAGCCTGCTGCTGATTCTGGTGGTGATGTTTGTGATGATGCCGCTGACGCTCTTTTCCGGCCACTGGAACGATCGCCTGGGCCGTCGTCCGGTGATCCTGAGCGGCGCAATCGGGCTGATTATACTGGCAGTGCCATGCCTGATGCTGATTGGTTCCGGCAATATGTGGCTGGTATTCGCCGGACTGATTATTCTTGGTGTGCTGCATACCTGCTTTAGCGGATCAATGCCGGCCACGCTGCCTGCGCTGTTCGCGACCGATATCCGTTACAGCGCGCTGGCGATTGGCTTCAACCTTTCAGTTTCGCTGTTTGGCGGCACCACGCCGCTGATTACTACCTGGCTGGTGGAAACGACCCATAATCTGATGATGCCGGCTTACTATCTGATGGGCGCGGGTGTTATCGGCGTGATTACCGTGTTTACCATGCGTGAAACGGCTCGTAAGCCGCTGACCGGTTCTGCGCCTGCGGTCGGTAGTGAAGCGGAAGCTCACAAGCTGGTGAAAAAGCTGCGTTTGCGTCAGCAGAAGAAAGAGGCGGCAGCGGCGACGGCAAAACAGACCGCCGCTAACGGTAATTAACGGAAACTTTAATTATTTAAATCGGAAGGGCGGCATTTAAAAGTGCCGCCTTTTTTTATTTAAAAGCGGGAAAAAGAGAAGGGCGTTAAATCAAATTCCGCCGCTTTGCTTTGCGCGAATTGCGCGGCAATTTCGCCCAATACCGTGGCGAATTTAAAACCGTGACCGCTTAAGCCGGTAATAATCAGCCGATCCGCTCCCAGCGTGTCGATAATAAAATCTTCGTCAACCGTATTATCGTAAGTGCAGGCTTCACCGCGTAAACAAACGCCAACGCCAGGTAAAAACTGCCGTAAAAAAGCGAACAGTTCGCTGCCGTCTTCCGCAACCGCACCAAAAGCTTTGCGCTGCTCGGGCGCATCGATCGGCTGGCCACCGTTATGCTTACCAATTTTAATGGCGTTGTTTTCCGCAGGGAAACCGTAAAACTGGTTGCCGTCCGGCGTTTCCACGGTGAAAGCGGGGAACTTGTTGTTTTCGCTGTAGCGGCCATCCGCCTGGTGCCAGGCGAACACCTTTCTGACTGGCGTAACCGGCAGTTCGGGCAGCAGCGTCCTGACCCAGGTGCCTGCGCTCAGCAGCAGCTTTTTACCGCGAAAAGTGCCTTCCGGCGTTTCCACCAGCTGCAGTCCATCGCGCTCCTCAAGAGCGGTAACCGCGCAGTTAAACAGCTGCGCGCAGCCGGCGTCTTTACACAGACGGATCAGTTGGCGAACGGCTTCTTCCGATTTCAGATAGCCGGAACGCGGTTCGAAAATGCCGATATAACCTGCAGGAACAGAGAGTTGCGGCCAGCGTTGCGCAGTTTCTTCGCCGCTGAGGATCTCGACCGGCAGAGAAAATTCGTCGGCGCTTTGCCGTACATTGCGGATAAATTCGGAATGTTCCGGCGCCAGGTTGAGTACGCCGCTGCGTTGCATCAGGCGTTCGCCGCACTGCTGCTCCAGCTCGTCCCATAGCTGCTGCGCTCGCAGCACCATAGGCACGTAGCGTGCGCCTTCGCCATAAGCGTGGCGGATTAAACGCGACTCGCCGTGATGGCTGCCTTCCCGGTGCGGCGGATGCGCGCGATCGATCAACAGGACGTTAAGTCCCGCCTGGGTAGCGTACCAGCCGGCGGCCGCGCCTACCGAGCCACTGCCTACCACTATTAAGTCATAAACCATCTGCGCCTGGCTCCTTTAGTAAACCGGCGGTCAGGATAGCAAAATGTTGCAGAAATGAAAAAGGCACCCGTTTGGGTGCCTTCAGGGTAACGCGTGCGAAATTAGTGCTTTTTGTAATCGCGATCCTGATATTCAGTAGCTTCGATCTTCGCTATGCCAGCTTCGAGAATAGAGATAAATTGTCTGGCAACATCGGTGGTCAGCCAGTAGGTCTGACCCACTTCAGCTTCATCGCTCGGCTGCTCGTTGGATGAAAGCGAATGCAGACGGATCATCATGGCATCGTAGCTGTCTACGGTACTGATATCCCACCCGATGAGGGGATGTGTCTGGATTACCTCTTTGTTTCTGTCCATTATAACCCCCTTATTACTCGTGTTAACAATGACAACGAAGTGATTTATCGAGGTTCAATGCGGCCTTTTTTCATAGAGCAGGATAATTATAACAGAGATTCCGCCACTCACAGAATGAAATCTTAATTCGGGCCGATTGCCTTTAATTATAGCGGGATCGCGTACGCAGAAACTAAACGCTACTGCTCCCGATATCAGAAATATCGGCAGCGCGGCGATAAAACTTGAGTAAATATTATTCACCCGGCTCGTTTGGCCAGCTCATCGGCCAGCGCAGTGAAATAGTGCTGCTTATTTTCATCGTGATCCGGACGGGTCGCTTCCAGCCGCAGTTTATCAACCAGCCGCAGCGCGGCCGACTCGTCCAGGCACAGGGAAAGGGAGGAGAAAGCAATCTCCAGCACGCTCAGGCGGCGCTGTTGATCGGCAATCAGCGCCAGCAGCTCGCCAAACGTCATCGCTTCTTCGGGGTTTTCAGCATTCATGGAAAGACCTCAAGGCCGGCACGGCCGCTTGCATCAGGTCACTCTACTATAGCCAGATTCTGTCGGGAGCAAAGGGGGGAGAAAAGAAAAAAGCCGGACGGCGAAGCCCGGCAAAAACGGAAAGAGGGACGCGCTGCTCAGTCGGTGATAAACCAGTCGTCGGCGCTTTCCCAGGTTTCCTGCAGGATATCGGTAATCTGGTCTTTCGCCTCTTTACCGCCGCCCATTACCGTCAGATTATTCGCTGCGGCATAGCGTACCGAGACGCTGTGGGCGGATTCAGGAAATTGTTTATCAATACGCTTGCTCAGCTCGGCGCTCAGCGCATCAATGGCGCCGGCGGGCAGCGAGGTCGTTTTTGCTACAGTGACTTCAATACGCATAAAAGCCTCCGATGAATTCACTGTGAATATATACAGTAAGATTTACGGAAGCAATCATTTTGTCGGGATTAAAGTTCGACGCGCCAGTTCAGCGTTTCGCCAGCCAGGAAAGGCACCAGCGTATCCTCGCCCAGCGCGACGCTTTCCGGTACCGTCCACGGCTGGCGCACCAGCTTAATGGTGCCCTCATTCAGCGGCAGGCCGTAAAAACGCGGGCCGTTTTCGGAACAGAAGGCGGCAAAATGCTGAAGCGCGCCCAGCTCTTCAAACACGGTGGCATAGGCGGGCAGCGAGGAAGGAGCGTTAAACACGCCCGCGCAGCCGCAGCTGGCTTCCTTGCGGTGGCGCAGATGCGGCGCGGTATCGGTACCCAGGAAGAAACGTGAGTGACCGCTGGCGACCACCTTACGCAACGCTTCCTGATGTACGTTGCGTTTAAGAATCGGCAGGCAGTAGAGATGCGGCCGCACGCCGCCGACCAGCATATGGTTGCGGTTAAACATCAGATGCTGCGGCGTAATGGTGGCGCCAAGCAGATCGTTACCTTCTTCTACGTAAGCGGCGGCCTCTTTGGTGGTGATATGCTCGAACACCGCTTTCAGTTCGGGATAGCGCTTGCGCAGCGGCTCCATGACCGTTTCGATAAAGCGCGCTTCGCGATCGAAGATATCAATATGCGCGTCGGTAACTTCGCCGTGGATCAGCAGCGGCATACCGATTTTCTGCATGCGCTCCAGCACTGAAGCGATGGCGTCGATATTGGTGACGCCATGACTGGAGTTGGTGGTGGCGTGAGCAGGATAAAGCTTGGCGGCGGTGAACACGCCAGAGCTGAAGCCTTTTTCCACCTCGTCGGCTTCCAGCGAATCGGTCAGATAGCAGGTCATCAGCGGCGTAAAGCTATGTTCCTCCGGCAGCGCGTCCAGGATGCGATCGCGATAGGCGATAGCGGCCGCCACGCTGGTTACCGGCGGCACCAGGTTAGGCATAACGATTGCCCGGCCGTTTACCTCGCTGGTAAAAGGCAGCACGGTTTTCAACATCTCATCGTCTCGCAGATGGATATGCCAGTCGTCAGGGCGGCGGATAATAAGTTGCTGAGGGTGTGCAGTCATGTACAGGCTCCGGCGGAAGTGAAATCGGTATGGCGCGATTTGGCCGGGTATCAAGGATAAAGGCAAAGCCAATCGTTTGCACCTGCTTTATTTTCTTTTTTCTGGCAGGCGCTTAAGCACAGAGTCTCTTCGGGTGATTCTGTAAATAGTGCACGTAATACTCGCTCCCTCATTCCCTGAACAGAACGCGGCGCTGTCCGCAAAGATGTTAGGAACCGATCGAGCTTAGGAAGTCTTTGGGAAGCTGGGGGAGGGCTATTTTAAAATCAGTCAGCCTGCTGCCTGTCCGGAAGGCGACCGCCAGCGCGTACTGATGGCGAGAGAAAACGGTCGTGTCAGCTATCAGGATGCTAAGCCAGCTGCAATCATATTTTCGCCTGATGAGATTCCCGAACTACTACGCGCGCATAGAGAACATTTCAGCAAGGCACTGGCGGCTGAAATCATGAAAGAGAGCCTGGCGGCATTGAGCAGGCGAGCCAATCGCTACATTGAATAACCGTAACAGTAAGAAGCCCCTGCGCATCGCACAGGGGCAATAATCAGAATTCACGCTTAACAATTAGATAACCGTTGAATTCTACATTACACTCATAATCGTTTGCGATAGTAGAGACAAGAAAAACATCCTCTTTTCCCTCTTTGTTTTTAAATATAAACTTAATTATAAGATTTCTGGGATTATATGATGAATAAATCTCTTTATTATCGCTTATTGATAAAAGGGTGTCAGTTTTATAAGTTTTTTCGGCGTAATGTTGTGATAGCAAATCAGAGACAGGCTCGTTAAATAGCAATTCCGTAGTGACCCCTTCGGGCGGTATGCTCTTGACGTCAATATGCATTTCCTCATGCATTTTATCCATCATCCTTATTGCCGTGCCTGATATGGGCGACTTACAATTATTGTCAAGCACCGGCGCGGCAAGCGTACAAGTGCTGCAAATAATTAATGGCAGGAGTAAATATTTCATTCAAAAATTAACTCCCTGTCACCTGATTTCCATATTTCCTTACGAAATCGTGGGTCAAGTATAATACAGCCGTTTGACGCCGTTCCTGGCTCTTTTTTACTGTCACCGTGAATCAAAAAGCCATTGCGGCCACACATGCTGTTACCTTTATCGGGTTCCAAACGTAGCGTATACCTACCCGCTTCTTTATGGGTAAAAGGCACCCCCATAATCCTGTATTTTCCGCGAGGCAGCGGGCCTTTATTGCGCAGGCATTCATACTCAGGGTTATCCTTATAGCCCGGCGCGCCAGCGTAAAGCGCGCTGAACTTGTATTCACCGTTATGCTTAAAGGTCTTCAGCATTACATTGTAAGTCCATGACATTATGACTCTCCTTGTTGGTTAATGAATATTCCATTAGCGCAAACAGTTAGCCGATTTAACGCACAGGTTCCAGTACGGCAAAAGAAAAATTGAATCGAGTTTAACTAACATCAAATAAAGGTTGATTTTGTCCCAGGCTGGTATATTTTCTCTTCAGAGTGGGATTTCTATACTTATGCCATTTACGGATGAGTTATACCAGAAGCTGACTTGCTAAAAGTGGCAAAAATAAACGCTTCGCAATATTCAGGCGAGGAAAAAAAATTGCGCGGCGCTGGCAAAGAAGCGAAGGCAGCGCCGCGCAGGAAAACCCTGAAACTTTACTCGGTGAAAGGAATAATCAATTCGCCCGGTTTCACCACAAGCCCCTTCGCAAAGCGCTTCGCCAGCGATTCCGCCTTGCTGCGATCCGTACTCAGCACGTAAGCCGGTTTCTGGTTGAAATAGTCCTTCAGTGACTGGCTGAGATAAGGCGTCAGCGTATTCAATACGCCCTGCATCTTCTCAGGCTGCGCCTGCAGATCGACAAGCTGCATATCTTTCAGAAAGATGGCGCCTTTTTCCTTGTCAAAAAAGGGCTGCGCTTTCATGGTCAGCAACATCTCCGCATGCTGCGGGCCGAACAGCGAGCTGACGTCGACGGTGGCCTTGCCGGTCAGCGTCACTTTGTCCGGCTCTTCCCGACCAATCTTGCTGCTAAGATCGGTCAGAACGATATGGGCGTCCACCAGACCGGCCACGCCAATCTGCTTTTCATAATTATTGTGCTTCTGCAGCGCCTGATTCACCTCCTCCTCGCTGACGCTGTACTGCGTCAGCTTGTTGCAGCCTGCCAGGCTCAGGGCCAGCATCAGGGCCATCGCGCCCCGCATCAAATTGTTCATAGTGCTCCTCATCTCGTTATAACGTCAGCTACCCCTTGTGACGCAAAGCGGTAGCTTGCCCGACAAATGGCAAAGAGTCACCGGGCCGGCGGGAAAAATTGTGACGAAATAAGGCGGGGCCGCGCAGACGACCCCGAAAGATCAGGCAGCGATAGAGGAGAGCAGATTAATCTGGGTCTGTTTGGCCATGTTATCGCGATAGTCGGCCACGCGACTCGGATAGTCAACGCCCGCCACCAGCGACAGGGAGCGCAATACAGGGAACAGATGAATATCATCCAGCGAAAGCTCGCCGTTAACCGCGTTGGGTTTGACGATCAGCTTGTCGAGCTTGCGGAGATCGTCGTTGATATTTTTGATAAAGCCTTCGGAATGCTGACGCAGCTCGGCAAAGCTGCCGACGCTGGCCTCTTTTTTCTGCGTAAAGTAGCCGCGCGCTTCGGGCGTGGCGAACTCGGCGAAAGAAGCCGTGGCGATGCGGGGCAGCAGCAGCTTGTTCAGATAGCTGTTAACGTGACGCAGCCAGTCGCTGATTGCGGGATTGGTGCGGCCGGTCAGCAGCGGCTCGCCGTCGCTTTTATCCACATAGTTAACGATATCCAGACTTTCCGGCATACAGCTGCCATCTTCTTTCATCAGGATCGGCGCCATCTTCTGGCCAATCAGCTTTTTCGGCGTGGCTTCATCATCGTTCAGCATCACCACCAGCTCGACCGGCAGATTTTTCAGACCAAAAATCATGCGCGCTTTCACGCAGAACGGACAGTGATCGTAGATATAGAGTTTCAAAGTGCCTCCTTACAGCGATGAAGGTAACGGCGAACCGTTACTCTTCTGAATGTCTTCAGGGAGTATGGAAGAGATCCGCTGACAGGGCAAACCGTGACTCTGGTCATAAAGTCTGGCCGCACGAGCTTTATTCGCGCTTTTCAACCGCGTGCGCGCTTCTCTTTGCAGAAATTTCCGGTCATTATTTTACCCGACTGCAATCAGGCGGTTATAGTGAAGAGACGCGCGGGCGGCGACCCGAAGCGGCCCTTTGATTGCTGTCCGGCTGAATTCAGGAGAGAAGATGTTTGGCTATCGTTCCGCTGCCCCTAAAGTTCGTCTGACCACCGACCGGCTGGTGGTGCGTCTGGTTCACGAACGCGACGCCTGGCGGCTGGCGGATTACTACGCGGAAAACCGGGCGTTCCTGAAACCCTGGGAACCCATTCGGGATGAAAGTCACTGCTATCCTTCCGGCTGGCAGGCGCGGCTGGGATTGATTACCGATATGCACAGACAGGGTAGCGCTTACTATTTTGCGGTGATGGATCCGGATGAAAACGAAGTGCGCGGTGTGGCGAACTTCAGCAACGTGGTGCGCGGCTCTTTTCACGCCTGCTATCTCGGCTATTCGCTGGGGCAGAAGTGGCAGGGCCAGGGCATCATGTTCGAGGCGCTACAGGCGGCGATCCGCTATATGCAGCGCCAGCAGCGTATGCATCGCATTATGGCTAACTATATGCCGCATAATCAGCGCAGCGGCAATCTGCTGGCGCGGCTCGGTTTTGAAAAAGAGGGCTACGCCAAAGACTATTTGCTGATTGACGGACGCTGGCAGGATCACGTGCTGACCGCGCTGACCGCCAGAGAATGGACACCCGAACGACGTGGACCTTTGTAATGAAAATTCTTCTGCCCGCCGAGGCGCGCATTATCGGCTGCCTGCTGGAAAAGCAAATTACCACACCCGACCAGTATCCTATGTCGCTGAATGGCGTCGTCACGGCCTGTAATCAGAAGTCGAACCGCGAACCGGTGATGACGCTGAGCGAAACCGCCGTGCAGGACGCGCTGGATATGCTGGCGAAAAAACACCTGGTGACTTCGCAAAGCGGTTTCGGTAACCGCGTGGTGAAATATGAGCATCGCTTCTGCAACAGCGAGTTCGGCCAGCTTAAACTCTCTTCCGCCGAAGTGGCGCTGGTGACGACGCTGCTGCTGCGCGGCCCGCAAACGCCGGGCGAGCTGCGAACGCGCAGCGCGCGCCTGCACGAGTTCGCCGATATGGCGGAAGTTGAACAGACGCTGGAAAATCTCGCCGCGCGCGAAGATGGCCCTTTTGTAGTCAGGCTGGCGCGCGAGCCGGGCAAACGCGAGAGTCGCTATATGCATCTGTTCAGCGGCGAAGTGGACGAGGCGGCTTTACCAGCCTCTGTTGAGACGGCGGAAGGCGGCGATCTGGCGACAAGAGTTGCCGAGCTAGAGCGTCAGATGGCGGAAATGCAGCAGCAGCTGGCTCAGCTGCTGAAAGGAGAGTGAGATGACGATGCTGCGCGTGGGAATGGTGGGATTAGGCAATATCGCGCAAAAGGCGTGGCTACCAGTGCTGGCGAACGCGCAGGGCTGGCGGCTGGCGGGCGCGTTTTCGCCCAATCAGCAGAAGGCTCGTGCGGTTTGCGACAGCTGGCGTATTCCGCTCTACGCTTCACTGGATGCGCTAGCGCACGATTGCGATGCGGTTTTCGTGCACACCTCGACCGCCACGCACTTCAGCATCGTGAAACAGCTGCTGCTGGCGGGCAAGGACGTTTGCGTGGATAAACCGCTGGCGGCGACGCTGGCCGAAGCCGAACAGCTGGTCACGCTGGCGCAGCAGCGCGGCCGCAAGCTGATGGTCGCCTTTAACCGCCGCTTCGCGCCGCGCTATCTCCAGTTGAAAAAACTCGACGGGCTGGCCTCGCTGCGCATGGATAAACACCGCAGCGACAGCGTCGGCCCGCACGATCTCTTTTTTACCCTGCTGGACGACTACCTGCACGTGGTGGATACGGCGCTGTGGCTGGCCGGCGGCGGCTCGTTGCAGAGCGGCACGCTGCAGACCAACGACGAAGGCGAAATGCTTTATGCGGAGCACCACTTTCAGTACGGCAGGTTACAAATAACCACCAGTATGCATCGCCGCGCCGGCACTCAGCGCGAGTCGGTAATGGCGATAGCGGACGGCAGCGTCTGGCAGGTGGACGAGATGCGCGAGCTGCGTCAGGAAACTGCCGGACGGTTGGTTATCGATCCCGTGCCCGGCTGGCAAAGCACGCTGGAGCAGCGCGGTTTTGTCGGCGCTGCCCATCATTTTATCAACTGCGCGCAAAATCAGACTATGCCGCAAACCTCCGGCGAGCAGGCGCTGGCGGCGCAGCGAGTGATTGAAAAGCTCTGGCGCGAAAGCGACAAGGAATAACGCTGTAACAATCGACGGTGGTTATTTCACGGCATATCAGTAGACTATGCCGGCTTTCGGTCGTCTGCAGCGGCCGGAAAATATCCGTGGCCGCGCCACCTCATTAATAAGAATCGAAGATCATGAACCTGTTGAAATCCCTGGCAGCGGTCAGTTCGATGACCCTGTTTTCTCGCGTGCTGGGTTTTGCGCGCGACGCCATTGTGGCAAGAGTTTTCGGCGCGGGAATGGCTACCGATGCCTTCTTTGTCGCTTTCAAACTGCCGAATTTGCTGCGCCGCATCTTTGCCGAAGGCGCTTTCTCGCAGGCTTTTGTGCCGATCCTCGCGGAATATAAAAGCAAGCAGGGCGAAGAGGCAACGCGAGTTTTTATCGCTTACGTCTCTGGCCTGCTGACGCTGGCGCTGGCGATTATCACCGTTGCCGGGATGTTCGCCGCGCCCTGGGTGATTTTAGTAACCGCGCCGGGCTTTGCCGATACCGCCGATAAATTCGCGCTGACCTCGGCGCTGCTGCGGGTGACTTTTCCCTATATTCTGCTGATTTCGCTGGCCTCGCTGACCGGCGCCATTCTGAATACCTGGAACCGCTTCTCTGTACCGGCCTTCGCGCCAACGCTGCTCAATATCAGTATGATCGGCTTTGCGCTGTTCGCCGCGCCGCATTTTCATCCGCCAGTGATGGCGCTGGCCTGGGCGGTGGTAGCCGGTGGCGTTTTACAGCTGGGCTATCAGCTACCGCATCTGAAGAAGATCGGTATGCTGGTGCTGCCGCGTCTGAATCTGAAAGACGCGGGCGTCTGGCGGGTTATGCGGCAGATGGGGCCGGCGATCCTGGGCGTGTCTGTTAGCCAGATCTCCCTGATTATCAATACCATTTTCGCCTCGTTTCTGGTTTCCGGCTCCGTTTCCTGGATGTACTACGCCGATCGTCTGATGGAGTTTCCGTCCGGCGTGCTGGGCGTGGCGCTGGGCACCATTCTGCTGCCTTCACTGGCGAAAAGTTTCGCCAGCAACAATCATGATGAATACAACCGGCTAATGGATTGGGGGCTGCGCCTCTGTTTCGTGCTGGCGCTGCCGAGCGCGGTGGCGCTGGGTATTCTGGCTAAACCATTAACCGTAGCGCTGTTTCAGTACGGGAAATTCTCCGCTTTCGATGCGGCCATGACCCAGCGCGCGCTGGTCGCCTATTCGGTTGGCCTGATGGGCCTGATCGTAGTGAAAATCCTGGCGCCGGGCTTTTATTCGCGGCAGGACATTAAAACTCCGGTGAAAATCGCTATTGTCACGCTGATTATGACGCAGCTGATGAACCTGGCCTTTATCGGCCCGCTGAAGCATGCCGGCCTGTCGCTGTCGATCGGTCTGGCGGCCTGCCTCAACGCCTCGCTGCTTTACTGGCAGCTGCGTAAGCAGAAGATTTTCCTGCCGCAGCCGGGCTGGTTCAGCTTTTTGCTGCGTCTGGTGCTGGCGGTGATCGCTATGGCAGCGGCGCTGGTGGGAATGATGTGGATAATGCCGGAATGGGCGCAGGGCAATATGCTGATGCGTCTGCTGCGTCTGGCGGCGGTCTGCGCAGTAGGCGGCGGCGTCTACTTCGCCGTACTGGCGCTGCTGGGTTTCCGCGTGAAGGATTTTGCGCGCACGACGGCGGTCTGACCACCCGCTAACGCTTAACTCCTTCCTCAGGGTCTGACTGGCGCAGGGTCGCGCCAGCAGGAACCCTTTCACGGCGCGTCCGCATTGCAAAGCGTTCCTGAATGTCCGGCAATCTTTCTTAAAAAAGAGAAACGCAAAAAGGGCTATCTGAGTAGCCCTTTCACTGCGTTCGAGCGCTTAAACCTTGCGGTTGATAAAACTGCTTGAGGTCGCCTGACCGTTCGGGCCATAGAATTTTTGGGTCTGATAAGGCTTTAAGACCTCGATCGCCTTTTCTGTAAAGGTGATCTGGTGATTAAGCAGCATGCCGTTATGCAGATTGGTGTCGCGCAGTTTTACCGTCTGCTCCTGCAGGGCAGCCCAGCGACGAGCCAGATCCGGCTGGCCGCTGTAGGGCGCGTGCAGGCCCGTCTCTTTATCAGCGTCGCGGCGCAGCTGCTCAAGGAAATTGAGCGTCGCCAGCAGCGAACTTTTATCTTCCGTAATACGTTGCAGCAGGCTGCTGTTGATCTGACCGCCTGAGAGCTGCTGCTGCTCTGCCGCCATTACGTCAGCCAGACTTTTCAGGACTTCCAGCATTTTATCAAGCGCGTTCAACAGTTTATTCATTTACCTGATTAACCTTCTAAAGAGTCTCTGGCCTGCTGAATCAGGGCATCGGCGATTTTGCCGGTATCCATCTTCAGTTCGCCGTTACGGATGGCGCTTTTCAGCTGCTCAACGCGCGCAGTGTTGATATCCTGCGAGCTCGCTTTGGTCAGCTGTGCCTGGGCGCCGCTCAGTACTACCTGAGTACCTGATTCGGTTGCTTTTGTTTCGACTTTCTGCGCCTTCGGCGTCGTCGCTTCGGGAAGTTCGCGAGGCTGTACGGTGCTCGCCGGCTTCATCGGTTGCGTTCTGTCAATGCTCATATCTGGCTCCTGTTTGCTCAGGCAAATGCGGCCTGAATGACTCAAGTGTACGACTTCTGTTATTTACACTATCGGCAGAACTGAAGCCATCTTTAACGCTTTATAGCGTTATAAGAATATTCCCATCCGAGCCAATTTTGCCGCTAACTATCTGGCCGGAGTTCAGGCGAACCCTGACCGCCTGTGCGACGGTGGCGTTGTTCATCGCCCGGCCTTCGCTGGCGACGTTGAAGCCGTCGCCGCTGGCGATCACGTTGACGTTATCGCCAGCTTTCACGCGCCACGGCTGACGCACCATCATCATGGTCAGCGGCTGGCCCGGCATGATATCGCGAAGCGCGATACCGTCGGCGACATCTGCGGCGTTGATGACCGCTCGCGCCGGCAGCGTATCCAGCCGCCCATGCTGCACTTTCACATCGTCGACGGTCAGCGCAGTGCCGCGTATCACCTGCCGCGCCGCCACCAGATAATCGCCTTCAACCTGTACCTGCACCTGCAGATAGCGCCGGTTCTGGCCACAGTTGGCGGCCACGCTCATGTTGCCCCACATCCGGCTATTGCCCGGTAAGGAGAATTGTGGAGCTTCACAGGCGGGCCACTGCGCCTGCGGCGTCCTGACCACCACGCTCAGGGTATCGGCACCCTGGCCGGTTTCCCCATAGCGAGTTTTAAAAAATTGATTGAGCTGGGCCGTTAAGTCGGCGGCGCTGGCGTTCATCGCCATCATGCCAAGACCCATCAGGAAGAGAGTTAAACCACGCATTTTTTCATCCTCGCTACAACATGGCGACGATTCTACTGATGGCGCCGCAAAGTCAAGGCGCAAATTAACGACGCTTTTTAGCGCTATTCCAGCGATAAGATTATTCCTAACGCGCTTATTCTCTCCCCACTGAATTTTCAATTGCGGAGGAAGCATGCTCGACAAACTTGACGCGGCACTGCGGTTTAACACCGAAGCGCTGAACCTGCGCGCTCAGCGGCAGGAAATCCTGGCATCCAACATCGCGAACGCGGATACCCCAGGCTATCAGGCGCGCGATATCGATTTTGCCAGCCAGCTGAGCAAAGTGATGGAGCAGGGCCGTGCACAGGGAGCGGGCATGTCGCTGGCCGTGACATCGGCACGCCATATTGCCGCCCAGTCATCGGCGCCGGCCTCGATGGATCTGATGTATCGCGTGCCTGACCAGCCTTCGCTGGACGGCAACACGGTGGATATGGATCGCGAACGTACCGAGTTCGCCGATAACAGCCTGAAATATCAGACGGATTTAACCGTCATCAGCGGGCAGATTAAAAGCATGATGTCCGTTTTACAGGGGCAATGATAAATGGCTTTACTGAACATTTTTAATATCGCCGGCTCGGCGATGGCTGCCCAGTCGCAGCGCCTGAACGTCAGCGCCAGCAACCTGGCCAACGCCGACAGCGTGACCGGCCCGGACGGCCAGCCTTATGTGGCGAAGCAGGTCGTGTTTCAGACCGACGCTGCACCAGGTGCGGCAACCGGCGGCGTACGCGTGGCGCAGGTGGTTGACGATCCTACGCCGGCGAAGCTGGTCTACGAACCGGGCAATCCCATGGCCGACGCGAAGGGCTACGTCAAAATGCCAAATGTCGACGTGGTCGGGGAAACGGTTAACACCATGTCGGCGTCGCGCAGCTACCAGGCCAACGTCGAAGTCCTTAACACCGTTAAACAGATGATGATGAAAACCCTGACGATGGGTCAATAAGGAAGAGACAGATGGGCATTACCGTTGGCGTTAATGAGTCACTTGACAACACAGCTATTACTTCCTCGTCGTCGACCACCGATAAAACGGCGGCCGACCTGCAAAGTAACTTCCTGACCCTGCTGGTCACGCAGTTAAAAAACCAGGACCCGACGAATCCGATGGATAACAGCCAGCTGACTACCCAGCTGGCGCAGATCAATACCCTGAGCGGCATTGAGAAGCTGAACACCACGCTGGGGTCTATCTCCGGCCAGATCAACAGCTCGCAGTCGCTGCAGGCTTCAACCCTGATCGGCCACGGCGTGATGGTCAACGGGTCACAGGTACTGGTAGGCAGCGGCCAGACCACGCCGTTCGGCGTCAGCCTGGAACAGGCTTCCACGGCGACCACGGCGACCATTACCGATGCATCAGGCAAAGTGGTGCAGACCATCAACCTGGGCAGCTTAAGCGCTGGCGTCCATACCTTCTCCTGGGATGGCTCATCGGCGGACGGCACCACGGCGGGCGACGGCAAATATAACGTCGCCATCAGCGCCAGCAACGCCACCGGTCAGTTGGTCGCGCAGCCGTTGAATTACGCATTAGTCAGTGGGGTTACTAACGACACCAGCGGTGCCGTTCTGGACCTCGGCACGATGGGCACGACTACCGTCGCAAACGTTCGTCAGATTATTTAACTTAACCCCCGATTCAGGAATACACACATGGCATTTTCTCAGGCAGTCAGCGGCTTAAACGCAGCATCCAGCAACCTGGACGTTATCGGCAACAACATCGCCAACTCCGCAACCGTGGGCTTTAAGTCCGCGACCGTTTCTTTCGCCGATATGTTCGCCGACTCCAAAGTGGGTCTGGGCGTGAAAGTGGCTGCGGTAACTCAGGACTTTAACGACGGCACCACGACTTCCACCAGCCGTGGCCTGGACGTGGCGATCAGCCAGGCTGGCTTCTTCCGTATGGCCGACGCCAGCGGCGCTGTTTACTACAGCCGTAACGGCCAGTTCACGCTGGACGCTAACCGCAACATCGTTAATGCCAACGGCCTGCAGCTGACCGGCTATCCGGCGACCGGCACGCCTCCAACCGTGCAGACCGGTGCCAACCCGGTAGCGCTGAGCGTGCCAACTACCGCCATGGCGGCGAAAGCCACCAGCACCGCAGCGCTGGTCGCTAACCTGAACTCTACCGACAGCGTGCCGACCACCACGCCGCTGGATATCAACAACACCAGCTCTTACAACAGTAAAGCGTCAATGACCACTTATGACTCGCTGGGTAACGAGCACAACCTGAACCTGTACTTCACCAAAACAGCTGACAACAACTGGACTGTTAACGTGAAAGACGGCAGCGCGGCGGATCCGACGGCTGATGTGGGCACCTTTAACATGTCCTTCGACAGCAGCGGTCAGATGACTTCAACCGCGACGCAGGCGATTACCCTGGGGGGCCTGAACGGTTCAGCGACCACTAACTTTACCCTGAGCATGGCCGGCAGCCAGCAGCAGAACACCGGCACCAGCACCTTCGGCAACCCGACGCAGGATGGCTACAAGCCTGGTGAACTGACCAGCTACCAGATCAACAACGACGGCACCGTAGTGGGCAACTACTCCAACGAGAAAACCCAGACGCTGGGTCAGATCGCGCTGGCTAACTTCGCTAACCCGGAAGGCCTGAAGTCTGAGGGCAACAACGTCTGGTCGGCGACCGCTTCTTCCGGCCAGGCGCTGGTAGGTCTGGCTGGTACAGGCAACCTCGGTACGCTGACTGCGGGCGCGCTGGAGTCTTCCAACGTCGACCTGAGCAAAGAGCTGGTGAACATGATCGTCGCACAGCGTAACTATCAGTCCAACGCTCAGACTATCAAAACCCAGGACCAGATCCTCAACACCCTGGTCAACCTGCGTTAATTCGGCTAACAGGATCGTCTTATGGATCACGCGATATATACCGCAATGGGGGCTGCCAGCCAGACCCTCGAACAGCAGGCCGTCACGGCGAACAACCTCGCCAACGCCTCCACGCCTGGCTTCCGTGCGCAGCTGAACGCGCTGCGCGCCGTGCCGGTACAGGGCCAGTCGCTGCCGACCCGTACGCTGGTCACGGCTTCAACGCCGGGATCGGATATGACGCCGGGCGCGATGGACTACACCGGACGCTCGCTGGACGTCGCCGTGCGTCAGGATGGCTGGCTGGCGGTGCAGGCTGCCGACGGCACCGAGGCCTACACCCGTAATGGCAACATGGAGCTGAACAACGCTGGCCAGCTGACCATTCAGGGCAAGCTGGTGATGGGTGATGGCGGGCCGATCGCCGTGCCGCAGGGTTCGGAGATCACCATCGCCGCTGACGGAACTATCACCGCGCTGAATCCGGGCGATCCGCCGAACGCCACTGTCCAGCTGGGCCGCCTGAAGCTGGTGAAAGCCACCGGCTCAGAGGTAACGCGCGGTGACGACGGTTTATTCCGTCCAACCGGAAACGTGCAGACATTACAGGCCGATCAGACCATTCAGGTGATGCCTGGCGTGCTGGAAGGCAGCAACGTCAGCTCCACACAGACCATGGTCGATATGATCGCCAACTCGCGCCGCTTCGAGATGCAGATGAAAGTGATTTCCAGCGTCGATGAAAACGAACAACGCGCTAACCAGCTGCTGTCAATGAGCTAAGAGCAGAGAAAACAACATGATTAACTCTTTATGGATCGCCAAAACCGGACTTGACGCTCAGCAGACCAATATGGACGTCATCTCGAATAACCTGGCCAACGTCAGCACCAACGGCTTTAAGCGCCAGCGCGCGGTGTTCGAAGACCTGATGTACCAGACCGTCCGCCAGCCTGGCGCGCAGTCTTCAGAACAGACAACGCTGCCTTCCGGTATGCAGCTGGGTACCGGTACTCGTCCGGTAGCCACCGAGCGTCTGCATACTCAGGGCAATCTGAACAAAACCGACTCGTCGAAAGATGTGGCGATCAGCGGCCAGGGTTATTTCCAGGTGCAGATGCCGGACGGCACGCTGGCCTATACCCGTGACGGCTCTTTCCAGACTGACCAGAACGGCCAGCTGGTGACCAACGCGGGCTTCCCGGTGCAGCCGGCTATCACTATCCCGGCCAACGCCCTGAGCATGACCATCGGTCGCGACGGTACGGTTAGCGTAACCGTTCAGGGTCAGACCCAGCCGACGCAGGTAGGCCAGCTGACGCTGAGCACCTTTATCAACGACGCCGGTCTGGAGAGCAAAGGTGAAAACCTTTACCAGGAAACCCAGGCTTCAGGCGCGCCGACCGACAGCGCGCCAGGCAACAACGGCGCGGGCCTGCTCTATCAGGGCTACGTTGAAGCCTCTAACGTTAACGTGGCGGAAGAGCTGGTCAGCATGATCCAGACCCAGCGCGCCTATGAGATCAACAGCAAGGCCATCAGCACTTCCGATCAGATGCTGGCCAAGCTGACCCAGCTGTAATACAGAGCGTGACGGCCGGGTTCGCCCGGCTTAATAAAAGCATTTAAATAAAGAGAGTTATCCATGGCGAAGCAAATTTCAGTGCCTGGACGTTTGTTGGTAGCAACGCTGCTCCTGACGCTTAACGGTTGTGCTTTAGTTCCACGTAAGCCTCTGGTGGAAGGTTCGACAACGGCCCAGCCGCTGGCCGCTTCGCCGCCTGTGGTTAACGGCTCCATTTTTCAGGGCGTGATGCCGATGAACTACGGCTATCAGCCGCTGTTCGAGGATCGTCGCCCACGTAATATCGGCGATACGCTGACTATCACCCTGCAGGAAAACGTCAGCGCGAGCAAAAGCTCGACGGCATCCGCAGGTCGCGACGGTAGCGCTTCTCTGGGCCTGACCGCCTTGCCTTCCGCCATGACCGGCCTGCTGGGCGGCGACAAAACCAATATCGACGCCAGCGGCAAAAACACCTTCGCAGGCAAGGGCGGCGCGACGGCGAACAACACCTTCACCGGCACCATCACCGTGACCGTGAACCAGGTATTGCCGAACGGCAACCTGAAGGTGGTCGGCGAGAAACAGATTGAGATTAACCAGGGTACGGAATTTATCCGCTTCTCGGGCGTGGTCAACCCGCGCACGATCAGCGGCAGCAACAGCGTAGTTTCGACCCAGGTGGCGGACGCCCGCATTGAGTACGTCGGCAACGGCTACATCAACGAGGCGCAGACGATGGGCTGGCTGCAACGGTTCTTCCTGAACCTGTCACCATTCTAAGAGGTTAAAATGCGTAAGTTTATTTTCCGGTTTACCCTGGCTGTGCTGGCCGCAGTCAGCACCTTTGCCCACGCCGATCGCATCCGTGATTTGACCACGGTCGGCGGCGTGCGCGACAACTCGCTGATCGGCTACGGCCTGGTAGTAGGTCTGGATGGCTCCGGCGACCAGACTACCCAGACGCCGTTTACCACGCAGAGTCTGAACAACATGCTGTCGCAGCTGGGCATCACCGTGCCAAGCGGCACCAACATGCAGCTGAAAAACGTGGCGGCGGTCATGGTTACCGCCAAGCTGCCCGCCTTTGGCCGTCAGGGCCAGGTGATTGACGTGGTGGTTTCCTCTATGGGTAACGCCAAAAGCCTGCGCGGCGGCACGCTGCTGATGACCCCGCTGAAAGGCGTGGACAACCAGGTCTATGCGCTGGCGCAGGGCAACATTTTGGTTGGCGGCGCGGGCGCTTCCGCCGGCGGCAGCAGCGTGACGGTCAACCAGGTTAACGGCGGCCGCATCACCGGCGGCGCTACTATCGAGCGCGAGCTGCCGAACAGCTTCGGCGCCTCCAACGTGATTCAGCTCTATCTGAACCAGGAAGATTTCAGCATGGCGCAGCGTATCGCCGACGCCATCAACGGCCGCTACGGTTCCGCCCAGGCGCTGGATGGCCGTACCGTTCAGGTGCAGGTTTCCGCTAACGGCACGTCGCAGGTGCGCCTGCTGGCCGATATTCAGAACATTGATGTCTCTGTGCCGGTTCAGGACGCGAAAGTGATTATCAACTCGCGCACCGGCTCGGTGGTAATGAACCGCGAAGTGATGCTCAGCTCCTGCGCTATCGCTCAGGGCAACCTGTCGGTGACGGTAAATCAGCAGCAGAACGTCAGCCAGCCGAATACGCCGCTGGCCGGTGGTCAGACCGTGGTGACGCCACAAACGCAGATCGACCTGCGTCAGAGCGGCGGCGCGCTGCAAAGCGTCAACGCCAGCGCCAACCTGAATAGCGTGGTGCGTGCGCTGAACGCGCTGGGCGCAACGCCAATCGACCTGATGTCTATCCTGCAGTCAATGCAGAGCGCGGGCTGTCTGCACGCCAAACTGGAAATTATCTGATGAGCAACGCCCAATCTCTGGCAGCGGCGGCTTACGACAGCCGCTCGCTGAATGACCTGAAACGCCAGGCTGGCAACGATCCTAAAGCGCATGCGAAGGAAGTGGCTAAGCAGGTAGAAGGCATGTTTGTACAGATGATGTTGAAGAGTATGCGTGACGCGCTGCCGAAGGATGGCATGTTGAGCACAGAGCAAACGCGTCTTTTTACTTCGATGTACGATCAGCAGATTGGGCAACAGATCGCCTCGAAAGGACTTGGCCTGGCCGACATGATCGTCAAGCAGATGGAGCAGGCGCAGACGCCCGATGAAAAAGCGGGCACCGTGCCGATGCTGCTGGATAAAAACTACATCAACACGCTGCCGCCGCTGGCGATGGCGATGGACGCCGAGCAGGAGAGGATTGTCCGCAAAGCCGTGCCTCGTTTGCCTGCGGCCTCGTCGGATATGGCGCTCAGCGGCGACAGCAGCGACTTTATCGCCAAACTGACGCAGCCGGCTATCGAAGCCAGCGCCGGCACCGGTATTCCTCATCACCTGATCCTGGCGCAGGCCGCGCTGGAGTCCGGCTGGGGACAGCGGCAAATCCTGACTGCGGAAGGCAAGCCGAGCTTTAACCTGTTCGGCATCAAGGCGACTTCAAGCTGGCAGGGCAAAACCACCGAGATCACCACCACTGAATATGAGCACGGCGAAGCGAAAAAGGTGAAAGCCAAATTCCGCGTTTACGACTCCTATTTCGATGCGCTGAACGACTACGTGAAGCTCATCGCCAACAACCCGCGCTACCAGGCGGTGACCACCGCGGCCACGCCGGAGCAGGGTGCGAAAGCGCTGCAGGCGGCAGGCTACGCAACCGATCCGAAGTATGCGCAGAAGCTTGTGGGAATGATCCAGCAATTCAAGAACATGGGTGAAAAAGTGGTGAAAGCCTATACCCAGGATATCGGTGATTTGTTCTGATTTTGCGCTCAAGTTTGTCTTATTTTTGCCGATAACCTTTTAAAGCCGACGCTGCGTCGGCAACCGATTGTAATGCCGGCCCGTGCTGGAGCGATAAGGAACCGACATGTCTAACTTGATTAACACCGCTTTGACCGGTATCAACGCCGCTTCGGCCGCGTTGAACACCACCAGTAACAACATCAGCAACTATAACGTTGCCGGCTACTCGCGCCAGACGACGGTTCTTGCTCAGGCAAACAGCACGCTGAACGGCAAGCAGTACTACGGCAACGGCGTAACGGTAGCCAGCGTCAACCGCGAATACGACGCTTTTATTACCAATCAGCTGCGTACCGCCAGCTCGCAGTCGAGCGCGCTGACCACGCAGTATACGCAGCTCTCGAATATTGATGATGCTTTTTCCAGCACCACCAACACGCTGTCGACCACGGTGCAGGATTTCTTCGCCTCGCTGCAAACGCTGACAAGCAACGCGTCCGACTCTTCGGCGCGTCAGGCTGTGTTAGGGAAAGCGAACGGACTGGTAAACCAGTTCCAGGTGACCAACACCTATCTGAGCAACGTGGACAGCAGCCTGAATACCTCGATCACCTCTTCGGTGGATCAGATCAACGGCTACGCCAAACAGATCGCCAATATCAACCAGCAGATTATCAAGCTGAAAGGCGCCGGTGCGGGCAACGAACCCAACGATCTGCTGGATCAGCGCGATCAGCTGGTCAGCGACCTGAATAAAATCGTCGGCGTGACCGTCAGCCAGCAGGATGGCGGCAGCTATAACATCAGCATCGGCAACGGTATTTCGCTGGTGCAGGGCGACAGCTACAACAAGCTGGCCTCGGTTTCATCCAGCAGCGATCTGACCCGCAAAACCGTCGCTATCGTGGATTCCACCAGCGGCAAAGCCAGCGAGATCCCGGAAAGCCTGATCACCACAGGTTCGCTGGGCGGCCTGCTGGCTTTCCGTACCGATCTGGATAACACCCGTAACCAGCTCGGCCAGATGGCGATGGCGCTGGGCGACAGTTTCAATACTCAGCACGAAGCGGGCTACGACAGCAACGGCGACGCGGGCGAGGCTTTCTTTAATCTTGGCGGCCCGTCGGTGAGTTCAAACAGCAACAACAGCCAAACGGCCTCCTTGTCGGCGGCGTGGACGGATACCAGCAAAGTTCAGGCTTCCAACTACACCGTAAGCTACGACGGCAGTAACTGGAACGTTAAGCGTCTTTCCGACAGCGCCAGCGTAACGGCGACGGCGGGCACCGATGCCAACGGCAACAGCACGCTGAGCTTTGACGGCCTGCAGTTAACGGTAAGCGGCACGCCGACGGCGAAGGACAGCTTCCTGGTCAAGCCGGTGGCGAACGTTATCACCAATATGAGCGTGAATATCAGCGACGAGGCTAAAATTGCCGCCGCCGATGCCGATAACGGTGTAAGCAACAACAACAACGCCCAGTCGCTGCTGGATCTGCAGACTAAAAAAGTCATTAACGGCAGCAGCACGGTAACTCAGGGCTACGCCAGCATGGTTGCCGATATCGGTAACAAAACCAGCAACCTGGAAACGACCAGCACCACGCAGACTAACGTGGTGACGCAGCTGACCAATCAGCAGCAGTCCGTTTCGGGCGTAAACCTGGATGAAGAGTATGGCAATCTGACGCGCTATCAGCAGTACTACACCGCCAACGCGCAGATTTTGCAGACCGCCCAGACCATTTTTAACGCGCTGATCGGCGCCGTCAGCTGATTTCGCAGAAGGAAAACATCATGCGCTTAAGCACCACGATGATTTATGACCAACAGATGCGCGGCATTTCGGATTCGCAGGCCAGCTGGCTGAAATCCGGCGAGCAGCTCTCTACCGGTAAGCGAGTAAACAGGCCGTCGGACGATCCGGTCGCGGCCGCCCAGGCCGTGGTGCTGTCGCAGGCGCAGGCGGAAACCAGCCAGTTCAAAACGGCGCGGACTTTCGCTACCAGCAGCCTGGCGCAGGAAGATACCAACCTTTCGCAGGTAACCAGCGTTATTACCCAGGCGCAGACGGCGGTTGTCGCCGCTTCTACCGGTACGCTGTCTGATGAAGACCGCGCGACCTACGCCACCACGCTCACCAGCCTGCGCGATCAGCTGATGAACCTGGCGAACTCCACGGACGGCAACGGCCGCTATATTTTCGCCGGTTATAAATCGGATACGGCGCCGTTCACCCAGGACGCCAGCGGCAACGTGACCTATAACGGCGGCGATACGGCTATCACCCAGAAAGTGGACGCCAGCCGCGTGATGACCACCAGCCATACGGGCAGCCAGGTCTTTACCTCGCTGACCAGCAACGCCACGCCAGAGCCGGACGGCAGCGCCAGCGAAAGCAATATCTTCACCACGCTGAACACGGCGATTAACTCGCTGAAACAGCCGCTGGCGGACGCGGATGCCGCCACTAAAGACGCGGCAGCGGCGGATATGGCGAAGGCTAACCGCGGCCTGCGTAACTCCATGAACAACGTGCTGAAAGTGCAGTCGGAAGTGGGTACGCAGCTGAACGAGCTGGATAACATTGAATCGAAAGCGGACGATACCACGCTGAATCAGTCCACGCAGATGAGCAGCCTGGTTGACGCGGACTATACCAGCACGATTTCGGCCTACACCATGAAGCAGGCTGCGCTGCAGGCTTCGTATAAAGTGTTCAGCTCAATGTCGCAGATGTCACTGTTTAAAATGAATTCTTAAGTTTACCCATTTGGACGCGCTTAAACCGGGTGCGTCCGTTTTTCCCCGTTTTCAGAGTAACCTCCTGACGACGGGTTTTTTTTGCCTGTTATTCTGTTCACTCCACGTCCAGCGGCGCGCCGGTGGTATAAAAATGTTTTCCGGCAATATAATGAAGGCTACGCCACTCCTCGTCCGCTTCTTCAAACAGCCAGTGACCTTCCCGAAATATCCGGCTATCAGCCCAGGCGCTTTTGATCTCGCCAATGAATAGATCATGATCTTGCTGATTCTGTGCAACAGGGATCAGTTCGCAATAAAGCCAGGCGGCGCAGTCGGCAACCAAAGGCGGAACAATTTCCGGCAAAGAAAAAAACGTGACGCCTGACAGCGAAAGTTTATCCTGCTGATGATGGCGGGAATGGGTGCCGAGATAATGGACAAGGCTGGCCTGACTGGCTTTGGGAACCTGAATGACAAATTGTCCGCTTTTTTCAATCAGGCCGCGAGTGAAAGCGCTTTTATCCAGTACAACCGTCAATTTAGCCGGCTTAAAATCCAGCCCGCAAACCCAGGTCGCAGCCATCACGTTTTCGACGCCGTGATGACTGGCCGAGACTAATGTTGTCGGGCCGTGGTTAATAAGTCGCCAGGCTTTATCGAGTTCAACAGGTTTAAAAAACTCGTTCATTGGACATCCTTTAACTATCAAAACGCATTAATGAATAAAATCGGTGCGGTCGAGCCTGTCAACGGTAGCGACAAGGCTATCCGTAAACCGGTTGCCGGAGAAGGGAGCATAAAAAAAGCCCCGGTCAGTGACCAGGGCTTTTTATTAACGACGAGGCGTTACTCCGGGCGCGTTGCCGGTGCCGTAGCCTGATGCGTGGCAGCGTGGCCGCCAGCAGAGCCTTTGCCCTCAAAATTAAAGGCAGGGCGTACCCAGTCGCTGCGGCGTGCAGGTTCCGGCTGATAAGCTGGCGCAGGCGCTTTGGTCATTGGCGCAGTAGCGTGATGCTTAAAGGCCGTTGCATTAGCGGTTTGCGCTGCTGAAGCTTCAGACTGCACGGGCGCTGCTGCCGTTTGCGCCGGACGAGCCGGTGCCGCAGAGGCCATCGCGCTGCGCTGCGCTGAAGCCTCAGGCGTAGTAGCAACGGGTTCCACAGGGATGGCTGGTGCAGCCACGCCTGTTTGCACCACGTTTTCAGCCTGAGCCTTCACGGCTTCTTCTGACTGTGCCGGAACAGCGGCTTCTGGCTGCGGCTTAACGGCTTCTTCAGCCTGTGCCGGAACAGCGGCTTCTGCCTGTGGCTTAACGGCTCCTTCAACCTGTGCAGGAACAGCAGCTTCTGGCTGCGGCTTAGCGGCTTCTTCAGCCTGGGCCGCTGGCGCTTCAACCGAAGCTGGCGCGGTTACCGGAGCTGCTGCGGCTTCAGAAGCGGCGACAGGTTCGTCACGGGCGGCAACCGGCGCGTGCGGCTCAGAAGCCACTACAGGCTCGGCGGCGGCAACTGGTGCATTAAGCACTTCTGCAACCTGCTGCTCGGTTTCCGCGCTGACGTCGGCGGCGGCAGACTGGCTGACCGTTTCCTGCGCAGGCTGGACTTCTTCCGCGTCGCTTTCCGCTGGCTCTGCAGCCGGGAAGGCTTGCTGAGCCACTTCCTGCGCAACCTGCTCATCGGCAGCTGAAATCACGGCAGGCTCTTCATTCACCGGTGCGGCGATGGCGGCGCTGTCGTCTGCTGTCGGCGCTTCGACCGCGGCGGCTTCTACAGCGTTTTCCGGCGCAACGGACTGCGGCTCGGCGATCTGCACCGGCTGAGTCTCTTCCTGTACTGCCTGCGGCAGGCTTTCGGCTGCTGCGGCAACGGCCGCGGCCGCGTCCTCGTGACCGTAATCCGGCACCACAGACTGCTCAACCTCGTGGTTATCGGAAACGTGTGCAACCGGGTAAGAAACCCATACCTTGCCTGAAGCCATTTCCGGCGAAGCGGCGGCAAAGGTCAGCGGCATCGGCGACTGGTTCGGATAACGCTCGTCACGGTAGCGACGACGACGCTGGCCGCTGACGCGCAGATGGCGCGGCGAACGGCGTGAGCGACGCGGCATACTGTTGCTGTCGCGCTCTTCTTCTTCCGACTCGACGATATCCACCGCTTCACTCAGCGCAGGCTGCTGCTGTTCTGCTGGCGCAGCAGGCTCTTCCGGAGCAAAGGCGCGGGCCGCGGTCTGTTCAGCGGTTTCGATACGCACTTTCTGGTTCAGCTGGCGCGGTTTGCGACGTGGCATCACCTGAACCTGCTCTTCGGCCTGTTCCACTGCGGCTTCTTCCGGCTGCGCAACTTCTGCCGTTTTCTCTTCCTGGGCGGCCAGACGCTTCTCTTCCTGACGGCGTTTACGCTCGGCACGCTGTTCACGGCGCTGCTGCTGCTGCTCTTCACGCTGCTGGTTGCGAGCTTCTTCGCTTACCGGTGCATCGCTTTGCGGCGCGGCGTTGCGCTTGTTGCGACGGTTCTCTTCGCGGGCTTCCGCCTGCGGATCGCTGTCGCGCACCATACGCTCGTTACGATTGTTGTTACGCTCGTTACGGTTATTATTGCGTTCGTTGCGCTCGCCGTTGCGGTCGTTACGGTCGCTGTTGCGTTCGTTACGCTCGCCATTACGGTCGTTACGCTCGCCGTTGCGCTCATTACGATCGCCATAGCGATCGCCGTTGTTACGGTCGCGGCGGTTATTCTGACGACGGTTGTTGCGGCGTTCGCTGCGCGGCTGCGCGGCTTCCGGCGCTTTTTCCTCTTCTGGCGCGGCAGCAGGCTGCGGCTGTTCAACAGGCTTCTCTTCGCCCGCAAACATTTTTTTCAGGCCGCGGAAGAAGCGTCCAACCAGACCTTCGCTGGCGGCAGGCGCGGCAGCGGGCTGTGGCGCTGCTGCTGCTACCGGCTCAGCCGTCGCTTCCGGCGTGGGTTCATGAGGAACCGGCGGCGCATCCGGCATGACAAACGCGGCCAGAGCCGGTTGCTCAGGACGTCTGCGCTCGGCATGCTCTTCTTCAGAAGGCAGCGCCATTTCGGCTTCGTGCAGCTTCGGCAGGTGATAGCTCAGGGTCTGCGTCTCTTCGCCGCTGCGCACACGCAGCACGGAGTAGTGCGGGGTTTCCATCTGATCGTTAGGCACGATAATGGCGCGCACGCCGCCCTGGCGTTTTTCGATAGCGCTGACCGCTTCACGCTTTTCGTTCAGCAGATAAGAAGCGATCTGCACCGGAACAATAGCGTGAACTTCTTTGGTGTTCTCTTTCAGCGCTTCTTCTTCAATCAGACGCAGAATAGAGAGCGACAGGGATTCGTTGTCGCGAATGGTGCCGGTACCGCTACAGCGCGGGCAGACGTGATGGCTGGACTCGCCCAGCGACGGGCTGAGGCGCTGACGCGACATCTCCAGCAGGCCGAAGCGGGAAATATGGCTAATCTGAATACGGGCGCGATCCTGACGAACCGCTTCGCGCAGGCGATTTTCTACCGCGCGCTGGTGGCGAACCGGCGTCATGTCGATAAAGTCGATAACGATCAGGCCGCCTAAATCACGCAGGCGCAGCTGACGAGCAATTTCATCGGCCGCTTCCAGGTTGGTATTGAAAGCCGTTTCTTCGATATCGCCGCCGCGGGTTGCGCGCGCGGAGTTAATATCGATTGCGGTCAGCGCTTCGGTGGTATCGATAACGATAGAGCCGCCGGAAGGCAGACGCACTTCACGCTGGAAGGCTGACTCGATCTGCGATTCGATTTGATAGTGGCTGAACAGCGGGATTTCGCCGGTGTAGAGCTTGATTTTGCTGCTGAAATCCGGACGACCCAGCGCGGCGATATGCTGGCGAGCCAGCTCCAGCACCTTAGGGTTGTCGATCAGGATTTCGCCAATATCCTGGCGCAGATAGTCGCGGAAGGCGCGCACGATAACGTTGCTTTCCTGATGGATCAGGAAGGGAGCAGGGCGGCTGTCGGCGGCTTTTTTAATCGCTTCCCAGTGCTTCATGCGGAAGCTGAGATCCCACTGCAGCGCCTCGGCGGATTTGCCGACGCCTGCGGTACGAACAATCAGACCCATGCCTTCCGGCAGCTCCAGCGCGGAAAGCGCCTCTTTCAGCTCGGTGCGGTCATCGCCTTCGATACGGCGTGAAATGCCGCCGGCCCGCGGATTGTTCGGCATCAGTACCAGATAGCTGCCTGCCAGGCTGATAAAGGTGGTCAGCGCCGCGCCTTTGTTGCCGCGCTCTTCTTTATCGATCTGAACAATGACTTCCTGGCCTTCACGCAGCACGTCTTTAATATTTGGACGACCGTGAGAGGAGTAGTTGCTGGGAAAGTTTTCGCGGGAGATTTCTTTCAGAGGGAGAAAACCGTGCCTCTCGGCGCCGTAATCAACGAAGGCGGCTTCAAGGCTGGGTTCGATGCGGGTAATCTTACCTTTATAGATGTTGGCTTTTTTCTGTTCGTGTCCGGGGCTCTCGATATCCAGATCGTACAGACGCTGTCCGTCCACAAGGGCGACACGCAACTCCTCCTGTTGAGTTGCGTTGATCAACATTCTTTTCATCGTAACTTACTCATTATTCTTACATTAGTGACAAAGCTACGGGCATAGTAACGCTGGACGCGTCAAACCGACGACCCCGGGTCTCGTCGCAAAGCCGTCAACCTCCCGGTTGTCGCCAGCTCAAGGGGCGCAAATCTCGGTAGCCTGCTTTTCAACTGGAAAAACAGCGCGTTTATAAAGAGGGGGAACCGCCAGTGGTAACCAGAGTGAACCTAACCCGTCTTGTCGTCCAGGCTGCAACCCGCAGCCCGCTAAATGCCTGATCGCACAATACGTCTTACGCCATTGCTGCGTGTATGCGCTATCCGGCAAAATTTCTTATAACGCTATTCTCTTGTTTCACATACATTGAGCAGTAAAACGGAATCATTATTCCACTGCTAAGCTTGTGATAGCAAGGTGACTTTTCCCGCTCTGCGAAGTTTATTCCGGCAATTCAGACGATTTGTAGCGCTTTTCAGCAAATCGACTAAAAAACAGACGTAAACACTGTGCGGCAGCGGTCACTGTCAGTTAAGCACAGAAAAAGAAGTGGCGCTATGCTGACGCTCTATTTAGAATCGCCAACCATGAAAACCAATACTCCTGCAGTTCAGATTGTGACTATCGCCGCGGATGACGCGGGACAGCGCATCGATAATTTTTTACGCACGCAGCTAAAAGGCGTGCCGAAAAGCATGATTTATCGCATTTTGCGTAAGGGCGAGGTGCGGGTAAATAAAGGGCGCATCAAACCGGAATATAAGCTGGAAGCTGGCGATGAAGTTCGTATTCCGCCGGTTCGCGTCGCCGAGCGCGAGGAAGCGGCCGTTTCGCCTAAGCTGGATAAAGTCGCCGCGCTGGCGAACGCCATTATTTATGAAGACGATTATATTCTGGTGATGAATAAGCCTTCCGGCACGGCGGTACACGGCGGCAGCGGGCTGAGCTTCGGCGTGATCGAAGGGCTGCGGGCGCTGCGTCCGGAAGCGCGCTTCCTGGAACTGGTGCACCGGCTGGATCGCGACACCTCCGGCATTTTGCTGGTGGCGAAAAAGCGCTCCGCGCTGCGTTCACTGCATGAGCAGCTGCGTGAAAAAGGAATGCAGAAGGATTATCTGGCGCTGGTGCACGGCTCGTGGCCTTCTCACGTGAAAGCGGTACAGGCGCCGCTGTTGAAGAATATTCTGCAGAGCGGCGAACGTGTGGTCAGGGTCAGCAGTGAAGGCAAGCCTTCCGAAACGCGCTTTAAAGTTGAAGAGCGTTATGAAAAAGCGACGCTGGTAAAAGCCAGCCCGATTACCGGACGTACGCATCAGATCCGCGTTCATACCCTGCACGCGGGCCATCCTATCGCGTTTGACGATCGTTATGGCGAAAGAGATTTCGATGCCCAGCTGACGGGTACGGGTCTGAAAAGGCTCTTTCTGCACGCGGCGGCGCTGAAGTTTACCCATCCCAATACGGGAGAAGTGATGCGGGTGGAAGCGCCGCTGGATGATGAGCTGAAGCATTGCCTGGCCGTGCTGCGCAAAACGGCTGTCGCTAAGTAAAGGTGCAGATATTTTCGACAGCCTGTCAGCAATAACGCCGCCTCAGCGCGGCGTTATTTATTCATGCTAAAGGATCGACGCCCGCTTGCCGCAGCATTTCGCACAGCGCGATCAGCGGCAGTCCGACCAGCGTATTGGGATCGCGTCCCGATAATCTGTCGAACAGCGTGATCCCCAATCCTTCGCTTTTAAAGCTGCCGGCGCAGTTCAGCGGCTGCTCTTTATGAACATAATTAATAATCTCTTCCTCTGTTAATAATCTGAAATCGACGCTGAAAGGTTCGCAAACCACCGTTAGCTGAGTAGTGCGGCTGTCGAAAAGCGCCAGACCGGTATAAAAAATCACGCTATGACCGCTGGCCTGGCGCAGCTGCGCGCGGGCGTTCTCTTCGGTATGCGGCTTGCCGGTAATTTTGCCGTCGATTACGCATACCTGATCTGAACCTATAATCAGGTGATGCGGGTAGCTTTCCGCCAGCGCTCGGGCCTTGGCTGCCGCAAGGCGCTGAACCAGATCCGTCGCGGACTCGTTCGGCTGCGGCGTTTCATCCACGTCGGGCGCGGCGGTAATAAAAGGCATGCCCAGTTTCGTCAGCAGCGCTTTTCTGAAAGGGGAAGTCGAAGCCAGAACCAGCTGTGTCATAATTTTTTCCGGAATAGATAGCGCAGGAGTGCAGGACATTTTAAACTATGCGCCGCACTGGATGCGAATAATGGGTGAAAGATGCTGTTAAACGGCCTTTTTCTTTGACTCTATCTCGTTACAAAGTTAATATGCGCGCCCTATGCAAAAGGTAAAATTACCCCTGACTCTCGATCCGGTTCGCACCGCTCAGAAACGCCTGGACTACCAGGGCGTTTACACCCCTGAACAGGTGGAGCGTCTTGCCGAATCGGTAGTGAGTGTGGACAGCGACGTGGAATGTTCGATGTCGTTCGCGATCGACAACCAGCGATTAGCCGTGCTGAAAGGTACGGCGGCGGTTTCCGTCACGCTGTGCTGTCAGCGCTGCGGCCAGAACTTTCCGCATGCTGTCCACGTAACGTATTGCTTCAGTCCGATCGTCACTGACGAACAGGCGGAGGCACTGCCGGAAGCGTACGAGCCGGTCGAGGTCAACGAGTTTGGCGAAATCGACCTGCTGGCGGTGGTGGAAGATGAAGTTATCCTCGCCCTGCCGGTCGTTCCGGTGCATGATTCTGAACACTGTGAAGTGTCCGAGGCGGACATGGTCTTTGGCAAGTTGCCTGCAGAGGCGGAAAAACCAAACCCATTTGCCGTATTAGCCAGTTTAAAGCGTAAGTAATAGGAGTAAGGTCCATGGCCGTACAACAGAATAAACCAACCCGTTCCAAACGTGGCATGCGTCGTTCACACGACTCACTCACCACGGCTGCTCTTTCCGTAGATAAAGTTTCTGGCGAAACGCATCTGCGTCACCACATCACTGCGGATGGTTACTACCGCGGTCGCAAGGTCATCGTTAAGTAATCCACGGCCCAGCCGGCGATACTTTGACACGTTTGACCCTGGCGATTGATGCCATGGGCGGGGACTTCGGTCCCTGCGTGACAGTGCCTGCGGCAATGCAGGCACTGGCGTCCGATCCGCAGCTGCATCTTCTTCTGGTCGGCGAGCCCGACACACTCACGTCATTACTCGCAAAAGCTGATTCCAGGCTCCGGGAACGTCTGCAGATTATTCCTGCCGAGTCGGTTATTGCCAGTGATGCCAGGCCCGCGCAGGCGATTCGCCAAAGTCGCGGTTCTTCTATGCGCGTAGCGCTTGAACTGGTAAAAGAAGGGCGGGCAGAAGCCTGCGTCAGCGCTGGCAATACCGGCGCGCTGATGGGACTGGCCAAACTTGTGCTCGGCCCGCTAAAGGGCATTGAGCGTCCGGCACTGATGACCGTGCTGCCCAACACCCGGGCAGGTAAAACGGTGGTGCTGGATTTAGGCGCAAACGTGGATTCCGACAGCGCTATGCTGGTGCAATTCGCGATAATGGGGTCGGTAATGGCGGAAGAAGTGCTTAACGTCGACCGACCACGCGTTGCGCTGCTGAACATTGGCCAGGAAGAAACCAAAGGTCTGGAAACTATCCGGGACGCTGCCGCGGTTCTGCGGGATGCGCCGGAAGTTAACTATATTGGATACCTTGAAGGCAACGAACTTCTTACCGGAAAAACGGATGTCCTGGTGTGTGATGGTTTTATCGGAAACGTCACGTTAAAGACAATGGAAGGCGTAGTGAGAGTTTTTCTTTCGCTGTTGCAATCGCCAGAAGGTAAAAAAAGGGCCTGGTGGCTGTCGCTGCTGGGACGTTTATTAAAAAAACGTCTGTCCAGGCGCTTTGGCCACCTCAACCCCGACCAGTACAACGGCGCCTGTCTGTTAGGCTTGCGCAAAACCGTGGTGAAAAGCCACGGCGGCGCCAGCCAGCGCGCGTTCACCGCGGCGATAACACAGGCAGAGCAGGCGGTGCGGCGGCAACTTCCCGAAAGGATTGCCGCCCGCCTTGAAACTGTATTACCTAAGAGTGACTGAGCGGATATGTATACAAAGATTATCGGTACGGGCAGCTATCTGCCTGAACAGGTGCGGACTAACGCCGATCTGGAAAAAATGGTTGAGACGTCGGACGAGTGGATTGTCACCCGAACCGGCATCCGTGAACGTCGTATCGCTGCGCCAAACGAGACCGTAGCGACGATGGGCTTTCAGGCCGCCGAGCGCGCGCTGGAAATGGCGGGCATCGACAAAGACGATATCGGCCTGATTGTCGTCGCCACCACCTCTTCCAGCCACGCTTTCCCAAGCTCCGCCTGTATGATTCAGCAGATGCTGGACATCAAAGACGCCGCCTCTTTTGATATCGCTGCGGCCTGCGCAGGTTTCACCTACGGGCTAAGCATCGCCGATCAATACATCAAAAACGGCGCGGTCAAAAATGCGCTGGTTATCGGTTCTGACGTGCTGGCACGTATGCTCGATCCTAACGATCGCGGCACTATCATTCTGTTCGGCGACGGCGCGGGCGCCGTGGTGCTGGGCGCCAGCGAAGAGCAGGGCATTATCTCTACCCATCTGCACGCCGATGGCCGCTATGGCGAGCTGCTAACGCTGGCCAATCAGGATCGCCAGAATCAGCAGCAGCCTTCCTACGTGACCATGGCCGGCAACGAAGTGTTTAAAGTGGCAGTCACAGAGCTGGCGCACATCGTTGAAGAGACGCTGCAGGCCAACAACCTCGAGCGCGAAGCGATCGACTGGCTGGTGCCGCATCAGGCTAACCTGCGCATTATCAGCGCTACCGCACGCAAGCTGGGCATGGGAATGGACAAAGTTGTGGTCACGCTGGATCGCCACGGCAATACTTCTGCCGCCTCGGTGCCTACCGCTCTTGATGAAGCGGTACGCGATGGCCGCATCAAGCCAGGCCAGCTGATCCTGCTGGAAGCTTTTGGCGGCGGCTTCACCTGGGGCTCGGCGCTGGTTCGTTTTTGATTAACAGGATAGAACAATGACGCAATTTGCTATGGTTTTCCCGGGTCAGGGATCGCAGGCGGTTGGCATGCTGGCCGAGCTGGCAGCTGAAAATCCGCTGGTTGAACAGACGTTTCGTGAAGCTTCCGACGCGCTGGGTTACGATCTCTGGGCGCTGGTGCAGAACGGGCCTGCTGAAGAACTGAACAAAACCTGGCAGACGCAGCCGGCGTTGCTGGCCGCATCTGTTGCTATTTTCCGCGTTTGGCAGGAAAAAGGCGGATCGCAGCCTGCAATGCTGGCGGGACACAGCCTGGGCGAGTATAGTGCGCTGGTTTGCGCAGGCGTGATCGATTTTAAAGACGCCATTAAGCTGGTTGAGCTGCGCGGCAAGCTGATGCAGGAAGCGGTACCGGAAGGGACCGGCGCGATGCAGGCGATTATCGGCCTGGACGACGCGGCTATTGCCAAAGCCTGTGAAGAAGCGGCTCAGGGCGAAGTGGTGTCGCCGGTGAACTTCAACTCGCCGGGTCAGGTTGTTATCGCGGGCAATAAAGCGGCGGTGGAACGTGCTGGTGCAGCCTGTAAAGCCGCCGGCGCCAAACGCGCGCTGCCGCTGCCGGTTAGCGTACCGTCGCACTGCGCGCTGATGAAGCCTGCGGCGGATAAGCTGGCGGTTGCGCTGGCGTCGCTGACTTTCAACGCGCCAGCCGTGCCCGTGGTCAACAATGTTGATGTGCGCTGCGAAACCTCTGCTGAGGCGATCCGCAGCGCGCTGGTTCGCCAACTCTATAGCCCGGTTCGCTGGACAGAGTGCGTAGAGCTTATGGCGCAGCAGGGCGTAACGTCGCTGCTGGAAGTCGGGCCAGGCAAGGTGTTAACCGGCCTGACCAAACGAATTGTAGACAGCCTGACGGCGGCGCCGGTCAACGATCCGGCCAGCCTCTCCGCAGCGCTCGGGCAGTAAGAAGAGGATGAAGATGAACTTCGAAGGAAAAATTGCGTTGGTTACCGGCGCGAGCCGCGGCATTGGCCGTGCGATCGCGGAAAAGCTGGTAGAAGGCGGCGCGAAAGTGATCGGCACGGCGACCAGCGAAAGCGGCGCAGAGGCGATTAGCGCTTACCTGGGCAGCAATGGCAAAGGCCTGGCGCTGAACGTGACCGACAGCGCGTCTATCGACGAAGTGCTGGCCACGATCCGTGCGGAATTTGGCGAAGTGGACATTTTAGTCAATAATGCTGGCATTACGCGTGATAATCTTCTGATGCGTATGAAGGATGACGAGTGGCAGGATATCCTGGACACTAATCTGACTTCCGTATTCCGCCTTTCAAAAGCGGTAATGCGCGCTATGATGAAAAAACGCGTGGGCCGAATCATTACCATTGGCTCCGTTGTTGGAACAATGGGTAATGCGGGCCAGGCAAACTACGCGGCAGCAAAAGCGGGTTTGATCGGCTTCAGCAAGTCACTGGCGCGGGAAGTCGCGTCACGTGGTATCACCGTTAACGTTGTGGCTCCCGGTTTCATTGAAACCGACATGACGCGTGCGCTGACTGAAGAGCAGCGTGCAGGCATCCTGGCGGGAGTGCCGGCGGGTCGCTTAGGCGGCGCGCAGGAGATCGCCAGTGCCGTTGCATTTTTAGCCTCTGACGAGGCTGCGTACATCACTGGTGAAACGCTGCACGTCAACGGCGGAATGTACATGGTCTGATAATCACGAAAACTATTTGCGTTATTTGCGGTAATGCCCGCAAAATAGCGTAAAATCGTGGTTTGACCAGCCGGGATTTAGTTGCATCTTTTTCAACATTTTATACACTACGAAAACCATCGCGAAAGCGAGTTTTGATAGGAAATTTAATAGTATGAGCACTATCGAAGAACGCGTTAAGAAAATCATTGGCGAGCAGCTTGGCGTTAAGCAGGAAGAAGTTGTTAACACTGCCTCTTTTGTAGAAGATCTGGGCGCTGATTCTCTTGATACCGTTGAGCTGGTAATGGCTCTGGAAGAAGAGTTTGATACTGAGATTCCGGACGAAGAAGCTGAGAAAATCACTACCGTTCAGGCAGCTATTGATTACATCAATGGTCACCAGGGTTAAGTGAGCATCTCCAGGCGGTCACTCGACCGCCTGAATTTTATCTGTAGGTCATTCTCTTTTTTCCCCTCCCTGGAGGACGAACGTGTCTAAGCGTCGTGTAGTTGTGACCGGTCTTGGCATGTTGTCTCCTGTCGGCAATACCGTAGAGTCTACCTGGAATGCTCTTGTTGCCGGTCAGAGTGGCATCAGCCCGATCGACCATTTTGAAACCAGTGCCTATGCAACGCGCTTTGCTGGCTTAGTAAAGGATTTCAACTGCGAGGATTTTATCTCGCGTAAAGATCAGCGCAAAATGGATGCCTTTATTCAGTATGGCGTTGTCGCTGGTATTCAGGCTATGCAGGATGCCGGTCTGGTCATTACTGACGAGAACGCGCATCGTATCGGCGCCGCTATCGGCTCCGGCATCGGCGGTCTTGGTTTAATAGAAGAAAACCATAGCTCGCTGGTCAACGGCGGCCCTCGTAAAATCAGTCCTTTCTTTGTGCCTTCCACCATTGTGAACATGATTGCCGGTCATCTGACTATCATGTACGGCATGAAAGGGCCGAGTATCGCTATTTCCACCGCCTGTACCACCGGCGTCCATAACATCGGCCAGGCGGCGCGTATCATCGCCTATAACGATGCCGATGTCATGATCGCCGGCGGCGCCGAAAAGGGCAGTACGCCGCTGGGCATTGGCGGCTTCGGTGCGGCGCGTGCGCTTTCCACCCGCAACGACAACCCGCAGGCGGCAAGCCGTCCGTGGGATAAAGATCGCGACGGCTTCGTGCTGGGCGACGGTGCGGGCATTGTGGTGCTGGAAGAGTATGAACATGCGAAAAAGCGCGGCGCGAAGATCTACGCCGAGCTGGTCGGCTTTGGCATGAGCAGCGACGCTTATCATATGACCTCTCCGCCGGAAAACGGCGCGGGCGCGGCGCTGGCGATGGAAAACGCCCTGCGTGACGCCCAGCTGTCGCCGGAGCAGATCGGCTATATCAATGCGCACGGCACCTCGACGCCGGCGGGCGATATTGCCGAAGCGCAGGCCGTTAAGTCGGTGTTTGGCGCCGCGGCGTCCAGCGTGATGGTCAGCTCTACTAAATCCATGACCGGACATCTGTTAGGCGCGGCGGGCGCAGTAGAATCTATCTACTCGATCCTTGCGCTGCGCGATCAGGTCATCCCGCCAACCATCAACCTGGATAACCCGGATGAAGGTTGCGACCTGGACTTCGTGCCGCACACGGCGCGCCAGGTTAAAGGGCTGGAGTATGCGCTATGCAACTCCTTCGGGTTTGGCGGCACCAACGGCTCGCTGATCTTCCGTAAGATCTGATCCGCCTGTTGTGACAGAAGGCCCGCAAACGCGGGCCTTTTTTGTTTTTTGACGGGCAGCAAAAGCAAAACAGAGCGGGATAAGGCAGGCTTAACCACCAAAAAGGAGAGCAGATGATCTGGATAAACGGCAAGCAACAGGAGTTGATTGGGATCAGGGACCGCGCCGTGCAGTTTGGCGACGGCTGCTTTACTACGGCCCGGATAGTGCACGGCCGCATAGTGATGCCGGATGCTCATCTGCTACGGCTTCAGCTGGCCTGCGAACGACTGTGGATACGCCATGTTGACTGGCAAGCTTTGCAGCAGGAAATAACCTTAGCCGCGGCAACGCGCGTGCAGGGCGTACTTAAAGTTATTCTCTCACGAGGCGAAGGCGGACGCGGCTACAGCGCCAGCGGCTGCGGTGAGGCCACGCGTATCATCATGCTGTCGGACTATCCCGCCCATTATCATCAGTTACGTCAAACGGGCGTCAGCCTGGCACTGAGCACGATACGCCTGGCGCGCAATCCGCTGCTGGCAGGCATAAAACACCTTAACCGGCTTGAGCAGGTGCTGATCCGTACAGAGCTTGAGCAGACCGGCGCCGACGAGGCGCTGGTGCTTGACACTCAAGGCATGCTGGTGGAATGCTGTGCGGCGAATTTGTTCTGGCGTAAGGGCGAGCGAGTTTTTACGCCGGATGTCGCGGAAGCTGGCGTAAACGGCATCCAGCGGCAGTGGGTGATAGAGCGGCTTGCCGCGCAGGGGATAGCGGTCAGCGAAGTCAGCGAGCCGCCGCAGACGCTCGCAGAAGCGGACGAAATCTTTATAACTAACGCGCTGATGCCGGTACTGCCGGTGTCCAGGATCGAAAAACGGCTTTATCGCTCCAGAGAGCTGTTCAGCCGAATCAGTGCGCACGATTTTCAGGGAAATTTATGACAGTAAAAAGCAAACTTGTCGGCGGGATCGTCGTGCTTGTTATCGCCGGTCTGGCTTACAGCTACTGGCAAATCAGGCAGTTCGCCGCCTCGCCGCTGGCTATCAGTCAGGAAGCTATTTTTACGCTGCCTGCCGGCTCGGGCCGCGTCGCGCTGGAGGCGGAACTCAACCAGCAAAAAATCGTCCCGCGCTCTGTCTGGTTCGGCTGGCTGCTGAAGCTGGAACCGGAACTGGCGAATTTCAAGGCGGGAACCTATCGTTTCAGCCAGGGCATGACCGTGCGCCAGATGCTGGCGCTGCTCTCCAGCGGCAAAGAAGCGCAGTTCCCGATCCGCTTTATCGAAGGCTCGCGTATGCAGGAGTGGCTGGCGCAGCTGCGTGCGGCGCCCTATATCAAACATACCTTAGCGGATGACAGCTTCGCCACGCTGGCCAAGGCGCTGGACATCCCTGAACAGAACGTGGAAGGCTGGTTCTATCCGGATACCTATTCCTATACCGCCAACACCACAGATGTGGCGATCCTGCGTCGCGCGCATGCGCAGATGGATAAAATTGTCGATACGCTGTGGCAAAGCAAAAAGGAAGGCTTGCCCTACAAAGATAAAAACGACCTGCTGACGATGGCTTCCATTGTGGAAAAAGAGACGGCGGTAAGCGCGGAGCGCAGCAGGGTCGCTTCGGTCTTTATCAACCGGCTGCGGCTGGGGATGCGGCTGCAAACCGATCCTACCGTGATTTACGGCATGGGCGACAGCTACAAGGGCACGCTGACCCGCAAGGATCTGGAGACGCCGACGGCTTATAATACCTATGTTATCGCCGGGATGCCGCCGGGGCCTATCGCCACGCCGGGCAAAGCGTCGCTGGAAGCGGCCGCCCAGCCGGAAAAAACAGATTTCCTCTATTTTGTCGCGGACGGCAAAGGCGGCCACACCTTTACCACCAACCTGGCGAGCCACAATCGCGCGGTTCAGGTCTGGCGCCAGCTGAACAAGGAAAAAAATGAACAGTAAATTTATCGTCATTGAAGGTCTGGAAGGCGCGGGTAAAACCACCGCTCGCGATAGCCTTGTCGCGGTACTGAAACAGCACGGCGTTGATGATATCGTTTTTACCCGCGAACCCGGCGGTACGCCGCTGGCGGAAAAGCTGCGCGAGCTAATCAAGCAGGGCATTGATGGCGAGCCGATCACCGATCGGGCAGAGCTTCTGATGCTCTATGCGGCGCGCGTGCAGCTGGTGGAAAACGTGATTAAACCAGCGCTGGCGCGCGGCGCTTGGGTAATCGGCGACCGTCACGATCTCTCTTCCCAGGCCTATCAGGGCGGCGGACGCGGTCTGGACAGCGAGCTGATGCTGCAGCTGAAGCGTAGCGTGCTGGGCGACTTCGCGCCCGATCTGACGCTCTATCTGGACGTCACGCCGGAGATCGGCCTGCAGCGCGCCAAGGCAAGAGGCGAGCTGGACAGGATTGAACAGGAGTCGCTGAACTTCTTTATCCGCACGCGCGAACGCTACCTGACGCTGGCCGCTGCCGATCCACGCATTAAAACCATCGATGCCACGCAAAACATTGAGCAGGTTTCCGCCGCTATCCGCCAGACGCTGACGCAGTGGCTACAGGAAGAGCTATGATCTGGTATCCCTGGCTTAGCCAGCCCTATCGACAGATTATCGGCCAGCATCAGGCGGGACGCGGACACCATGCGCTGCTGCTGCAGGCGCTGCCGGGCATGGGCGACGCCTCGCTGGTTTGGGGCATCAGCCGCTGGCTGATGTGCCAGCGCAGAGACGGGCTGAAAAGCTGTGGAGAGTGTCACGCCTGCCGTCTGATGCAGGCCCATACGCACCCGGACTGGTACGAACTGTCGGCGGAAAAAGGCAAAAGCTCGTTAGGGATAGACGCGGTGCGCGGCGTAACGGAAAAACTTTTCCATCATGCCCAGCAGGGCGGCGCTAAGGTGGTCTGGCTGCCTGATGCCGCGCAGCTAACGGAAGCCGCTGCCAACGCCCTGCTGAAAACGCTGGAAGAGCCGCCGGTCAATACCTGGTTTCTGCTCTGCTGCCAGCAGCCGTCGCAGCTGCTGGCCACGCTGCGCAGCCGCTGTCAGGCTATTCACCTGGCCGCGCCGGACGAAACGCAAAGCCTGGGCTGGCTGCAGAAGCAGACCAACGCCTCGCAGCAAGATTGCCTGACCGCACTGCGGCTGAGCGGCGGCGCGCCAGCAGCGGCGCAGACGCTGCTGGAAAACCACTGGGCCGCGCGTCAGACGCTGTGCGAGGCGCTGCCCGGAGCGCTGCAGCAGGATATGCTATCCTTGCTGCCTGTTTTAAATCATGACGACGCGACACAGCGCACCGGCTGGCTCTGCGCGCTGCTGGTGGACGCGCTGAAATGGCAGCAGGGCGGCGGACGTTTTATCGCCAATGCCGACAGCCAGGCGCTGGTGGCGGAGATCGCCCGTCAGCTACCGGCCAGCGCGCTGGATGAGAGCGTGCGTCAATGGTTCCTGTGCCGCGATCGCCTGCTGAACGTGGTTGCCGTTAACCGCGAACTGTTACTGACCGCCCGGCTGCTGGCGTGGGAGCAGATGCTGCACGCCTCCGTAGTCGGCTAATCAAGCTGGAATAATTATGTTTTTAGTGGATTCACACTGCCATCTCGACGGGCTCGACTATGCGGGCCTGCACCAGAATGTGGACGACGTGCTGGCGAAAGCCGCCGCGCGCGACGTAAAATTTATGCTGGCGGTGGCGACCACGCTGCCGGGCTACAAAGCCATGACGCAGCTGATTGGCGATCGTGACAACGTGGCGTACTCCTGCGGCGTACATCCGCTCAATCAGGATGAGCCATTCGATTTTGCGGAACTGCGCCAGCTGGCCGCTGACGAGCGCGTTATCGCCATGGGCGAAACGGGGCTGGATTACTATTATCAAAAAGAGACTATGGCGCAGCAGCAGGCCTCTTTTCGCGAGCATATCCGTGTTGGTCGCGAGCTGAATAAGCCGGTTATCGTCCATACGCGTGACGCCCGCGAAGATACGCTGGCGATCTTGAAAGAAGAGCAGGTGGAAGGTTGCGGCGGCGTGCTGCACTGCTTTACCGAAGATCGCGAAACGGCAGCAAAGCTGCTGGATATGGGGTTTTATATCTCATTTTCAGGCATCGTGACTTTCCGCAACGCCGAAACCATCCGCGAGGCGGCGCGCTACGTGCCGCTGGACAGAATCCTGGTGGAAACCGACTCGCCTTATCTGGCGCCGGTGCCGTATCGGGGCAAAGAGAATCAGCCCGCTTACACCCGCGACGTGGCGGAATATATGGCCGTGCTGAAAGGCGTCAGTATCGAAGCGCTGGCGGAAGCTACAACCGCCAACTTTTCTCGTCTTTTCCATGTGCCGATGGAGCGTCTGACAGACTGAGGGTTTTATTTCAGTACTCGTAATAAATTTGTGAAAAAAAGTCGACCGTATCGTTCCGCAGGGGGCGATACGGTTTTTTAATGGGTAAAAACTGGCGATTTAACCGGAAATCAGCTACACAGCAGGCGGATGTTCAGTGAAACGTGATAACCGTCAAACAAATCCTGACGGAATTATTTTACAGTTCGTAATAAATCATGAGGGCGCCCAGCGCTCCACTCATAGCGGGTCCTCCCCCCGTTATATCGCGTCTGAAAGCGCGTAAAAGCACCCATACTCAGGAGTTTCACATATGTTCAAAAATGCATTTGCAAACCTGCAAAAGGTCGGTAAATCGCTGATGTTGCCGGTATCGGTGCTGCCGATAGCCGGTATCCTGCTTGGCGTAGGCTCCGCCAACTTCAGCTGGTTGCCCGCCGTCGTCTCTCACGTTATGGCGGAAGCAGGTGGTTCCGTCTTTGCCAACATGCCGCTCATCTTCGCTATCGGCGTCGCTTTAGGCTTTACCAACAACGATGGCGTTTCCGCGCTGGCGGCCGTGGTCGCCTATGGCATCATGGTTAAGACTATGGCGGTGGTGGCGCCGCTGGTGCTGCATATGCCCGCCGGCGAGATCGAAGCCAAGCATCTTGCCGATACCGGGGTACTGGGCGGGATTATCGCCGGTTCCATCGCGGCCTATATGTTTAACCGCTTTTACCGCATCAAGCTGCCGGAATATCTCGGCTTCTTTGCCGGTAAACGCTTTGTGCCGATTATTTCCGGCTTTACGGCTATTTTCGTCGGCGTCGTGCTCTCCTTTATCTGGCCGCCTGTGGGCACCGCGATCCAGGAGTTCTCGCAGTGGGCTGCCTATCAGAACCCGGTGGTTGCCTTCGGCATCTACGGCGTGATTGAGCGCTCTCTGGTGCCGTTCGGCCTGCACCATATCTGGAATGTGCCATTCCAGATGCAGATCGGCGAGTTCACCAACGCTGCAGGTCAGGTATTCCACGGCGATATCCCGCGCTATATGGCGGGCGACCCGACGGCGGGCAAACTTTCCGGCGGCTTCCTGTTTAAAATGTATGGCCTGCCTGCGGCGGCAATTGCTATCTGGCACTCCGCCAAGCCTGAAAACCGTGCGAAAGTGGGCGGTATCATGATCTCCGCTGCGCTGACCTCGTTCCTGACCGGCATCACCGAACCTATCGAATTCTCCTTTATGTTCGTGGCGCCGATCCTGTATGCGATCCACGCGATTCTGGCCGGTCTGGCATTCCCAATCTGTATCCTGCTGGGTATGCGTGACGGCACCAGCTTCTCACATGGTCTGATCGACTTTGTGGTGCTGAGCGGCAACAGCAGCCGTATCTGGCTGTTCCCGGTAATCGGTATTATCTATGGTCTGATTTACTACACCGTGTTCCGCGTGCTGATAGCCAAACTCAATCTGAAAACGCCTGGTCGTGAAGATGTCACCACGACGCAGACGGCGGGCGCCGCTAACGAAATGGCGGCTAACCTGGTGGCGGCGTTCGGCGGTAAAGAGAACATCACTAACCTTGACGCCTGTATCACGCGTCTACGCGTCAGCGTGGCGGACGTATCCAAAGTGGATCAGTCCGGCCTGAAACAGCTTGGCGCAGCGGGCGTAGTAGTAGCAGGTTCCGGCGTGCAGGCGATTTTCGGTACCAAGTCCGACAACCTGAAAACCGAGATGGACGACTACATCCGTAATACTTAAGCGATTTAGTTGAGAAACAAGGGAGCGAAAGCTCCCTTTTTTTATGGCCGCCGCTGCTAAAAGCAACGGACAGGTAAAGAAAATCCTGCGGAAGGTTGAAAGAAAACAAATATCTCGCTCATACTGCCGTAACTCTACTCATAGCTTAAGGACATGCACCATGGCTGAAGAAACGATTTTCAGTAAGATTATCCGTCGCGAAATCCCGGCCGATATCGTTTATCAGGACGAGCTGGTTACCGCTTTCCGCGACATCTCGCCGAAAGCGCCAACGCACATTCTGATCGTGCCGAATATTCTGATCCCAACCGCCAACGACACGGTTGCGGGACACGAAGCCGCGCTGGGTCGGATGATTGTGGTGGCGTCGCAAATCGCCAAAGATGAAGGGATCGCCGAGGACGGCTATCGTTTGATCATGAACTGCAACCAGCACGGCGGACAAGAGGTCTATCATATCCATCTGCATCTGGTCGGCGGTCGTCCGCTGGGCCCGATGCTGGCTGAATAAGATGCCGGAGCAACTATGATGCGGATGATCGCCCTGGGCGTCGTGCTGGCGGCGCTAAGCGGTTGCGCCAGCGATCGCGCCGCGATTGATACTTCGCAGTCGCTGGTGATGGAGTCGTCGGTGCTGTCGGCGGGCATTCTTACCGATGAACCGACGATGTCGGTGCATGAAGGCCAGCAGCGCGCGTCGTCGCGGCTTTACAACCAGCAGGAAAAACCCGTCACGCTGCACTACCGTTTTTACTGGTATGACGAAAAAGGGCTGGAAATCCTGCCTTTTGAAGCGCCCCGCAGGGTCACCGTCGCGCCGCACAGCAGTGTTGATATATCGTCGCAAACGGGTAATCTGACGGCCAACAAGGTTCGCCTCTACCTGTATCTGTAGGAGATTTTTGCGTGGAAAGGAAGATAACTAAATTTTCGGGCGTCGTGTTGCTGGCGCTTATCCTGAGCGGCTGTGTGATTAAGCAGCAGCAGCCCGCGCCCGTAGAGCCGGCGCAGCCGGTTCCGGAACCGACGCAGCCCGTGCCGACGCCGACTCAGCCGCCGCCGGTGGAAACAGTGCCGCAGCCGCCGAAAATGCAGTCGATCAACTGGGACGCCAGCGTCTCGCCGCTGGTCGCGCAGATGCTGAAGGCGGACGGCGTCACGCCCGGCAGCGTGCTGCTGATCGACAGCGTGAAAAACAGCACTAACGGCAGCCTGCAGCGGGCCAAAGCCACCGCCGCGCTGCAGAATGCGCTGCAGAACAATGCGCAGTTCAAGCTGGTGGCGCCAGAGCAGCTGGCGACGGCTAAACAAACGCTGGGACTCTCCGCCGAGGATAGCCTGGGCTCGCGCAGTAAAGCGGTCGGTCTGGCTCGCTACGTCGGCGCGCAGTATGTGCTCTATACCAACGCGCAGGGCGACGTCAAATCGCCAGAGCTGCAGATGCAGCTGATGCTGGTGCAGACCGGCGAAATCATCTGGTCAGGCAACGGTGTCGTACAGCATTGATCCCGGGCTCTCAAGGCTGATCCAACAACGATTTCCGGCGGAGCAATCCGCCGGTTCTTTTTTGCCGCTTTCCGGCCTGACGGGGCTGACGATGAAAATCGAGCTGGCGCATACGACGCTGCTGGCTCGCTATCAGCCGCAAAAGAAGTCTCTACCAGGCGTGGATCGGCAGCGCGAATACCGCATTTTGCGCCAGCTGCGCCAGACCGATCTGGCGCCAGCCGTCAGAGGCTACGCCGATAGCTGGCTGCTGCTTGACTGGCTGCCGGGCGAGGCGCTGAGCGAAGAGGGTTTCCCGGCGGCGCTGGAGAGCGTGGCTGGCGAACTGGCAAAGCTGCACCGGCAGCCGCCCAGCGGTTATCCTTTACAGCTGCAAAAATTGCTGGAACGCTACTGGCAACTCAGTCAGCCTTCGCGACGGCACTGCGGCTGGTTGCGCGCGCTGCGACGCCTGCAGCGGATCGGGGAGCCGAAACCGCTGCGGCTGGCGCTGTTGCATATGGACGTGCATCCGGGCAACCTGATTCGGCAGGAAAACAAACTGCGGCTGATTGACTGGGAGTACGCCAGCGATGGCGATGTCGCGCTGGAGCTGGCGGCGCTGGTCGCCGGAAACGCGCTGGAGGCGACGCAGCAGTCGGCGCTAATCGAACATTATGCCGCTCTGCAGCAGCTGGATGCGACCTGCCTGCGGCGGCAGATGGCGCGCTGGCAGCCCTGGCTGACGCTGCTGGCCGCCAGCTGGTATGAGCTACGCTGGCAGCAGAGCGGCAACGAAGCATTTTATACGCTGGCGGCGCAGGCCTGGCAGCGGGTACGATCATAAGAGGTAATTTGTGGGACCGGTAATGTTAGATGTGCTCGGTTACGAGCTGGACGCGGAAGAACGAGAAATTTTGCAGCATCCGCTGGTGGGCGGGCTAATCCTGTTTACGCGCAACTATCACGATCCTGAGCAGCTGCAGGAGCTGATCAGACAGATCCGCGCGGCTTCGCGTCATCGTCTGGTGCTGGCGGTGGACCAGGAAGGCGGTCGCGTGCAGCGTTTCCGCGAAGGTTTTACGCGGCTGCCGGCGATGCAATCTTTCGCCGCGCTCAACAACGAGATCGAAGCGGCAAGGCTGGCGCAGGAAGCTGGCTGGCTGATGGCCGCCGAGATGATTGCAATGGATATCGATATCAGCTTCGCGCCGGTGCTGGATATCGGTCACGGCAGCGCGGCAATCGGCGAGCGCAGCTTCCATGAGGATCCGGCGATAGCGCTGGCGATGGCGCGCCATTTTATCAACGGTATGCATGAAGCGGGCATGAAAACCACCGGTAAGCATTTTCCCGGTCACGGCGCGGTAAGCGCGGACTCGCATAAAGAAACGCCACGCGACGAACGCCCTGAAGACGTTATTCGCCAGCACGACATGCAAATCTTTAAACAGCTGATTGACGAGCAGATGCTGGATGCGGTGATGCCCGCGCACGTTATCTATACTCAGGTAGATCCGCGTCCGGCCAGCGGCTCGTCGCACTGGCTGAAGAAGGTGCTGCGCAACGAGCTGGGCTTTGATGGCGTGATTTTTTCCGACGATTTGTCGATGGAAGGCGCGGCGATTATGGGCAGCTATGCCGAGCGTGGTCAGGCTTCGCTGGATGCTGGCTGCGATATGATTCTGGTTTGTAACAACCGCGACGGCGCGGTCAGCGTGCTGGATAATCTGTCACCGATCAATGCTGAGCGTGCAACCCGACTCTATCATGGCGGTAACTTTACCCGCCGGGAGCTGCTGGCCTCGTCGCGCTGGAAAGAGAGCAGTCAGGCGCTAAGCGCGCTGCAAACGCGCTGGCTGGAGCAACGTTAAACAACGCCGCCGGATGCCGCATCCGGCGCGTAGCAGAACGGCGAGAGTTCAGACTGAGGTAAATCACAGGGGAAAACGATGATCATCTATCTGCACGGTTTCGATTCAACCAGTCCCGGCAACCATGAAAAGGTGCTGCAGTTACAGTTTATCGATCCGGATGTACGGCTGCTCAGCTACAGCACGCTGCATCCCAAACACGACATGCAGCATCTGCTGAAGGAAACCGATAAGCTGCTGCGCGCCAGCGACGATGAAAGAGCGCTGATCTGTGGCGTGGGGCTGGGCGGATACTGGGCCGAGCGCATCGGTTTTCTTAATGATATTCGTCAGGTGATGTTCAATCCCAACCTGTGGCCGGAAGAGAATATGCCGGGCAAAATCGACAGGCCGGAAGAGTATGTTGATATCGCCACCAAATGCGTCAGCAATTTCCGCGAAAAAAACCGCGATCGCTGTCTGACGATCCTCTCCCGCCGCGACGAAGCGCTGGAGAGCCAGCGTAGCGCGCAGCTGCTGAGCAGCTACTATGAGCTGGTCTGGGACGAAAGCCAGGGCCATAAATTCAAAGATATCACCTCGCATCTGCAGCGGATCAAAGCCTTCAAGACGCTGGGCTAGCCGCTTTTTCGCCCGCGCGAGTTCGGCGGGCGACTCTTAATTTAACCGTTTTCCAGCCTGGGCCACTGCTCCAGCGTAATGTTACGCATATTGGCCATATCGCTGAACTCCGCCAGCGTCGCTTTAATATCCTTATCCAGATACTCCGCGTTTTCATGTTCGACGATCACCACGCTGTTGTCGGGGATTTTCGCCAGCAGCTGTTGCAAACGGGCATTGTGCAGAAAGATCAGATTCTGATTAAAACGCACCACGAAATGATCGTTGTAGCGGCTGAGCTGGATAGCGCTCTGGTGGCTGGCGACAGAGCTGCACAGCAGCTGCGTCAGTACGCCCGCCAGCAAACCCGGCAGCATCCCGATAAAAATAATGCCGCAGGTGGTCGCCAGAAAAGGAATAAACTGCACCAAACCCTGACGCCACTGGCTGATAAACAGCGACGGCGAGGCCAGCTTGTAGCCGGTATAGATCAGAATGGCGGCCAGGCTCGCCAGCGGGATTCGGTTCAGCAGCGATTCGAAAAGCAGACCGCAGCAAAGCATCAGTACGCCATGCAGGATCACCGAGAGCTTACTACGCGCGCCGGCGTTGACGTTTACCGAACTGCGGACAATCACCGCGGTAACCGGAATACCGCCCAGCAGCCCGCTCAGCATATTGCCGGCGCCCTGGGCCAGCAGCTCTTTATCCGGCGAAGGCTGCGGGCGCTGGTCGACCAGCTTTTTCAGCGCCTGCTGGCTAAGCAGCGTCTCCAGGCTGGCCACCAGCGCCAGCGTCAGGCCGGTAAGCCAGACGGCGGGATGACTCCAGGCGTTGAAAAAGTCGGGATGATTGAACTGCTGCGCCAGTGACGCCCAGGAGTCCACCTGCGGCAGGCTCAGGCGATCCAGCGTGGCGGCCGCCTGCGGTAACAGCTTCTCGGCTATCAGCAGCACCATGCCGCCCCAGAGCACCGCTACCAGCTCGCCGGGCACAAGGCCGAAAAAACGATTGTGCTGACGGCGCTTGTGCCACAGGAAAAGAATAAACAGCGCGCCCAGCGCCACAAAAACCGACAGGGGCGAAAAGAGTTTGGTCACCGTTTCCCCTTCGGCATCCAGCGCGGCAGGCGTCTGCTGGCGAATCAGCAGCAGGCCGATTGCCGCCATCATGCCCTGGATCACCGAGCCCGGGATCAGGCTTATCCAGCGCCCAAAACGCAGAATGCCGGCCAGCGTTTGCAGCGAGCCCGCCAGCACCAGCGCGGCCAGCAGCAGGGAAAAGCTGCCGAGATTCTCCATAGCGGCGACCACAATAGTCACCAGACCCGCCGCCGGGCCGCTGACGGCGAAGCGGGAAGGGCTGCACAGCGTCACAACCAGTCCGCCGATCACGCCGGTCAGCAGCCCGACAAAAGGCGGCAGACCACAGGCCTGGGCAATCCCCAGGCTAAGCGGTAGCGCCACTAAAAATACTACCGTGCCTGCCAATATATCGTCGCGTAATTTTTTCATATCCATCTTTGGCACCTTCTTAAACCAGTCTTTTTAAATAGCCGCTGTGCAGTTCATAGACACAGCCGTAAATAGCAACTTCTCTGCCCGCTTTTTGCGCCGCTTTCACCGGCCAGGCATTAATTAAATTAATCGCCTGCGCCATCAGGTGATATTCCGTTAACTTTTCTTTATCCGTAGTGGCTATTTTCTTTTCAGGCTGAAACGTTGCCATCCAGCTGTTAAGGGATTGATAAAGTTTTTGCAGCCGTCGGGTGAGCGGATCGGAATAAGGCGACGAATCGGTTTCCTGTAATTCCAGCGCGGCGTTGATACCGCCGCAGCCGTAGTGGCCACAAAGAATAACTGTATCGATCTTTAAATGTTCAAGCGCGTATTGCAGCACGCTCATCAGGCTTTCATCCTCTTCCAGCACCATATTGGCGATATTGCGGTGAACAAATAGCTCGCCGGGATGCGCATTAGTTAACACCTCGGCAGGCACGCGGCTGTCAGAGCAGCCAATCCAAAGCGCTTGCGGTTGCTGAGCGGGCACCAGATTTAAAAAAAATTCCGCATCCCGGTGTTTCTGCTGCTGCGCCCAGCTGCGGTTTCTTGCCAGCAATCTGTTTAGTGTTTTCATTTCCGTTCCCTTTTTCTTTTTCCGGCAGGGTAGCCAGAATATCTTAAGGGAATCTTAATAAATCAGACCGTCTTAAAATTTATTGATCTCTGACGAATATATTGCCTTGCGTGAGATTTAAATATTTACGGGAAATAAATCCTCAAACATGCTTTATTCTTTTCAATAAGGAAATATTATTCAGAAAATAAGAGGCGGGTCTATTGGAGTCTTTGTGAATAGAAAAGCGACGTTAAACCGGTTTCGTCGATGACTGTCGGCTCTGGTATGACTATTCCTTCTGATTCCTGAAGCCGGAATAAAAAACTACTCCGTTGGGAAGGGCGCCAGAAAGTGGGGTAAAATTATCGTGCTGAAAAGCGGAAAGTTATTCAGTAAAATCAAGGCGGTAATAAGAAATAGTTTAAAAAAATTGACCCATATCAATTTTTGCAGGACGACCGAATAACCTCGTGCTATTCTGCCTGCAGATAGCGAATAAATCGCCAACCCTATGTTAATTAAGGATATTATTTAACCTTTAATTAACGAATGGTTCACAATTTGAGGGGGTCGTTTGACTACACCAATAAAGAAGATTGTTATTGTCGGCGGAGGAGCCGGCGGGCTTGAGCTGGCGACGCAGCTTGGTCAGAAACTGGGACGGAAAAAAAAGGCGGAAATCACCCTGGTGGACCGCAATCACAGCCATTTATGGAAGCCGCTGCTGCATGAAGTCGCGACCGGATCGCTGGATGAAGGGATCGATGCGCTCAGCTATCTGGCTCATGCGCGTAATCACCATTTTCAGTTTCAGCTGGGAACGCTGACCGAAATCGATCGCGAAAATAAAAAACTGCAGCTGGCGGAGATCCGCAACGCACAGGGAGAACTGCTGGTTCCCGAGCGCGAGCTGGCGTACGACACGCTGGTGATGGCGCTGGGCAGCACCTCCAACGACTTCGGCACGCCGGGCGTGAAGGATCACTGCATCTTCCTGGACAACCCGCATCAGGCGCGCCGCTTCCATAATGAAATGCTGAACCTGTTCCTGAAGTTTTCCGCCAGCGAAGGCCGTCAGGAAAAAGTAAATATCGCTATCGTTGGCGGCGGCGCCACCGGCGTGGAGCTCTCTGCCGAGCTGCACAATGCGGTAAAACAGCTGCACAGCTACGGCTATAAAGGCCTGAACAACAGCGCGCTGAACGTAACGCTGGTGGAAGCGGGCGAGCGCATCCTGCCTGCGCTGCCGCCGCGCATCTCTTCGGCGGCGCATCAGGAGCTGACCAAGCTGGGCGTGCGCGTGCTAACCCAGACGATGGTGACCAGCGCTGATGAAAAGGGCCTGCATACCAAATCAGGCGAGTTTATCGACGCCGATCTGATGGTCTGGGCCGCAGGCATCAAGGCACCGGACTTTATGAAAGAGATTGGCGGTCTGGAAACCAACCGCATCAATCAGCTGGTGGTGCAGCCGACGCTGCAAACCACGCGCGATGCGGATATCTACGCGATTGGCGACTGCGCTTCCTGCGCGCTGCCTTCCGGCGGATTCGTGCCGCCTCGCGCGCAGTCGGCGCACCAGATGGCGTCGCGCGTGCTGGATAATATCCTGGCGCAGATGAAAGGACGCGAACAAAAGGCCTACGTCTATAAAGATCACGGCTCGCTGGTGTCGCTGTCGCGCTTCAGTACGGTAGGCAGCCTGATGGGCAACCTGATGCGCGGTTCGATGATGGTCGAAGGACGCATCGCCCGCTTTGTTTATATTTCGCTTTACCGTATGCATCAGGTCGCGCTGCACGGCTATTTTAAAACGGGCCTGATGATGCTGGTCGGCAGCCTCAACCGGGTGATCCGTCCGCGTCTTAAACTGCATTAATCAGTACCGCCGCCACTAAAGTAATCGGGCTTATAGCGCTCTGGTCGCTATAAGCCTTTACGCCACCGCAGCCCGCCCTAAGAACTCTCTTAAAAGCTTAGCATTTGACTTTAGTGGTTTATTTCGTCCTGAATTCTTATTGTCACAACTGGTCCTGATAAGCAAACTTTACTCAACAAATCGCGTCGCGTACGCGCCCTGTGGGCGCCGGGTAAAGATGCGTGATAACCGTTTCAGGAGGCAGCCCTGTGAATAAATCGATGTTGGCAGGTATTGGTATTGGGGTAGCGGCCGCGCTGGGCGTCGCCGCTGTGGCGGGTATGAATGTGTTCGATCGCGGGCCGCAGTTCGCTCAGGTTCTCTCCGCCACGCCGATTAAAGAAACCATTAAAAACCCGCGTCAGGAGTGCCGCAACGTTACGCTGACCCATCGACGCGCCGTTCAGGATGAAAACCGTATCGCCGGTTCCGTACTGGGCGCGGTTGCGGGCGGCGTGCTGGGCCATCAGTTCGGCGGCGGACGTGGGCGCGATGTGGCAACCGTTGCAGGCGCGCTGGCGGGCGGCTACGGCGGCAACCAGGTACAGGGCGCGCTGCAGGATCGTGACACCTACACCACCACAGAGCAGCGCTGCAAAACCGTTTACGACAAGCAGGAAAAGACGCTGGGCTATGACGTCACCTATAAAATCGGCGACCAGCAGGGCAAAATCCGCATGGATAACGATCCGGGCACTCGCATCCCGTTAAACAGCAACGGCCAGCTGATCCTCAACAGTCAGAACCAGGCCTGAGTTCTCCCTGAATAAACGGGAAAAACAGGTCGCGCCATTTCAGCCTTGTCAGCAACATTAGCCTCATCTTCGCGGATGAGGCTTTTTTGTTTTTATCGGTATCTGAACGGTTGTTGTCGACGAGCGTTTATCGCTGCCCACCTCCCTTTACCAGGTAATGTCTGAATCTGTCAGTTCAGGTATTGACCCCAAATGAATGATAAAGCCTCAGTAATCTCTGGTCGTAAATGACTTAAGTGAAATTTACAGTCGTAATAGTAAATCTTTCCAATTTATCCTTCCGATAGCCTTCCTGTAAGCCATTCCGATAGCGTACGCCTTCAGCTATAAACAGGCGGCTCGCCATTTAATATCTGATAATAAAGAATATTATTATCTATCCCTTGTCATTTTTCCGCTAAATAAAATCGTTTCTGCCTGCCTGAGTAGTCACCTTCTTTACTTATTTAGTTAAGCCAAACTGATTATCAATGTAAGTTTTTTGTAAGTTTTTCTACATTTTTTATTGAGGTTTTTTCTTTCGGGTGCATAATGTGCGCATAAAAAGTCTCATATACATATTTTGTTACACATTCACAGCCGGAAGTCTTATGCAGGGAAAAGAGAGAAAGCGACAGGGCATAGCGTGGTTCGCGCTTACCGTTATCATCACGGGCACCGTTTACGCCGCGCCGGGCGACCAGCAGCTACAGCATCAGCAGGAGCAGCAAAAAGCCCGTGAAGAGAGGCTGACGCCACAGGCGCCGGATGTGCGTCTCGCTGAACCTGTTCCGGCGCCTTCCCGGATAGCTTTCCCCGCAGAAAAACCCTGCTTTACGCTGAATCGCGTTACGCTCTCCGGGCAGGAAGCGCTGCCGCACTGGGTGCCTTTACAGCGGCTGGCTAATCAGGCGATTGGTCATTGCATTGGCGTTCAGGGCATCAATCAACTGATGGGCACGCTGCAAAACCGCTTAATCAACCACGGCTGGGTTACCACGCGGGTGCTCGCGCCGCAGCAGGATCTGCGCCAGGGCGAGCTTAAGCTGCTGATCGTGCCGGGCAGAATACGCAGCGTAACGCTCGATCCCTCTTCTTCGCGCCACGTCAGCCTTTGGTCGGCGATGCCCGCGCATAGCGGAAACCTGCTGGATCTGCGCGATATTGAGCAGGGGCTGGAAAACCTGCAGCGTCTGCCGACCGTGGAAGCGCATATGGCGCTACGTCCGGGCGAGAAACCCGGCGAAAGCGATATTGTTATTGAGCGCACCCAGCGCCGCTTCTGGCGGCTCGGCGCGTGGCTGGACGACTCCGGCACTGAGAGCACGGGCCGCTATCAGAGCGGCGTGATGCTGGCGCTGGATAATCCCACGTCGTTAAGCGATCTCTTTTACCTTACCGCCAGCCGCGATCTGGGCTTCGCCGGTCGAAAAAGCAGCAAAAGCCTGGCCGGGCACTACTCTGTGCCGCTCGGCTGGTGGCTGGTCGGCGTGACCGCCAGCGATTACGACTACCATCAGACGGTGGCTGGCTACAGCCGGGATTTCCTCTACGCGGGCAAAAGCCGCTCGCTGGATCTTCAGCTCAGTCGCGTGCTGCACCGTAACGCCACCTCCAAAACCACCGCCAGTTGGGATGTGCTGGTCAAAGAGTCGCATAACTTTATCAACGATACCGAAGTTGTCAGCCAGCAGCGCCGCACCAGCGCCTGGCGGCTGGGTCTGGCGCATCGTCACTATATTGGCGCGGCCACGCTGGACGCGGGCGTCAGTTATCAGCGCGGCACGCGCTGGTTTGGCGCGCTGCCCGCGTGGGAAGAGTCCTATGAGGACGCCACTTACGCTACTGCGCTGTCAAAAATCCTTACCTGGCAGGCTGGCCTGAACGCGCCGTTCACGCTGGGCAAACAGCAGTTAAGTTACAACATACAATACCGTCGGCAGATGAGTAACACGCCTTTGACGCCGCAGGATGAGTTCGCTATCGGCAACCGCTGGAGCGTGCGTGGTTTCGACGGCGAAAGGACGCTGAGCGCCAGCCGGGGCTGGACGCTGCAAAACACGCTGGCCTGGCGAACGCCGCTTCCTGCGCAGGAGCTCTATCTGGGCGCGGACTATGGCGAAGTCGCGGGCCACAGCACAACCAACACCGAGCTGCTCGGCCGCCATCTTGCCGGCGGCGTGGCAGGCCTGCGCGGCGGCATCGCGCCCACCAACCTCAGCTACGACCTTTTTGCCGGGATACCGCTGTCGAAACCGGCGGGTTTTAAAACCGATCCGGTGACTTTCGGCTTCAGCCTGAACTGGAACTACTGACCCCATTCTTTTGCCTGACAAGGGACTGTGCGCAACATGAACAAGCTTTGCTATCGCATTATCTTTAATAAAGTTCGCGGCATGCTGATGGTGGTGCCGGATATCGCCCGCAGCGGCTATTCACGCGTGGCCCGCTGTCGCCAGCGCGCTTCGCGTACGGAAACGCGAGCGCGTATCAGTCCGGTCACCTTTGCGCTCTGGCTGGCGGCTGGCGTGGTCAGTTTGCCGGCGCAGGCGAATATCGTTGCGGACGGCAGCGCGCCGGGCAATCAGCAGCCGACGGTGATGTCCACCGCCAACGGCCTGCCGCAAATCAACATTCAGACGCCGAATGCTCAGGGCGTTTCGCGCAATAAATATAGCCAGCTCGACGTCGACGGTCGCGGCGCCATCCTCAACAACAGCCACCAGAACACCCGCACCCAACTGGGCGGGATGGTGGCGGCCAATCCCTGGCTGTCAAAGCAGGAAGCCAGCGTCATTCTCAACGAGGTCAACAGCCGCAATCCCAGCCAGCTCAACGGCTTTATCGAAGTTGCCGGTAAACGCGCGGCGGTCGTTATCGCCAACCCGGCAGGCATCACCTGCGACGGCTGCGGCTTTATCAATGCCAGCCGCAATACGCTGACTACGGGCCAGGCGGTGATGGAAAACGGCCAGCTGAAAGGCTTCGACGTCAACGGCGGCCGCATCAATATCGCCGGTAAAGGCCTGCAGGACAGCGAGGCGGACTACACGCAGCTTATCGCGCAGTCGGTCGAGGTGAATGCCAGACTGCACGCCCGTGAGCTGAACGTTGTGACCGGTAAAAACCAGGTTTCCGCCGACGGCGGCGTAACGGCGGTCAAAGCCAGCGATGAAACTACGCGTCCCGCATTCGCACTCGACGTAGCGGCAATAGGCGGCATGTACGCCAATAAAATTACGCTGACCGGCACCGAAAAAGGCGTCGGCGTGCGCAACGCGGGCGAGCTGGGCGCGAGCGTGGGCGAACTTAAGCTGAGCGTGGACGGCAAGCTGGAAAACAGCGGCACGCTGCAAAGCGGCGGCAGTTTGCAGGTAGCCAGCAAGGGCGATCAGCAAAACAGCGGCAAAATACTCGCTAAGCAAGAGGTGGCGCTTTCAGCGGGCGGCACGTTGCAAAACAGCGGGCTGGTTAGCGCGGGCAGTCACGCAACGCTTAGCGCCAATCGTATTGAGAGCACCAATGAGGGCACGCTGGCGGCGGGCGTGGATGACAGCGGGGCGCTGACACAGTCGGGCAATCTCTCTCTGACCAGCCAGGGCGAGCTGAAAGCGCAGGGCAAAAACCTGGCGCATGACCATATTCAGGCGCAGGGTAGCCGCGTCGATCTCGCCGGCAGCCAGACTTCAGCCGACAGCATTGGGCTGGCTTCTACACAAGATGATATCAGCACTGCGGGCGCCACCGTATCAGCCAGAGCGATTCAGATCGGCGCCGCGACAAAACTAAACAATGATGATGGCAAACTTTCCGCAGGCAGCCTGAGCGTTACGGCAAAAAACATCAGCAACAATGGTGGCCTGCTACGGCAGCAAAACCAGGAGGCGCTGGCGCTGAATACCGGCGCTTTACTGAATAATCAGGGCACCATCGTTAACGAAGGCGACACGGTTATCAAGGCGGACAGCATTGATAACCGCAGCGGCCTGATCGCGGGCAACGGCAGCAATCTTACGCTTGATGCGCGTCAGCTGGAGAACCAGCAGGGCACCGTGCAGCTGGCCGGCGGCGGCGCGTTGGATATTAAAGTCGCGCAGCTGGACGGCAATCAGGGCAGCCTGCTGTCGGCAGGCGCGTTAGAGGTAACCGGCGGCAATCTTGATCTCTCGCAGGGGCATACCCAGGCGCAGGCGTTAACGCTTAAATCTGACACGCTGAATAATCAACAGGGCGTCCTGTCGCAGCGCGGCGAGGGCGAAATGGCGCTGGATGTAGCTGGCGCGATAGCAAACCAGGATGGCCGCATCGAAAGCGGCGGCAATTTGCGTATCGCGTCAGGCAGTCTGGATAACAGTCGCGGCACGCTGCTGGCTGCCGGGCAGGGCGATTTGCATGTCAGCGCGAATGATGTGCTGAACAACACGCAGGGCTCAATGCTCGCTGGCCAAAACCTGAATCTTTCCGGCTCAAGCCTGAATAACCAGCAGGGAGCGATCTCCGCCACCGGCGGCGAAGCCAAAGTGGTCACGCGCCAGCGCATTAATAACGCCAAAGGGCGCATAGAGGCGCAGCAGCAGTTGACTACACAGAGTCACGGGCTGGACAACCAGGGCGGCACGCTGCTGGGCAAACAGCTCTCTGTTGCTACGCAGGCTGGCGAACTGAACAACGCCAGCGGCAATATAGTGGCGCAGACCGCGCTAAACCTCGACAGTGGCAAGCTGAAGAACGAGTCGGGCCTGATTCAGTCCGGCCAGGCGCTGGCAATCAATACCCACGGCGAAGCGTTAACCAATACCGACAGCGGCAAAGCCGGAATAATCAGCGGCGGCACGCTCGCTATCGCCAGCGGCGACACAGACAACAGCCGGGGCGTAATCGCTGCTGCTTCAGACAGCAGCATAACCAGCGGAGCGCTGATTAATGCCGAGGGCGTTCTGATGTCGGATGGGGCGCTTTCTCTTGATACTGGCGCGGTAGATAACCAGCGTGGCTTACTTCAGGCGGGCGACGAATTGTCGCTGGATACGCACGGCGCAAGCCTGAACAACAGCGACAGCGGCGAGCGCGGCGGTATCCTGGCACGAGGCGATCTACAACTGGCGACCGGTGAAATCGAAGGCGGCAAAGGCTTTATTCAGGCGCGAAATATTGCCATTAACACGCATCAACAGGATTTCCAGCATCAGGGCGGTATCCTCAGCTCCCTGGGCACGCTGCTGCTGGAGAGCGGCGCGTTAAATAACCAGGCGGGGCGCATTCAGTCCGGCAGCGACATGCAGCTTACCGCCGGGGCGTTGGATAACCAGCAAAGCGCGCAGACGGGCGGCATTATTGCAGGCGGCGATCTGCTGTTGAACAGTAGCGACACGGATAACAGCGCAGGCGCCATAGTGGCGGCGGGTGACGCCAGGATAAACAGCGGCGCTTTAACCAATAACCTCGGCACGCTCGCCGCGGATAAAACGCTGAAGCTGATAACCAACGCGGTAGAAAACCAGCATGGCCTGCTGCAGGCAGGGGATGCGCTGTCGCTGGATACGCAGGGCGCGCAGCTGACCAACAGCGACAGCGGCACGACTGGCGGCATTATCGCAGGCGGCGATCTGCTGCTCTCAACCGGCCAAATCAACGGCGGCAGTGGCGTTATTCTCGGGCAGAACGTTACCGTAGATACGCATCAGCAAACGTTCGACCATCAGCTGGGGCAGTTAGGGGCTCGCGGCGTTTTACAGCTGGACAGCGGCGAACTGAACAACCGCGCGGGCAGAATCGAAGCCGCTGGCGATCTGCTGCTGGATACGCACGGCAACAGCCTGAATAACAGCGATAGCGGCACCGCGGGCGGCCTGTTCAGCGGCGGCAAGCTAAGGCTGCGCTCGGGCAATCTGAATAACCAAAAAGGCGGTCTTACCGGTAAAACCGGAGCGGATATCGTCGCTGGCGATGTCAATAATCAGGACGGCGTGCTGAATGGCGGCAGCGGCCTGCTTAGCCTGCTCAGCGGTAAAGTGGAAAATCAGGGCGGCTTGCTACAGGCAGGCACGGATCTGCTGCTTGATACTCAGGGCCAGCAGCTGGTGAATACCGGCAGCGGCAGCCAGCGCGGCATCGTCGCCATGCGCGATCTCAATATACGCAGCGGCGCGACGGATAACCACACCGGTTTTATTGCCGCAGGCAATCAGGCGACGCTGCATACCGGCGAGCTGAACAACAGCCAGGGCCAGATAGCGGGCAATGGCGGGCTGGCATACAGCGGCCAGGCGCTCAATAACGATGACGGCAAACTCCAGTCGGCGGGCGATATCACCCTTGATACCGCAGGCCTGACGCTGAGCAACCAGCGCGGCCTGATTGCCGGTTCGAAAAATAGCCGTATCGCCAGCGGCGAACTGGATAACCAGCAGGGGCAAATCCAGGGCGGCAAAGATTTAACGCTGGATCTGGGCGCGAACGGGCTGCAAAACCAGAGCGGTAAACTCTTCTCTGCCGGCACGCTAACGCTACAGGCTGGTCAGCTCAACAACCAGTCCGGGCAGTTGCAGAGCGTGGACAATGCCAGCCTGGCGCTGACGCAGCAGCTCGACAACACGGGCGGCCTGATCCACGGCAGTCAGGCGCTGGATATCGTTACGCCACGGCTGATCAACCAGAACAGCAAGCAAAACAACAAAGGCATTGAAGGCGGCACGGTGACGCTGCAAACCGACACGCTGGATAACAGCAAAGGCGCGCTACGGGCGAGCAACCTGCTCTCGCTGACGGTGCGTCAGGCGCTGGAGAACCTCAACGGGCTGATCTCCTCCGCCAATACGCTGATTGTTCAGGATGCGGCTCAGGGACAGGCGCTTGCTATCGATAACCGCAAAGGAACGGTGATCGCCGACAGGCAGGCCCAAATCGGTGCCGCCTCGCTAAGCGGCGACGGGCAGGTGCTGTCGCAGGGCGATCTTGGTATTACGCTGGCGGGAGATTTCCATAACGCTTCTGAAGTTAAAGCTAACGGCACGCTGCGGCTGACTACGGGCGGCAGCCTCACTAACGAGGGTACTATCAGCGCGCAGCAGGCGCTCTGGCTCTCTGCACAGAACGTCACCAATAATAAAAAGGGCGAAATCAGCGCGCAGGAAACGCATATCGCAGCGGCGGATACCCTGACCAACACCGGGCTGATTGACGGCGGCCTGACGCACCTTACCGCTAACGTACTCAACAATATCGGCACGGGTCGCATTTACGGCGATCGTATCGCTATTGCCGCTACGGTATTGAATAACCTCAGCGATAAGGGCAAAGCTGCCGTTATCGCTGCGCGGGAGAGGCTGGACATAGGCGCCGACACCATCAATAACCGCGATCACGCGTTAATCTACAGCGACGGCGATATGCATTTTGGTCGCCAGCTGGATGCCAGCTACCACGCAACCGGACAGGCCCGGCAGCTAAATAATGACGGCGCGACCATTGAAGCTGCCCGCGATGCCACTCTTGCTGTTTCCGAGGTAAACAACACTAACCGCAACCTCACCACGAAAACCGTCACCACGGAAAACGCCCAGCACCATGATGTCGTCCTGAAAGGCCATACCGATCGCTTCGACTGGGACGAAGTAGATACCAGCCATAAAAACAAATATGGCGTACACAGCGCCCGTATGCCGGACGGCACCAGCGGCAGCGAATTTTACGAATACACCTACCAGCGCGTAGTGAAAGAAACGCAGATTAAAACGAGCGATCCGGGAAAAATCCTCTCGGGCGGCAATATGACCTTTACCGCCGATCGGCTGATGAACCAGGACAGCCAGATAGTGGCGGGCGCGACGCTGGGCGGCCAGATTGGCGAGCTGGACAACGAAGCCACTAAAGGTACGCGCGTCACTACCGATAAAGGCAAATCGGTACGCTGGTACGCCAAAAAGAAGAAAAAGAAATTTGGCGGCACTAAAACCTCGCAGGGCAAAAGCAGCAGTAACTACGCGCCAGCGCCGATCACGGAAACTATCGATCTACAAACCCTCACGTGGCAGGCTAATGCCGCGCCGCAGGGCAGCGGCTATCAAACTAATGGGCTGCAACAGCAGGCGGTAACGGCCCAGGCCGGGACGGTCGGCGCGATAAAAGGCCAGCAGGCTAAAACAGCGGTAACGCTGGGTAGCGTAGCCAGCGGCGACACGGTATTGCCTGCCGGAGAGCGTTACGACAGCACATTAACCCTTGATAAACTTAGCGATGTCAAAAATAATCCGTTGTTGTTGCCGAACGGACTGCAGTTTTCATTAACGCTGCCTTCTACGGTGGTTGATGGACAAACCATTACGCCAGTGATTCGCGCCGTTTCGCCGGACACGCGTCTGCCGGACAACAGCCTGTATCAGCTACAGCCCGCCAGCGAGAGCCGCTATCTGGTGGAAACCGATCCACGCTTCGTTAATCAAAAGCAGTGGCTGGGCAGCGACTATATGCAAAACGCGCTGACCACAGACGGCAGCCAGATCATGAAACGGCTGGGCGACGGCTATTATGAACAGAGGCTGGTACGCGATCAGGTCACGCAATTGACCGGCGGCCGCTATATCAGCGGCTACGGCAGCGATGAAGATCAGTATCGCGGGTTGATGAACAACGGCATCGCCTTCGGCAAGGAGTATCAGCTGACGCTGGGCGTGGCGCTGACCCCGGCGCAGATGGCGCTGCTGACCAGCGATATCGTCTGGCTGGTGAATCAGACGGTAACGCTGCCGGACGGTACGCAGCAAACCGTGCTGGTGCCTCAGGTCTATGCGAAGGTCAAAGAAGGGGATTTAACCGGCGACGGCGCGTTGCTCGGTGGCGGTAGCGTGGCTATTAACGCGCAAAAAGATATCACCAACAGCGGCACTATTCTGGGAAGGGAAGTCACCCAGCTCACCGCGCAGTCGCTGACCAACAGCGGCTACATCGACGGCAACCAGGTCAGCCTGACCGCGCGTCAGGATATCAACAACCTCGGCGGCACCATCAGCGGCGATAAATCCGTTTCGCTGCTGGCGGGACGCGATATCACCAGCCAGTCGACGCTGCGTGGCGACGGCACGGACAGATGGGTGGATCGTCCGGCGGGCATCTATGTTCAGGGCTCCGACGGCGCGCTGTCGCTGAGTGCGCTGAATAATATCACGCTGGCCGCCAGCGATATCGGCAATGCAGGCGCGAACGGCACGACGCGTATCCAGGCGGGCAAGGATCTGACGCTGGGTACTGTCACGACGCAGCACAGCGAAAACGATAGCTGGGGCAGCAATAACTATCGCCGTCTTTCACAGCAGACGGACGTCGGCACGCGGATTAACGCAGCGGGCGCGCTACAGCTCAGCGCCGGAAGGGATATTCAGGCTAACGCTACCGACGTTACGGCTGGCGGCGCGCTGACCGCCAGCGCCGGACGCGACATTATGCTCAATGCCGGCAACGACCGTAGCGATCTGGTTGAGCACAGCAAACAGAGCAGCAAAGGACTGCTGTCGGGCAGCAGCCTGGAAACGCACGACGAGGTACATAACCAGCAGGCGCTCAGCACTACCCTCAGCGGCGACAGCGTCCAGCTTCAGGCGGGTCGTGATATCGCCGTTACGGGCAGCAACGTGGCGGGCACCAGGGACGTCGCGCTGAGCGCGGGCCGCGATCTCAGCGTGACCACCGCAGGCGAGTCCAGCCAGGAAATCCATCAGCGCGAAGAAAAAAAATCGGGCCTGATGGGCACTGGCGGTATCGGCTTTACCGTCGGCCAGGCGATGCAGAAAAGCACCACCGACGCCAGCGGCTCGCTGAACAAGGGCAGCACCATCGGCAGCAGCGAAGGCAACGTTACCCTCAGCGCCAATAATCAGCTTAACGTCCACGGCAGCGACGTTATTGCAGGCAAGGATCTGACGCTGAACGGCAGCGACGTAGCGATCACCGCGGCGGAAAACAGCCATACCTCTTTGACCAAAACCGAACAGAAACAGAGCGGCCTGACGCTGGCGCTTTCCGGCACTGTTGGCTCCGCGCTGAACACGGCGACGCAGGTCGCCCATACGGCGGCGGAAACTGGCGACGGCCGTATGAAAGCCTTACAGGCTACCAAAGCGGCGCTGAGCGTGAAGCAGGCGGCGCAGGCGGCCGAAATGGATGGCGCGCAGACCGCTGCGGCAAACGCGCATAATGAAGCGCTGGGCCTGAAGCCGGGCGATGACGGCTATCAAAAAGGCTCGACCGATACCGTTGGCGTCAACCTCTCTTACGGCAGCCAGTCATCGAAAAGCGAAACCCGCAGCGAAAGCCGCCAGGCGCAGGGCAGCACGCTGGGCGCGGGCGGCAATCTGAATATTACCGCCACGGGCGCGCAGGCGGGCAGCCAGGGCGATATCACCGTGCAGGGCAGCCAGCTCCAGGCGGGCGGCGATATGGCCCTGACGGCAAAAAATGATATCAACCTGCTTTCCGCACAGAACAGCGAGCGTACCGACAGCACCAACAGCAGCAAGGGCGGCAGCATCGGCGTGGGCCTGACCGCCGGTTCCGGCGGCACCGGCGTCAACGTATCGGCCAGCGTCAACGCCGGCAAAGGGCGTGAGAACGGCAACGGCGTGACCCATACGGAAACCACGCTGAACGCGGGCAACGCCCTGAGCCTGAACGCCGGACGCGACACATTGCTTCAGGGCGCGCAGGTCAGCGGCGACAGCGTGAAGGTGGACACCGGGCGCAACCTGACGCTGACCTCGGAACAGGACAGCGACCGCTATGATTCGAAGCAGCAGAGCGCGAGCGCCGGAGCCAGCTATACCTTCGGCGGAGGCGGAGGCTCGGTCAGCGTGAACCTGAGCCGGGACAAGATGCACAGTACCTGGCAGAGCGTGAACGAGCAGACGGACATCTTCGCAGGGAAAGGCGGCTTTGACGTGACGGTCGGCGAGCACACGCAGCTGAACGGCGCGGTTATCGGCTCGACGGCGGATGCCAGCCTCAATAAGCTCGATACCGGCACGCTGGGCTTCAGCAACATTGAGAACCACGCGGACTACAAGGTTGAGCACCAGAGCGTGGGCATGAGCAGCGGCGGCCCGATTGGCAGCCAGATGCTGGGTAATATGGCCAGCACGATGCTGGCGGGCATCAACGGCGGCGGCAGCGCGGGTTCGACCACCAAA
>Ga0157363_1000036_pt1 | contig 121344 bp, 99 predicted proteins | sample AttsexASBM1_FD_111477 | JGI IMG/M metagenome (GOLD analysis project Ga0157363, IMG submission 111477) | Fungus gardens microbial communities from leaf cutter ant in Ribeirão Preto, State of São Paulo, Brazil - Atta sexdens ASBM1 | ecosystem: Host-associated > Fungi > Mycelium > Unclassified ...
AGTCGTTCTCGGACGCGGGGTGGAGCAGCCTGGTAGCTCGTCGGGCTCATAACCCGAAGGTCGTCGGTTCAAATCCGGCCCCCGCAACCAATACAATACGACAGTCGTTCTCGGACGCGGGGTGGAGCAGCCTGGTAGCTCGTCGGGCTCATAACCCGAAGGTCGTCGGTTCAAATCCGGCCCCCGCAACCAATATAATACGACAGTACTCGGACGCGGGGTGGAGCAGCCTGGTAGCTCGTCGGGCTCATAACCCGAAGGTCGTCGGTTCAAATCCGGCCCCCGCAACCACTCTAAGAAAGCTTATCAAATTAAATTTGATAAGCTTTTTTTTTACATCCTTTCTGGTATACGAATTCCTAAGGTCGACAGGCCCAGCGCTAAAGTTTTCCCAGTCAACTCCGTTAGGTAAAGGCGGTTTTTTCTTTTCGCCCCATCCCCCTCGGTTAAAATTGGGGTAGTAGCGTAGAAGCGCGAGAATAGAGAGGCTAACTCATAGAGATACTGACACATCATATTCGGCAGCCCTTCTCTCGCTACCAAGTTAACACGCTCTTCAAGCTGTAAAATAGCCAAAGCGATGGCGCGCTCTTCGTCAGTCGTCACCTCTACGCCTCTAGGATCCTGCCAATTTAATCCTTGCAGTCGAGCTTTTTCAAGTAAGGAGTGAATGCGTGCGCCGGCATACTGGATGTAAGGTGCAGTATTACCTTCAAAACTCAACATACTGTCCCAATCAAAGATATAGTCAGTGGTTCTATTTTTAGAAAGATCGGCATATTTTACCGCACCAATCCCAATAATGGTTGCCAGCTCATCCAAATCTGCTCCAGTAATATGGGGCGATTTCTGCTCGATAATCCGCTTCGCCCGACTTACCGCCTCTGCCAACAGTTCAGATAATTTGATCGTTCCCCCTTCGCGTGTCTTGAAAGGTTGTCCTTGCTTGTCCAACATCATGCCAAACTTATGGTGCTCCAACGCAATATCTTCGGGTACATAACCCGCCTTGCGCACAATAGCCCACGCCATCATAAGATGCTGGTGTTGGCGGGCATCGATATAGTACAAGACGCGGTCTGCCTTAAGGGTTTCATAGCGGTATTTTGCACACGCAATATCAGTGGTGGTATAGAGATAGCCTCCGTCTTTCTTACGAATCACCACTCCCATCGGTTCCCCTTGCTTATTCTTATAAGTATCGAGATAAACAACGACAGAGCCCTGCTCTTCTTGCGCGATATGACGCTGTAATAGATCATCGATAATCTCTGGCAGCATCGTATTGTAGGCACTTTCGCCACGAATATCGTCAGGGGTAAGTGATACACCCAACAGATCATAATTGTGTTGGTTCTGCTGCATCGAGATCTCGACCAAACGCTGCCACATCCGGCGGCAATACTCGTCACCTTGTTGTAGCTTTACAACATACTGTCTAGCACGGTGAGAAAAGTCAGCATCCTGCTCGTACCGTTTTTTCGCCTCTCGGTAAAATCCTTCTAGATCCGACAGCGAGAGTTGATCCTGATGATCGGCTTCCTCTAAGTAAGCAATCAACATCCCAAATTGCGTTCCCCAGTCGCCAATATGATTAACTTTAGTCACCTTGTGTCCAAGAAACGAAAGAGTGCGGACACTAGCATCGCCGATGATTGTCGAACGCAAATGGCCAACATGCATTTCTTTCGCCACATTAGGCGAAGAATAGTCGATAACAATATGAGACGGGTCTTGCAAGGCAACCCCTAATCGCGGATCGTTAGCCAATCCTGCTACCGCCTCTGCCAACCAACTATTCTTCAGCCGTATATTAATAAAGCCTGCACCAGCCACTTCCACACTGTGAATCATTTCATTAAAGTGAGCATTTTTTTTCAGCTGTTCAATCAGTTGCTCCGCTAATTGACGAGGCGGAATCTTTATTATTTTGCCAAGAGGAAGCATGGAGTCGATTTGATAATCAGCCAATTCAGGACGTAATGAAACTTTAGCCGTAATCGCCACAACGGGAGAGATTTCTAATTGATGTAAAGCCTCGTGGGCGTAAGTTGAGAGTCGTGCTGATATATTCATATTTCCCTCTACACTCTATTTTTCAATAATGTACTAATTGTTATCAGAATTTAGAATTTGCATAACAGAGCGATAAATCTCGTTAATTTCAGTATTGATGACGGGAACGGTGAAAATTGTGTCATCACCCGCTACTGTGCCAAGTATTCCATCGTTTCTTCCACAGGAATCGAGTAAGCGAGCGATCAGTGGGGCTGCACCGGGAACCGTGTGGATGACTACCATCCACTGATTGTACTCAACACTTAACACAGAACTTTTGAGGGTAGTTTTCGCCGTGGGGACACCTCGTTCAGCGGGTAAGCTATAGACCATTTCCATCCGTGCATTACGCTTACGAACCGCACCATAACTCGTGAGCATTCGAGAGATTTTTGATTGATTAATATGCTCAAAACCCTGCTGTGTTAAATGTTCAACAAAATCTGATTGTGAACCAATACATTCATCTTCTAATAATTTTTTAAATACACGATCTAGGTCAAGGCATTTATTTTTCTTCAACATAAAACGATCACCTTATTTAATTGGCATAAAATAACACCACCCCTGTATTATTAATCACCTCTGTTATTAAAAGAAGCCTTGCTAAACCATCACCTTGACCTTAATCATGATATTTTAAATTAAACATCACCTTCCATTTTTATCATTTATATTTGATCTTAATTAAAGAAAATATATTAAATGAATAAAAAACAAATAAAAAAGGGCAACAATTAAATCATTGCTACCCCAAAGTATTTATTTTTTATTAGGCTTTATTTCGGCGTGTAGACTATTGCTTTATACACATCACATGGTAAACACCGTCCTCTTTTTCCGCCCCTTCTGTTTCATGCTCAAATCCAGGGAAGGCATCATCCCAAGCTTGTAACGCTTGCAAGTAAGCAATTTGTGGACTGTGCTGATCACCGAAGTTTTCACCTGACATCAGCATTGGGATTCCTGGTGGATAAGGAATCACAGAGTTTGCGGCGGTTCGGCCAGCAAGCTCATAGATTGAGACCAGTTCAACGTTATCTTGCACCAGTTGCGTGTAAGCATCGCGCGGTAACCTATCCATTTGCGGAAGACTTGAATAAGCTTTATTCAATTGATCGCTTGGATTATGTTTTTTCAGGAAGGCAATCATACGACGACCCAGTTGTTGCATCGTCATCGTTCCATATAGAACAGGGTCCGTCTCAACCAATCCCGGTAAGACTTCGCTGAGTGGCGCATCGGCATCGTAATGTTTCTTAAAGGATAATAAGCTATTCATTAGGGTTACCCATTTCCCTTTAGTCACTCCCATTGAGAACAAGAACATCACTTGGAAGTCAGTCGTACGTGTTGGAACGATACCGAGACTTGAAAGGTAAGCTGTTACTAGCGCTGCAGGCACCCCTTCTTCCTGTAAGGATCCATCATCATTCAAACCAGGTGTTAATAGACTGACTTTAACGGGATCTAACATGACCCAGTTCTCGTCCAATCCTTCAAAACCGTGCCAGCGATCAGAAGGATTCAGCATCCAACAGCTCTGCTCTTTCACTAATAAGTCGCGTGGTGCCTCGGCAAAGTCATAGCTTTGCTGAGTACGGGGATCGGTAACGACTTCAGGATTCCAAGGTTTGAAAAACCAGCTATTCTCGGCGTTGGCTTGCTGATGCGCGCGAGCTACCGCTTGACGGAACTCAACCGCCTCTTCAATCACTTCTGTGGTGAGATTAATCCCCTGATTACCTTCCATCATTGCGGCCGCCACATCGTTAGAGGCGGCAATAGAGTAAAGAGGAGAAGTCGTAGCATGCATCATGTAGGCTTGACTAAACTGTGCAGGTTTAATTGACCCACGACCTTCGCGCATATGAATGTAAGAAGCTTGCGATAACGCATTCAATAATTTATGCGTCGAGTGGGTAGCAAAAAGTGTAGGTTGATCTGCGCCATGCATTGCTTTATCGCCACGCATTGCGTGGAAGTGCTGATAAATAGGGTTGAAACGAGAATAACCGAACCAGGCTTCATCGTAATGGATACGGTCGCAGCTTTCACCTAGTAGTTGCTGAATGGCATCACCATTATAAATAAGCCCATCATAAGTACAGTTGGTCACGACGCTGTAAACGGGACGGCTATTGACTGCCTTGCTAGCAAAGGGGTTATCAGCAATACGTTGTTGAATGGCTTTCTGCGTCATTTGCGCTTTGGGAATAGGCCCGATAATCCCGTAAGCATTACGAGTAGGCGTCATATAAACCGGGGCCACGCCGGTTAACATTAACCCCTGTTCGATAGATTTATGGCTATTACGATCACAAATAGCAATATCGTTATCGGTACAGCAGGCCTGCATTATTGTACGGTTTGCGCCTGATGTCCCCACCACTAGGGAATAGGAACGATGCGCCCCGAATACCTCTGCAATATATTTTTCACTGTCACCAAAGGCTCCAGTATGGTCAAGCATCGACCCGAGGCAAGCTCGTTCAATCCCCATATCGGTACGAAAGATATTCTCACCGTAAAAGTCGAAGAACTTACGGCCAACAGGCGTCTTACAAAAACCAATTCCCCCTTGGTGGCCCGGTGCCGACCATGAATACTCTTTCTCTTTAGCGTATTTCATCATGGCAGACATCAGTGGCGGCATAATGATTTTTTCGTAACGGGCTACCGCTGCCTGTAATCGACCAACAATAAAGTCAGTCGTATCATCAAGGACTAAAAAGGTCTCAACAATATTACTCATCACTTCAGCAGGAATTGATTTTCCTTCATCGTGGGTATTGACCAACAAAAACGCCGGTACCTTTTCATGCCGGATTCTCAACTGTTTGAGGAGGTGATAAATGGCCTCTTTTTGTGAAGGAGCCCACTCAATCATTATGCAGTCAATAGGCGCCATTGAGCTGACGTAAGTCGTCGCTTCTTGGTAGTGATGAGTAAATTTCACGTGCTCACCTTTACTGCGAAGCAAGTGACTAATGGTATCAATCGTCTCATCAAGAGGAGTCAGACTGCTTTGTTGTATTCTCGCCTGGTGTAAGGCGACTAAATAATTTTTGTCACACATAGAGACCTCGTTATTATTTTGAATTAATTAGCTCCATTTATTCACCTATCCAGAATAAGCTTGGCAAGGAATAAAATTGGGAAGATGATAGAAACCTAACGCCAATTTAAAATAAATTCCAGCCTATTTTTTTACCTAAAATTTATTTTTAGATAATTATTAATCAATCATGACTTTTAATATATACAAACCATAGGGAAAAATGAAAAATATGAATTAAAAACAACGATTTAATTAAAATTAAGCCAAGTAAAATTCTTATGAATAATTATCTAAAAATAATTTTAGCGCTAGTTAAATTGATATTGGTCAATTACAACCCCTAGGGTTAAGTCGTAATTTAAAAAATATAAAGACCCTTTCAATAAATAACAAATGAATATTTATAGGTGTTATTAAGAATATAAATTTAAAAATGAAAGGGATATTATTTCAATACTAGGAGAAAGTTTATGACGACTAAATCTAAGAAAATGGGGGTAATGGACCTAACCGTGTTGGTTGCTGTTAACATGATGGGCTCAGGCATTATTATGCTGCCCGCGAGTTTAGCAGAAACCGGAGCGATTTCGGTCTTATCTTGGCTGGTCACGGTAGTGGGGGCAATGTGTATCGCTTATACTTTTGCTCGCTGCGGAGCCTTATGTAAGCGGTCAGGCGGCATGTCAGCTTACGCTTCCGAAGCACACGGGAAATCAGCCTTTTTTATTGCGTCTTATACCTACTACATCTGTTTAGTCATTAGCTGTGTGGCGATTGCTGTGTCAGCAACAGGCTACATGGCGCCGTTCGCCCCATGGATCAAAGAAACACCGGTGCATACCTTCATTACCGTCGTGATCATTTTGGTGGTAACGATGGCGGCCAATTTCAAAGGTCCTAAGATCACTGGGCGTATTTCGAACATTACGGTGTGGGGAATTATTATTCCGGTAGCAGGCTTATCGATCATAGGGTGGTTCTGGTTTGATCCCGCTATCTTCAGCTCTGCTTGGAATCCACATGGTTTAACAACTGGTGGCGCGATTTCATCTGGCATCTCATTAACCTTGTGGGCTTTCTTAGGGGTAGAATCGGCGGGAGCTAACTCTGATGCTGTGGAAAACCCAGAACGTAATGTACCGCTGGCATGTCTGTTCGGTACGGGCTTTGCCGCTATCGTCTATATTGCTTCCACCACAGTGATCCAAGGGATCATCCCAAATGCCGAGCTTGCCGCCAGTAATGCACCTTTTGGACTGGTCTTCGCGAAAATGTTCAACCCCACCATTGGTATGATCGTGACAGGTCTAGCCGTTATCGCATGTATTGGTTCACTGTTAGGCTGGCAATTTACCAATGCGCAAGTCTCTAAATCGGCTGCCGATGACCATCTATTTCCGGCTATTTTTAGTAAGCTGAGTAAAGATGATGCCCCTATAGCGGGAATGCTTATTATGTTAGTGTTGGAATTATTACTGGCTTCAATGACCATCTCGCCTAACTTACTCAAACAGTTCAACATGCTGCTTAACTTAGCGGTCTTTATCAATATGGTCCCTTATGTGCTTTCCATGACAGGCCTGCAAGTTATGCTGCAAAAAAGCCAAGTGAGCGCATCGGAATACCGCATTGCTTCAATCGTCAGTACCGCAGCCGTACTTTACAGCATCTATGGCGTCTATTCATGCGGGGTAGAAGCTGTATTCGGTGGGACTATTATCACCATGATTGGCTATATCTTTTACGGCTTCATTGCAGGACGTGAAAAAGAGCACCAACTGTCTCAACGCTAAGCCCCGACTTTCCTCTCCCCGCCTAGTGAAAATCTAGGCGGGTTTATTTTTTTATTACTCATGGTGCGTCGACTTGTAGCGCTGAATTCCTGCCAAAATGGCCTCAGCGACTTGTTGCTGATAACGTGCGGTACGTAATTTCCTCTCTTCTTCAGGATGGCTAATGAAGGCGGTCTCGACCAAGATGGACGGGATATTAGGCGCTTTCAATACGGCAAATCCCGCCCGTTCGACGCGTGATTTATGCAAAGGGTTTATCTTGTGTAACTGCTTAAGCACCGCACTACCCAATATCGCGCTGTCATGTAATGTTTGATGTTGCATCAGTTCCAGTAGTGTACTGTCCAGATAATTGTCGCCACTGCGACTGACGCCACCGATTAAATCAGATTGGTTTTGAGAGTTAGCCAGAAATCTGGCTGCCGCTGAAGTAGCGCCTCGCGTCGACAGTGTAAAGACCGATGCGCCCCGTGCCTGCCGATTAGCTACCGCGTCAGCATGAATAGAAACAAAAATGGTCGCCTTTTGCTGTTGCGCTTTTGCTACCCTCACTGCAAGCGGAACAAAATGGTCGTCACTGCGTGTCATCTCTGCGACCATATCGGGTTGTTGATCCACCAGCGTTTTTAACCGCTGGGCAATCTGTAACACCACATTCTTTTCAAGCGTTTTATGTAAACCATGCGCCCCAGGATCCTCCCCACCATGCCCAGGATCGATCATCACAACAAACGGCCTCGACGTTTTCGCTGTAACCAGAGGTTTGAATGGCGTATGTACTGCGGGGGTATTGGCGAGGAATAGACTTAGCGGATCTTGGTCGCTATTTAATTTTGGATAGAGATCCACGACAAGTCGATGTTGAAAATTAGCCACCGGCTTTAATGTGAAAATATCTGCTCTGACCGCTTGCTTAAGATCCACCACGACCCGTAACGTTTTCGTATCAAATTTTGCGACACGAATTCGTTTAATAAAGGGGTCAGTTCCCTTAACTTGCTGGGTTAAGTTATGCAATATCGGGCTTAATCTGAAGTCTTCAATATCGATAACCAATCGCTGTGGTGACGCTAACATAAATGAACGGTAGCGAGGCATCGTAACCGACTCGAAAGTCAGCCGGGTATAGAGCGTAGATGGCCATACTCGGGTTGAGCTAAATTCCAATCCTTCTGCAGCCTGCACGGCTGGCATCATTATGACAAGGTAAATAAGCATAGCTACGCTTAGAAGCCAGTATGGATAACCGGCCGATCCTTTTTGGAACAACATATCCTTTTCCCTAAAGATAAGTTCGCAAATAGCAAAATCTATACTTGCAATTTATTCGCATTGAGAATAAAAATACAATTATAACGAATAAAAATTCACTTGGAGTTGCCGTGACAGAACGTAGCACTGAACTGGTTAGAGGTTTTCGTCATACCGCCCCCTATATCAATACTCATCGCAATAAGACATTTGTCATCATGCTTGGGGGAGAGGCGATCTGCCATGAAAATTTCCTGAGTATCGTCAGCGACATCGGTCTTTTACACAGTTTAGGTATTCGTCTGGTCGTGGTGTATGGTGCGCGTCCACAAATTGATGCCAATTTACTCGAGCACAATATTGAGCCAACTTATCATAAATATACTCGAGTTACCGATGCGCAATCCTTGGAATTAGTCAAACAAGCGGCAGGTAGATTACAATTAGATATCACTGCGCGGCTCTCAATGAGCTTAGGTAATACCCCCCTGCAAAACGCACATATTAATGTTGTCAGTGGTAACTTTATTATTGCTCAACCCTTAGGGGTCGATGATGGCGTGGATTATTGCCATTCTGGTCGTATCCGCCGTATCGATTATCAAGCCATTAATCAGCAATTAGATACTGGCGCCATTGTCCTGATTGGCCCGGTTGCCGTGTCGGTGACGGGTGAGAGTTTTAATCTCACTTCTGAAGAGATCGCGACACAAGTTGCCATCAAACTGAATGCCGCGAAGATGATAGGTTTTTGCTCAGAGCAAGGTGTTCCGGATGAAGAAGGGAAAATTATCTCTGAGATGTTCCCAGACCAAGCGCAACAACGGATCGAACAATATGAATCTACCGGCGATTATCTCTCCGGCACCGTGCGTTTTTTAAGGGGGGCAATGCAAGCCTGCAGAAGTGGCGTACCGGGCAGCCATTTAATTAGTTACCTAGAGGACGGCGCGTTACTACAAGAGCTGTTTTCTCGCGAAGGGATCGGCACCCAAGTCGTTATGGCATCGGCTGAACAAGTTCGTAAAGCGACGATAGACGATATCGGTGGTATTTTAGAACTGATACGCCCTCTCGAACAGCAAGGCATTTTAGTCAGACGCTCCCGTGAACAGCTGGAAATGGAAATTGATAAATTTACGGTAGTCGTACGCGACCAATTAACCATCGCCTGCGCCGCACTCTATCCTTTTGAGCAGGAAAAAATAGGTGAGATGGCCTGCGTCGCAGTACACCCTGATTACCGTAGCTCTTCACGGGGTGATGTCTTACTTCAGCAAGTTAGCCAACAAGCAAGACAGTCAGGCTTAGAGAAGCTTTTTGTTCTCACAACGCGGAGTATTCACTGGTTTCAAGAACGTGGCTTCCAACCCGTCGATATAGAATTTCTGCCTGAGAGCAAGCAGAAACTCTATAATTATCAACGTCGTTCTAAAATATTGATGCTAGACCTACACCAATAATCTTAGCGCAAGGCGGCGGTAAGCCCACTGCGACGCGCGGTCTGATTCAGGATCGTGCGATGAAGGATCGCCGCCTCGCTATAAAGCGTCAGTTGAGATCTCGCACGAGTAATCGCGGTATAAAGTAGTTCACGCGAAAGTACAGGACTAAACTGGCGTGGTAAGACCAACGCGGTATGTGTGAATTCAGAGCCCTGAGATTTATGCACTGTCATCACCCATGCTGTTTCATGCGCGGGTAATCGTGAAGGCTGTACCGCCCGTAATTCCCCATCGGGTAATTGGAAATAAACCTTTAATTGCTGCTCGCCATCTAACAAGGTGATGCCGATATCCCCATTGAATAATCCCAGGCTATTATCGTTACGAGTAATCATTATCGGTCGCCCCACATAATCTTGCTGCGTAGAGGAGAGCGATGCGAGTAATCCTCGTTGACGCAAGGCCGTTTCAATACTCTGATTGAGCCCTTTTACTCCGAAAGCTCCTTCGCGAAGTGCGCACAGCAGTTGATACTCTGAGAACCGTGCAATGATTTGCTGAGGCGGATCCTCACTAATAACCGATTTTAAGAAAGGTCGGTAGCCCTCACAGACCTCATTTAGCATCGTGCGCCAGTGGCTTTCATCACTAAGACTTCGCCAATGGATATCGGGAAGTTCCGCTGAGAGTAGCGCTTGAGCCTTCGAGGTTTGACCCTGATTTACGGCTCTTGCAAGCTGGCCAATTCCGGATGTCGCATCAAATCGATAGCTATGTTTGAGCAAACAAATGTTATCTCGCATTTGGGGTGCTGAGGGATGTTCTTCCCCCTTAACCTCGCAGCCGGTAAGGCGAGCTAACTGCCCTGCACGTGCCGTACTGTAACCATATTCTGCACTGCGACAAATATCCCCCAATACCGATCCGGCCTCGACTGAAGCAAGTTGATCGCGATCCCCTAAGAAGATAACGCGTGCCTGTTGAGGGAGTGCCGCGATCAGGTTCGCCATCATGGTCAGATCGACCATAGAAGCCTCATCGATAATTAAAATATCCAGATGCAGGGGATTTTGTGCATGGTAGCGCAGTTGGCGTGTGGTAGCTTGAGCCCCTAATAAGCGGTGTAATGTGGTTGCCTCGCGTGGAAAACGTTGGCGGATTGTGTCATCAACCTGTAAGGCGAGTAACGCTTTGCCTAGCGACTCAGTTAATCGCGCAGCGGCTTTACCGGTCGGTGCAGCCATTTGAATCCGTAACTTGTCTGGGCTGAGTTGAATCAAGGCCGCTAACAGTTTGGCGACCGTCGTGGTTTTCCCTGTCCCGGGTCCACCAGAAATAATCGCATGGCGGGCAGTTAAGGCGACCGCGGCAGCAACCTTTTGATCGTTATTGACCGCATCACCAAATAACTGATCTAAAATCTGACGCGCCTGTGTTTCGTCACTTAACTTCTGCTCCACAGATGCGTTGAAGAACGCCGCGACCTGTTGTTCATGATGCCAAGCACGCTGTAAGTAGAGTTGTTGGTCGACTAAGCACAGTGGACCCACTTGCGCCGCCGAAGTAAGCGCTGACCAATTGGCCAATCGATGCTGCCAGGTTTCGGCATCCTCTGGCGCTTGGCATAGTTGCCAAAGCTGTTGAGCCGCAATACGCTGTTGTCCTGTCCACAGGGTATCAGGCGTTAGTGCCACCAGATCGAGACACACATGCCCCTCGCCAGCACTCGCACTGACACAGGCTGCAGCAAGGAAATAGTCAGCTCTATCGCCTTCACACACTAACCGAGCAAATTGTAAGTCCACGGCACGAAATAGCTGCGTGGAGTGGGCAAAAGCAATAACCTGATCAATGAGATTCATCAATTGCTTCCTCTTTACTGAAGAGATGATCCAGTTGTTCAATTAAGGCAAAGGACGGACGTGTAAAGAAGATCCCATTGCCGGGGAGGTCATCCGCCATTCCCCGTAAAAATAGGTAATAGACACCGCCAAAATGCTGTTCATAATCATAATTAGGTAGGCGATGACGCAAATAGCGATGAAGTGCGAGGGTATACAACTGATATTGAAAATCGTAGCGATGTTCAATCATTGCCCCTTGCATCGCGCTCTGAGTATAAGCTTGGCTATCCGCTCCTAGCCAATTCGACTTGTAATCGGCGATATAATATTTACCCTGCCAACGAAACACTAAGTCGATAAAGCCCTTCAGCATTCCCTGAACCTGAGCAAAGACTAACTGTCCTGCTTGAGCCGATAAGGGATCATGATCTTTGATACAATGATCGATGCTGATGGCATCGAGCTTCCTTTCAATCGGGATCCAAAATTCCATTTCGATTAATCGATCACGCTCTCGAATCGAGGAAAGTGAAGTACAGGCATCGGGAAGGGGCTGCGCTAAGACGCGCTCAATCCATTCCCGAACGATTGGCGTCCAACTCTCTTCATATCCCCACGCCAGCAATTGCTCTGCCACCCACTCCGTCTGGGGTGGTGCGGTAAAATCGAGATTTTCGAATAGGTGGTGCAAGAATGTCCCGGGTGCAGCGCCTTTTGGAAACTGATGCACGGTCGAAAGCGGCGAAAGCGCTTCCTCCTGCTCGGTAATGACTTCAGCATCAAATCCGGGTACATAGAGTTGTCGGCTACTCGCATGGTGTGTCAGGGCGGAATAACTGGTCACACGCCAATGATCCTGCAACGACCGTTGTAGCACTTTTGCCGACACGGCTGTCGTGACCGCAGACTCTGGTTGATAGCGAGTGGACGTTGAGGCATGGGTCACTACGACCTCACACTCAGCATCCGCCATGTTCTCAAGCGCTACTGCAAGCTGTTCTGCGCTAGCCGCTTGGCCTTTCTGTACCAAATACCCTACAGCACTGTGCTCCAATTCGGTCGGCCCTTGATACTTACGTTTACGATAAAATAGCGGCGCGATACCGATACTACAGTGCCAAATTGCCCGTGTTAGGGCGACGTAGAGCAGGCGTAAATCTTCAGCTAGCCTCTCTTCTTCTGCCAAGGCTAAGCTCTCTTCGTCACCTTGTAGATCGAGTATCGCCGAGAAATGTTGTCGATCGTGGTATAGCGGTTGTTTCGTTTCTCGGTAACTGGCAATGAAGGGTAACCATACCAACGGATATTCCAAGCCCTTCGATTTATGGATCGTGACAATCTGCACAAGATCTTGGTCGCTCTCCAAGCGTAATTGCTGATTGCGCGCATTATCATCAGGTTGATCGACTTGCTGGGCAAAAAAACGTAACAGAGCATGGGGCGTATCATGTTCTGAAGAAGCGGTTTGTAAGAGCTCACTGACATGCAATAGATCGGTCAGTCGTCTCTCCCCCCGTGGGCTTGATAAGAGATTCTCGGCCAGACCATAGTCACGTAATACTTGACGAAACATAGGTAAAAAACCAAATTTTCGCCACTGTTGTTGCCATTCAGCAAACTGATCGGTGAGTGCATCCCATTGCCCACTATCGTGGTTTAGCGCCTCGATTTGCGCAGCAGAGTAGCCTAACAGCTGGGTTGCCAGTGCAGTCCGTAATAATGACTCTTGTTGCGGGTGTAAAATAGCCTCTACTACCCAGAGTAACTCTTGTGCCTCCACTGTCTGGTAAACGCTATCTCGACTCGATAGATAGACCGACGCGATACCGAGTTGTTGCAGTGCATCGCGGATCAAACTGGCTTCACGACGACTGCGCACCAGCACAGTAATATCTGCCGCGGTAACCTGACGGCGCGTCTCGCCTCTGGCCAGCCATGCCTCTCCCTGCTGCCCTGCCGTCAACCATTGCGCAATATCATTCGCACAATAGTGCGCCATTGTCTGGTGGTAATCGGACACATTGCATCCTTCTCCCTCCTTTAGCCACCAGCGCATTGCAGGTTGCTGTTTCCCCTCTCGCCACACACTCAATGACTGATTATTAGGAGCAGAAGCAACAGGTAAGAAAGGAATATCGGCAAAGAGAAAAGGATGTTCGACTTGTTGAAATAGTCGATTGACGGTATCAACCATACCTGGCGAGGAGCGCCAATTAGTATGCAGTGAATAGTGGTCAGTGACTTCATCGCGCGCTTTAAGGTAAGTAAAAATATCTGCGCCACGGAAAGCATAGATCGCTTGCTTAGGATCGCCAATCAGCAGTAAGGCCGTGTCAGAAGGCTGGGCATAAATACGACTAAAAATCCGGTACTGAGTCGGATCCGTATCTTGGAACTCATCAACCATCGCTACTGGATAGCGTTGGCGGATCGCTTCGGCCAGCGCTTCACCCTGTGCTGACTGAAGGCCGTGATCGAGCTTCGTTAATAGATCGTCGAAACTCAGCAGAGCGTAACGTTCTTTTTCTTGTCGTAAATTTGCGCGGATATCGTTAAGCGCTAAGGCGACTAATGGCTCATATAATGAGATTGGCGTAGCGAGAAAATGATCTATTGCTTCGAAGATCGGCTGTTGGGGCGCTTGCCCTTTTTTGGTTTTCTCAATGAGCAGTGCTTGACCAAATTTTTCTAACTCTTTTTGTGGTAACTGATAACCGGTCTCATCACTTTCCGCCCAAAGCGTTATCGCACTAATCCAGTTAGGGACGTGTCGCGATGAATAACTCCTTTTATCGACATCAGAGTTCATCACCCAGTCATACACTTCCGCAGCAACCTCTCGCCATTGCTGCTTTAATGCGAGAATACGACGGCTATTTTCATGGTGACACGCCGTCAGATCTGGCGTAGAGAGCGGGTGTTTGAGTTCAGGGGCATCACCCTGTAACCAGCTTTTAACCGAGTGCAATAGATGCTCAGGGCCGCTGAACAGTGCCATCACTTCTTGCGCAATCGCGTCTTCTAAGGGGTAACAATAGCGTCGCCAAAAATCCTCTGTTGCTTGGCGTAAGAGTTGTTGTTCATCCTCCAGTAACTGTTGTTGAAACAACATCCCGGATTCAAAGGCATTGAGATTTAACATTCGCTGACAGAAGCCGTGTATCGTATAGATGGCCGATTCATCCATCTGCCTTTCTGCCAATAATAAGGTCATCGCGGCTTGCGCTTTATCGTCAATTTCCGCTAATAATTGTTTCATCACCGGATGATCAGAATCACCGCGTATACAGGCAATCCTTAACTGATGAATGTTATCGCGAATACGCCCTCGAAGTTCTTCAGTGGCCGCCTCGGTAAAGGTCACCACTAAAATCTCTTCCACCGAGAGAAGTCGTGGCCAAGCGTTCTCTTTGCCCAGTCCAAGCAGTAAGCGTAAATAGAGAATGGCCAGCGTAAAGGTTTTGCCTGTCCCGGCTGAGGCTTCAATAAGTCGTTGCCCCTGCAAAGGCAGAGTAAAAGGATTCAGAATTGTCGACGAAGAGGTGGGGGTCATGATGCTGTCTCCGACGTTACAGGGCAATGTGATTGCAATACCGGTAAATACCAACGTTCTGCTTGCTGGCAAATAGCCGCAACCTGTTCTGCGGTTAATTGCGAAGCTAACCGTTGGAGATAGGGATCGCTCCCCTCTCCGTCCATCAGGTAGCCTTCATTCCAGGCGTTGTGTAAGTGTTGCACGGCACGCTCCTGCGTACTTTCCTGCCAATCAATGACGGGAGGTTGACTATTTTTAAGCAATGCCGCCTGTAACCAGCTCCCGCCACTCTCTTTCAATAACCAGAGTGGTTCGATTAACCCTTGATAATAGCCCTGCATCAGTCGTTCCAGCTCGACTTTCGCCGCCTCCGTTGACAGGGGTAAAAAACGCCAGCAGGTCTCGTCCCGTCCATATAATCGGCTGATACCTTTCCCCCCCATCGCACAATAGAGTAAGTGTTCGATCCATAACAGTAACCCATCGGTTAAGTTGAGCTTACCGGGCCGCCAGCGTAGCAGACCGTCTGCCTGAACCTGAGGTAACCACCCCACTACACGGGTTTCCTTCAACATAAGATCGACTTCCAAGCTCTGAGTAGGCTGTCTTTCGGCCACAACGGTATCGGCGATTTTCTCCATCTCGACACATTGTCGCTGCCAGAGTAGTCGACCATATGCACCATAAGGCAACTGCCCTGATAGACGATAATGGCGATAAAGCGGCTCAGCCGGCTGTTCGTCGATTAAGCTATTCAATAACCGTTGGTTAAGCTGATAACGGGTTAAATTATCGTGAATAAAAGGTTCACTCTCAGGAAGCCCAACCTCTTCACGTTGAAAATAGACGCCTAAGCGCCGAGTAAACCATGCTCGAATCGGGTGCCGCCAAAAACTGATGAAGGCGGTAATAGAAAGCTCTTCAGGAATATAAGGGTCGAGAGGTTGGGAAAAGAGCGGCTGTGGCAGTCCCTCACGATTCGCCGCTGCCGTCCATTGCTGGGCAAAGGAGTGCCAAGGGTTCTGTTCACTAAAATTTTCCGCAGAAAACGGCGTGCGGGCTTGGGCTAGAACCAGATGTTGCTGGACGCGCCGTGCGCTTTCATCGACATCACAGTGTGCGTCGCCTTCAAGATAAAAACTTTGCCCGATATATTCTAATAACTCCGTGACCAATACCGAGGCGAGGCGAGGCTGATTATCTTGTATTGAGCGCCCCACATAGCTGACATAAAAATAGTGCTGTGCCGAAGTCAAAGCCTCTAGGAATAGATAGCGGTCATCGTCTCGGCGATTTCTATCCCCTTTACGGGGTTGCTTAGGCATCAGATCAAAACCGGAAGGCAGCAAAGTTCGTGGATAGACGCCATCATTCATCCCTAGCAGACAAACGACTTTAAAGGGGATAGAACGCATAGGCATTAATGTGCAGAAGTTAACCTGCCCCGCTAAGAATCGCTGGCTAATACGCTGTTGTTCAAGTCTGCCGCGCAGTTCATCCCGTAATAGTGTCATAGGAATAGATTGCGTGTACTGCGCCGTAATCCCTTCTTGGATCACCTTACGCCACTGTTCGTGTATCACTTCTAACGCGGCTTGGCTCTCTGCATCGCCAATAAAAAAGCGCTCGGTCAATTGTCGGCAATAGGGTAACCACTCCTCGAGCGTGTAGGATTGGGTGAGACGTTCACGCCACTCACGGAGTGCTGCGAGAAACTCAGCCAATTGTCCGGCTAATTCTCCCAATAATCCTGCACTTTCATCGAAGGGTAATATGCCCTGCCAATCGCCTTGCGTACTATCCATGGCGACACCAAGCAGCATACGTTGGATCCCAAACTGCCAAGTGTGCTGGCCGGTGACGGGTAGCGCGAGGTCGGCAACGCTTTCATCATCTAATCCCCAGCGGATCCCAGACGCTTCGACCCAGTGACGCAAGCGCTGTAGCTGTTCTTCACTGATAGCAAAACGCTCAGCGAGTGCCGGCACCTCAAGCAGGGCCAAGACCTGTTCTGACGTAAAACGGCTATCAGGTAGCATTAATAATTGGATAAACGCTTGGATGACTGGGTGTGCATAGCTGGCACTGCGATCCGAGATAGAGAACGGTAAATAAGCCTCATTATTCGCTTTCGAGAAAGCCGCTTCGATATACGGGGTATAGATATCGATATCGGCCACCATCACGATAATATCGCGTGGACTGAGATCCGGATCGTTCTCGAGCAACGTGAGAAGATAGTCCCGCAGAACTTCGACTTCACGCTGAGCATTGTGGCAACTACTTAGGGTGATTGAGCGATCGTCATGCGCCAAGGGGCGCTTATTGTTGCTGGTGTTAAATTGTTTAGACGTTAATCCGACAATAGAATGATCTTCTAATTGCAAAATATCGTGCTGCAGTTGCGAGAGCAGATGAGTCGGTTCACTTTCAACAAACGCATGAATCTCATCATTCACACTTTCCATCTGCGCCAGCAGATAGAGATTATCCCGTCCTTGTCGCCCCCATGAAGCGAGCAGAGGGTTCGGCAGCGCTTGTTCACCCTCTTCACTAAATAGTTGTGACGCGATATCCGGCGCTTTGAACAAAGCACGCTGCTCACCGGTATCTTGCCACTGTTGTTGCTTCAGTGCATAAACCTTACGTCGCCGGGTGAGTAGCCGAGCAAGAAATGCGCGGTCTTGAATATCGCCCCAGTAGTGTTGGCAAGGGTTGGTAAAAAGAAGATGGATTTCACAATGCCGTCCTAAGGCTTCAAGCGCCTGCAGGTAGATTGGCGGTAAAGAGGAAATCCCACAGATAAAGACCCGTTTGGGTAAGACCGCCTGCAAGTCAGCGTCGGCGAGACGCTGTATAAAGCGTTGATAAAGATTAGCACGGTGCCATTCAGGTTGACCAATCTGCGCCGTATAGTCGACCAATGCTTGCCAAAGCGGCGCTTGCCAGGCTTGAGCGCTGCCTAAGTCGGCCACAAGCTCTCCCTGCTCCCACAGCGCTAACCAGTCAGGGCGGTATACAAGGTAGTGGTCGAAGAGATCCGCGACTTGTGCGCAAAGTTGGTATAACTTGCGGGGATCCCCCTCCTCAGCAAGATAATCGCTAAGCACCTGAAACGCTGGCTCCCCTCGTAAAGAAGGTAAGAGATGCATCAGTTTCCAGGTCATGGCACTTTTCGTAAATGCGCTCTCAGCGGGAATATTGGGTAAGACGGCAACAAACATCTGCCAAATAAAGGTTGCAGGGAGCGGAAAATGGATGTTGGCAGCAATACGCGAATGGAAACCTAAGGCTAATTCCATTTGTAGCCACTGTGCCATGCCGGGGCTTTGTACCAATACCACTTCCTGTTCAAGGGGATCGGGTAGCGGATCATTCTCCATTATCGAGGTGACCAGATCTTTTAATAAATCAAGACGATTTGAATGCCAAACACGAAACATTGTGACCTCTTCTCCTACAACCTAGTGCAGCAGTATACCTTGCCTCGTCGCGGATCACGACCTACTCGTCCCCTTTCTGCGGACAATGTAAACGTTCCAAATACAGTGGTGAACCCTTTGCAACTTGCCAGGCGACACGTTGCCAATAGCAGCCATGATTTTCCGCAATCAGCTGTTCATTAATTGCGTCGCTAGCGCTTTGACGCCCTTCTAGCTGTTGCGCTAATCCCCACCACGCTTCACGGCGTTGCCACAGAGTCTGCTCACTAAGCTGTAAGCTACTGATAAAATGTAAAATCAGTAAACTACTGATCGATAATAATGTTAAGGCAATCAGCACCTCAACCAAGCTCATCCCGAGGCAATGATGCGGTGCACAGTTCTTTGGACAGTGGGCAGTCATCGGTCCAGCCGCGAGGATGTCGCTGGAGTCGTCCTGGGGAAAGTTTATTGAAAATGACTCGCTGCCAAAGTAACCACTCACTTTTTTCAGAGGCGCCTCGTAACCAGCCCTCCGATGGCGAGGTTTGAAAAAAACAGACCGAGAAAGAAGCTGACGGCGATAACGGGCATTGCCACCCTTGTGCCACTGACCAGGTAAAGGCTTGCCCCCAAGCCAACGCTGACTGCGCTTGATAGAATGCCCGAAAATAATTTCTCTCATCGTTGACCTGCTGTGCTCCATAACGCAGAGAATCACTGCTCAAGCGTAAAACCCCTAGTGCTAACATCATGATCAGTAGGACGCTTAATAAGGCCACACTCCCTGCTTGTGATGAGGGACGAGATAGGATGGCCATTAGCTATTCTCGCGATTGACTCTGTGTTGGCGAATAAGTGTGTACTTACCCGCTTTTATGCTTAAGTAAATGTCTACCTGCTGAGCGACCCTCTTTATCTTGAAATCAACCACTTGCACCTGTGTAGGAAGGGTTAAACGCGACCACTGCCCTGAATGACAATCAACCACCCCTCTGGCGCTCTCTATGGCTAGCCCACGGTATCGGTAACCGAAATAATCACTTTGTGAGTGCGCGGGGCCTTCCCATTGACCATTGGCATTATCATCCCAGCGAATAAGTAAACACTTACCTTCATCCTTGATTTCCATACTGACCCCGCCACAGCGCTCTCCATTACAAAATCCCGCTCGACGAATCGCTTTTTCGAGTAAGAGTACTAATCGTTGCATTTCAGTGCGACCCCATTGCCGTTGTTCCATCGCTGACATCTGTTGCCATACCAAGGGTAATAAACGTTCAGCACTAAGCAGGAGTATGGCGCCAATCGTTAAGGCAATCAGGAGTTCAATCAGGCTAAAACCGGCTTGACGTTCACTGGCTGACTTCATTGACACCCCTTAATATGACTCTCGCAGTAACGGACTCTGCCATGGGTAGAAATAATGACTCTCCAGCGTGTAGCCTGATTCCCAATTTCAAAGCTTCCTGGCCATGCGGTGCCATGTTTTCCGAAGAAACGGGGCTCACCCACCACCGCTAATAGCTTTACCTTGGAAGTATGGGGTTTCCACGTCCACTTTAGGTTCCTACCGCTCCAGCGTTCGCTTACCGCACTAATTTCTGTCTCTTCGTTTTGTAACGAATGCCTAAAATTTACCGTTAAGTGGTAGGCATTGGCCTGCTGACGTAATCGATCCAAAAAATAGGTTAACTCTTTTGCACTGGCCTTGACCTGCTGTCGAGATTGCCATTGGCTTAAGGACTGACTGCCTAAGCCTGTTAATACTGCAGTGATCACTAACACTATTAGTATCTCTAGCAGGGTGAATCCAGCGGTAGACATCTTAGAAGATAATCGCATTGGTACAGTTTACTGCTTTATAAAAAAGGACAACCAGACCATTAGCTTTATTCTGCGAGGAGGGTTTTAATTAATATCCCTACTCTTTATTTATATTATTTCCAATACGATCTAGATTCCAAAAACAAAATCAATTAATTAATGATTTTAAAAAAATAATTAATATGATAGGAAGTGAACTCTAGAAAATTATGACTATTTTAAAAATTAAAATATCCGTTTTCTTTCAAAGAGAGGGGTAACCAATAAATGCGGCAATGCTAACGCGGTGAGCAGTGTAAAGAGATTACGTACGCTATTTTGTGCTGAAGGTAATAAAAAAAATACGACACCAAAAGTAAAGAGGAGTGCACCGACTAATATCGGCCATGTTACTCGTAAATAATCATAATAATTACGGCAACCCAAGGCAGTACAGCGTTCATCAGTTTGTGGAAAAGCATGAAGGATTAAAAAACCGACAGAAAACCCCACTAATGGTGGGAAAAAAAGTAACGCCATCACACCAGTGAAACGTCGATATTGTTTAGTAATTAACATCAGACAAATTAATCCTCCGGCGCAGAGTGCCCCGGTCCCTTGGAGTAGGTTCATCGTCAATCCCAATGCTGCCGGTGAGAATCCAGCATAGCTTAGGAGATCGGCCGTATCGCTACGATAAAAAACCGCTGGGATAGTTACTAATCCTATACCTAAGGCCACACGAGTAAGCCAGCCGCTTTGCGTCGGCTCTTCAAGTGTGAAATGTATCGCTGAAGCCACTAGGAAACCAGGTAATGCGCTGGTGGGAAAGTGCTGCCAGCCTAGTAAGCAGACCGTCATAATACTGACATAGCCGCAAAGGAATCCGACTCTTTTTTCAGGCGGTACGACGGCTAAATCACTAGCGCCATGGGCCATACCCACGACGCCAATCGCCACGCTGGCGAAGAGTAGTTGAACCATTAGTGGACAAAAAGAGGCAGCGAAAGCTGCCCCATAGAGTAACATCCAGCCCCTTTTAGGGTTCAGGTTGACAATCATACCGTAGTATTATCAATGGTCGTTGTTTGGAAAGATTTTGCTAAGACTCTTGCCGCATAGAATGCATAGAAGACTTTTGCGATAACATCTAATACTAGGAAGCTCCATACCGATGCTGCATCACTGATCACACCTAAGCCTTCAGGCCCAAGCAGAAAAACAACAGGGTAAATCAGCCAGACTAAGGTCAGCAGAGTAATATTTTTGTAATATCCTCCTGCAGTCGTGAGCTCACGCGTCGCGGCGATTTTACGTAAGGGCCGCCATAATAAGAAAAGTACACCCAGGAAGGCGACACAAGACCATAAATACCAGATTGCTTTCAACATAAAAGAATCTGCCAGCGAGGATAATAAGCCTGTAATGACCATGATAATATCTAAGCCAATAATTGCCGTTAAATATCCACTTATTTGGCTTGAAGGACCATATTCATGAAAGGCGATCATCACCAAGCCTGCTAATAAAATAGGTGTTGTCACAGACCAGTCAATATATCTCGCAAAGTAAATAGTTGTTCCATTATCAGATATTACATTTCCCACCCCTAACGCCATCGCTAAATAAGCGGTAGCAGCGATAAAGGTGACCATGGCATGCATCATAACATGATTTTTAATGGCAACTTTTTTCCTGCCAGAAAGGTAAATTAATAATGTCGAGAGTGACATTATTGTAAAACCGGCGATCAGTGGAACTTGGCCCATTAAAACCCCTCCAGACAGAGTTATAATAATTATTATTAAACATAATGATCAGGATAATCATATGAAGGTAAGTATATGAGGGGATTGATTTTCTGCAAATTTACACAGCGATATTTATGAAAATAAATACTCTTCTTGCCGCTTGATAAAATCAAGATTGTAGATTAAGCATGCGCTGGAAAAATAATTAATTAGAGGGTATTGAAATGAAAAAAGTCTGCAACCCAGATAGGATTGCAGACTTGGATGCTGCGACGATTTGAGCCGTTAAGGTTGAAACTCGACGACTTAAATTGCGACGGGGGCCTTGATCGCTGGATGTGGATCGTAGCCTTCAATATCGAAATCATTAAAGCAGTAATCAAAGATTGTGTCAGGCTTACGCTTAATGACCAATTTAGGAAGCGCTCGAGGTTCGCGGCTTAATTGTAAGTTCGCTTGTTCCAAGTGATTGGAATAGAGATGCGTATCTCCACCTGTCCAGACGAAATCGCCCACCTCGAGATCGCACTGCTGCGCAATCATATGCACTAATAAGGCATAACTCGCGATGTTGAAAGGTAAGCCTAAGAACACATCACAAGAGCGTTGATAGAGCTGACAACTCAATTTACCGTTTACCACATAGAATTGGAAAAAGGCATGACAAGGCGCCAGCGCCATTTTATCTAGCTCTCCCACATTCCACGCTGATACGATGATGCGGCGTGAATCGGGGTCCTGTTTAATCTGGCGGATCACTTCACTAATTTGGTCGATATGGCGGCCATCAGCGGCTGGCCAACTACGCCATTGTTGACCATAAACCGGACCTAAGTTCCCTTGCTCATCTGCCCACTCATCCCAAATCGTTACCTTGTTCTCTTTCAGGTAAGCGATATTAGTGTCGCCTTTCAAAAACCACAGTAGCTCATGAATAATTGAGCGCAGATGGCATTTTTTGGTGGTGACGAGGGGAAAACCCTGTTGCAGATCGAAGCGCATTTGGTGACCAAAAATAGATAAGGTTCCGGTACCGGTACGGTCGTCTTTTACCGCCCCTTCAGAGAGGACTTTCTGCATCAGTTGCAAATATTGGTTCATTTTACTTCACTCGTTACAGTCTTTGACTGGCGTTTGTACGCCCAAATCATCATTATCACTCCAGCGACAATCATTGGGATAGACAAGATCTGCCCCATGCTGATCACCCCACCGAATAACCCGAGCTGCGCATCAGGCTGACGGAAAAACTCGACGATAATACGGAAAGCGCCATAGCCTATCAGAAATAGACCCGAAACACTGCCCATTGGACGCGGTTTGCGAATAAACAGATTCAGAATAATAAAGAGCACCACACCTTCTAAGGCTAATTCGTATAGCTGCGAGGGGTGACGCGGCAGTACGCCATAGGTGTCTAGCAGAGATTGCCACTGCGGATGGCTTGGGATTAAAGCTATGTCTTCATCGCGGGAGCCTGGGAACAACATTGCCCAAGACGAATTAGGGTCTACACGTCCCCACAACTCGCCGTTGATAAAGTTACCTAAGCGACCCGCGCCTAAGCCAAAAGGAATCAATGGTGCAATAAAATCGGAAACTTGGAAGAAGTTGCGGTGGGTTCTGCGGGCAAATACTAGCATCACGACAATGACACCAATTAAGCCACCGTGGAACGACATTCCACCGTCCCAAACTTTGAATAGATAGAGTGGATTTTCTAGGAAGAGTGGTAAATTATAGAATAAGACATAACCGATCCGGCCCCCTAAAAACACCCCTAAGAAACCGGCGTAGAGAAGATTTTCAACTTCGTTTTTGGTCCAACCACTGCCAGGCTTATTCGCACGCCGGGTTGCTAACCACATGGCGAAAATAAAGCCGACCAAATACATCAACCCATACCAGTGAAGGGAGATTGGACCGATAGAGAAAATTACCGGGTCAAATTGTGGAAACTTAAGATAGCTCGCAGTCATCTTGCACCATTGGTTGTTAAATCAATCACTCGCGCCTCATTATTAAGGGGGTGAACAAATAGGTTGGGCGAAATCATAGCATAAGCCCGCAAGATTGCGGGCCAGTAAATGTAGCCGAGTATTAACGACCGCCGCGGATTAACCCGCCTAATCCACGACGTTCCATAAAGACCGAGATTTGGTAGCGGACCTCACTGGTCGTGCTGGACTGCAAAACTTGCGCCGCCAGTTGTTCGGTCTCATTACATTCTAAGTGTCGTAACAGGTATTTTACCCGCGGGATATTTTTCCCATTCATACTCAAGTGACGATAGCCCATCCCGACCAGTAACGGCACACAGGTTGGGTCGCCAGCCATTTCCCCACACAAACAGACAGGTAAGTTGACGCGGGTAGCGAGGGTCATAATACGGTAGAGGGCCTGTAAAACCGCGGGATGTAAGGCACTGTATAAGTTCGCGACTCGTGTATTGTTACGGTCTACCGCTAATAAATATTGGGTTAAATCGTTGGTCCCTACCGAGATAAAGTCGACCTTTCGTGCCAATTGTGGGATTAAAAAGATCATTGAGGGCACTTCCAGCATAATCCCGACTTCCGGCGAAGGGATCTCATAGCCCAGTAGTTCTTCGACCTCATAAATCGCGCGATCAATCAGGTGGCGGGCATCATCGATCTCTTCGATGCTAGTGATCATCGGCAGCAGGATCCGTAAATTACCCGACGCAGCATTCGCCCGTAACATCGCACGGATCTGGACCAAGAAGATTTCGGGTTGATCTAAGGTTAACCGAATACCACGCCAACCCAGGGCCGGGTTCTCTTCACTAATCGGCATATAAGGCAATTGCTTGTCGGCCCCGATATCGAGCGTTCTCAGGGTCACCGGTTTCTGATGGAAGAGCTGTAACATCCCTTGGTATTGAGCGACTTGCTCCTCTTCAGAAGGAAAGCCACTTTGCAACATAAAGGGAACTTCTGTGCGGTAAAGCCCTATCCCTTCGACCCATTTATCTTGATCGAGCTCCAACTCGGCGCTTAATCCCGCGTTAAGCATAATGGCAATATGCTCGCCACTCTTCAATTCGCCCGGTAACTCGGCCGCGGTTTCCGCCGTTTTACTGAGCGCATTTTCCTCTTTAAGCAGGCGTTGATACTCTTTAATCAGTATCGGTTCCGGCTCTATTAACACTTCACCACGGTAACCGTCGACAATTAGCTGACGTTTATCGAGTTGTTCCGGCCGGATATCTACCCCCATTACGGTGGGAATACCCATGGCGCGTGTCAGAATGGCGGCATGGGAGTTTGCAGCGCCATCTCTGACGACTATCCCTGCCAAACGATCTTGAGGGATCTCAGCAAGGGATGTCGCGGTTAATTCGTCGGCAACTAAAACAAAGCGCTCGGGCCAGCTATTGCTCCCCTGTAAGGAATCGTCGAGGTGAAAGAGGAGGCGTTGACCTAATTCCCGTAAATCGTTGGCGCGGTCGCGCAAATAGTTATCTTTTAGCTCCAAAAACTGTGCGGCAAATTTCTCGATAACCACTTTAACGGCCCACTCGGCCACGATACCTTGCTCTATCTCAGCCAATAGGCTTTTTTTCAGCCGAGGCTCACTCAATAAATGGGAGTAAAGATTGAAAATCTCCGCGCTCTCTTTCTGCGCGCTGCCTGAAAAACGTTTGCTGTAACGCCGAAACTCCTCTGCGGCTTCAGACATGGCGAATAACATACGCTCTTGTTCTTGCTCAATATCTAGCGCTGAAGCTCGGGTAACCTGTTCGAGGAGCGGCTGTACCTGATCAACCCACCCCGGTGCAATGGCCACGCCAGGCGAGGCGGCAATGCCCTGAAGGCGACTCTGGCGATATAAACCAAACAATTGGCGAAGTTGTGAGGGAGAGAGCAGTGTGGCGACTTGGGTCGCCAAGGTGACGAGAAACGACTCTTCGCTTTCATCATACTGGCGGGGTTCACGCTGTTGCACCACCAGCACGCCGAGTACCGTGCGGCGTGAGACGATCGGCGCGCCAAGAAAGGCGCGATAGTGTTCTTCGTTAACCGAAGGAATATACTTAAAACTAGGGTGAGAAGGCGCATCCGCTAAGTTTATTGGCTCAGCAAGGCGTCCTACCAAACCAACAATACCTTCATCTAAGGCGAGGGTAATATTTTTACCACGGGGTTTTTTAAGGCCCCGGGTTGCCATCAAATAGTAGCAACCACGCTCATGATCCGCCAAGTAGATGGAACAGACTTCTGTTTCCATCGTATGACAGATCTCATTTACGAGAATTTCTAATGCATCATTGAGCCGCGGCGCACTCGCCACCTTTTCAACAATGTCCCGTAACTGTGTGAGCTTCAATGCCATCGATCAACCCCTTTTACGCCGCCCTGAGTAATTCGAACGCTGGCCTCCCCCTTCCGGTTGAGCCATTAACGATGTTGCAAATTCTTTCATTACCCGTCGATAAACGTCCCGTTTGAAAGAGACCACCTGACGGACTGGATACCAAAAACTCACCCAGCGCCACCCATCAAATTCCGGCGTACTGCTCCGTTGCACATTGACGGCAGAGTCTTGACACTGAAGTTGTAACAGAAACCACTTCTGCTTTTGGCCGATACACACAGGCCGAGTATCCCATCGCACTAGACGTTTAGGTAATTTGTAGCGCAACCAATTACGTGTCGAAGCAAGAATACGCACATCTTTACGGTGCAGTCCCACTTCTTCAAATAATTCTCGGTACATCGCCTGTTCAGCCGTCTCGCCAGAATTAATCCCGCCTTGCGGAAATTGCCAAGAGTGCTGTCCAAATCGCCGAGCCCATAAAACCTGTCCTTGGCGATTACAAATTACGATACCCACGTTAGGGCGGTAGCCATCATCATCGATCACTGGACTACCTCAATATTCTTTTTAGATAACCTGATTGTTTCACACTCCACTCGGGCGGTAAACCATTGACTTACGCCAAAAACGCCAGGGATTATTGGGATAACTTAGGGCTAAAAGTAAAGTTATAAACAAATTAGCACAGAGTTAACCTTTTTTATTCACCTTTTCTGTGGATAGCTTTGTGAAAAAGATGGGATTCAGTTGAATAATCAATTTTAAACCTACTGTAACCCTGAATAACTTATTTCTATAAAAACGATAAAATACAGGAAGTTATCAACTTTATAAACAACATTTTATCAGCCTTTCCCGCTATCACTTCGTGACCACTTAACACAAAGGTTAAAATTTAACCATTTACCAAATTATCCACAGAAGATGTCTGAATGTTACGCATAAGTCGAAAAAAAACTAGTCAAACCCTAGTGTCAAGGCTGTAAATAGAAACAGTACTCTCAAAATTCGAGAGTTATCCAATTTTTCTGTGGATAACTAGGGTGACAAACCTGTTTATGAATGTCTTGAAACTGGGATAACCCGATCAATACGCCTCTTGGTCGACAAAGTATTCGCGTAAAAAACCATGATATTTCATGCTATTATTCTTAATCTATTGCATCAAAGCGCCTGTTTTTAAAACCCTAGTTACCACTGGTTACTTTTCATACAAAAGAGTGAACAATGCCATTAGCCTATCTTGATCCCCCCACCTCTGAACGAGAACTGCTGAACCGAGCACAACGGATTGCAGGGAAAACCTTTGCTGACGTGGCCATTGAACGCGGTGTGCAAATGCCAGCAAACCTACAACGTAATAAAGGTTGGGTGGGGAATTTAATTGAGTTAGCACTCGGGGCACAAGCGGGCAGTAAAGCTGAGCAAGATTTCGCGCATTTAGGGATAGAACTAAAAACCATTCCAATCAATGCTAAAGGCGAACCGCTGGAAACGACCTTTGTCTGCGTGGCACCGTTAACCGGCAATATCGGCGTCACTTGGCCGCAAAGCCATGTTCGCCGAAAACTGGCTAAGGTCCTATGGATACCCATTGAAGGTGAGCGAACGATTCCCCTTGCCGAACGTCGCATTGGTGCACCGCTGCTGTGGCAACCTTCTCCAGAGGAAGACCACCAATTGCAGGCGGATTGGGAGGAGTTAATGGAGATGATTGCATTAGGTCGTGTCGAAGCGATTACCGCTCGCCATGGTGAATACCTACAGATCCGCCCTAAAGCCGCCAACAATCGTGCTTTGACTGAGGCGATCGGCCCTTCGGGGGATAAAATTCTGACGCTGCCACGTGGCTTCTATTTGAAGAAGCGTTTTACTGCTCCGTTACTGGCTCGGCACTTTGGCTAAGAGAGCTTTACTAAGGGCTTGCCAAATAAGGGGGCAGGCTTTAGTTTACTGATAGTTAAGCGTAATGACTCGCCTGAGTTGGCGCTAGAAAGACATATCTTTTTACGTTTTAATCTCGTCGATCGCTTATCCGACCTTGATTTTATTTTTGCTTAAAATTCAGATAATTAAATTATTGTTTTCAGCAGTCACACCGCATGATAAAAGGTTAATCAGCCCCCCCACCTCATGTATAGAGGAAACCAGACAATTCTGGTTTATGCTAATCGTTATCATCGCTTAACTGTTGCGCTAATGAAAAGAGGACGAAAAGAGATGATTAAAGTTGTTTTACTACTCGTCGGCGTAACCGGCAGCTTACTATTGAGTGGGTGTTCTAGCGATTACGTGATGGCCACTAAAGATGGGAAAATGCTGGTCACTGAAGGCAAACCCATTATAGATAAAGAGACCGGACTGGTTGAGTACACTGACCAACAGGGCCACACTACGCAAATTAATAGCGACGATATTTCCAGTATTATAAAAAAATAATAAGGATTGATGCATGCACTATCACCGTATTCCCCATAGTAGTCTCGAGATCAGTCAATTAGGCTTGGGTACCATGACCTTCGGTGAGCAAAATAGCGAAGCGGATGCCCACCAACAACTTGATTATGCACGCGAACGTGGAATCAACCTGATTGATACTGCCGAAATGTATCCCGTTCCCCCTCGTCCTGAAACCCAAGGTCTCACCGAAAGCTATATTGGGAGCTGGTTAAAGAAGAGCGGGGAACGCGACAAAATCATACTCGCCAGCAAAGTGGCGGGTCCGGTCCGTGGCAATGATGCCTCTATCCGCCCACAACAGGCCTTAGACCGAAAAAATATTCGTCAAGCTTTGGAAGCAAGCCTTAGCCGTCTCAACACCGATTATCTAGATCTTTACCAATTACATTGGCCTCAGCGCCCCACAAACTGTTTTGGTAAATTGGAGTATCAATACAGCGAAGACAATGTCCCGGTAACTTTATTGGAGACATTGGAAGCGTTATCCGAGCATGTGCGGGCAGGAAAGATTCGCTATATTGGCGTATCGAATGAAACGCCATGGGGAGTAATGCGTTATCTGCATCTTGCTGAAAAACATGACCTTCCACGAATCGTATCGATCCAAAACCCTTACAGTTTAGTTAATCGTAGCTTCGAGATTGGATTATCTGAAATCAGTCAGTTTGAAGGCATTGAATTACTTGCCTACTCTTCCCTCGCCTTTGGCACAATGAGCGGTAAATACTTGGAGGGGAAACGTCCAGAGAAGGCTCGTAACACCTTATTTAGCCGCTTTACGCGCTATAACGGCGAATACACCGAACAAGCCATCGCACACTATGTCGCGCTGGCTAAAGCACACCAGCTAGACCCTTGCCAGATGGCGTTAGCCTACGTTCGGCAACAACCTTTCGTTGCAAGTACTTTGCTAGGTGCAACCACCTTAGAACAGTTGAAGCAGAATATTGATAGTTTCGAGGTGACGTTGAATGAAGAGGTGCTCGCGGGTATTGAGGCGATCCATCGCCGTTTTCCTAATCCTGCGCCTTAAGATGTCATCACGCTTTTCTTTTTAACTGCCACAACCATAAACAGGTGATCGCGAGCGCAAATAAAATGCCGAACGCGACGCCTGTTACTACTGCAGAAGCGCCTAGCCAAATTGCCACGCTATACAGCACCAACATACCCAGCATCACACTATTTTCACCGAGATTTTGTACGGCGATAGCACTTCCCGTTCCCACAGTTTGTTGTCCACGCTCTTGAAGCAAGGCATTAAGAGGGACAACGAAAAAGCCCCCAAAGATGCCAACTAAGACTAATAATCCGTAAGCAGGAAGCAAATGGGTTTCTAGTGCGAAAACCACGACTAATAATCCTACGGCAATGCCGGCCGGTAACGCTTTACCTGCATGCTGCAAAGAGACCCATTTCGCCGCCAGAAAGGCCCCCACAACAATCCCTAGGGCCACCATCGCATTCAAGGTGGTCGGTGTGGTGTTATCTTGAATACCTAGCGCGACCGGAACCCAGATAACTAACAGGAAACGTAAGGTCACCCCAGCTCCCCAGAACATACTGGTACCAATCAACGAAAAACGGCAGGTTTTATCATGCCATAGGGTTTGAGTCGCCTGCACAAACTGATTGATCAGGCGTTTGGGATGATAATTACCATGAGGACGTGCCGCTTCCAATTTGGGGATCATCACATTTGCCATTACCGCTAAGGCATAGATGATGGCACAGACTAAAAGAGCGGTAGAGACATGCCAATCGGCCAAGATCCCGCCGCTGACTGATCCAAGCAGAATAGCCGCGATGGTCGATCCCTCCATCAGGCCATTTCCTTTCACTAACTGCTTGCTTGGCAGTAACTCGCCCAAAATACCATATTTAGCTGGCGAGTATGCCGCAGCACCAATACCGACCAAGCTATAGCCAAGAAATGGACTGAAATTGACGCCAATCGCAATGACGCCAATCAGTTTAATACTGTTAGCCACCATCATAACTCGTCCTTTGGAGAAACGATCCGCAAAATGGCCGACAAAGGGTGCTAACAGGATATAGGCAATGACGAACACCATTTGTAGGATTGGCTGGCTCCAATCTGGATACTCGGCATTTTTGAGCAGGGCCAAGGTAGCAAAAAGTAGCGCATTATCCGCGAAGGCGGAGAAAAATTGCGCCAATAAAACCGGGCGAATGCCCGGTACCTTAAGGGGTGATTCTGCAGATAATTTCATTGTTACCCATTGTCAGAATGTGAACGCGCTGGCTCTGCTGCCATCGCTTTAAGCGAAACATAATCGGGTTTACCGCTGCCGAGTACTGGTAGGCTCTCAACCACGCGAATATCGCGTGGCACCAGTAATTCACTCAATCCTTTGGCTTTAGCTTCGTTCGATAACAGATCACGTTGTAAGTGCGTGTCAGTGGTAAAAAGCACCAGCGCCTCGCCTTTCTGCGAATCCTCTTTTACCGTCACCGCATGCTGTTGATCGGGAGAGGCTGCCATCACGAGAGACTCGACGCTTTCCAGTGAAACCATCTCACCCGCGAGTTTAGCAAAGCGTTTCACTCGTCCTTGGATTCGGCAAAAACCTTCTTCATCAAAGCTAACGATATCGCCGGTATCATACCATCCGGCATCGAGCTGCCCTTCGCCATTGTCTGCTGCAGGGGGTTCGATATGACCCGGATTGTTGACCCGTAAGTAGCCTTTCATAATATTCGGACCACGAACCTGTAGGCGTCCACCCTGCTCAATACCCGGTACAGCGATCAAACGAAAGTCCATGGCGGGCAATAAGCGCCCGACGGTATTAATCTTAGCCGCCATCGGCAGATTTATCGATAAGACTGGGGCGCATTCTGTTGCGCCGTAACCTTCTAAAATACGAATACCGAATTTCTCTGCATATAACTGACGGACATTCTCTTGCAGCTTCTCCGCCCCGGCCACCACATAGCGTAAACGAGCGAAATCGTAGCCCTCAGCAAAACGTCCATAATAGTTTAAGAAGGTCGAGGTACCGAATAACACGGTGCAGTCTTGGTCATACACCAGTTCAGGAATAACCCGATAATGCAGAGGGCTGGGATAAAGAAAGGCTTTCGCGCCAGTGGCGAGCGGTAAAAGTAAACCTACCGTCAGACCAAAGGCATGAAATAGCGGCATGGCAGATAAAAAGCAATCACGCGGCAAAAAGTCAGCAACAGTACGAATCTGTTCAACATTGGCTAACAAACTTTTATGGCTGTGTACCACACCTTTCGGCACACCTTCTGAACCAGAAGTAAACAGAATGACCGCAGCGTCTTCCGGCTGTTGAGCGATTTGCGCCGCTTTAGGAAAGAAGAGATGCTTCGCTACCCACCATTTATCCTCTCTGGTTAGGGTCTCTTTTAAGTCTTCGAGATAGAGCCAACGAACATGCGGGGCATTCTCGACCAAAAAGTGTAATTTTCCCTTATCGAGAAACTGACGGGAGGTAAAAATAGTGGTGATCTCGGCCGCCTTGATCGCGGCATGTAGCCCACTATTTCCCGCTGAGTAATTGAGCATGGCAGGTACGCGGCCTCGTGCCGTCGCCGCCAAGATCGTTGCGACAGTGACCACGCTATTGGGTAATAGCAGGCCAATGTTTTGCCCTGGTTGGGTTTGCTTGTCGAGAATACAAGCCACCCCCAATATTTTTTTCAGCAGTTGCCGATAACTGTTTGCGGAAAAATTAATATCATCTACACAGCCATGGGACCAGCCAAAACGCTGGCCGGCATGGATAAAGGCTTCATAGAGTGTCTCACGCGGACGAACCGCCATTCGTGCTTCTTGCATGATATGTGCAAGGTGCTCACCGGCTAACACTCGTCGTTGACGGGCTTTGGCGGCTTGCGGCATAGGGATATGCGTAGCGGGTAAAATAAAGAGACGAATTTTAGGGAATAGACGGCGTTTAGCCGGTAAACGGCTGAACGGCGTGTACTCTGCCCCCTCGATACGAATGGGGATCACCGTTGCCGCTGTTTTCGCGGCAATAAACCCCGCGCCGCTATAGATTTTCATTAAAGAGCCGGTCACTGAGATCCGCCCTTCAGGAAAGATAATCACCGGACGGCCACTATTCACCTCTTTAATTAGGCGCTTCATGGTCATGGGTCTGGCCGGATCCAACGCAACTATATCCACCCAGCGTTTTACCCGCTGCAGTGCCCAGTGGTTGGCATAGGTGGACGTAATGGCGAAAACGGGTTTAACGGGAAGAAAAAGCGTAAGAAGAATCCCATCAAGAAAGGAGACGTGATTAGGCGTGATAATCACTTTTTGTGAGGTAAAACTCGACGTCTCTCCTTGTACTTCAACGCGCCATAAAATTTGGCAGACCCACCGCAGAAATTTGAGCAACATGTTTTCCCTGTAAAAATCAAAGGTATCAAAATTTGATACCTTTGATTAAACACGTTTAACGCCTTGCTGACAAATTTTGTCGTTAATTATAGGTTAACTAATTTAATGACTTATTGTGATGATCACTGTTCGGGGGTATGCCAGCCGCCCCCTAAAGCAGCAATTAGTGCAACGCTACTTACCCACTGCTGACTCTGCAGCTGAAGTAAGGATTGCTGCTCACTCAGGCTACTATTTTCGGTAGTTGCCACATCAAGATAATCGATCATCCCTGCATCATATTGATTACGAGTGACTTGGGCTGAAGTCATGGCAGCTTGGGCCGAGGCTTGTTGCGCCGTTATCTCTTCGCCCAGCGTATTCAGCTCGACTAAGTTATCCTCCACATCCTGCATCGCGGTTAACACGGTTTGTCGATAGTTGGCCACTTGTGCATCATAGGCTGCGCGTGCTTGGGCCACGGAGGCTTTGGTCGCGCCGAAGTCCAGAATCGTCCCGCTCAGTTCCGGACCGAGTGACCAAACCCGATAAGGGAGCGAGAACAGATTATGCAGCTCGCTGGCACTGGTTCCGCCGGAGGCACTCAGCGTTAAATCTGGGAAATAGCCAGCAATGGCGACCCCAATCGCCTCGTTTGCTGCAGCCATCGAACGTTCCGCCACCGCAATATCAGGACGGCGCTGGAGTAACTTAGAAGGCACCATAACGGGTATTTGCGGTAAGGTCGCCGTAAGGGGCGCGGCGGCTAAGGAGAACTCTGCCGGCGTTTTACCTAATAGCGTGGCGATAGCATGTTCATATTGCGCCCGCTGCCAAGTAATACCGAGCAGGGTCGAGCGTGCGCTCTGTAACTGCATCTGCGCTTGGGCAACCGTTGCACGGTTTTCACTACCCGCCTGGTACTTATTATTAATAATCCGTAAGTAGCCTTGGTAAGCGTCAATACTTTTCTGATAGAGCGCAATACGCTGGTCGAGGATCCGTAATTGGAAATAATCTTGCGCTAAAGTACTTTGCGCACTGAGCGTAGCGTTAGCCAGATCGGCTTGACTCGACTGCGCGCTCGCCCGATCCTCAGCGGCTTGACGTCGTAATTTGCCCCACAGATCGAGTTCCCAACTGGCGCTAAGTTGTGCCGAGTGGCTATTACTGGTAGTGCGTTGCCCTGAACTGGCGCTACCGCTGCGCGTCGATTGCACATCACCGGTAACCGTCGGATAAAGATTTGCCGTGGCCTGGTCGGTAAGCGCCAAGGCTTGACGATACTGCGCAGCATACATGGCGACGTTTTGGTTTGAGATCGCTACTTGCGAGAGTAATTGGCTCAGTTGTGGATCTTGATAGACCTGCCACCACTCTCCTTTCTGTACCCTATCCTGTGGCTGGGCTTGCTGCCACCCTTTGGCTTCTTTAAAGGCCAACGGCATAGATTGCGTGGGGCGATGATAGTCTGGACCAACCATGCACCCGGTTAACAGCAGCATAATGCTGAGGGTCGAGATTTTAAAAGCTACTTTCATGACTCATTTCCTGAATGACAATAACGGTGCCAGCGCTGCCGAGTTACCCGACTCACTTTATCTAACCATAGATACACCACTGGCGTCGTAAACAGCGTTAATAACTGGCTAAGGGCAAGCCCCCCTGCAATCGCGATACCCAACGGACTTCGTAAATCAGCATCGCCGCCACTGCCTAATGCCATCGGCAACGCCCCAAAAAATGCCGCTAACGTGGTCATCATAATCGGACGAAAACGCTTTAAGCAGGCCTCAGTGATCGCTTGTTGTGAGGTCATCCCGCGCCGCTCAGCTTCTAACGCGAAATCAATCAACATAATGGCGTTTTTCTTCACAATTCCGATCAGTAAGATGATGCCGATTAGCGCAATCACCGTCAGCTGCGTATTAGTTAAAATCAACAATAGCAGCGCGCCAACCCCGGCGGAAGGTAAGGTTGATAAGATGGTCAGCGGGTGGATATAACTCTCGTAGAGCATCCCAAGCACGATATAAACCGCAGCTAAGGCCGCTAAAATCAACCAAGGTAAGGTCGCGGTTAACTGGCTAAAAGCCTGAGCTGTCCCTTGGAAACTGGCGGCAATAGTATCGGGAACGCCAATCTTCGCCATCGTCTGCTTAATGACGGCCTGCGCCTGTTCAAGCGAGACACCATCGGCTAAGTTGAACGCGATAGTACTGGTGGCCGATTGTCCTTGGTGTGCCACCGATAACGGGGCATTCGCCCCACTAAATTTGGCAATAGCAGAGAGCGGGATTCGGTCACCATCGTCGTTGAGAACATAAATTTTTGATAGCTCATCCGCATCCTGTGTGTTGCTACTTTGCAACATCATCACCACCTTGTATTGATTCAAGGTTTTATAGATGGTCGCAATTTGCCGCTGACTGAAGGCATTGTTCAGCATGGTATCCAGCATATCAACGTCCACCCCAAGGCGCGTTGCCGCATCACGATCGATGGTGATCATCACCTCTTGACCGCCGGTTTGCGAGTCGGAGTCAACACTGGTTAATTGCGGTAAGGCGCTAAAGGCCTTCTGTACTTTTGGGGTCCACTCACGTAACAAAGCCAGATCATCGGCTTGTAAACTGTATTGATAAGAGGCATTGGCGCTCCTGCCACCGACACGTAGATCCTGCGCCGCCATTAAGAACATCTGAGCACCGGCAATCTGACTGCCTTTCATACTGAGTCGGTTAGCAATTTCCGTCGCGGACGCTTTCCGCTGATCTAAGGATTTGAGTTTCACAAAAAAGGTCGCCGAACTGCGCGAGCCAAACATTCCTCCGCCGCGCGAAGACATCACCGCATCAACATCAGGATCCTTTAAGATCAGCTGAGTAAACTGATTGACCTTCGGCGTCATGGCTTCGAACGAAACGCTTTGATCCGCTCTGACCATCCCCATCAACATCCCCGTATCTTGGTCTGGGAAGAAGCCTTTCTGGACCACGGTAAATAAATAGAAATTCAGTAGCACAGTCGCTAATAGGCCGAGCATCGTCAATTTCTGGTGGGCAAGTACCCACTTCAATCCACGGCTATAGAGGGCTAACAATGCGGTAAGTCGACGTTCAATCCATTGGAAAACGGGATGGGGACGCTGTGTCACTGGCGGGCGACGTTTAAGTAAACGGGCGCAGAGCATAGGCGTCAGACTGAGCGAAACAAACATCGAAATCACCAGCGAAATCGATAAGGTCACCGCAAATTCTCTGAATAGGCGCCCAACAATACTGCCCATCAGCAGGATGGGAATGAAGACCGCGATCAGGGAGGCGGTCATGGAAAGTACCGTAAAGCTCACCTCTTTTGCGCCACGAATGGCTGCCCGTACCGGACTAAGTCCCTCTTCTATATGCCTTATGATATTTTCTAACACCACAATGGCATCGTCGACCACGAAACCAGTAGCGATAATCAAGGCCATCAACGATAAGTTATCGAGGCTATAGCCCAGCAGATACATAAAAATACAGGTACCAATTAAGGATACCGGTAGTGCTAAGGCAGGAATTAGTACCGAACGCCAATCCCGTAAGAAGACGAAAACCACCGCGACCACCAGCATCACCGCGACCAGTAACGTTTCCTCGGTTTCATAAAGGGAAGAGCGGACATTAGGTGAACGGTCTAAGACCAGCTGCAATGACGTATCTGCAGGTAATTGTTCACGCAGTTGCGGCAACTTGGCTTTGATCTCGTCAATGGTCACCAGCATATTAGCCCCCGCTTGGCGAGTCACCCCAAGCATCACCGCGGGGTTACCATTCAACGCCCCTCCAACATACTTGTCCTGAACCCCATCGTAGATGGTCGCCACGTCCTTAAGGCGTAACGCTTTACCATCCTGATAACGAATGATGAGATCCTGATAGAGCGCGGCTTTATCTAATTGGCTGTTGCCGTCAATCGCCCAAGAGAGATGCGGACCTTGAATAATCCCTTTCGGAAGGTTCGAGGTACTGTTGGCGACGGCTTGACGCACTTCGTCCAAGGAAACGCCATATTGCGTCAATTTATTAGGTTGTAAGTCGATACGCACGGCAGGCAGCGCACTGCCCATCAGCGACACTTCGCCTACCCCACTGACCTGCGCTAAGACCTGCTCGATTTTACTTTCAGCAATATCGTATAACTGCCCGGCAGTACGCGTTTTCGAGGTCAGTGCCAGTAATACAATCGGCGCATCGGAAGGGTTAGCTTTGCGATAGGTCGGTAATGACGGCATACTACTGGGCAGTAAGCTACGCGATGCATTAATCGCTGCCTGCACATCACGGGCGGCACCGTTAATATCACGATCCAGATCGAACTGCAGAACGACCCGAGTCGACCCTTGCGAGCTGCTGGACGTCATCTCAGATACACCCGCAATTTGCCCCAATGCGCGTTCTAGCGGCGTGGCGACCGTTGCCGCCATAGTTTCAGGGCTAGCCCCTGGCAAACTTGCTGAGACCATAATGGTCGGGAAGTCTACCTGAGGTAAAGGCGCTACCGGCAAGAGCCGATAGCCTAAAAAGCCCAACAGTACCAACGCTGCAGTCAACAATAAGGTTGCGACCGGGCGGAAAATAAATAAGCGTGTGATATTCATCGTTCATCCCGACGACGTTGTTGTTTCCTTGCGATAAAACGGCGTCCACGTTCCGACCAGTGATCAAACCAAAGATAGATCACTGGCGTCGAGAAAAGCGTTAAGACTTGACTGACAATCAACCCGCCGACTATCACTAATCCTAGAGGTTGGCGCAGTTCGGCACCCGAACCGCTGGCTAACATTAAGGGTAACGCCCCCAGCAAGGCAGCCATAGTGGTCATAAGGATTGGGCGAAAACGTAGTAAGCATGCCTGATGGATGGCGTCACGCGGCGACATATGCTGTTCATGCTCAGCCTGCAGGGCAAAGTCGATCATCATAATCGCATTTTTCTTGACGATACCTATCAGCAAAATGACCCCGATTAGCGCAATCAAACTGAATTCGCTGCCGCTAAGCAGTAGCGCTAATAGCGCGCCAATCGCAGCCGAAGGGAGAGTTGAAAGAATGGTGACCGGATGAATAAAGCTTTCATAGAGGATCCCCAACACCAGATACATGGTGAGCAGTGCGGCTAAAATTAGCCACAGCGTATTACTGGTGGCACTCTCAAACGACGCTGCCTCACCCTGATATTGCAGTGAGATGCTGTCTGGTAACGAGAGCTGTTGGCTCACTTCAGTAATCGCTTGCTGTGCTTCCTCAATCGAGTAGCCATCGGCTAAATTAAACGAGACCATCACCGCAGGATATTGGTTAAGGCGCATGTTCATTAACGAGCCAAGGCGTTGATGAACCGTCGCGACCGCGGTCAATTTGACCATGCCACTCTCGGTAGAGGTCGAGCTAGTGCTAGACGAAGTGGTCGAGCTTGAGTTAGTGGTCGACGACGTCGAACTACTCGACGCGCTGTTTGATGTCACCGAGCTTTTCAACCAAATATCGTCAAGTGAAGACGGTGTTTGCTGATACTGAGGCGCCACCTCTAACACGACGCGATACTGGTTAGATTGGGTGAAAATCGTCGAAATTAACCGCTGGCCGAAGGCGTTATACAGTGCAGTGTCGACATCCGCTGCGGTGATCCCTAAGCGCGAAGCTTTGTCGCGATCCAAATCGACATAGGCAATGCGGCCTTGATCCTGTAAGTTGCTGACCACATCGCTGAACTCTGGCCGTTTGGCAAGCGCCGCAATTAACTGAGGCGTCCACTTCACCAAGTTTTCGCTACTGAGATCGGTGAGGGTGAATTGGTATTGGTTCGGCGTCACTTGGTCGTTAACGGTTAAGTCTTGCGACGACTGCAAGTACAACTGAATACCCGGTACCTGTTTAGCTGCCTGTTTTAATTCGGTGATCACTTTATCGGCCCGCTCGCTACGGTCCTCAAAAGATTTCAGCGTAATTTGTAAGTGCCCACTATTCAGGCTGGTATTGGTGCCATCAATACCGATCGTCGAGGTTAAAGCATCAACATTGTCATTTTTAAGGATGATCGCGGCGAGCTGTTTTTGCCGGTTCGCCATCTCTTGAAACGATACATCTTGCGAGGCGATGGTAATGCCTTGGATCATGCCGGTATCTTGTTGTGGGAAAAAGCCTTTAGGAACGACTACGTAAAGTAACGCCGTCAACACGAAGGTTCCTACCGCCACCAGTAGCGTTAACTTCTGATGGTTCAGGACGACGCTTAATAGCCGGTCATAGCCCCGCACAATTTTCTCAAACCACTGCTCGCCCTTCTGCGCGAAGCGTGATTGCTGATCGGGTGGCGTATGCTTCAACAAGTAAGCACAGAGCATGGGGGTGAGGGTTAATGAAACCAACATCGACACTAAGATCGATACCGCCAGCGTAATCGCAAACTCACGGAATAAGCGCCCCACGACATCACCCATAAAGAGTAATGGGATCAGTACGGCGATTAACGAAAAGGTTAACGAGATAATGGTGAAACCAATTTGTTGCGAGCCTTTTAAGGCCGCCTGCATTGGCGATTCACCCTCTTCCAGACGGCGCGAGATATTCTCCACCACCACAATCGCATCATCGATCACGAATCCGGTAGCAATAGTTAACGCCATCAAAGAGAGGTTATTGAGGCTAAAGCCTAGCAGGTACATCACGCCGAACGTCCCAATCAGCGAGAGCGGTACCGCCACGCTTGGGATCAAGGTCGCGGCAATATTACGTAAAAACAGGAATGTCACCATCACTACCAAGGCAATGGAGAGCACCATCTCAAACTGGACATCACTGATCGAAGCACGGATGGTTTGAGTACGGTCCGCAACAATTTGTAATTTTACCCCGTCAGGTAAGGTCTGCTGCAGTTTCGGTAGCTGCGCCTTAATATCATCCACCACCTGAATAACGTTCGCACCCGGTTGTCGCTGAACGTTCATAATGATTGCCGGATGATTATCAGCCCAAGCCGATTGGAAAGTGTTTTCGGCCCCTTGAGTAATGGTGGCGATATCTTTCAGCCTTAGTGCCGCGCCATTCTGCCAAGTGATAATGAGGTTAGCGTACTCTTCAGGAGTGCGCAGTTGGTCGTTCGCATCGATGGTGACCGAGTGGAACTTTCCATCGAAGCCGCCCTTAGAACCATTAACATTGCTGTTGCCGACGACAGTATTCACCTCTTCTAGGGTGAGCTTATGGGCGGCTAACGCGGTCGGGTTTAACTGAATACGAATCGCTGGCTTGTTGCCCCCGTCTAAGCTCACTAAGCCCACACCGGAAATCTGCGAAAGCTTCAGCGCCACTCGGGTATTTAACAGGTCTTGTACCCGAGTCAAGGATAGACTGTCTGATGTCGCGGCAATGGTAACAACCGGAGTATCCGCGGGGTTTACCTTTTTATAGGTTGGCGGATTCGGCAGATCACTGGGCAATAAACTATTCGCCGAGTTAATCGCCGCTTGCACTTCTTGCTCCGCCACATCAAGCGAGGTGGTTAAACCGAAGCGCAGCGTGATCAGTGACGAGCCTGAGGACGAGCTTGAGGTCATGGCACTTAAGCCACTCATCTCACCTAACTCACGCTCTAAGGGTGCCGTTACCGATGTCGACATCACTTCTGGGCTAGCGCCAGGATAGAGTGTGGTCACCTGAATCGTTGGGTAATCAACTTGGGGTAATGCTGAAACCGATAGGAAACGATAGGCGAAAATCCCCGAGAGTAATACAGCCACCATCAACAAGACGGTGGCGACCGGGCGTTGGATAAAGAGACGAGAAGGATTCATTACTCAGCCTTGTTTTCTGCAGTCTGAGTGGTTGTTGCCTCGGCAACCGTCACCTTACTCCCGGTGGTCAGTCGATCAATGCCGTCAGAGACCAATTTATCACCCGGCTTCACCCCGGAAAGAATGACCTGCTGGTCGTTACCGAATAGCGGCCCCGTTTTCACCGCTTGACGCACCACGGTATTGTCCGGTTGGACAATAAACACAAAGCTACCATCGCTACTCAGTTGAATCGCTTGACTTGACACCACTGTCGCCTGCTTCAGGAGATCGATTTGCAAACGTAAATTGACAAACTGATTAGCAAACAGCGCCTCATTCTGGTTAGCGAACATCGCTTTCAGCGCCACACTGCCGGTACTGGTATCGATAGTATTGCTGATAAAGCGCACGTCACCCTGAGCTAAAACGGTTGAACCGTCTTGATCGAGAGCAGTCGCCGGCAAGGCTTGCCCTTGATGGAGCTTACTGGCCAATTGGCCAACATAACTCTGCGGCACACTGAAGGTAACCGCTGCAGGTTGCATCTGGGTAATGGTCACAATGCCAGTACTATCGCCACTCTGCACTAAGTTGCCGGCATCGACCAGACGCAAGCCAACCCGTCCGGTGACTGGGGCAGTGATCCGGGCATAACTAATGCTGACCTTCGCATTATTAATTTGCGCAATATCTTGCTGCACGGTGCCGCGATACTGGCCCACCGTCGCAATTTGGCTTTCTAAATCTTGTTTGGATAAGGAATCTTGAGCATAAAGCTTACGGTAGCGCGCTAAGGTCAACTCGGCGTTCTTAAGCAACGCTTGGTTTTCCGCCAAGGCCCCTTGGTACTGGGCGAGGGTTGCTTGGTAATCGCGATCGTCGATTTGCGCCAAGAGTTGCCCGGCAGTCACTTTCTGCCCCTCGGTGAACAGGACCTTATCGAGCTGACCAGTGATACGGCTCGTCACCGTGACACTAGCATTAGGAATAACGGTACCGGGTGCCGACACATAGACTGGAACGTCTGCCTGCTTCGCCGTCACAGCATGAACGATAGTGGCGCTCCCCGCCCCCATCCCTGGTCTAATCGCGTGTCTTCCTGATGGTGCGCCGCCTGCTGAAGAAGAGGAGTGCGTAAAGAACAGACGCCAAGCAATCACAGCTAGCACAATAATAACAAGAATAATGGCCAGTTTTTTGAGCCAAACACGACGCGCGGGTCGTTGAGAAGTATTGGTCATGGTTCTTCTTAATCATCAAGAGACATCAACAACCTTCTGTCGCGAAGAGGCAAACAGTGAGGTCAAAGTAACCTACATTATTAGCAAGCTGTCGCTCAGTTGCCAGAATAAATTGGTAAGGAAGGCGTTAAATTATTTCTGCCAGCGTAAACATCGGACAGAGAAAAGAGAAGGACGGCTGATTGGCCGTCCTTATACCGCTTAATGTTGTGCTTGAGGATCTTGCGGGGTATAGATGGCATCTGGCGCAATATTCATATGTTTCAATACTGGGCCGATAATATTACCAAACACTGGTGCGGCAACGCTTCCGCCGAAGTGGTCGCCTGCAGTAGGGTGGTTAATCATAATGACTAAGGCGACTACCGGATGACTGGCTGGGGCGACCCCTGCGGTGTAGTTGATATAACCGCCATCATATTTACCGCTGCTTCCCATTTTCTCGGCAGTACCCGTTTTAATGGCAAGCCGATAACCAGGGACCGCCGCACGCACCCCCGAGCCTCCGGGTAAGGCATCACTCTCCATCATATGCACGACGCTACGAACAACATCTTCGTCCGCCACACGGGTGCCAACCACTGGTGGCGTGACCTTGGTAATCGATAATGGACGATAGAGCCCAAAGGAACCAAGTGTCGCGTATTCGCGCGCAATTTGTAACGGCGTGACCCGTAGGCCGTAGCCGAACGAGAAGGTAGCCCGTTCAATATCTGCCCAGCGTTGACGATGCAGTGGGAAGTAGCCGACACTTTCTCCGGTCAACCCTAAGCCCGTCGAGCGACCCAAGCCGAAAGAGCGGTAAGTGTTCACTAACACATCTGCAGGCATCGCTAACGCAATATGTGACACGCCGATATCACTCGATTTTTGAAGAATACCGGTCATGGTTAGACGCGGCCAGTGCCCCACATCGCGAATTAAATGACCGTCAACCCGATAAGGTATGGTATCCAACACCGAGTCGGGGCGAACCAGATGGCGCTGTAATCCCTCCATGATGACCAAGGGTTTTACCGTCGAGCCCGGTTCAAAACTATCGTTAATCGCCACATTACGCATCTGCGCGGCATTCGCCCCCTCATAATTATTGGGGTTGTAAGAAGGATAAGAGGCCATCCCTAACACTTCACCAGTATCGACACGAACCATCACTGCTGCGCCAGAGTCCGCCTTATTTAGTTCGACACCATCACGTAATTTCGAATACATGGTGTATTGAATAAATTTATCAATACTCAATTGCACTGTCGGCGGCTGAGTTGGCGGCTGATAGCTGAGCATGGAGATAATATTCCCGTGGCGGTCTTGGCGATATTTCTCTTTACCTGGAACACCTTGTAATAAAGTATCAAAACTATGCTCTAAACCATTCAGGCCTTTATTATCGGCACCGACAATACCAATCAGCGGTGCGGCGGCCTCCGCCATCGGGTAATAACGGCTATCGTCATAGACTGAGGTCAGGCCCTGCAAATGTAAGCTGGAGATATCTTTGGCGATACCCAATTCAACTTTACGCCCCAGATAGAGAAAGCGTTTTTTAGCGTTGGCCATAATTAAATTAGCCAACTGCTCCGGACGCATATTTAAGGCATTAGCCAGATAAGCCCATTTCGGGCTATAAAAATTAGGATTCGCTTCAAGGATTTTTAACGGGTCGGCGATAATATCGCGTGACGGGACGCTTAAGGCAACGGTTTCACCGTTACGGTCTAATAAGGTTCCACGATTGGTTGGCAAGGTAACCGTACGTAGAGAGCGCTGATCAGCCTCGTGCTCCAGCATCGGTTGGTCGACCAATTGCAGATCGCCGACGCGTAACAACAATAACCCTAAGCAGGCCACGACCCCGAGGCAGACCAGACGAAATCGAAATGAGTTAAAGGGCGATTTAGCTGAGTCTTTTCCTGTTTTCTTTTTCATCCGGGGCATAGCAGTCCGATAGGTTTAAAATAAAGATAAATTTATCGATAGTTTACCTTAAAAAGGGATTATCCGGACTGAAAACTGTGTTTCAGTTCGTAATTGGATTATGAGATATTTAGTAACTTATTGAAAAGTAATGGTTAAGGGTTATTTTAGTGAAAAAAAAACCTGCGCTGATGCGCAGGCTGGTGTAATCCATGGATAGATGTTCACCGATTAATACCTCTGGGAGAGTTACTTTACTGAAAACCCGCGAGAAACCGCCAGCCTTAAAACGCAACAGAACCCCGCAAAATGTAACTAACAATAAGTATCGTAACGTTTTCATGCTAATTGTTTGGACTTTAGCGCAAAACTGAGATCTGAGCGGCATTTGTCGAGGTTACAGCGTCGGAGGTTTGGCGTAACATAAGGTGGTGTAAACGTTTACCCTGGAAGTATTATTATGGCCACTATTAAGGACGTTGCCCGATTAGCGGGGGTTTCCGTCGCAACAGTGTCGCGAGTCCTCAATCAATCCCCTAAAGCTAGTACTCACTCACAAAAAGTGGTGGCTGAGGCGATGGCGCAGCTAAATTATATTCCTAACGCCAATGCCCGCGCTCTTGCCCAGCAATCCACTGCGACATTAGGTTTACTGGTCAACGATGTCTCCGATCCCTTCTTCGGGGCGATGGTAAAGGCTGTAGACCAAGTCGCGATTCAGACCGGCAACTTCTTATTGATTGGTAACGGCTATCACCGTGCTTCGCAAGAAAAATTAGCCATCGAGCAACTCATCCGCCACCAATGCCAAAGTTTGGTCGTTCATGCCAAGATGATCAGTGATGACGATCTGCAAGCGATTATGCGTCAAATACCTGGCATGGTGGTTAATAACCGCGTGGTAAAGGGGTTCGAGTCGCGTTGTATCGCCCTCGACAATCGTTATGGTAGTTGGTTAGCGACCCGCCACCTGATCAGTCAAGGTCATCAGAAAATCGCCTATATCTGTTCAACCCATACGATTTCTGATGCTAAAGAACGGCTTGCGGGGTATCACGATGCGTTACGAGATCATGGATTGACCCCGCAGAGTGAATTTATTGCCTATGGAGAGCCGGATGAGCACGGCGGTGAGCAAGCGATGGTTTCCCTGTTGGCGCAGGGCCGAGGTTTTACTGCGGTCGCTTGCTATAATGATTCAATGGCTGCGGGGGCGCTAGCAGCCTTGACCGACAACGGTTTACAGGTACCAGAACAGATCTCGATGATAGGCTTTGACGACGTCCACGTCTCTCGCTATGTCCGCCCACGGCTGACAACGGTTCGCTACCCTGTCGTCGCGATGGCACAGCAGGCAGCCCATCTCGCGCTAGCCTTAGGAAATGGATTAGCGCCACCGCCAGTGACGCATCTTTTCCAACCGACCTTAGTTATTCGCCATTCGGTGGCGCGCTTAGAAGAGCTGTAGCGCTTAGCCGTTTAGGGGCAGAGCTTCCTCAAGCGCGAGGAGCTCGTCCAGCGTTTGGCGACGACGGATCTCGATAGCACGCCCTTGATCCAACAAGACCTCAGGAATTAAGGGGCGGCTATTGTAATTCGAGGACATAGACGCCCCATAAGCGCCGGTGTCATGAAAGACAAGATAGTCCCCCACTTGGGCTTGTGGCAGGTCACGCGGTTCAACCTCCCCGCCCGCCAGCTGAGTAAAGACATCACCTGATTCACAGAGCGGTCCGGCCACCAGCGTCTGCTGATGAAGCCGCTCACTCGCGTCACTGCCGTTAGCAGGCATCACCGAAATATGATGATAGCTGCCGTACATTGCTGGACGCATAAGATCGCTAAAACCCGCATCGACTAAGGTGAAATGACGGTTCCCCATCCATTTAGTGCCTCGCACTTCACTGACCAGTACCCCAGATTGGGCGACAAGGAAGCGTCCAGGTTCGATCTCAAGGGTCACTGCATGGCCAAGGTGTGCCGCAATACGTTGACGAGCCTGATCCCATAACGAGAAGTAATGGGCAGGATCGATCTCTTGATCCTCAAAGGTATAAGGCGTCGATAGCCCCCCACCTGCCGAGATTGCCTGCAGATCACAACCACTACTTAGCACTTGGTCGACCATCGCATCACAGACTTGTTGCAGATGTTGATAATCAACTCCCGAGCCAATATGCATATGTAGGCCTTCAAGCTGCAAACCGGCCTGCTGAATCACGGCTAAAGCATCCGGTAATTGTTGGTACCAAATACCATGCTTACTGTTCTCACCACCGGTGTTGGTTTTCTGACTGTGTCCATGCCCAAAACCAGGATTAATACGCAACCAGACCCGATGTCCCGGCGATAAGTCCGCTAATTGCTTAAGCATATCAATGGAACCGGTGTTGACCGTAACCTTAAGTTCGACGACCCGAGCCAAACCTTCCCGATCAAGCAGATCAGCGGTATAGACAATGTCGTTGCCCTGCGGTTGATAGCCTGCCTGCAGCGCACGGGTCAATTCCCCTACCGATACCGAGTCAACCTTAACCCCTTCCTCTCGCATTAGACGCAAAATATGGGTATTCGAGCAAGACTTCTGCGCAAAACGAATCACATCAAACTGGCGTAACTTAGCGATTTGTTGGCGAATAATTTCGGCATCGTAGGCCCAGTAAGGCCCTTGATAGTGTTGAGCTAAAGCCAACAGTTGAGTCTGGTGTAAAGCGGTTGCGGTGTCAGTGATCGGGGTCGGCATACTATTCTCCTTAAGCTAGGGTCTTAGTAAGCCATACTCTTTCTATATTGAAAAATATCATTTAATCGATACTCTATTCATTTTTGATATAGTGATAACGAGAAGTGTGATGACCCCTTTAAGCTGGCGACAAATCGAAATCTTCCATGCGGTGATGACTCAAGGCACCCTGACCAGTGCGGCCGCCTTACTACGCACCTCTCAGCCGACCTTGAGCCGAGAATTAGCGCGTCTTGAACAGCAGCTCACGGTGCCCCTATTTAGACGTAGCCAAGGGCGCCTACACCCGACCCAGCAAGGTTTCCGATTATTTGAGGAAGTCCAGCGTAGCTGGTATGGCCGTCAGCGTATTCAAGAAACCGCCGCCGGTTTGGCCCAGTTCGAACAATCGGAAATTACCATCGCCTGCTTACCCGCTTTTTCACAATCACTCCTGCCTCAGGCTTGCGCAGACTATTTGCGCGACTACCCAGCCGCGAATATGACTATCACCCCGCAGGAATCACCCTTACTGGAAGAGTGGTTGACGGCACAACGTTTTGACCTTGGGATTACTGAGACACAATCTGTTCCTGAAGGATGTGAAATTGATCATTTACTGACAGTCGATGAAGTCTGTGTGCTGCCCAGCAACCATCCTTTAGCTTCGCGTAAGGTGCTCACTCCTCAAGACTTTAGTGAGTTACCCTTTATTAGTCTGTCGCGCACCGACAGCTATCGACAATTACTTGATTCACTGTTCCAAACAGAAGAAGTCTCGCGCCGTCTTGCCCTTGAAACCCACAGTGCAGCCTCTGTTTGTGCCATGGTTGGACAAGGTTGCGGGGTGTCGATCATCAATCCGTTAACCGCTATCGATTACTTACCCCACAACGTAGTGATGCGGCGATTTAGTGTTTCGGTCCCGTTTACCGTCAGTGTGGTGACCCCTCGCCATCGCCCCGACTCTGCCGCTCGCAGTATGTTCAGTCACTATTTAAGGATGACCAGTGCCAGGTTGCAGCAACGCATCGAGCAGGCACTAACCTAAATCATCTGATCATAGTGAGCGAAGAGACTTGCACCGCTCCTGAAGATCCTTTATTGTTATATTATAACATTACATTTAGGAGCGAGAATGAAACCTTCTATTCACCCGACTTATCGTCAAGTGGTATTCCACGATTTAGGCGCTGATCACTATATGGTGATTGGATCGACGATCAAAACCGACCGTACCGTCGAATACCAAGGCGAAATTTATCCTTACGTCACGTTAGACGTCTCTGCCCATTCGCACCCTTTCTATACCGGTAAGCAGAAAGAATTTGCCAAAGAAGGCAGTGCTGCACGCTTTGCACAACGCTTCGGTCGTTTTTTTGAACACACCAAAAAGGAAAAAGAATGAAAGTCCTCAGCTCACTGAAATCGGCAAAGCAGCGTCACCCTGATTGCAAGATCGTCCGTCGCCATGGTCGCGTATTTGTGATTTGTAAAAGCAACCCGCGTTTTAAAGCCGTTCAAGGTACTAAGAAAAAACGTTAGGTTTTTAAACGACTAAAGCCAGAATATTCTGGCTTTGTGTTTGAGGGGCAAGACATTAGCTTGATTAATGTATCTTTGTGGTTGTTGATCGGCTCCTAGCAGGAAAAGTGATTATTGCTAAGGAATGCTGGTACCACAGGCTGCAACTTGGCTGATATCATATTAATTAAATAGACTACCGACAAAAAACAATATTGATTCTTTTAGAAAGCAAGAAGTAAGGGATCCATATTACAACTCCAAAAATCCCATTCAATAGTATGACTATGTCTTTCATATCATATTGTTCGCTAGAAATAATGACGCGGAAAATAGTAAAGTATAAGGAAATAATTAGCCCTATTACATAATAAATAATCATAACTTTCGGTGCGCTCTTCTTGCACGTAAAAAATGACCATGTTGCATAAATGGAGATAAGTAGCCTACCTATCATGAATACTAAGGCCGCGATAGCATAATAGGATAAAAAATTAGTTTTATTGAAATAAGAAAATATACTCAAAATGAAACTGTAAAGCTCAACTGCCCCCCAACATGTACCTAGGACAAGTCCCATAGCTGGAAGATATAAAAGTCCATTAATTTTTCCTAACTCTATTTTTTCACAGGCATCACAGAGTCCAGATTCTTTGTTTTCTTCCGTTCTGTTACATTCTATACATTTCATTTCTTACTCCATTTTTCATCCATGATATGGAAATAAAATTTCACCGAGTAAATAGGGGGTTAAATTTTAATCCAAAAACTGACTATCTCTGAGCTACCTGAACCGATAACATTACAAGTAAATTCAGATATAGGTTAGTCAAAATATTTTACAACGTCATTAGCCTTAGAATTATTGAATAAACCTCATATCGCAACCATTATTAAATACCGCATCATCTACTATAGCTGAAGTGTTCTTTCGAACACTATGTCTCGGATCCTCCAACCCAGTAATTCCTATCGTTATACAAACCTTTTAGCTAAATTATTATTTTAACCCCCTATATTAATAAGATTAAACTATTATGAAAATTTTATTCTGAAGATAGAATCAATCTGGTAAGACCTGCAGCTTCCTCTTCGGGGTATGAAATTACTTTTTCCCACATAGTCTTAACCAATTCACACGCGATATTTTCTTTTCCTAAGCCTTTGAGAGGCTTTTCAAGAATCTTTAAATCATCACCATATTTTTCATGTAAAAATCTAGCGACCAATTTAATATTTTCTTTAGCTTTATCTTTTTCCTTCTCGGTAATAACATGTCTATTTTTAGAATAGGATGACCTCATCATCTCTATATCCGTTTCAACTCGTTTTTTTAAAAAGTCTTGAGATAGATATTTAAGAGGATTAATTCCTCCTTTCACTTCTGGAAATAAAAACTTAAAGCACTTATCTGGATTAATTATTTGTATTTTTTTGATTTGCTCTATATTTAACTTCATTACCTCGACAACCCAAGGGTTGGTTGCGGACTGCATTCTTTGCTTGTTAATTTTTAACATCTCTATCTGGATAGCATCAATCATTTCTTGCTCTGAAAGATGTTGTTTGGCTATCGCTATTATCTTATTTTTCAGGTGAGTATAAGTTTGAGGTTCATATTCTTCTGTTACTCGAAAATGTGGTACTTTTTTGATTGCAGATTCGATACTTGTAATAATTTCACTTTTAGTTGAGCTTTTATTCAAAAAATAAGCACCAACATTCCAAAGAGCAATGGTTATTAACAATATAGTCCAGCCCTGAACTTTAGTAATCCATCCTTTTTTCCTCAAGCACTCTACAATGATACCAACCACTGCTGCGACACATCCCGATACTAATACCTGTGATAAATTCATCATAAATTCCTTTTACGATCATATTCCATAAAATAATTAATATATTAAGATCTCTTTCTTATCTATATATTAAGTTACGCCCCCATCCACCGCTGCCTCGAGACCCAGTAATTCCCCGATCCCTTTCTCCACAGCTCTATTTCGACATATAGCGACCTAAGTATATGTTTTGAAGCTGAGTTGTGTCACGGTTGATAGATAGTTATTCTCAACTACACTGGTAGTGATTGGTCACAAATCATCCTCCAAAACTGCATTCACGGCTCCTGATGCTTTAAACAACCATTTCAGGGCTCCGGACATAAAAGGTGAGTCTAATGGCGTCACTTCTACTAAAAAATGAGTGTTATCCAATGGCGGCTCTAACCATGATAGCCAACCTGATAGAGTCCAGCGTTCGTCTTGTGCTGCATCCTTAAGCTTTTCTTCATATGTAAGTCCATCCCATTTTATTTGAGATTCTAACCTTTCCCATTGTGTTTGTTCTGGCAGGAAACTACTAACAAATTTAATGGGAAGAATTTTTTTCCAACATTCGAGCGATGGCCACTTTCCTATCGAATGATTAATGACAATAAGTAAAACTGTTTTTGCTAATTGTAAAATAGCTAATGCATCAGAGTCACATGACACTATAAATCTGGAAATGCCTATACCTGTGGATTTTTGCGTCGGTAATGGGGGAAAAGTCAACCTTTCCCTTTCCAATAAAATCTGTCTTTTCATTTCAGCGCTTATATCCATCTCTTCCTAAACCTTGAATAATTTTATCCTGCAACTCTTTAAGCTTATCAGGTCTAATACCATATTGGTCACTAGCTTTTGTCGGATCAGCAATCACTGGTTTGCCTTTATTTTCCGGTAATCTAGCTACGCTTTCTTTTACTGCAGAGTTTCTAAGATCATTTATGACAGACGTAGGTACTTCAAATGTTTTTATTGTTGTACCTTCCATATTTTGAGCTGTCCGCTTCTGGAAAAACTCCTGTGCACGAGCTTTGTCACCGAAGTTAAGATATAGCGTCGTATCTCCGACAATCGTGACTTTTCCCTTCGTACCGATTAAAACACGTGTATTTGGAGCACCCTCAACACGATAAACAGTAACTGTAGAACCTGTTTTCGGATTTCTGATTGTACCGCCTGTTTTAAACACCCCTAAAGCAGCACTTGTCCCCATCCCTGCTAATATTGATAAACCTTCTGATGCGACAGCCAAGCCTTTACCAATCTCACTGGCATACTGATTTATGACAGCATTATCTTTTGCGGTTTCCTGCCGCACAAGCTCAGTGACATCCAAGTCAATTCCTTGTAAATAACCGTTTTGCAGGAAATCGTTATAAGCTTCATTAGCGACATCACGACCAAATGCACATTTATTCGGATGGTGCTTACATGCTGCAATTTGAACTTCTCTATCCTTTTCCGCGTTCTGGCGCGCTTTTTCCAGAATTGGGGTTATATCCTCTCCCTTTTCTTTCGCATCCTTTATTTTCCTGTTCAGTGAATACATATCACCTGACAGATAATTATTCTCAACAATAATTCCGGAACTAAGGCCGGAATTATTGTGCTATCTACTTCGATTTTTTCTGTAGTGCTGAAAGTTAAGCCACAAACTGCCCATTGCTGCGAAGATTCCTCCTGCAATACTGCCTTTCAAAATTTTAAGATAGTCAATAGAGGAAATATCCATAGGGGTTTGTAAAAAGAAAAAATTAAACAAGTTGATTAAAATCAAAGTCGTTGCTGAAGCAATAAATATGCCTATAGATAGTGAAATAATCAGGTAAATAAAAATTAAAAACCATTTTGAGGCCGAAATTCTCATTTCACTTCTCCCAGTTTTTGGCTTGCCTTATCATTTCCATATTCAGTTGTTACAGAGTCAGCTATGTTTCCCGCCATACCCGGCACTGGACTAACTGGCATAGGCTTCGATATCCCCATGCCAATATCAACCCATTCATAACTCTTCCATTTAGGATTCAATACCTTATCAAGCTGACCCTGAACCACTTTACCAGCACCATAACCTAGCCCCGAAGCCACTCCACTGATTACACCACCTTTTAGTGGATCATCACCTTTAAGATAACTGGAAGTAGCGCCACTAACAGCATTTACACCCATTGTCCCCCACAGCCCTGTTCCTACTGTCGCGACTCCGGTCCAGTAGCCCAGAATCACATCATTCGGGCTCACTTCACCGTTAATCAGATAACCTACGCCAGCATTAGCACCTGCACCTATCAGGCTGGTCGCCGCCGCCGCCGCGGGCAATAACGGCCAGGTCATCGCAGTCCCCATTGCCGCCACTGCTGTTTCACAGGATATAGGCGTCCCGCCGCTACAGGCCTCCTTGATGGCTGCTTTTGTTCCCTCTTCGTAATTCGCAACAGTGCCGGGTTTTTGCTTATTAGCTGCCGCAAGCACACTCCCCAGCGCATTATTCTCAACCGTCACCTTCCCCGCCTGCATCCCTGCCAACGTACTCTCAGTATCACCCCCAACCAAGCCTGCAGCCAAACCAGCGGCAAGGGTTGCTAGGGCGCTAACCGTCTGCTTCTTATCCTCGCTAAGCTCATTAACCTCTAGGCCATAAACTTGGCTGGCGATAATCCCTACTAGCTCTGCACTGGTGGCCCCAGCTACCATGGCTAAAGGATCCTTACCCTGTACCGCGGCCAGCGCCGCATTCACCGTCGCATGCGCTAACTGCTTACCAAAGGTATCGAGACTACTTTGGCCAATAACATTAGCAATATAGGGGGCGGCTCCGCCGGCTAATGCTCCGCTAATATCGCCGCCGGCAAGGCCCTGCACTGCTGCGGTCGCCGCTTGGATGGCTCGCTGAACGCTGCCGCCAACACCTAAGCCCGAGTCCTTTATCGCCTGCTGGTAAAATTGCTGGTAGGCGAACTCTACTAGCTTACGCTCATCGGGTTGTTGACCGGGATGCTGCTCAAGCCACTGCTTTGTCATCTCTTCCTGCTGCGCTGGGGTGAGCTGAGCGAGTTTCTCTTGCGCCGTTTTTGCCGCCGAAAGCTTGCCCTGGGTCTCAGCAATATTCGCCGCTTGTGCCCCTATGCTGCTAATCAATTGCGCTTCGCGTAGACGGTTTTGCTCCTTTTCCTTATCGAATATTGGGTTGAGCGTCTCATGCGCATGCTCGACATCGCGACTGAGCGACGCTAAAGACTGTGACTGCTCAGCCAGATCGCGAACGACTAGCGTCCCTTGGCTTATTGCTGACTGGGTGAAGGATTCAGCACTCCCAGTACCCTGACTTGCCGACAGTAAAGAGGACGCGGCGTTCTTAATCACTTGGCGGACGGGGTCCTCCCCCGAGCTCATGCCGACCCCCTGATGTTCTACCTTATACTGCGCATGATTACGGATATCCGTAAACCCAAGCGTCCCCGTCTCTAAACGATTATTCTGCGCAGCGCCCGTCGAGCCGATGACCGCGCCGTGCAATTGAGTATGTTGTCCCACCTCAATCATGAACCCACCCTGCCCGGCGAAAATTCCCGTTTGCTCCTGTACCGAGGCGTAAGTGCTATCGATTTTATCGCGCGCGAGGTTGAGCGAGAATGAGCCACCGCCCATACTTGCGCTGCCCCCCACGCTGGCACTGGTCTGTGTTGAAGCGTAACTATCGGTATCTTGCTCGCTGGTCAGGGTCAAGTGACGACCTACCGTCATCTCAACCCTCTTGCCGCTTGCCTGCGCACCGGTGAGTTGGGTATCCCGCCCACTGACGATAGTAAGCTTTTCACCGGCATCAAGCGTCGTCTCCCGGTGGGAAAGGGCATTCCCCTTCTCACGCCCTTTCGACGTATTAAGGCTGGCGCTGACAGAAATCCCTTTGGCTCCAGTACCAAAGTTAAAGCCAATCCCAACAGAGCTGCCTTGACTGCTATTTTTTCCGCTGACTTGTTGGCGGTCTGTTGCCGATTCCAGCAGCACATCACCTGTCGCCTTAAGGCTGATATCCTGACCCGCTTGAGCACTACTGCCCATCAGTCGGATATCGCCGTCATGGGCGGTAATGGTAAGATTATTACCGGCTATCAGTTGGCTAGCTTGATGTTGCTGCGTCGCTTGGACTTGGGTGGAGGTCGATGATTGGGTTCCCCAAGAGAGATTAAGCCCCGCCATGGTTCCCGCTGGCTCCGAACTCAATCCGTTAGCCTGTACCGCTTGGAAGGCTTGGACTCCGGTCAAGGCCGACTGTACGCCTTTTAAAGCCGCTAAACGCCCAGAGTCCTCCTCGCTCGCGGAGGTCGCTTGGCTAATGGCTTGATTGACCAACGCCCCGACGCTGCCGGAGAGCGCTATGGTGAAGCCACTGCTTTTTTGCTCAGAAAAATGGCTTTGGCTACTGTGCTGTTCACTGGCCGAGATAGTCACGTCCTTGGCGATTAGGTTTAGGTCGCGTTTTGCCAACAGTTCAGCGCCAGTCAGGGTGAGCCCCTTACCCGCCGTCAAGGTCACGCTACCTTCGCTACTGCCCACTAAGCTACCAAGATGGGTTACCGAACGCCCCTCATCCGTCGAGCGTTGTGTCTGTTGTCCATAACTAAAGCCAATCCCACCTGTCCCCGATAATCCCTTACGTTTTTCTTCGTAGCGGTGGATTTCTTGGCGACTGTTCTCTGCCTGCGTCAAACTCAGGGTATTACCCGCTTGCAGGACGACCTGTTGCGACCCGATGGCGCGACTACCGACTAAGCTCAGATCATGTCCCGCCTGCAGGTAGACCTGCTCACCTTCCACCGCACTACTTAGTGCCTGTGTCGTCGAAACGCTATCATGGCGCGTCTGCGTTTTACTGGATAACCATCCGCCGCTACGTTGCTGACTATTCTCAGTCACCCACTGTTGCGACTGACTACTTTTCAGCGTCAGATCACGCCCCGCCTTCAAACTTAGGCCATCCCCCGCACTCACCTTCGCTGCCTGCAGGCTGATATCACGTCCCGCTAATAAGGTTATTTGGCCATTTCCCTTGATATGACTTCCCAGTTCGCTGGTCTGGGTGACGCGTCGATCGTTGCCTTTCCCCCACTCCAACGACTCGTGGCTTGTGGTCGTCACGGTAATCAGTTGTAGATCGTTGCCCGCCGATAACTGCGTATCGCCGCCTTTCCCCTTATTTTCGACCAAACTGCCTGCCAAAATGAGGTCGTTCTGTGCGTGTAATCTTAAGCTCCCACCTTCGTTCTGCACAAAAATCGAGGCAGGCCGATCCCGCCAACGATTATCACCCTCTTCTACCATCACGGTTTGACTGGTGATGTTCCTTCCCGCTAGCAGCGAAAGACTTTGATCGGCGTGCAGCAGCCTTCCCAACTGAGTAATATCGTGCAGTGCGGTCAATGCCACCTGACGACCGAAAAGATCGCCAAGATGGGTGATATTGTCAGCCTTGATCTGCACTGATTCGCGGCCGAGTAGACTGCCACTGTTCACCAAATCGCCAGTGAGTTGTAATGACATCTGCCGTGCAGAGAGTAATCCACCTTCGCGAGTGACATCGCCACCTTGAACCTGTGCATAGACTTGGGGCACTAGCACCTTATGCGTAGAGCCATCAGCCAGTGTGACCTCTTGTTGAACCAGCCACACCATATCACTGGTCAGCTGCGCCATCTGCTCGGTGGTTAACGCTATTCCAGGGGTGAGTTGAAAACGCTGAGCAAAAGCGACCCCGGCCTCCAGTAGTGCGCGATATTGCTGCTCGTCGTTGTCAAAGCCTTGCAAAAAGCGGCTACCGGTTAAGGTAACAATTTGTTCTCGTACTAAGGCTTGCTCATAAAAGCCATCACCTAAGCGCTTAGCCAGTAAACCTTCTGCCCAGGAGAACTGGTCATATACCTGGTTACTACTGAGAAACAGCTTAGCGTCGGTAAAACGGCGGTCGGTTTCAATTAAGTACGGCACATCGGTTGCCGGGCGTAGCTGATACAGCGCACTGTCCGGTAACGTCACCTTCGCGGGGACGAAGTGGATGGTTTTCCCCGTTTCGCTCACCACGCGATTAATGGCCTGTTGGGCATCAGGCTGTTGCAGGTTATCGAGGGTGCTTGTGTGACTACCCTCAGCAGGAACTGCCTGCGACGTTCGTCCCGCGATTGTCTGTCCGCTACTCTGCGCGGGACTATGTTCCTGCCAACGGTGCTGCTGAAAATCTATCGTCGTGGTCGTGGAATGAGGGGCGTAACCGCTAGTGCGCTTACCTTGACTGGTGACGGTGCCTAATACCCCAGAGCTTTTCTTCGCATACCATCGGGTGACCGTGCCGATATCGGTGGTGATCCGTTCACCCCAAGTCACGATATTGCTTAACGAACCAATAGTCCCCAGTAACCTTGCGCCCGCCACTACGATACTGTCTTGGTTGGTCACCTGTTGACTGGTGAGGGTTAAATCGCCGCCGGCAATGATTTTTCCGGGGTCGCTTTTTACAATCTGTGTTTCCAGTACAGTACGCTGATAGCGATACTCATAAAAATCCTCGCTCTGTGTGCCATCCGGCATTTTTGCCGTATGGACCCCATATTTATTTTTATAGCGGGTATCAACCTCCTGCCAATCGTAACGCTGTGCAGAACCTCTGAGTGCCGCCTCGTGGTGTGTCGTATTTTCCACCTCAACTAAGGCTGTGGTTAAGGTCTGGTTAAGGTTAGTGATACGCTGACTGTTTAGCGCCATCGAACCCAAAGCCTCGATGGTGGCGCTCGAGTTATATAATTCAGTCGCTTGGCCTTGGGCTCGTCGCTGCGCATCAAGCTTGGCCCCGACCACTAACTCCCCGGCGCTAAAAATAAGACTATTTAGCAGATTATGGAGGCGGTACGTGGCGATCGATAAGTGCTGACGCGCCGCGGTAATCGGCGATAGGCCAGCCTCTTGGCGCTGGGTAAAACGCTGAGTCTCTAACGCCAAATGGCCACCATAGAGCCGCCCGCTCCCAATATTATCGAGCTGTTCAGCGCGAATAAGCGTTAGGTCGCCATCAATCAGGCCCTGATTAAGCAGGGTATTGTGTACCTCAATATCGGTGTGACTGGCGCTGATTTCGCCCTGTTGCAGGTTGGTCAGCGAGGGAAGCCGCAAGGCCATTATCCCCGCCGCGCTCAGTAGACCTTGGTTATCAAGGCCTTGTTGAAAAGAGGCGGTAATGTCCCCCTTCGCGCGTATCCGCCCGCGATGAAGAAAGCGCTGATCGAAGCTAAGCTGCATGTCACGATAAGATAATAGGTCGCCCACCCCCTGCAGCGCGCCAGCCTGGATCACTAACTGTTGCCCAGCCACTATGTTGCCCGCCTCGTTATGGACGAGCGTATCGGGCGTCCCTTGCACCTGTAATTGCTGGCCCGCAACGAGTCGCCCGGCATCGTTATTAAGAGAGGTCGTCATGGCGACATGGAGGTTGCCTTGGCTATATATCGTGCCCTGACGATTATCAAGCCCCTGCGCAATACTTGCCTGAATATTACCGATGGCTTGCAGCGTCCCTTGAGGATTGTTCAGCTGTCCGGTACTCAGTTGTAACTGTCCCCCCGCCGCGAGGCGTCCTGTGGTATTTTCCAGCGCTTGACCCGCAGTGTGTAAGCGCATATCGGCTTTGCTCGCAATACGCCCTTGGGTATTAATAAGCGCGCCACTCTCAAGCAATAAGTCTTTACCCGCCAGCAGTTCACCCTGGGTGTTATCGAGTGCCGCGCGCTGCGTCGTCAGGGTGAGTTGTTTATCCGCTTGGATCAAGCCCTGCACATTGGTTAATCCGGCCGTTTTTACAGAAAGATCTCCCCCACTCAAGATCCTACCCACCTGATTATCCAGTACCTCACCGTTCAGCGTTAGGTTGCCCTGACTTACTATCCCCCCCGTTTGCAACGTTTCTCGGTTAGTGATCTTGCCCTGTTTCGCGGTGAGGGTTAGCGATTCACCCGCTTGGATCAGTCCCCGATCGTTATCGATACCTTGACTGGTGAGCGTAAGATTTTTGCTGGCGCTAATCACCCCTTGCTGATTATTGAGGCTGGATAAATCGGTATGAATCGCTAGCTGCGCCGCACTTATTTTCCCCTGCTGATTATTGAGTTGCCCGCCGGTCAAGGTTAAGCGCTGACTCTGGGTAATCAGGCGGCCTTGATAATTGTCCATCCCTCCCTGAAGGGAGAGTGTTAAGGCTTGTTCGCCGCTCTGCTGCAAGGTGCCGGAACGATTGGAGAGACGCGTTGCCTTTATCGAGAGTTTCTCAGCACTTAAATGACCTGCATCATTATTCAGCTGCTGCGCGCTGTTAATACGGATATCCTGTGCAGCGACCACCGCATTGCGCGTATCGATATTTCCTGATGTAGAGATAAACTCGACACTGTTGGCATGAGTCTGGCTGCCATCGGCACTCACCGCTTTGGCCTTGACCACCACACTCTCTTTCGCTCGGTTATCACCGCTCAGGATTATCGCCTGATTACTGCTGAGCTGTAGATGACCGGTTTGACCCATTTGCCCGTCACGCTTGACTCCCGCCGCCAGAGTACCGCTACTCGCTAGACTGCCTTGGGAGGTGAGTTGAATATTCTGGCTGGCTTGCAGATGTCCTCGGTGAGTGAGTGTCCCCTGAGAAGTGATCACCACATCACCTGCGCCAGCCCCTATGGTCCCGGCATTGTGGACCCCGACGCCGGACTCGGTGCCGCGTAACAGGATTTTATTGGCATACATGCCGCCCAACTGGGAGACATCCACCGCAAACTGCGGACGCTCACTGCCTTGCGTGCTTTGTACCCTGACCGTTCCGTCATGGGCATCAATAGTATTCTGGCCGATGGTGATCGACAGGGTTTGTGCCTGCAATGCCGCGTTAATCTTCACCGCACGGGCCAGTAGCGTCGTACTATCTTGGCGGGTACTCTCCATCCCCTTCCCCTCGACACGTATCGTTCCCTGCTCCACCTTGTAATGGCTAAGGTTGCCATTCGCTAAGTGGACCTGCCCAGTGGTCAACGTTGTGCGATTGGCATTAATAAAGCCGCAACCGTCACAGGTGATCCCCGCGGGGTTAGCAATAATAATATCAGCTTGGCGGCCCGCAACTTCCAACATGCCGTTCAATAAAGAAGGGTCTCGGCTATTCACCTCATTAAGGATGACTTTCGCCTCGCCTTTGGCAAGCCATGGATTGGCGACCACCTGTCCGGCGAGCTGAGTCTGGCTGGTGGTACGGCCATTATTCAAAATCGCCCCCCGATGCTCGATATCGAACTGTGTATATTTATTATGAGAAACCCCTGCAGCACTGGGGGCTTGAATATTAATCTGCTCAAGACCATTCGCCGTCTGTAAAATAGTCGGCTGCTGATGGGAAGAGGCTTGCGAGTTAGCGATAACCTTTGCTTGTGCCGGAACACTGATAGCTCCTGCCGCCAATAACATCCCTAGGCTTAGCCGGGTTAAGCGAAATGCCGAGGCGATCGGCCGAGCAGCGCAGGCACAGGGGGCGGTAAGGGTATTAGCCGATACAGTAATGTCGGCGACCACCATCGACATACCTCGAGCGGGATTAAATACGATACGGTAGCGATTTTTATTCATCCATGAATCCTTAGTATTGCCAATTGAGCGAAAAGCCAAGGGTGAAGCTATCTTTCATAAAACCTTGCGGGGCCGCTAAAGGGAGACCGATAAAGCTCTCATATCCGGTGGATAACAGCTGTCCCCGAACGCCTACAACGCTGCCTACCAGATACCGTCCTAATTGCTGAGACGAACCTTTACCATTAAGTAAGCCATAATCGATCCCCAGATAGAGTTGCTGTGCGCTGAAGGGGGTAAACCAACTCCATTCGTTACGCAGCAATGCCCCTTGATCGGCGTTGAGTGAACGCTCACCATCGAAACCTCTCACTGTCCAACGGCTGCCGATTGAGAACTGTTCCGAGGGGGTTAACTTTGTTGACGTGAATTGCTGTTGATACTGCAGCTGATAGCGAAACTGCTGGCTCGCGAGGGTGAAAGGGAACGCAATATCGGCGCTAAGCTGAAGGATACGACTGAGTGCCGTGGCGTCGCCAAAGGTCTCCTCACTCGCCGGTAAGGCGCCAAACCAGCGCGTACCCTGTTGATAACTCACGCCAAGATTCAGGACAGCACGGTCAATAAACTGCTGATGTTGCAGGCTGGCTTTCCATGTGGTGGTTTTACGATGTTGAGCATCGATCGCCGTGTCATCAATAAAGTTCCTGGATTCACGCAGCGCCACTTCTCCCGTTAGCCGAGTTTTGTGCTGGCTCCCTCGATGGATAACCCGTCCCAACTGTAGCGCGAGCTGGTGACTTTGGCCGCGATAACGGTAATCTGCATTGGCGCCGGCAATAGTCTGACTGTAATCACTATAGCTCGCCGTGAAACTGGCAAGCCAGTAACCATAAGGTAGCGAATACTGCCCGGTATAGTTATGTGTCCCCTTCCCTCCGCCAGGTAATAAGGAGCGTCCGGCGTAAAGATATAGACTGTCACTGAACGAAAGCGGATTATCGAGATAAAGTGTCGTCCCGCCCTGATAGCGGCCTGTACTGCGAGTGCCGGAATCATCAAGCGAGAGCCCTAGCCGCCACTTACGGGATTGCTGCCAGTTAACGACAATATCGCTCTCTCCTGGTCGTTCGGTAGGCACAATCTCCATACTCGCTTGGACGGTCGGCAGCCGCTGTAGGTTTTCCAAACCTTGCTCTAATCCGCGAAGATCAAGTAGCTCTCCCGTTCGCATAGGAAAAGCACTGCTTAACGTCACAGCTCGAGTTGATGCTGCGGTGGCGATCAACTGTTTGAGCTTACCCGGAACTATTGTCAGGGAAAGGTGCCCTGTGGTCAGATCTTGCTGAGAAGCCAGCACGCGAGTGGTGACATAACCATGATCCACCAGCAGGTTCTGAAGGCGACGCATAAGAAGATTAATCCCTGTTCCGCCTAAACACTGCCCTACGGCTGTCGTAGCCAGTCGCTGCAGCGGCACCCAATGGGGGATCACCTCACTACCGCTAAGCGTAATCTGTCCGATCGGAAAGCAGGGTGTTTCTTGAGGAAAACCGCTTTGCGGAGAAGGCGTTGTCGGCACGTCAAGATGAATGGTCGGCTGCTCTGGTGCTAAGCGTTGCTCCAAGGCCCGCTGCTGCGCTTGTTGATGAATGCGTTGCAGATCATCGCGGGGGGGAGGTGTAGATACCTGTCGCGATGTAGACGATGCCTCTCGCCCAAGTGGCTCGGAAGAGGCCTGACTCTGCCCCGAAAAACAGAGTAAACCCAACACCGATAATAACAAGTGTCGAAGAAAAGTGAAATAATCTACCACGAGATTCCCTTTCGTATTGAGCGCGTAACCATCCTGTTACACGTTGCTGTCGAAGGCGATATTGACGCCGCCCCTCACCTTAGCAAAGGCTCACGACACAAATACAGTATTATTTTAAAATCAGTAGTACTTTCGTATTATTTATTGTGCTTTATCACATTAAAATTAAAATTTGTTGCCATCGACTTACTCAATCAACATTAAATAATAATTAAGTGGTTATTTTATTTCTGATTTATTATTGAACATAGTAACCATGGTATTTATAAATCGAAACACTCATAGCATTACTCTAGCCTATTATTCGATAAAAATTAGTAGCGAATCCTAATTCAGTAATTTTTTCCTATTTGAAGCGACACTAAGTAATATTCTCACTTAACATATCGGCTAAATAAGACTGGATGAAAGCTTAATGCATTCGTATTTTAACGAGTCTAGTCATCGCGGAGGGATTAAGACGCAGCCTTCAACTTACAGATACCAATACTTTTATTATTAATGACTGGCCGTATACGACTGTTGTAGCCTCATCCACATCTCTGGTGTACTGCCAATAGCCTCCGCCAACTTAACCGCCAGCGTTGGCGTAACATCAGAACAGCCGTTTACCAAGCTATCTAGCTGATTTACCGAAATACCTAGGCGTTCAGCTAAGGTACTGCTATCCAATTGCAGTTCCAGCATCTCTTCGGCGATATAGTGACCTGGGTGGGGTGACTTACGCGGGTAATTCATCAATACTCCTTTAGCAGGTTAACTGCCATGCTTTGGGCGCCCCATTGAGCCTTAACTCTTGGCCGCGTTGTTAAATTTTCTCTTTTCCAACTCGCCGGCCCAAATCGATATATTGGTGAATATTCTCTTTTGTCACAAGACGCATTAACGTCTCAAGACTAAATATAGGATTATTACCTTGAGCGACGTTATTTCCTTCTGCGTTCTCAGTTTTTATACTATTCACGCCTTTGCCGTCTAGGCTGACTTCTGATGATGCCATTTTAAGCTAATCTCCTCCGAACGATGACAACAAATTCTAGTTCACTCATTAATCATCACAGCTTTATCGAAGCTCACCGGCTTGAGCTGATTATTAATAATATAGTTTCCACTAGGAAGAAAATCGACCGTTGCCGACTGTTTAAGCCGAGTCAGACAGGTTAGGGTAAAAATCGTCGGTAACGCAGAATCTAGCTCAGTCATTACCGAGAAGGCCTTGCTATGCTGTTTAGGGAGAGCGGAGAGTCGGTAGAACCAATGGTGATTTGCAGAGAAAGCCCCCTGCTTCGACGCTGGTATGTCAGGACTGCTCAACACCAGTCGCGTCTTACTGCTGGTCATGAAATCGGCTTGAAAACGACTGCCAACAGTATAAACCGTCGCGCGAGATGGCAGTAATGTCCCATTCGGTGACTGCTGTGAGCGATAAGCGACGGTACAGTGCTCATACTTTTCAACCTGTACCTTATTGGGTGAGTCGGTATGAATAGGCTGATAATAGTGAGTACAGCCCAGTAGTGAGACAACTGCAACAGATAGTATCGCGACTTTCATTTCTCACTCTCCTGAGTGGTTGCGTTCGATTATAAGCACGAGTGATTGTGCCCTATTTTCAGCACAGAGAAATACTATTAGAAAGATACTTTATTTTGAATCCTGATGATATCCATTCAGGTTAGCGGGACAGAGGTAGTCCTAGATCGTTTACGCTGTGTCGAAACGCGTGTTGAGGGGGTAATAAATTTACCTTTACTGAGTCTGCCTAGACTCATTCACTCAAAGGGAGGTTTTTCCAAAATAATGAATCGAACAGCTGATCAGTATCTGGCCCAGTAGGCAGATCAAGCTGACGGAGAGCGAAGAGGCTTTGCGCGCGGAATACTGTCTCAGTTCGTTTGTGATTACGCTTGATACCATCGGGATCAACTTGTCCTTTGGAATGCCGATAGACCACATAGATTTCGTTGTCACGCTTTTTAAAAACGCAGGTATCCCAACGATGACTCCCCTTACGCCGAAAAGTACGACTCAGGAGTTCACCAAAGGTATCCCGATCATCCTGCTTAAAATCGTACATTCTCCCTCCTCTAATTTTCCGAGAATAAGGTCGAGTATAGGAATTTTGCTGGCGATAACTCTAGGCGGAATTTTCTCAAAATATAAAACTTTAGTTAAATTATTGTTACAGTGTGGGGAGTTTAGTGAGGAGAGCAATAATGTCCGAGAAAAAGTCCCTGTTTTTTGTCGAATCGTTTTCTGGTTCACGCCAACAGCGTCGCTTCACACTTGAGTTATTTCGCGAAGTTGATGGGAGCTATCGTATTATTCAAAGCCGATTCAATACCGATCTCCAAGTCCTTGATGAGGAAAAACATACCCTCGCCACCAGTAAGAGTGAACTGCAAAAGATGAATCTCGGTAACAGCCGTCTGATTAAACAACTCCGGCGATCTGAATGGTGGGAGAGCAAGGAGTAAGAGCGGAGGTAAGCCTATAGCGGCGAATTAGAGGATGATTAGGCGATTGTTTGAGTGGTTCAATAGACTGAAGTTAATTATTGTAGAAAAAGGCCACCTCATTAAAAGGTGGCTTTGCATTATATCAGCTCAATCACTGTCGCAAGATATTCGCCATAGCGTGTTTTAGCGAGACGCTGGCTTTGTGCCAATACTTGTTCGCGACTCAACCAGCCTTGACGATAAGCGATCTCTTCTAAACAGGCGACTTTGAAACCTTGGCGCTCTTCGATGGTGTGAATAAACTGCGAGGCATCGAGTAAGCTCTCGTGGGTACCCGTATCAAGCCACGCAAACCCTCGGCCTAATCTTTCGACATTGAGTTGACCACGCTCCAGATACATTTGGTTAATTGCCGTAATTTCTAGTTCACCGCGTGAAGAGGGTTTAACCTGCTTGGCCATCTCGGTCACTTGGCGATCATAAAAATAGAGTCCCGTTACTGCCCAGTTGGAGCGCGGATGGGTTGGCTTTTCTTCTAAAGAGAGTGCTTTGAACTGTTGATCGAACTCCACCACCCCGTAGCGTTCAGGGTCACGTACTTGGTAACCAAAGACCGTCGCACCGGTGAGGTTTTCAGCAACCGAGACCAATTTACTCCCAAACCCTTGACCGAAGAACACATTATCACCCAGTACCAAGGCACAATCTTCACCTGCTATAAAGTCTTCACCAATAAGGAAAGCTTGCGCGAGCCCCTCCGGTTTCGGCTGGACCTCATAGGTTAAGCGTAACCCAAACTGTTGCCCATCACCCAGTAACCGTTGGAATGAGATCAGATCATCCGGTGTCGTAATGATCAGAATATCTCTGATCCCCGCGATCATTAATACTGATAACGGATAGTAGATCATCGGTTTATCGTAAACCGGCAGTAGTTGTTTAGAAATACCTTGAGTAATCGGATAGAGGCGAGTACCAGAGCCTCCTGCCAGGACGATTCCTTTCATTACTTGTCGCCTTTTGGTTGATCAGGTTGTGTATTCTGAGCTGCATAACTACCATCCAACACCGCCTGCCACCAGTGCTGATTGTCCAAATACCACTCAACCGTTTTACGCAGTCCGGACTCAAAGGTTTCGAGTGGCTGCCAATTAAGTTGTTGGGCGATTTTGCTAGCATCGATGGCATAACGTTTATCGTGGCCAGGGCGGTCAGTCACAAATTGGATAAGTTGCGAGAAACTGGTTAACCCTTGCGGCTTTGTTGAGAAGCGTTCATCTAAAATTTGACAGATAGTGTTGACCACATCGATATTACGCTTTTCGTTATGCCCGCCAATATTATAGGTTTCACCAATTTCCCCCTCTATTGCCACACGCAACAATGCCCGTGCATGATCGGCTACATAGAGCCAATCGCGGATCTGCTCGCCTTTACCATAGATTGGCAGAGGCTTTACTTGTAACGCATTGAGGATCACCAGAGGGATCAATTTCTCAGGAAATTGATAGGGGCCATAGTTATTTGAGCAATTCGTGATGACGATCGGTAGTTGATAGGTACGATGCCATGCACGTACCAAGTGATCGCTCGCCGCTTTAGACGCAGAATAAGGGCTACTCGGTGCGTAGGGCGTTTGCTCTGTAAAAAAGTCATTAGTGTCTGCTAGGTCACCGAAGACTTCATCGGTCGAGATATGATGAAAACGGAAAGTGGCTTGCTCCGTGGCAGAAAGTTGCTGGTAATAAGCTCGTGTCGCCTCCAACAATTGGAAGGTACCGATAATATTCGCTTCAATAAAGTTATCAGGGCCGGATATAGACCGATCGACGTGGCTTTCAGCAGCAAGATGCATCACAATTTGTGGCTGAAACTCAGTAAAGAGTTGGCTAATCGCTTGCCGGTCAACAACCGAAGTATGACTAAAACGATAGCGGGGATGGGCACTAACCGGCGCCAATGAATGGAGATTGCCTGCATAACTTAAGGCGTCAATGACTAACACCTGATGTTCTGTCTGCTCAATAATTTGCCTGACAACCTCGGAGCCAATAAACCCCGCACCGCCCGTAACCGCTATTCTCATTTTTGTTCCCTGTAATGGGTTTTATTTGTAAACTGCCGCTAGTGTACCGTACAAAATAAAAAAGGCTGACAGATGTCAGCCTTTTTTTCGTCTTAAACATTAATCATTGCCAAAAAGATCACGGGTATAGACTTTATCCCGAACATCCTGCAACTCTTCGACTAGGCGGTTAGCAATAATCACGTCACACTGCTGCTTTAATTGTTGCAGGTCATGGGTTACCGGCGAATTGAAGAAGGTCTCTTCATGCAGAACCGGTTCATAGACCATAACTTCAATACCTTTGGCTTTAAGGCGTTTCATAATGCCTTGGATAGCGGAGGCACGGAAGTTATCGGATCCTGCTTTCATGACCAAACGATAAATCCCGACACGTTTCGGCTGTTTTTTTAGAATACTTTCAGCAATAAAATCTTTACGGGTGCGGTTCGCATCGACAATAGCATTGATAATATTATTCGGAACCTGCTCGTAGTTGGCTCTGAGCTGTTTGGTATCTTTAGGCAGACAATAACCACCGTAACCAAAAGAAGGGTTATTATAATGGTCACCAATCCGAGGATCGTGACTCACCCCTTCAATAATCTGGCGTGCATCAAGACCGTGATGCTCAGCATAGCTATCTAGCTCGTTAAAGTAGGCAATACGTAGCGCAAGATAAGTATTAGCGAAGAGTTTGATTGCCTCGGCTTCCGTGTCATCAGTAAAGAGTACAGGAATATCTTGCTTTTCAGCCCCATCAGCCAATAACTGCGCAAATTTCTTGGCCGCTTCACTTTTGCTACCCACCACAATGCGTGAAGGGTGCAAATTATCATACAGGGCCTTACCCTCACGTAAGAACTCAGGTGAGAAAATAATATTCTCCACACCTAATTTATCCTTCAACGCACGAGTAAATCCAACCGGAATGGTCGATTTGATTACGATAGTAGCCTGCGGGTTAATCGCTAAAACATCGTCAATCACTGACTCGACACTACGTGTATTAAAGTAATTTGACTCGACATCGTAGTCGGTGGGCGTCGCCACAATGACATAATCAGCATTTTGATAAGCCAAATTTTTGTCGGTGGTTGCGGTAAAATTGAGGGGCTTGTTAGCGAGGTAAAACTCGATCTCTTTATCAACAATCGGTGATTGTTTATTATTTAATTTTTCAACCTTCTGCTGGTCTATATCCAACGCCACGACTTCATTATGTTGTGCAAGTAAAAGGCCGTTCGAAAGTCCAACATAACCAGTGCCAGCAATAGCAATCTTCATTACCTGATATCCTGTATTTGGGTCGAATAATTAGAATTTTTAATTTTTTAGGCCTGTAGTATGCCTGCATTATTTACATTCTGCGAAAACAAATTATCTAACCCGTTCATTTTCAGATTAAAAGAATATGTTAACCCATTGCAATTCTTTTAGTTGACTGGGGGGAAGACTAAAAAATGTTTAGCGCCCTTTAAGCTGAGCGTATCAAAAAGCACGTCTTGTGTTACTCGCTCAGCGTTAGTCTTAGAGCTACATTTGGAACTGTAAGTGAGGGTTAAAGCTCAGAGTATTCTCTTTTTCTTGCCTCCAGCCCACACTTGGGGGAGTCTGCACTATAATAAAAAGTGATATATCCCTTATGGAGAATGAGAATGAAACGATTAGCGATTCTTGCTTCAGCATTAACCCTTTCCTTTGGTGCCTTCGCCGCAACACAAGCTAGTGAAGAGACGTTAGCCACCGCTCACAAAGGCGCGGATACCGCTAAAGAAAAACTGCATGAAGCCCAGAACACTGGCGCCCAGCAGAAACTGAAAGCGAAGCATGCCGCAGAAGGGAAAGCCAACTCCACCGGCAGTAAAATCTCTGAAGGTTCGCAAAAGGCTTGGCACAGCACCAAGCAAGGCGCGGAAAAAGGCTGGGATAAAACTAAAGAAAGTGCAGAAGACCTCAAAAATGATATTTCACCCTAGTTATTAGGGTCAGGGTCCTATCCTCGGATAGGACCTGCGTTCACAAGTCTAACACTAATACTTCACTACGACTGCGCGAACAACACAGGGCAATTTGCTGTTGTGAGCCACCCTTCTCTTGCTCACTTTGCACCGTATCACGGTGATCAACCTCTCCCGAAATAACATTGGTTAAGCATGCGCCACACATCCCCATTTCACAAGAAAGCGGCACAGAGACACCTTGCTCGAGCAAAACTTGAGCGATGGTTTGATCTGCGCTCACTGGCCACTGTTGGCCGGTTGAGGCTAAAGTAATAATAAAGGTGTCGTCATCTCCGCTCTCGCGGGTAGCCACTGTCGGTTTAAAGGCTTCGGTATAAATTGCCTCTGCGCTCCAGCCCCTTGCCAGCGCAGCCTCGCGTTGATGCTGCATAAAGGCTTCGGGGCCACAGAGATAAATTAAGGTGTCTGACTCAGGTTCCATCAATTCTGACGCCAGATGCTGGCGAGGGCTGTTACCTTCTTCACTCAACCACAAATGGCATTCGCCGTGTTGCCAAGGTGCGGCTAATACCGACTGGTAAGCCGCTTGTAATGCATGGCGACAGTAATAGTGCAAAGTGAAGGCCACCCCTTGCTGTTCTAACGTTAATGCCATGGCGTAGAGAGGCGTAATACCAATCCCCGCAGCAATTAATACCACACGATTAGCGGGCTGTAGGGCGAAGAGGTTACGTGGCGTTGAGAGGGTCACTCGATCGCCTGGGCGCAATTGTTGATGCACATAGCGAGATCCTCCCCGAGAGGCCGCGTCATGCGCCACACAGATCTCGTAACGTCTGCGGTCGTTTGACGATCCGGTCAGTGAATATTGGCGTATCAGTCCAGGGGCTAGGTGCACATCAATATGTGCCCCCGCCTGCCACTCAGGCAATAAGGTATTCGGTGAGTCTGGCACAAAACTAACGGCTAAATTCCCCGTTCCCTGTAAGCACAGACTCTCTACAATGACCGATAATTGTTCCATGGAATACCCCTCACACTAAGAAGAAATCGCCAAAGCCCATCTTTTTCAACCCACGGCGGTAAGCGATTGAACTGCGATCGGCGGGAATATGCGCTTCAAGACTGAGATCGAGCGGAAGACGTTCCGGCATCTGGGTTTCTACCATCAAGCGATCTTCTTCAAAGACACGCTGGTTAAAGGCATAAACCTCCTCCACCGGGATATCGAGATCGAAATTACGCGCAATCGGCGCAAACATACGCGTTTTGCGAGCCGATACCGGCGAAGCGGCATTCATGATCACTAAGCGAGCCTCACCGGGGAAGTGAATGGTCAAGGTAGCAGTAAAGGGAAGATGCATTTCAAAGTGACGTAACCACTTAAAGCCCTCAGGCGCACGAAATTCGCTACTGGCCGGGTAGTTACCGACCGTACTCCAGTAGTCAGCTTCAAAGCCATACTCTCGCTCAACGGCTTGATAGTCAGGGACCTGCTGGTTATTAGCATCCGCAAAGGTTTCAGTGTGGATCCAAGCGAAATGGGCGACGTCGAGAAAACCTTCGACTTGGCGTCCGGCAAAGCCATTGACCTCAAAACCTGGGCAGTTAATCTGCTGAAAACCTGCCGTCTCCCAGTGTGGCATAACCGGTAATTTAGCTGGTTGTTCATTATCCGGAGCCAGACAGACCCAAATTAGGCCATAGCGCTCTTCAACGGCAAAGGTCGAGAGATTGAGTTTGGCGGGGATAGGTTGCCCGGGGCTTGATGGAATACGATTACATTTACCGCCTGCGCCAAAACGGAGGCCGTGGTAGGGACAGACGATACCGGCTTCATCGTGAAAGCCTAAGGTTAAGGGGACTCCCCTGTGCGGACAGACATCGCGCGCAGCAACGACCTCCCCCGCGATTCGGTATAATACCAATTGTTCATCCAGCAGCACCGCTTTAACCGGGGCGCCGTCAATATCCATCGCCCGAGCAACCGGATGCCATTGTGCAGCCAATTTTAACCAATCATCAGGTTCGAATGTACAGTGTGCGGGAGGGGTGACCTTGCTCATAATAAATTCCTTAATCGTTCGGAAAGCTGTTTTTGTTATGTGATTAGTGATAAACCTTTTAGCTGTTCCAATCCATCAGTAAGAATTCAGTAGAGTGTTGCAAAAAAGAGAACAGTTACTATGAGTCCATTTTCACGCTTCGCCCTGTACTTTTTAGCCGTTGTCCGTCACGGCAGCCTGCGTAAAGCGGCAGAGCAGCTACATATCTCTGCATCGGCGATTAATCGACAGATTCTGCAGGCAGAGGAGTCGTTAGGTACCCCGCTATTCGAACGTCTGGCTGAAGGGCTACGGATGACCACAGCGGGCGAACTGCTTTATGCCGACCTATTACGCTGGCAGCGAGAATTTGAGGTGACTAAGCAACGATTCGATGAGATCCAAGGCTTACAGCGAGGTAAGGTGAAAATAGGCTTAGTACAAGCCCTGAATCACGGTGAAATTGCCGATTGTTTAGCACGACTCGTCGAGCAATATCCCGCTCTGACCTTAGAAATAGTGATTGATAGTAGCCAAGCCATTGGCGAGCAGCTTCGAAACGCCAATCTGGATGTCGGGCTGTTACTCGATCCTGGCGAAGTCCCCGGTTTAGAGGTCAGGAGTTTTTGCGAGGTTGAAGTGGGAATAGCCCTCTCTCCTCTGCATCCGCTGGCCCAAGAGAAAAGCTTGCGGGTCAGTGACCTACACGACCAGCGACATATTTTACCGGGCGAGGATTTAGTCGTCCATGGTAGGGTGATTGCGCTCTATCAACGGGCGGCGTTATCAATCGACAATACGATAGTCTGTAACGATATTGCGCTAATACGCCGCTTTCTGACCAAAAATAGTGGTGTGGCGATGCTCAGCCGCCTTGATGTACAGTGGGATGTGGAGCAAAAAAATGTAGTCTTTGTGCCACTACACAATAATCCGACCTCCCCCCTTACATTAGCCTTGTGTGTCGCCCCTTCTCGTCAACTCTCTCGCGCCGCACAGCGAGTGATACAACAATTGAGTGAGAGCATTGAGGTGATTGCGGCAAAAAATCTTGCCTAGTTTGCCCCTGAGTAAAGGTTATTGATTAGGCTGCGCAATAATATGCTGATAAAGACGTTGCAAATCATCGGCGTGTTGGACCCTGAGAGTGACCTGCTGCCCTGCCAATGTCAGAATCAACGATCCTTCTGCGGTAAGGTGATAACGCTGAATATGGGCCCAGCGAATAAATTGTCCATTAATCACTATCCCCTCTGCGCTAACCCGCGCGATGGGTTGGCGTATCCAGCCATACCAAAGTGCCAGCAAAATTAACCCTAACAGTAATCCGCTGTTCAGATAGCCCTCTGCGCGCAACAACTGTTGAATAAATACCAGCAGCAGCAGCACAGTGACTATTGCCCAATCTTTACGTGATAATCGACGTAAAGGGATGGTCCATTGCGTCAACGGAAACCGTAACGGTCTTAGCCACTCGCTATAGACCGCTAAGGCTAAACAGAGGCTCACGATAATACCGAGAATAACTGTCTGCAGTGTCATAATGCCTCCCCCAAACGTTGCCTCAGCTTCCCACTGAGGCAATAGGTTAAACGCCCAGTAATCCTGACCAATAGCCAAGAATACCGATAATAAAGAACCCCATGATAATCCATAGTGCATTCACTTTATTACGCAGTAACCACATACAGCCAAAGGTGAGTAGCAAAGGAACCAGCCCAGGCATTAACTGATCGAGAATATTTTGTACTGTGGTGACGGTTTCGCCGCCCGCGGCGTCAGGCACTCTTGACACCACTAAGGGTATATTGACATGCGTCCACTTATTAACCAGCGCGCCTAATACAAATAAGCCGAGGATCGATGCGCCTTCCGTCAGTTTCTGCAGGAAACCGCCGCCCATATCCTTCACGATATCAATACCCTTTCGATACCCATAGGCAATTCCATAATATCGGGTCAGTAGACGTACTGCGTTGAAGAGGACAAAAAACAGTATCGGACCAAGAAGGCTACCACTCATGGCAATTCCTGCTCCTAAGGCGGCAAAAACGGGGCGAACCGTTCCCCAGTAGATGGGATCCCCCACTCCGGCTAAGGGGCCCATTAACCCCACTTTAATGCCATTAATTGCCCCATCATCAATCGGTGCACCATTGGCTCGCTGTTCTTCCATTGCGAGGGTAACCCCTAAAATCGGTGCGGCGACATAAGGATGGGTATTAAAAAATTCAAGGTGGCGTTTAATCGCTTGGCGCCGAGCATCATTGTTTTCGGGATAAAGCCGTTTTATCGCTGGGATCATTGAGAAACAAAATCCCAGGGCTTGCATCCGCTCGAAATTCCACGAACCTTGAAATAAATTAGAACGTATAAAGACGCCACGAATATCACTTTTCGTCAGTTTTTTTTCAGTTAGCTGAGTGTTATCGACCATATCTTTACCCCTAATCCAATTCGTTATCGATGTCCTGCGACGCGGCAGGGGAAGTGGCTGCTGAACGATTATATTTAGGGCTAAGTTGGATATAGAGGATCGCCATCACCGCACCTATCACCCCCAAGGCTACTAGGTTGAAATTAGTAAAGGCGGCCGTCACAAAGCCCAGATAGAAGAACGGCATGAGATAACCGGCTCGCATCATATTAATGACCATGGCGTAACCAACCACGACGATCATCCCTCCCGCAATATTCAACCCATTCGTCACCACTTCCGGGATTTTACTTAATAGCAACTGGACTTCGCTGGTCCCTACCGAGATGGCGACAATCAACGCGGGGATTGCAATCCGCATGGCTTGCAGAAAGAGCGCCGAGACATGAATCCAAGAGAGCGAGGTTAGCTGGCCTTTATTGGCCGCCCGGTCAGCCGCATGTTGAAAGCCCACCGTCAGGGTACGGACGATAATGGTAAAGACCTGACCTGCTGCGGCCAAAGGAATGGCTAAGGCGATGCCCGCGCCAATACTCTGTTGACCCGCAATCACCAAAATCGTCGAGATAATGGAGGCAAGGGCCGCATCAGGCGCAACCGCTGCCCCGATATTCATCCAACCTAAGGCAATCATCTCTAGCGTCCCGCCAATGATGATACCCGACTTAATATCTCCCAACACTAGGCCAATAAGCGTACAGGCCACCAGCGGACGATGAAATTGGAATTCGTCGAGTATAGATTCCATTCCAGCAATACAAGCAACGATAAACACCAGTACGATCTGAAGCGTGCTAATCTCCATTGACCCTCTCCTCTATAATTATCCCTAAGGCTAATGTGCCGTAACGCCTTAACTTCAACGTTTTTTAAGTAAATCCATCATCCCCACTCGAGTATCGGAAGAGACTTTACGTACCTCTAATTCGATGCCCATCGCCGCGAGTTGTTTGAACGCATCGATATCCTGTTGATCGACAGAAACAGCATTAGTCACCATGGTTTTACCTTCTCGATACGCAATACCGCCAATATTGACCGAGTCAATTTTCACCCCACCTTCGACGACACGTAATACATCCGTAGGATTGGTAAATAACAACATGACACGTTCCCCGGCATATTTTGGATTCGCATAAACACGTAGCATCTTAGCGATATCCACCACATGCGCCGTAACCCCTGGAGGAGCCACCTGTTTTAATAGAGTTTTACGAACCTCATCAGCCGCCACCGCATCGCTCACCACGATAATGCGTGAGACCTTGGTCTCCTTAGTCCATCGCGTCGCGACTTGCCCATGAATTAATCGATCGTCAATACGCACTAAACCGAATTGCATGACACCTTGTTGAGACGTTGAGGGGGCCGCTGGGACGTGATGGGGTGTGGGTGAATCGACCTTGGCTGCTGACTGATGTTGATAGGCTTTTACCCCTTCTCTCCCTGCTTCTAGGGCTATTTCGATCAGTTGTTCAAGACTAGGATCATCATCCCGCGCCATAAAGGTTTCAATCAGCATTGGAACATTAACGCCAGCAATGACTTCGTAATCGGGTTGTGTCGTGGCTAAGCGTGTTGCCGCATTAAAAGGGCTACCTCCCCAAGTATCGGTAAGAAAGAGTACGCCTTCTGCCGTCGATAAGCGTGACAACAGGTTGTGGTATTTATTAACTAAGGTCTCCGTATTTTCGCCAGGGATAAAATCGATTGAACCCACATTGGTTTGTTCACCCAATAACATTTCCGTTGTGTTGAGCAACTGCTCGGCGGCTTGGCCATGCGTTGCAATGATAATAGCTATCGTCAAGGAACCCCCTATTTTGTTACCCGTTTTGGAGCAATGGGGAAAGGATTAGGAAATCCATTCGTTAGAGAAGCTTATGCAGTGTAGGGCTTAACCTGATGTAAATATGTGACTGAAAGCATCTATCTATTCACTGACCCGATCAAATCGATCTATATATTGGTGATGGATCACATTTTAAAATCACATAGGTCATCACGCTTCCCTTCCTCAGACAAAGAAACCTTGTCGGTCGGGGTAACCATTGAGCCGACCGTCGCCAATACGATCTGCCCCTGCCCTTTAAGGGTGTAAGAACCCTGTTTGGCCGGAATAAAAACCGATTCGCCTAACGATAGCGTTAAGTGTTGTTGAGCTGAAATTAGCTGCAGTGTTCCCTTAAGGCATAGTAGGATTTGTGGTAAACCCTCGGTAGTTAGCTTAACGGAAGAAATCAGGTTAACGATCGACAGGCTAAAGTCTGCAGCGGGCACTGGGTATTGGAACTGATTCCCCTTAACTAAAGGAGCGAGTATAAGCTGCTCAACCTTTTTTTCCTGAAATTGCACGTTGGCGACTAATTCATCGATATCGATATGTTTTGTTGTTAACCCCGCCCGCAGCACATTATCGGAGTTAGCCATGATTTCTACTCCCATGCCCTGCAGATAAGTATGTGGGGTGCCTGCAGCCAGATATAGCGCCTCCCCCGGCCTGAGATCAATACTATTGAGAAATAGAGGCATTAACAGTCCGCAGTCATTAGGCCAGTGTTTCGCTATCATCTGGATCGTTTGCGTGGTTACTCTTTCTTGCTGGTCGGCACTTTGCAGCAAACGCGTTAACACTCGCTGTTTTTCTTCTCCTGCAAGCTGCAGGCAGGCAATAAACAGTTGCCGTAATTGCGTACTATTAGGACATTCAATAAACCCCTTAACAGCGGGATGGTCCCATTCAAGTTTCTGGAAAGCTTGAGCAATTTTTCCAAAAGACTTGAAACCATTTAGCGCCTTGAAGGGGGTTAATGCATAGATAACTTCAGGTTTATGATTGGTATCTCGATAATTTCTGCTGGGATGATTTAGAGGGATCCCTAGGCTATCTTCACGTGTAAAGCCTTGCTGAGCGGCAAGCTTGGTGGGATGAACCTGAATAGACAACGGCTTTTCGGCTGCCAAGAGTTTGAGTAAGAAAGGGAGTTGATGAAAACGCTCATAAGTTACCTGTCCAAGCATAGCAATGGGGTGAGCGGTAATTTCGGCGGCTAAACTCTTCCACTCGCCCTGATCCCATAACCTTGAGCTCGCACTGGAATGCGCCCCCATCCACACTTCAGCCATCGGTAGCCGATCGACGTTTGCATAACCAAAGTGCTCAGTCAACGCCGTGGACGACCCCCAATCATAATGCTGTACGCAATTATTTAATTTATACATCCTGCACCCTCCTACCTAACGATGGTGGAGTAGCAGACTCGACCTTGTGTCGTCGTAGAAGGGAAGGTTTATCGGTATTGAGTAAAGAAAGGGAGATTGGGCTACTACGGAAATTGTATCCTGTCACACTGTCCTCCTGAAGCGAGATGCCGCACATCGTTCGATGAGGCCTTATTGCTACGCCAGTTGCCAGAATGAAACTGTGAACCAGTACTAATTTATGTATCAAGCAGGGGTTAGGTGCTGATAAAGATCGATCCCATCACATTATGCTGTTCCCTTGCCCTTTATTTAAAAACTATCAATTACCTAAAGTAAGCAGCTAGGAAGCTATATCATTACCTTGACGGTGAGTTATTAGATCAAGCGTATAAGGGGTAGCCCCGCACCAGAATGCGAGGTGATAAATGGCATATTTAATCGCTTCAAGGTGTGGTTTGCCGCAATAGCGCGTAGTCAATGATAAGGGGGTCGGCTATTGAACATTCTTGCTCAGAGATTATGGTGTGAACAATAAAGCGTTTGATTGGTTGCTCCGGCCTTGAGGACGTCACGGTAATCAATAGCGTTTGACTATATAGATCGCCAAAATCTTTAGAGGCTGGAAGTAAGTCCGTGCTGGTTAACTTTTGCTGCGCCACTAATTCGACTTTAGGTAAGGGCTGAGGTTCAAAGCCGTTATTTCGTAACTTAGCCACCGTGAGTTGTGCAGCCCAAGCTTGTGGTGATGCACAGTACTCGATATTCGACGCCGCATAACTTGTTGAGGCGAAAAAAAGGCATAACACGCCAATAAAGAATATTTTCATCTTATCACTCTCACTAGCCTATCCGCGGAATTAGCCATAAGTTGGCGAGTACGAGCCTTCAAGATAATACAACCCTGCGAGGCGTAACCAGGCTTTGTCAAGCTATCGCCATGAATACGAAAGCTGTGCCTGCCGAACATAATATTATGTGGTGAGGGATGTAATACAATTGTAAGAGGGCCACGCGAAGAGGTTACTATCCCTAATCGATACTCCCCGATGGGGATAGGACCTAGATTAATCCTATGTTGAGAGTCTGGGCGATTAACATGAGGTGGAAATCCGCTATAACCTTGCTCAATAAATTGTTGGTTATGTGATAAACGCCCCGTAGATTGCTGAAAGATCCATGGCATGGTTGACCTCCTAATTCGTGAGGTCACTAGCTTAAAAGATAAAAGATCGAACGAATATCGGCGGAATTCCGTAGAAGGGAAGGTTTTGGAGAGAGTCTGAAAAGAGACCACCAAAAGGTGGTCTTGGAGGACTTAGTCTAAACGCGAAATGACTGTTGCCAAGGATTGACGCCATGGCGAGGCTGCCACGAATTCACTGATTTTAGCGGTAGACATCACCGAATAAGCAGGACGTTTCGCCGGCGTTGGGAAATCGGCGGTAGTAATAGCCTTTACCTTCGGCTGAGCGGCTAGTTTGCCCTGTTGCTCAGCCTGTTCGAAGATAGCTGAGGCAAACTCTGCCCAAGTCACTTGCTCATCACCACAGAAATGGTAGATGCCACCTGGTGCTGATTTTTCTATAGTACTAAGAACCGCCTGTGCAATATCCCCAGCATAAGTAGGACAACCAAGTTGATCACCGACAATGCCAAGCTCCGGACGGTCTTTTGCTAAGCGCAGCATGGTTTTCACAAAATTATTGCCGTATTCGCTGAAGACCCATGCAGTACGAATAATAACGGCTTCCGGTAAAATACTTTGTACCAGTAACTCGCCTGCCAGCTTGGTTTTACCATAAACACCCAGAGGGTAAACCGCATCAGACTCGGTATAGGGTTGAGTACCGTTACCTTCGAAAACGTAGTCAGTCGAAACATGGACAAACTTAGCCCCCACTTTCTTAGCCGCGCCGGCTAAATAGGCGGGTGCATAGGTATTAACTGCTGCAGCTTGCTCAGGCTCCGATTCTGCTTTATCAACAGCCGTGTAAGCCGCTGCATTGATAATGATTGTCGGTTGGAACTGATCAACTTGTGCTTCGACCGCTGATTGATTGCTGATATCTAATTCAGCCGAGCCTAGAGCTAAAACTTCAGCCGTTTTAGGGAATAGATCTTGTAAGCAACGGCCGAGCTGGCCGTTAGCGCCTGTTAGGAGAATTTTCATGGGTACTCTTGTTTAAGTAAGTTTTTAAATTTCTAATCAATGGTTACAGACTTAAAATTATTATTTCCTACTGAGGCAATAACTAACTTCCCTTGCCCACCCACATAAACTGACAACGTTTTTGCAGGAATGAACGAGGATTCTCCCTTAGACATCACTATTTTGCCCTCTCCATCAGATAATTCAAGATTGCCTTCTAAAGTAAAAGCAATCATTGGAGAACTAATATTTTTGATGAGTAAATTTTCTTTAATATCTAAAATGGACATTTGGAAATCATCAACAGGAACTTGATATGTCGTAGTGTTCTCAGAAATAAAAGGAACATGTAGCAATTCTTCAAAAATCTTGGGCGAAAAATTTACATTGGTAACAAGCTCACTTACATCAATATGTTTATTAGTGAGTCCGGCACGGAGTACGTTATCTGAACTCGCCATTATTTCCAAGCCTAAACCCTTCAGATAAGCATGGGGAGTACAGGCATCCAGAAACATAGCCTCACCAGGGTTTAATTCAATAACATTAAGTAGTAACGGCATAAATAAGCCAACATCTTTTGGCCAGAACTTTGATAAATACGTAACAGTCGCCCAAGGAAAACAATCAAAATCTTTAGCATAATTAGTCAAATAAGAAATATAATTATCTTTAATGTCACCATTTAAATTCAGTATACTTTCAAAAAGTTTTTTTAAATTTTCAGAATCCGGTTTTTCTATAAACCTTTTAGATTCAACCAGGTCTAGATCTAATTTTTTAAAAAATTTGCAGATTTCATGAAAACTCCTAAATCCATTCATTGCTAAGAATTTTGTTAAAGCATAAATCAATTCAGGCTTGTGATTATCATCTTTATAATTTCTTCGAGTATCAGATAATGAAATGCCGAGATGATTCTCATTTGAAAAACCATTTTTAGCAGATAATAAATTAGGGTGAACTTGGATTGAAAGGGGCTTATCTGCAGCTAGAACCTTAAAAAGAAAAGGTAAAGTATTTTTAGTTTTAGAAAGTTCCTGACCTAAAGTTAGGTCAGGGTTCATGGCTATAAAATTATCTAGGGCAACCCATTCCTTACCACTTAATATTTTAGAGCTTGCACTTGGATGTGCCCCCATCCAAATTTCTGCCATAGGTAAATTTTCATTATTGGAGATTCCAAAGTAATCACAAATGAGATATTTACAGCCCCAATCGTAATTCTGAGTAATATTCTTTAACTTATACATTTTGAGGACCAAATTCTTAAGTGGAAGAGTAGAATGATAACTATCTATTGATTAAATATCATTTTCCGTTATAAGAGATAAAATTTCGTTAGTTTTATCTTTCATAAGATTTGAGTCACCTCGAGATTCGACATTTAAACGTATGACTGGTTCAGTATTAGAAGTTCTCAAATTGAACCTCCAATCTTTGAATTCCATACTAACACCATCTGTTAAATCAACTGACAAACATTTCCCTATAAACTTTGATTTTATTAACTCTATAACTCCTTTGGCATTTTTAACTTTTCTATTTATTTCACCTGAAGCCGGGAATAATTCTTGTCGGTCGGTAACAAAGTCACTAAGTGATTTATTTTTTACACAAAGTAATTCTGCTATAAGTAACCATGGAATCATACCACTATCACAGTAAGAGAATTTTTTGAAGTAGTGATGAGCGCTCATTTCCCCACCATAAATAGCATCCTCCTTTCTCATTCTTTCTTTTATGAAAGCATGACCGGTCTTAGATAAAATAGGAACACCACCATTTTTTTCTACAATATCGATAGTATTCCAAGATAAACGAGGGTCATGAATAATGCTTGAACCAGGGTTTTTCTGCAGAAATGCTTCTGCTAAAAGTCCGACTATATAATAGCCTTCAATAAAACTTGCCTTGTCGTCGAAAAAAAAGCACCTATCAAAATCACCATCGAACGCTATCCCCATATCTGCATTATGAAGTTTCACAGCCTCGGCAGTATCGGTTCGACATTCTGGTAGCAAGGGATTGGGTATCCCATTTGGGAAGTTACCATCAGGATTGTTATGGATTTTAATAAGAGTAATAGGTATTGCAGATTTTTTGAATCTGTTCTCTAATTCATCAATAACGTGCCCAGCTGCACCATTTCCAGAATTAATAACTAACTTCATTGGTTTAGTAAAGTTTGATATGTTTACATATTCCATCAAATGATCAATATATTCATTCAGAAGAGATAATTTAGATAGCGTACCGCTTTTAGAAACCTCACTAAAATTATTTTTCTCAGCTAAAAACTTTATATCATTTAAACCAGTATCACCACTGATTGGTTGAGCATTAGCACGAACTAATTTCATTCCATTGTAATTCATTGGATTATGACTAGCAGTAACTTCAATACCACCATCAACACCCAGATGAAAGGTAGCAAAATAAACTTCTTCTGTACCGGCAACGCCGATATCAATCACATCTACCCCTGCATCCATAAGTCCCTTAGATAATGAAGACTTAAGAGATTCACTAGTCAGACGTACATCCCCTCCAACAACTATACTTTTTGGCTTGAGGTACTCACCATACGCCCTACCTATTCTATAAGCAATATCGTCATCTAGTTCAATGCCTAATTCCCCACGAATATCATAAGCCTTGAAACAAGTTAAAGCTTTCATAAAATTCCTTATTAAAATATTTTTTATTTAATGCGACCATATTGGTCTTGAATTCTTATAATATCATCCGTTCCTAAATACGAACCGGACTGTATTTCTAATATTTCCAAGGGGATTTTTCCAGGGTTGATTAATCTATGTTTTACGCCAATAGGTATAAAAGTAGATTGATTCTCAGTAAGTAAAAACTCTTTATCATCTAATAGAACTTTAGCTGTGCCTGATAAAACTACCCAATGCTCTACACGGTGGTGATGTATTTGTTCTGAGAAAGAACCATTCGGCTTTACTGTAATACGATTTATGTTGAATCGAGGGTTCTGATCTATGCTGTCACTATTACCCCAGGGTCGATAGATTTTACGGTGATGAATATATTCTTTACGACCATGATCTTTAAGAAATTCTACAGCTTTTTTTACGTACTGAGAATCATCCTTATTCATAACTAATACAGCATCTTTTGTATTGACAACGATTAGATTATCAAGCCCTATAACCGCAACAAATTTATCATCGGTATTTACGTAGCAATTGTGGCTATTGTAGCTCCATACATCACCATTGAATACATTACCTTGTTCGTTTTTCTGGGTAACTTCCCATAAAGCAGACCATGAACCTACATCATTCCAACCAGCATCAAGTCCAACGACTACTGCATCGTTTGTTTTCTCCATAACGGCATAATCGATAGATTCATCAGGGCATTTACTGAATTCGTAGTCAGGTATATTAATGAATTCATCAGAAACCATGGCTGAATTCAATGAGATTTCACAAGCAGATAAAATATCAGGTCTGAATTTTTTCAGTTCATCAATATATTTACTGGCTTTAAAAATAAACATTCCACTATTCCAGTAATAATCACCAGAATCTAGATATGATTGAGCTGTATTCATATCTGGTTTTTCAACGAAAGCTTTGACGTTATATGCCATGGAGTTATCTGAACCTATACAATCACCTCTCTGAATATAACCATACCCAGTTTCTGCAATATTTGGGACTATACCAAATGTTACTAATTTACCGTTTCCTGCATGCTTTAAGGCAACTCGCACCGATTCATGGAATTTATCTACACTGTTGATAACGTGATCCGCAGCTAGAACTAATAGGATAGGGTCTTCACCTTCAGAAATTGCTTTTAAAGCTGCTAAAGCAATCGCGGGGGCTGTATTTCTGCCAACGGGCTCAAGTAAAATGTTATTAGTGAGCTTACCTACTTGTCTAAGCTGTTCCGCTACTAAAAATCGGTGTTCCTCATTACAAATAACTAGTGGATTTGAATGTTCTAAACCCTCTAGCCGTTGAATTGTATTTTGGATCATAGACCATTGGTTATTTAGTGATAAAAATTGCTTTGGATAGTGTTCTCGTGACATCGGCCACAACCGGCTCCCTGTTCCGCCAGCCATTATTATTGGTAAAATCAACTTAACTCCTTAATTTTATTTAACTTAATGTTATTTGAATTTATTTTATTTTATTTTATTTTATTTTATTTAGAATAATTAATCTTAAATTTTTATCTAAAATAAATAACGTTATAAAATAGATGATAATTGACAGCACAACGTATAACATAAAAACCCAAATCGAACTTATAGAATTTATCTTAGTATAAGTATTATTTAAAAAATATAAAAACAAACACATCCCCATCAATGAAATTAGTACACTGAATAATTTATGAATAAATTCCATAAGGTTACTATTAATAGCATTTAGCATGACTAAAATAACAGGTATAAAGTTAATGACATTTGCAATTAAATAGAACATTGCAAATGTTTGTATATTATATTGGACTCCAATGATAAATGCAGAAACTTGTACGAAAGCGCCAAAAAAACCTAACTTCATGAGTATATCTGTTTTACCTTTAGCAGATAACAGGGCTCCTGTGGTACTCATTATTGACTGTAATATTGCAGTGGGAGCCAGCCATATTAATATAGAAGATGTCAATAACCACTTTTCACCAAAAAACAATATGATGAAAGGCTTACTAAATATTGCAACACCTGTCATTAAAGGAGCGGTAATTAGGAAAGTGAAGAATAAACAAGAGTAAAACTTTTGTTTAAATATATTATTATCATCTTGATGTCGACTTAGTACTGGATAAAGCGATCTTCCCATAACAAAAGTTAAACTCTGTAAAGGGAATAACATTATTCGGTAAGCTAGATTGTAAGATCCAAGGATGGAAGGAGTCATAAACTTTCCAATAATAATACTATCAGCATTCCTTGATAAATAATTTATTATATTAAATAACGATAGATTATAACTAAAACTAAAAATACTTTTCAACTCCGCAAAGTCTGAAACTCTAAGTCTTGATGGCTTCCAATCTGAGAAAAACCAAAATAGCAACATAGATGAAAAATTGAGTATAATAGCTTGCCAAACTAAGCTATAGACACCAAAATTAAGTTTTGCCAAAATTATAGCTACAATAACTGATATTACTGATGAGAATATCTCAATTAAAGAAACTACTTTGAACTTAGACTCTCTTTCCATTAATGCTAAATGTGCTGAAGCTAAACTCGAGAGAGGAAATATAACACTAATAAGTAATAAAATATATTTTATTTCATTATACCCATAAAATTTGGCAACTATAGGGGAGGATATCATAACAACAAGAAAAATAAAAAAACCTAGCGAAACATTAAACCAGAAAACAGTGTTAATAAGTCTATGACAAATGGTTTTTTTTTGTATGATTGCCGACGCTGTACCAAGATCACGTAGTAAAATACCCAGTGTAATTATTACTGAGGCCATTGCCATCAGTCCATATTGAGCAGGGGGTATAATTTTTGCCAAATAAATTAAATTAATTAATTGTGAAAATACCTTTATTAATTGCGATAGCCCATTCCATTTAGCATTAGACAAAAGGCTCATTATAACACCACTTTATTTCCACTGATTATTTGATTTATGGTCTGGCCATTTTTATCTTTAGCTGAAAGCTGAATATTTTCCACCTTGGGCCAACTAATGTTTATAGTTTTATCATTCCAAAGTAAACAACTCTCAAAATTAGGATTGTAAAAATCGGTGCATTTATATTCGAAATCAGCAATATCAGATAGAACTAAAAAGCCATGTGCTAAACCAGGCGGAATCCAGAATTGAGTTTTATTCTCTTCTGAGAGTAATATTCCGGCCCATTGCCCGAATGTTGGTGAATTTTCACGAATATCAACCGCCACATCAAAAACTTCACCTCGTACGCAACGCACTAGCTTACCTTGCGGATTTTTAGTTTGAAAGTGTAAGCCACGTAGCACACCTTTAGAAGAGCGCGAATGGTTATCCTGTACAAAATCTAAATCAATATTTAAAGCTTGTTTATAACGATTAGCTTCGAAGGTTTCCAAAAAGAAACCACGTTCGTCGCCAAACACTTTAGGTTGAATGATTTTTACATCAGCTATATTAGTATCGATAATTTTCATTTATTCAGCATCCACTAAACGTTGTAAATATTGGCCGTAACCTGTTTTAGTAAGTAATTTAGCTTGCAAGACGACCTGTTCCTTGGTCAACCAACCTTTTTTATAGGCAATCTCCTCTAAGCAGGCCACTTTATAGCCTTGCCGCTTTTCAATAGTGTGAATAAATTGAGAGGCTTCTAATAAGCTATCGTGGGTGCCAGTATCTAACCATGCGAAACCGCGTCCTAATTTCTCAACGTGTAGATTATTTTTTTGTAAATACATCTCATTAAGAGTGGTTATTTCAAGCTCTCCACGATGTGAGGGTTTGACCCGTTTCGCCATTTCGACAACATCGTTATCGTAGAAATAAAGACCGGTGACTGCCCAATTAGACTTAGGATGTTCAGGTTTCTCCTCAAGAGAAATTGCCCTATTATTTTCATCAAATTCTACTACGCCAAAACGTTCAGGATCGAGTACTTGGTATCCAAAGACAGTAGCACCCTCACTGCGCTGCACCACATTCTCAAGTTTTTTACTAAAGCTTTCGCCGAAGTATATATTGTCGCCGAGTACTAATGCACAGCTATCACCATTGATAAACTCTTCGCCAATGATGAATGCTTGAGCTAGACCATCTGGGCTTGGTTGGATAGCATAGCTAAATTCAACACCAAATTGGCTGCCATCGCCTAAAAGGCGTTTAAAGCCTGGCATATCATCAGGAGTAGATATAATCAATATTTCACGAATACCTGCCATCATAAGAACTGAAATCGGGTAGAACACCATAGGTTTATCATAAATCGGCATTAATTGCTTTGATACACCTTGGGTGATCGGATATAAACGAGTTCCTGAACCACCTGCTAATACAATACCTTTCATTATTAATAAATCCTTAAATTAGATTGAGCCTAAACGTTCACCAGCGTATGAACCATCCAGCACACGTTGCCACCAATTTTCATTATTTAGATACCATTTGACGGTTTTACGGATGCCCGTCTCGAAAGTCTCTGCTGGTGTCCAATCTAACTCTTTGGCAATTTTGCTGGCATCAATAGCATAGCGAACATCATGACCAGGACGGTCTTTAACATAAGTAATCAGGTCAGCGTAGCGGTTTATACCATTTGGTTTATTCGGAACTAGCTCTTCCAGCAACTGACAGATTGTTGTCACTACGTCAATATTTTTACGCTCATTATGGCCGCCGATATTATAGGTTTCACCTACCACTCCTTCTGTAACGACTTTGTATAGTGCACGAGCATGGTCTTCGACATATAACCAGTCTCGGATCTGAGAACCATCTCCGTAAACTGGTAAAGATTTTCCAGAGAGCGCATTTAGAATAATGAGGGGAATCAATTTTTCAGGGAAATGGTATGGACCATAATTATTGGAACAGTTAGTCACAATGGTAGGTAAACCATAGGTACGCTGCCAAGCACGTACTAAGTGGTCACTTGAAGCCTTAGAGGCTGAGTAAGGACTGCTCGGCGCATAAGGGGTCGTTTCGGTAAAGAGATCATCCGTACCATGAAGATCACCATAGACTTCATCAGTAGAGATATGGTGGAAACGGAAGGCCTGCTTTTTGTCGGTATCAAGACCGTTCCAATAGCTACGGGCTGCCTCTAACAATGTGTAGGTACCTACGATATTGGTTTCGATAAAGGCGGCAGGGCCATCAATTGAACGGTCAACATGACTTTCAGCAGCTAAATGCATTACCGCATCAGGCTGGTATTGTGTGAATACGCGATCCAACTCAGCACGATTACAGATATCGACTTTTTCGAAATGATAACGGCTGTCTTGATCAACCGTGTTTAATGACTCAAGGTTCCCGGCATAAGTCAGACTGTCGACAATAATCACTTCATCTTTAGTATTTTCTATAATATTACGAACTACCGCAGAACCAATAAAACCTGCACCGCCTGTAACTAATATATTCACAATATGTACCCTAATTATCTCTTGGCTCTTGGATGTTTTCCGTTAAAGTAGACCTTTAACATGAGCTTGTAATGATTTACATTTAACTTGTACTTTCTTAAAAACCTAAATAAACTTAATAGAGCTATAATTTTATTTTTCGAATAATATTTTATTGAAAGAATATTATCAACTATTATTTCATTCATTCTCCAAGGCTCGATTTCTTTATTGGCCTGAGCTCTTGCGTGATTTAATGGAGAACAAATCATAACTGAAATATGATTACTTTCTTTCACCCTCAAAAAATTTAGCCTTTGAAAAAAACTAAAATCCACACCATAAAAAGAAAAAGAAGAATCGAATAAATTCATATTGTTCGAATAGAACTTATCTTTAATACTTCTATCAATTACCAACCCGGATCCAATACTAAATATTGTTTTATTCATGGGAACAACCCAGTTGTTTGCTCGAGATATAGGCATACCATTTATTAGAGGATAAGAATTTATGTCAATATTTTTACTGTCTCTTATTTGTGGTACTAGGAGATCCAATTCTTTGTTAGAAATAATATCTTTAAAAAAATCTTCTGATATTTCAGAGTCATCATCTAAAATAACTAATTTATCGAAGTCATTAGTCATAATAATAGAATTATAAATCTCACTCAAAGAAAGGTTATGTAGAGATTGTAATAAATCTACTCTCTTAAAGGTTTCCATCATTAACTTATGGAAATTACTTTCAATACTAATTTCTTTGGGTCCATTATTAAATACGATAGTATTACAATTGTGTTTACTAATGAGAGATATATCAAGCAACGACTTTATCGAAGTTGAACATTTAACCTCTTTATTATATATAACAATTAAAAACAATATATTCATTTTAAAAATCTTAACTTTAAAAGTTTTCTAAAAATTTTACTCATCATAGTATTTTCATTTTTGAAACACGTATATCGAGGTATTTTTATTTCTTCTCCAGTTATGTTTATTAACATCTTATAATAAAGAAAGGTTTCTGTTTGATTGCCAGGGAAATGGATAATACTAGGAGACTTTAAATTATTCTCACCTGTAATAAAATTTCTTTTATAGAAACTCAATGTTTTATTCTTAATAAGAGGTTTACCTACCATATTAATAGTCGTGTACATACCTTTATTTTTAAAATCTATTAATGGATAGTTGAAAGCACCTAATGCCGCTGAATAAATAGCTTCATCGGCAATACCTTCGCCTCTGAATTTATCCGGAAATAAATCGTCTCTTTTTAAAAGTTCTCTACTGAACTCGAAGAAATCATTCGGTTTTTTTTCCTTATCAAAATAATATACTCCACCATTGAAACAAGGGAGAGCATCTAAATTAAGGTTATTAATTAAATGATCCACATTAAATAACGGATGACAGTCACCTCGCTTTAAATACGTATCCCCTACAGCTACAAAAGGATAATTAAAAGAATCGAATTCATTAAACATGTATTCAATATCTTCTACAACTAAGGAATCAGAATCAATAAAAAGCGTTTTTTTATAAGGTGAATATTTATCGATAAATATTTTTTGTTCGACACTATTCCCATAGTCTTTTCTATAATCTACTATATCATCAAATAAAGAATTTAATTCTTCGTCTTCACTATCAGTTATAAGGCATCTTTTTATTGATGGGTTAGTTTTTTTGAGCGTTTTAGCGAGATTTTTAGCCAAATCCAAATATTTACGCTGCCCACCAAACGCAAATGTTATAATACCTTGACTCATAATAACTGATTCCTATTCTCGGAGAATATTTGATACTTTTCTTGTATAAAACCTTCGATGTTTTTTCTGAAATTTTCAATAGAAAAGAATTCAGCTCTTGCTCTTATTATTTCCGGATCAAAGCATTCTATATTGCTTTCAAATATGTTAATTGCACTTATTAAGGACTCTTCAGATTGCTCGTCAAAAAAAACACCTGTCGGATTTTTATTTTTAATATCAATTACAGATTCTAAAACCCCTCCCTTACCATAAGCAATAACTGGCTTTCCACATGCCATGGCTTCTACGGGAGTTATTCCAAAATCTTCTTCAGCAGCAAAAACAAACGCCTTTGCTTTTTTTACATAATTTTGGAGTTCTTCATCAGAACGATAGCCTAATAACTCAATGTTCGGTCCTGAGATATTTTTTATCTTATTCATCTCAGATCCATTACCAATAACTATAAGCTTTTTATTTGGCATTCTAGAAAATGCAGAAACAATCAAATCAACTCTCTTATACGGTACTAATCTAGAAGTGGTAATATAATACTCTTCACTTTCATAGGATATAGAGAATTTATTGACGTCCACAGGGGGATATATCACGGTTGCGTCCCTACCATAAACCTTTTTAATTCTTCTAGCTATGAAATATGAATTAGCAATGAAGTAGTCGACTCCATTTACTGTTCTCAAATCCCACGCTCTCATTTTATGTAGTAAATACTTCGCCAACAGACCTTTAAATCCCTTTTCTAACCCAGCACCCTTCAAATACTGGTGCTGTAAGTCCCAAGCATATCTTAAAGGAGAATGAACATAGCTTATGTGTAATTGATCAGGACCTGTAATGATACCTTTAGCAACAGCATGAGAGCTTGATAAGACAATATCATACTTACTAACATCTAATTGCTCTATAGCAATAGGCATAAAAGGTAAATATTTTTGATAGTATTTTTTCGCCAATGGGAATTTTTGAATAGATGTTGTATGTGCTTTTTTACCGTTGAAAAATTTCCTGTCAGATGCTGAAAGAAAATCTACAACTGAATATAAATCACAATTTGGATAAAGATGAATAAATTCAGCTATCACTTTTTCAGCTCCAGCAAATGTTACTAACCAATCTGCTACAACTGCAATATTTTTCCCTTTCATATCCTACCCTGTTAGTTCATTTTTCAGAAAACCCAGCCAATTATCTAACCATTTCTCATTATCAAAACTCTGTACAATGAGGTCTCGGCAAGAATTACTCATTCTGATAAAATCATTTGGATTATTAATAACATTTTTTAAAATTAACTCTAGAGTTTCTACTTCACCCGGTTGAAATAGAAAACCATTATAACCATCAGTGATTACTTCGGGTATACCTGCAATGTTTGTGGCTATAACAATTCTTCCTACACTTAATGATTCTAGTATGCAGAGGGGGAGCCCCTCATCATATGATGGAAGTACCGTGACGTGGCACTTTTTTATCTCATCGGAAATGGTTGAAGAGTATCCTTTAAGAAATACGTTATCGTTCAAGTTATTATTCTTGATAAACTCGTTGATTTGAACCTTTAATTCTCCTTCACCAAATATATTCAGTGTAATATTTTCACCCTTAGCATTCAGATTTTTCACTACTGATAAAAGATCTAAAATCCCTTTCCTGTACTCTAAACTGGCAATGAAACATAATTTCAATTTTTCTGAGGGGAATTCAACCGGGGAATAACTATACTCCCTGGTATCTACTGAATTATGAATCACTACTATCTTATCTTTATTATGGCTTCCACATTTGATTATGTAATTTTCTTTATGATAATTAGAAATTGTAACGATATTATCGTAATTAAAGAATGAAAATTTATTTAATAATGATTTAAATTTCCCATCTATAAGCATGTGCTTAATGCAAGAAAGTTTGTAATTATTAGACCGACCTAGAAAAAGTGAAACTAACGAGGCTCTATCGCCATTGATAATCACATGACCTTTATAATTTCTCAATAATTTCTTAATTTGTATGCTAGATATTATGAAGTCCACAGAACCTTTTAAAAAACCACCTTTTTCTACACCTTCAATTCTTTCAATACTTAAATCAGAAATATTCGAAAACAGACTCATTTCAGGACTAATTAACCTAATTTTTAAATTCAATTTCAGTAGATTTTTTATCAGCCTTGCTAAATAAATTTCTCCGCCGCCGGGATTACCTCTAAACAAATTAATAAATACGATATCTTCATCAATCATCTTAAAAATCTCATTCGCAATAAGGAAGTATTACTGTTCCATAACCTGTTTTATACAGCTGATTACACTTCAATTTTATCTCTTTAGTTATATCGGTTTTATTAGATAAAACGTTTAAATTCGTTCTCGTTGATATTAAATAATTTTCATTCCACATTGGAATGGTAGAGATTGAAAATATACAGAGCATAATAGGTAGAATATAAATCGATATTTTTTTCTTATTAGAATTATCAGATATAAAACTATCTAAACCATATACCATAAATGGTATAGCGTAGTATCCGAAGCGTATTAGAAAAGGAGTGAGTTTACTTAAAAAAAGAAAATGAGAGGCCAACACTGCATTACTCATGCTAGAATCTATTCTTTTTCTATAGCTAAGATAAAATAAAACCGTCAATAATAAGTATATAATTGCCAAACGGGAGTTAGTGATTATCTGATAGAAGCTTGTTTCAGTAGCACTATATGCTACGCTATATCCATATATTTTCTCACCTACATAAGGTATGAAACTTATAACAGTTGGGTTGACAAATATAAATATCACACTAAATACAAGCATAGTCAAAAGAATTATGTTTCTTTTGAGTTTACTTTCATTTTTTGTTATCAAACTATAAAGTATATAAAAGATTGCTGAAACATGAAATGAACATGCTAACAAAGCCATGAAGAAAGACTTCCTAGATCTTATATCATATTTTGTAATTGAAATTAGTATAATAGTTAAAGCTATGCCCTGCCTTACCTGTTCAGAATACATATAAAATGAATAAAATGATATTAAGCAGAATAAGGCAAATGTTGAATTCTTTAAATTATTACAAAATAAGTATAAGCCATAAAATATGAATAAATTTATCAAGAAAATGAATACTGGAAAGGATAAGCCCAAGTACTTGAATGTTTTCATGAGATAAAACATTCCAGGTTCAAAAGGTGGAATCACTATGTTTAATGAATTTTCATATATATTATAATAAAATATCCAATCATAGCCATAAGCAAATGTGAATACATATAAAGTAGCTATAACGAAAAATATAAATCTGAAAACTACTTTCGATTTGGTCAAGGAGAAGATCATTGATATAAAAGATAAAATTATAAAAATCATACTTTACCTCATCAAATTCTTTATAATGATTTTAAAAATCATCATAAAACTAAGCAAATTTTTTTGTTTATAAAGTACTTTAAAAAAAAATCTATTATTTTCGCTTATATCTATTCCATAGCCTTTCAGCTGAATACTCAGTGTATTTTTTTGTTCATTATCGAGATTATATTTTTGAGCAATATGATTAAATGAATTTACTACCTTATCTTTTTTTCCAGTTGTTATTCTTCCATACTCATGGGATATGTCCTGTACATATGTATCATTTGTAATTCTTTTAGCTTGCATTCTGGGATTTTTTGAAAGCAAATTCATCCATGCGTCTAGATCTTGCCAAGCATCTAGTGACTCATCAAATCCGCCAGCTTCTTGTAAACGTCTCGTAAGAGTAAAACATTGATTACCCACAAAATTCATTATAAGCAAATCTCTAAATCCAATATTTTTGGGTATGAGAATATTCTTTTTATATGAAAAAATATTATTATTATTCTTTATCAAACCTGTAGAGAAAATAAAAGATTTTTTATCTAAATACTGCCTCTCTTCATAAAATCGTTCTATTCGCGTGGGTAAAAAATAATCGTCATCGTCCAGACCAGTTATGTATTTGCCTGTAGCATTTTCGATAGCTATATTTCGGCTATTACAAGCTCCAGTTTTTTTTTCTTTTTCGAAGAACTTTAAATTTTTATAATTTAAACTTCGTAAATAATTCTTAGTTCCATCCGAAGAACAGTCATCTACGATTATTATTTCAATATTTTTATAAGTCTGCTTGATTACCGAATCTACAGCTCTTTTTAAGAGATCAACTCTATTACACGTGGTTATATAGACAGTAATTAATTCTTCGTTATTATCCATTATTATTCCTTTTGAAAGACTTAAATATTTCCTTTTCCTTTAATTCTTTATCTAAAATACCATAGTTATCCTGCGTATTGTTGACATTAAACCCACTATTTGTTAACTCATACCACCAGATACCTTTCACGTAATCTAATTTATCTACATCCTTAATAAATGAATCAGCAAATATTTCTATATCAGTTTGATTGAACCATACACCTTTATAATCTGGTAAACCTATTTCAGTTATATAAATTGGTGTTTTTTTGAATTTAGATGTTTTAAATTCGATATCTTTAATTTGTTTTATATAGTTTTCAGGAGTATCGATCTTTTTATAGTTATATGAATACATGTGTAAAGAAATACCATCTATATAATTTAATAATCCATTATTTAATTGATGTACAAACCAAGACTTTTGAACTGCGTTGAAAGGATTAAATGACCCAGCGATAACTTTAGCATCAGGATTAACAGTCTTTATGGCAGACGAGACTGACTTAACTAACTTCAAATATTCATTTGCAGAACTAATAGTGTTACTATATATTTTTTTATTTTTCTGATCCCATTCATTCCAAATTTCATAAATGGGTTTTTTTACTTTAACATTTTTGACAACCCAAACAGCATAATCACTAAAATGCTTAATATCATCATCTGATAAAGGCTTGTCTATACTATAAGCTTTATTTCCGTAATCTAGTATTAATATTGTAGTGAAATTTTTTTCATTAGATATTTCGATTGTGTCTTTCAACGGACCGCTTATTTGTTTAAACACTCCTTTCTTTACTTCAGTTTGACTCCATGGATAATCTAATCTGAACGAAGTAAACTTAAATCGACTCATCAACCTTTCATTATCTTCTTTATTAAGATTCAAGTTTTGAGGATGATAATTTGCTCCTAACATTATCTCTTTCGTTAGACTAAAACTAGAATACCCTAAAAGAATCAATGTTAACAATATTCTATTCATTAATAGGCCCCATCTTTTTTTAATACCACTGATATTGTTTTGAATAGTATTGCAATATCATTCCACATAGACCAGTTCTTAACATACCAAGCATCAAAATAAACACGTGTCTCGTAATCAACATCTGAACGGCCACTTACCTGCCATAATCCTGTCATACCTGGTTTGCTCATTAGATAATAATCAACTTGATCACGATAACGCTCTAATTCTTCATGTATAATTGGTCTTGGGCCAACTAAACTCATTTCACCTTTTAATACGTTAAAAAGCTGAGGTAACTCATCCATGCTGGTTCTGCGTAATAGGTGGCCAATTTTGGTGATACGCGGATCATTTTTAAGCTTGAATGTTTCATCCCATTCAGCTTTTGCCTCAGAGTCTTGAGCTAATAATTCTGCAAGTAATTCTTTAGAATTCACTGACATTGAACGGAACTTTAAGCACTTAAAAGGTAAGCCATTCTTCCCAATTCGTTCATGCCCGTAAATCGCTGGCCCACCATCTTTTTTTACTTTACGGCTAATAAATAGCAATACTGGTGATAATATCATTATGATCATTAGAGAGGCCAAAATATCAAAACTACGTTTTAATATTCTTGACGGCCATTTAGCTAAACTTTGATGTACTCTAAATATCATCACCTCATGACTAAAGATAAAGGACATATCGGTACTATCTAATGGCATCCCCCGCAGTGTAGGAATCACTGACACATAACGATAACCGTTTAACATCAACTGCTGTAGCCATGAATTGCGTAATTCACTTTCATCGCTTTCAACCGCAATAATAAATTGCATACGCTTGTCGATTTTTTTGGTCAATTCTTGTGGAAGTTCATGGCTAACAGCTATTCCATCAATGATATTGATACTTTCGTTTGGCTTCCCGACAAACTGTATTGTTTTAAATCCTAGGTTTTTTTCACTAGCAATGGCTTTATAAGCTTCTTGGGCATTAGGGCCTGAACCAATGATGATGGTATCTCGTTGCCATGCACTAATCTTATTCAAAGTTAATTTTGTGATCGCTCGCATTGTTGGAACTAATAATGCAATCAAGCACCAAGTTATCACCCAAGTAAAACGGGACAGATTCCATTGTGTAAAAGCAATAATCGCTATTTCAAAAATGGCGAATATAACTATGGTTCGTAAAACTTCTTTTAATTCGAACCAAAATGTTTTGCGATAAAAATAATGCCTTAATCGCATACCGTACCAGCCGATACAACAAAAAGAGATTAACCAATGAAGATGAAACCAGTTATTGATATTTCCAGATGGGAACGAATCATCAAATATTTTTTCAGCTATAAATAAGCTGATCATCAAACTAAACAGATCAGATAATATTAAGGCGCTGCTGACTAGCAGATTTCGGGATAAACGTGTCATAGATTTCACACCACAGAAATGTAGCGAACATAGATCGCCCCCGCTCATGCGGGGGGAGGGAGGTTATTTATTATCGTCGTAACTATAGCCATAGTGACTATAACCATAACCATAATAGGAGCTAGCTTTTTTCACCACACCATTAAGAATGCAGCCTTTAACTTCAATACCGCTTTGCTCAAAGCGTCTGATACTCACTTCCATTTCTTTAGCGGTATTCTCTTCAAAGCGCGCCACTAGCAATGTAGTACCAACATAGCGGCCGATAACGGCAGCATCAGTAACCGCTAGAATTGGTGGCGTATCAACCAAAACAATATCGTAGTTCTCACTAGCCCAGGCCAATAACTGCTGGAAACGATTATGCATCAACAGTTCAGAAGGATTAGGTGGATTTTTACCACGACTGATAAAATCAAACCCTGCCGAAGTTACAGTATGGATACCCTGCTCGACTGAAGATTTTCCTGATAAGATGTCGGATAATCCGCCTTCTAATCCGACCTTCAAAATCTCATGGGTATAACCCTTACGCATGTCTGCATCGATAAATAGGACTTTTTGATCGCCTTGTGCCAACACTGCCGCAAGGTTACTGGTGATAAATGTTTTACCAGCGTTGGGACTTGCACCCGAAATCATTAATACATTATTATTCGCTTCCATCATGGCAAAATGTAAGCTGGTCCGTAAGCTACGAATCGCTTCAATTGCGAGATCGGCAGGATTATCGATGGCTAAAAAGCTAAGATTTTCTTTCTGCTTGTTCTTTCTTGATTTTAAACCTTTCGGTAATTGCTTAGTCATCCATTCGGAAACAGGAACACTAGCGTAAACATTAATTCCAAGTTCCTCTAACTGTTCTGGTGATTCTATTCCTCTACGTAATAATACTCTTAATAACACTAGGCCTACAGATACAACTGCCCCTAAAATTAATCCGAATAAAGCTACTACTATTTTTTTTGGTTTAACAGGCTTTGGCGCTGTTATTGCGTTATCAATAATTCTTACGTTTCCAATCGCACTATTTTTCGCAATGCTGAGCTCTTGCTGCCGATTAAGTAATTGCATATAAACAGCTCGACCTGACTCTACATCTCGGCTCAATTTTAAAACTTGTTGTTGTGTTGCTGGCATTGAAGAAACTTGCTTGTTCAATTTAGCTTTTTCTTGTTCTAAAGTTTTACGCTTTTGCAATAATGCAATATAGGTCGGATGATCTTTAGTATAAAGCTGTGAAACTTCAGCTTCACGGAAGGTCAATTGGTTCAACTGATTGTCGACATTAACGATTTGGTCCAAAGCGGATCGTGCTTGTAAATTTAGATCTACTGAATCACTCTGTTTACGATAGGCGCTTAATTTATTTTCTGCATCATCTAGCTGGCTGCGCACTTGCGGAAGTTGCTTTTCAAGGAAGTCTAAACTTTTACTATCTTGTGCAGCTTGACGCGCAATATTCTGTGCTAAATAGTTTTCACTAATACTTTGTAGCTCATTCTGTGCTAAATATGGATTAGCATCCGTGAGTGTAAGATTTAAAATGCCAGTATCTTTACCCTGATCAACCGCTAAAAAAGCTTGTTGTAAGTTAGCTATAGCATCTAGGCGAGTAATATAATTGAGTGTAAATTGTGTACCCGGGTCGGCATCGATTTTATCGATTTGTAATGATAACCCTTTATTAGCTAGAGCTTCACCCACTCTACCTTTGATTTCGTAGCCTCCGCCCTCTACAAGATAGTGTTGATGATCAATTATTGTTAAAATCAATTGTGGTATTTTTCCATCTTGCTTGGCAACATAAATCCGACTTACGTTTAGTTGTCCTGGCTGTTCTCCCGTAAGACGTGCCCAACCTCGGCCAAAAATAGGAAAGTATTTTTGCTGGACCTGAGCCTGCAGGGTCAAATCATCAACAGTTTTACCTAAAATCATCCTTGACTGAAGTAATGCTATCTCTGGTGCAGACACTGGCTGACTATCCGGTAGCATCTGGCTAAGGTTACTTAATATCGAGTTAGCCTGTTTTTGTTCTACCTGAATTAAGGCATCGGCTTGATAAATTGGTGTCGCAAACAGCGCATAAAGAATGGCTAAAAAAGTAAATAAGCCCGTTATAGCTATAATTAATTTTTTATGATCGAGCAGCTCGCCGATTAAACGCCCTAAATCGATCTCATCGGAATCTGGATTAGTGGGTTTATTTTGAATCACTGATGACATAACGCTTCCTATTTAGTACCCAGTTTTTTCGCCCAAGCCTGTGCCGCTTGCTCGATTAATTGATAAACATGCTCAAAGGCTTCTTGACTCTGCCGATAGGGGTCAGGAATTGCCTTTCCATTTAGCCAATGGGCAAATAGCATGGTTTTGCCACGTGCCTCTGGCGCAATTGAGGAAACCTCTTCCTGATGGTGCTTCTCCATCACCAGAATAAGGTCATATTGCTGTGCCAGCTGACGGGTAAATTGCTGCCCATGGTGATCAGCCAAGGAAAGGTTATGTTTTTCTGCCACTAAGCATGCGGTAGCATCGGCGGCGTGACCTTTTAGTGCTCCCGTCCCTGCCGAGTCGACTTTTTTAGTGGGGAGCAATTGCCTTAGTAGCCGCTCACCGGTGGGTGAGCGGCAGATATTACCGGTGCAGACCACAAGAATTGAATTAAACATTGTTATTTCATATCCTTATAAAATTTAACTGTTTCTGTTAAATCATGCACGCCACTAATGGTTGGTACGATTTGCGAAATGACTCGATTCCAACGTACTACTGGAGCTGTAGTTACGTAAACAATATCGTAGGGTTGCAATTCAAACTCGGTAGACATCACCATGGTCGAGGCATCTTTAGCATTGAGTTGATAGATATTAGCGATGCGGCCATTTTTATCTTTCGGAATCTGGCGGATAACGAAGATTCCCGATGCATCACCGAATTGTTGACTTACTCCCTGTGCACTACCTAGTGCTTCAGCTAAAGTCATACCACTGCGATCCATCTTCAATGTCGATTGCTGACCGACTTCACCCATCACAAAGACTTTCTGATCATCGTTGCGTGGTACAAAGAGAATATCCCCAGGATACATTAGGCGGTTCTGCTGCAAATCACCGCGTTGCATTAATGCCTGCATCGATAGAACTGTATCTTTACCATTATGAGTCAGTACCACATGGCGCCAATCGGCATTCTCAGCAAAGCCGCCGGCAGCATTGATCGCATCCACTACAGTCAAAGGGATATTGGTAATAGGCAGTTGTCCCGATTTACTCACTTCGCCGGTGACATAGGCTTTCTGAGAGCGGAAGGCGGCGACAGAAATATCCACCTGTGGACTCTCGACGTACTGCGCTAAGCGCGAGGCAATCTGTTGCCGTACTTCAGCTAGGGTCTTACCTGCCACATAGACTTTACCGATATAGGGGTAAAATATGGTGCCGTCAGCGCCGACCCAGTTACCGGTATCGCTAGCGGAACGATAGGTCCCTGCCGGATTGGTCAGTTCAGGGTGGTCATAGACTGTGACCATTAATACATCCCCAGGACCAATGCGGTATTGGTAGTTTTGTAGTTGCTTATCTAGCTGCGGGTTAGGCTGGGAGATTACCGGTGCAGGGCGTAGCTTATCAATTAAGCCAGGCGTCATTGGGTAAACGTTAACCAGCTTATCCCAATCATAGTCGCTATCCGGCAATTCAACGGTATTTTTACGCAGGCTATTTAGGCCTTGACCCGGAACAATAGTACAGCCCGTTAACAGTGCGGTCAGCACTGCAGCTGCAGAGAGTTTAAGTGCTAATTTTTTCATCAGAATATATTCAGTTTTATTAATAAATTACTACCAGAACCGATTCCAGTTAGCTGGCAGCCGTTATTTTATAATTGGAAAGGGATTTCAATCGCCGCACTGGCACCCAGGTCATCGCTGTCGTTATGATTGGCATCGGTGTACCACGTCGCTAGGTTTAAGCGTACCGATTTATAGATATCGCCACCCCAACCTAATGTTACCCCTTTTAAAGTATCGGCATGTGGGAAGGTACGATTGTAATTTTGGTTATTGGGGTTAACCTTCGCCCAAAATAACCTTGCACTCCAGCGTTGATTATCTTCGGTCACCAGTTCAGTTTTCCCGACCAGCATCCGACCATCACCGCCTAATGTATCGCCCAGTGCATACCCCTGTTGATAATAGCCATCGGTGTAAATGTGGTGAGTATAGCTATAGTTTTTATTTTTAAAGTCGGTACGGGTATCATGTCCTTCAATGTACCAATTCAGGGCATTACGACCAACACTGTGGTGGCCTTCAATACCGGCAAGATACATATTGGAAGAAGGCAGTTTACCGGCTTCATCCTCACCCACCATCTGGCCATAGATACTAATTGGGATGCCTAAGGTCGGTTCCAGTTTTAACTTGCCATCAAAGCCAGCCAGCTGGTTACCCGGCTCATTGGGATCATTGGCTTGGCTGGTGTTGTCATTACCCGAGAAGGCATCCCAGAAATTACTGAGAGATTGTGGACGCCCTTGACCGCCCCATTGAATAATCCGGCTAGCCCCTAGCTCAAGGGAATCAAAAGGTGATACCGTTAGGCGCATACCGATAATCTTGGTATGTGGCACGGCGCTATATTGTGATTCCTGCGCGGCAGAGATCTGGTATTGCCATGGGCCGACCCAGTTTAACCACCAAGTCTCGGGGGCGGTCTGTTTGGAGCGCGACAGCATAAAGCCAGTTAACGGGCGGGCGTTATCGGAGCGAATTAAGCTGCCTTCATAACCCGGTCCCCACCATTGTGGTGTTTCACCAAAGGAGAGCCACTGGCCCCAGAGTTTTACCGCGCCATAACTGTTATTAAGGTTAACGTGCGAAGGGGATTGGATTTGGCGATTACCCTCAACATTTCCTTGCAGGTTGACGTCCCACCACTCGCCGCTGTTACTGGCGGTGACGGAAAGTTTAGTGTCGGCGGTGGGAGAGTTAGCAAAGCTGCGTGGCTGGCCGCTATTATCAGTCGCGGCATAAGCGTTAAGCCGAACATCCGACTTCAGGGTTTGTAGACGTTCCTGAACGCGCTCGACCGCTAACTGCTCGGAGGCATAAGAGGGATGCGCCTTATCCAAGGCATGCTCAATCGCCTCTTGGCTTAATGGCCAAGTGCTTAAACTTAATTTAATCACGCCACGATCGGCGAGCCAGCTTAGATCCGAGCGTAAATCGCTATCAGGCAAAATTAGGCCAGCGGCAGTCGCGTTCAGGGAAGGATAAAGGGAAAGCCCAATCACTAAGGCCAATAAAGAGTGTCGATTAAAGCGTTTACCACCTGACGCTCGCTGCATCTGCTGTTTCTCCGTAACATCCATAAAATTAATCCATCGCTTAACAGGGTGTTAAAAGATGGCTGTATCGGGTAACCAAGGTGAAATGATGATTAATTTTTAATATATTATTTTTTTTAGTTTTGCTACTAGACTTCTAAAGTGGGAGTTTACCTGTTAATTAAGGTAAATTTAACAAAAATCATACCCACTCTTTAAACTTCTTTACTGAGTATTTAAGGCACGCTACCGCCCCTGGCGTGTGGCGACCAGAGTACCTTTACAACATTCTGTTTCTATTAAAGATTTATCTTAACAGTTTCTCAGCTGTGGTTAAAAATTCATTTCACTAAGCGGAATGAAAATTATTCATCGAGACTTAGAACTAAGAATAATCTGTATTAAATAATGACTTTATTATGTTGAAAATTACTTAAAACTTAAAAAACAGTTACTTAACCACAGTATATTTTGATTCAAGTCAACCTATTCTTCTTTAAAAATAGATTTTTGTCAAAATTTGTCATGACATTAAAGGGTGTTAGCGGGGAATAAAACAGACTAATTCCTAATTTCCAAAAATTTACGCTTTTTTCATTAGTTTCGATAATCTGTGGGGTTAAAAAAACCCGCCGAAGCGGGTTTGATTGAAAGCGAGGTATCTAGGCTTATTTACTGCCTGGGCGCAAGGCGGGGAACAGAATAACGTCACGGATGGTATGGCTGTTAGTGAATAGCATCACCATACGGTCGATACCAATACCTAAGCCTGCCGTCGGAGGTAAACCGTGTTCCAGTGCGGTGACATAATCTTCATCGTAGAACATCGCTTCGTCGTCGCCGGCATCTTTAGCATTCACCTGCTGCAAGAAGCGTTCTGCTTGGTCTTGGGCATCGTTAAGCTCGGAGAAGCCGTTACCGATTTCACGGCCGCCGATAAAGAACTCAAAACGGTCGGTGATTTCTGGGTTTTCATCGTTACGACGAGCCAGCGGTGAGACCTCTGCCGGGTATTCGGTGATGAAGGTTGGCTGAATCAGTTGGGCTTCTGCGGTCTCTTCAAAGATCTCGGTAACCACGCGGCCTAGGCCCCAGCTTTTCTCGATTTTAATTCCGATGGACTGTGCAATGGCGACGGCTTTATCGAAATCCTCCAAATCAGAGAGCTCTGTCTCTGGGCGGTACTTCTTGATCGCTTCGCGCATGGTTAACTTATCGAATGGCTTGCCAAAGTCGAAGGTTTGTTCGCCGTAGGCCACTTCTGTCGTGCCTAACACATCTTGTGCCAAGGTACGGAACAGGCTTTCGGTTAGCTCGATCAGATCACGGTAATCGGCATAGGCCATATAGAGTTCCATCATGGTGAACTCTGGGTTATGACGCGGTGAGATCCCTTCGTTACGGAAGTTACGGTTGATCTCGAACACACGGTCAAAGCCGCCTACCACTAAACGCTTCAGATAAAGCTCTGGGGCGATACGCAGATACATATCGATATCGAGCGCATTGTGATGGGTGATAAAAGGACGTGCAGAAGCACCACCCGGGATGACTTGCATCATCGGGGTTTCCACTTCCATAAAGTTACGGTCGACCATAAATTGACGCACGCCCGCCATAATCTTAGAACGGATTTGGAAGGTGTGACGTGACTCTTCGTTGGCAATCAGGTCTAAATAGCGCTGACGATAACGCGTCTCTTGGTCTGCTAAGCCATGGAACTTATCGGGTAATGGACGTAGGGCTTTAGTCAGCAGACGCAGCTCGCTACAGTGAATCGAGAGTTCACCGGTTTTGGTTTTAAACAGTTTACCGCGGGCACCGAGGATATCGCCCAGATCCCATTTTTTAAATTGTTCGTTGTAGTAGCCTTCTGGCAGATCATCACGGGAAACGTAAAGCTGAATACGGCCGCCGACATCTTGCAGCGTGGCAAACGAGGCTTTACCCATGATACGACGCGTCATCATCCGACCCGCTACCGTCACTTCGATACCGAGGTCTTCTAACTCTTCTTGGCTCTGCTCATCGTGGCGCTGATGCAGCACATCAGAGCGATCGGTGGGACGAAAGTCGTTCGGGAAAGGATTTCCCTTCTCACGCAGGGCATCAAGCTTTTCACGGCGTGCGCTCAGTTCATTATTGAGTTCGAGGGCGAGATCTGCCGGCGCGGGGGTTTGTTGTGACATAAAAGTTCCTTATAGGCCAGCTTTCAAGCTAGCTTCGATAAATCTGTCTAAGTCGCCATCAAGGACGGCCTGCGTATTGCGAGTTTCTACACTGGTACGGAGATCTTTAATCCGCGAGTCGTCGAGCACGTAAGAACGGATCTGACTGCCCCAGCCGATATCGGATTTGTTATCTTCCATCACCTGTTTCTCAGCATTTTTCTTCTGCATTTCCAGCTCATATAATTTCGCTTTCATCTGCTTCATCGCTTGGTCTTTATTTTTATGCTGAGAGCGATCATTCTGGCACTGGGTCACGATACCGCTTGGTAAGTGGGTAATACGTACTGCAGACTCCGTGCGGTTAACGTGTTGGCCCCCTGCCCCGGACGCACGATATACATCGATACGCAGGTCCGCAGGATTGATTTCGATATCAATATCATCATCCACTTCTGGATAGATAAAGGCTGAGCTAAAGGAGGTATGACGACGGCCGCCGGAGTCAAACGGACTCTTACGAACTAAACGGTGAACGCCGGTTTCGGTTCTTAACCAGCCAAAGGCGTAGTCACCAATAATTTTCACGGTAGCAGATTTAATCCCGGCTACATCGCCGTCTGAGACTTCGATGATTTCCGTTTTAAAGCCTTTCGCTTCCGCCCAGCGCAGGTACATCCGTAACAACATGTTTGCCCAATCCTGAGCCTCAGTTCCGCCTGAACCTGCTTGCAGGTCGATATAACAATCGGCGCTGTCGTATTCACCGGAAAACATACGACGGAACTCTAATTCAGCCAGTTTCTTATCGAGCGCTTCCAGCTCGACGACTGCCTCATTGAAGGTTTCTTCGTCATCGGCTTCCACCGCAAGTTCGACTAAGCCACTGACATCCTCAAGCCCTTGAGCGAGCAGATCGAAGGTTTCGACGATCGCTTCTAACGAGGAGCGCTCTTTACCTAACGCTTGCGCGCGGTCGGGTTCATTCCAGACATCAGATTGTTCAAGTTCAGCGTTAACTTCTTCTAAACGCTCATTTTTTGCATCATAGTCAAAGGTACCCCCGAAGAACATCGCTGCGCTCGGTAAGATCTTGAATACGATTTTTTATCGGATTGATTTCAAACATAGTTTGTTGTCTTAAGTTGAAGATAAAAAAATGTAACACAGAGGGTGGAGATTCTACCCGAAATAGTATTGTTAATGCAGCCTTAATTCGAAGCAGCTGGATTATAAACGACTTAAGTATTCATGAACTTTACTCGCGGTATCCTCCCAGCTATATCTCGCCTTGTTTTCAAAACCTTTTTTGACTAAATCATTTTTCAGCGTCTCACTATGGCATACATCAGTTATCGCTTTTGCGATTGAATCAATATCCGCAGCATCAACCAAGACAGCCGCATCACCTGCAATCTCTGCTAACGACGTATTATTAGCTGTGATGACGGGTATACCGCTTGCTTGTGCTTCGACTATTGGTAACCCAAAACCTTCGTAGAACGATACAAACAGTAAAGCCTTAGCTGTTCGATATAATTTTGGTAAATCGGTTTCAGGTATAAAGCCAGTAAAAATAACCCTATCTTCCAGTTTTAAATTTTTGATTATGGTTCTTACATGCTCGTCTTCTTTACCAGTAAATACCAGTTTTATTGAGGAGTCGATATTGGCTGCTTTAAAGGCTTTTAAAGTACCTTCTTCGTTTTTGTGTAATTTTCTGTTACTCACACAGAGTAAGTAGTCATAAGGCACGTCATATCGTTCTCCATCAGGGTGGAAAGAAGATGAAACACCATTGCCTACATTAATAACTTTTTCTGAAGGTACACCGCTCCAATCAACAATTCTTCGCTTTGAAAATTCCGAAACCGTGAAAATATAACTAGCTTTTTTGCACCCTCGTTTAATGATTAAATTGTAAAAAATTTTCTTAAACAAACTGCTATTTTCTGGTCTATCTAAATGATTAAGATCATGAATAGTAATGACGTAGGGGTGTTTAGTGAGTAACGGCGGAATATAGCCAGGAAAAAAGACTTTTGCTTCTGAGAGCTTTGATAGTTTGATCGAACTCTTGATGGTATCTAGCGGTGAGGCAGGGCTCCCTTCAAAGTCTAGCACCTGATATTGATTAATCTTATTGACCTGTTCATAAAAGGTCCCTATTCCTCCCATTCCTTTCCAACGAGGGTCTATCTTTATTGGTCGATTACTCATGTTCATCCTACTATTTATGTTAAATAATATTCATTGGAACCTAGCTTACAACAGAACGCTACAGCTTGATTCTTAATTTTTAGGCTTTTGGCCAGAGGTATTCGACTAATAATTGTGCGCTGCGTTGACCGCGATACTCATTCACATCCAGTTTATAAGCTAAGGTTGCTCGTTGAATGCTGGGATCGGGCCATTGCCGTAAGTCGATATTAAAGGCAATACCATCAATTAGCGGACCACCATTGACCGGCTCAAGCAAAAGTTTTAGGTGTTTTTGCCCGACCAATCGCTGTTGCAAGAGTTTAAATTCACCATCAAACATTGGTTCAGGAAAACTTTGCCCCCAAGGGCCGGCATTTCTGAGCATTTCTGCCGTGTCGACATTGAGGTATTGAGCGCTCAGTTCGCCATCTGACCAGATCACGCCTTGTAAGGCATCGTCATCCAGCCACTCTGTGACTAATTGTGCAAAACAGTCGCGAAAACGCGGGAACTGTTCTTCCGCCAGACTCAAGCCCGCCGCCATGGCATGGCCCCCAAACTTAAGAATTAAGCCTGGGTGTTGACTATCGAGGCGTTCCAGTACATCGCGTAAGTGAAGGCCGGTTATCGAGCGACCGGAGCCTTTTAAGGTCCCATCGCCAGCCGGAGCGAACGCAATGACGGGGCGATGAAAACGCTCTTTAAGTCGCGACGCCACAATGCCCACCACCCCTTGATGCCATTCTGGATGGTAGAAAGCTAAGCCACTGGGAAGATACTGCTGCTTCTCGAGCTGCTCACAGATCAACAGCGCCTCTTGTTGCATCCCCTGCTCAATCTCTTTACGGGTCTGGTTCAAGGCATCGAGTTCAACGGCTAACATTCGTGCTTGGGGCTCGCTCTGTGTGACCAGTAATTCAACACCGTGGGACATATCATCAAGACGCCCCGCCGCGTTAAGTCGTGGACCTAGCGCGAAGCCGAGATCACTGGCATTGAGGCGGGCAGCCTGACGTTGACTGACCTCCAGTAAGGCTTTGATTCCTGGGCGACACTTGCCGGCACGAATACGCTGCAAGCCTTGCCATACCAAAATCCGGTTATTGGCATCGAGCGGCACGACATCAGCGACCGTACCCAGTGCCACCAAATCTAACAGATCGGCAAGGTTCGGCGGCGCACCGGTGAACCAACCTTGATCGCGTAAATAGGCGCGCAGTGCCAGCATGACATAAAAGGCCACCCCTACCCCGGCTAAGTTCTTCGACGGGAAGGTTGCCTCCGCGAGATTAGGATTGACTATCGCCGCCGCCGCGGGCAGTACCTCACCAGGCAGGTGGTGGTCAGTGATAATCACAGGGATGCCTAATGCGGTGGCGTGTTCCACCCCGCTTAAGGAGGAGATGCCGTTATCGACCGTGAAAATGAGTTCTGCCTGCCGTGCATGGGCTAAGTCGACCACCTCGGGACTGAGTCCATAGCCTTGCTCAAAGCGATTGGGCACCAGATAGCTCACTCGCTGGGCGCCAAACTGCTGCAATGCCAAGACTGATAGCGCTGTGCTGGTGGCACCGTCCGCATCAAAGTCCCCCACCACCATAATATGGCGGTCATCCTGCATAGCTTGATGCAACAGCCTTACGGCCTGATCAATACCGGTTAAGCCTTGAGGAGGTAGCAGACAATTTGCCCCGCGCTCCAGTTGCGCAGCGTCAGTGATCCCTCGTTGCCGATATAATTTTTGCAATAAAGGGGGAATAGTGGTCGAAAGCTCGACGTCAGCCGGTAGCTGACGTCGTTGAAGTTCTGGGGTAGCGCGTGAAGACAAAGGATTATCCTGCGTTGATACGGTCCAAATACTGTTTCAATTCATTAGGGCCTTGATAGCCCGGGATCATTACCCCGTTTTTGGTGAGAATCGCCGGTGTGCCTTGAATACCGTATAACAATCCTAACTGATACTGTTTACCGATATCGATATTACAGCTGGCTGCCGCCGGAGTTTTACCGCCCATCGCCGCATCAAAAGCCGCTTTAGGATCTTTGGCGCACCACACGTTCTTCATTGCTTTAGCCACATCGCCCTGCATGCCTTCTCGCGGGAACGCCAGATAGCGGACGGTGATCCCTAACGCGTTATAGTCAGACATTTGTTGGTGTAATTTGTGACAGTAACCACAAGTGATATCGGTAAAGACGGTGACAACGTGCTGCTCTTTCGGTGCTTTATAGACAATCATCTCTGGCGCCAGTGCTTCGATTTTTTTGTCTAGCGTTTGGAACGTGACGTTTACCGGCGTTTTACCACTGATATCGTAAAGTGGCCCTTGGATCATCTGTTTGCCGTCATTGGTGACATAGAGCACACCATTGTCGGTTAGTACCGTACTGACACCTGAGAGCGGTGAAGGTTGGATATCACTGATACTGACACCAAGTTTGGTTAATGATTGGATAATCGCGGCGTTGTTGGCGTAACTGGCGCTTGAAAAGAGTGCGCACACTGCGACCATTGAGAGTAATGATTTCTTCAGCATTTCCTTATCCTTATTGATCATCCCGCTAAGCGCGAGGGTGATGCTGTTGATGCAGTTGACGCAATCTTTCATTGGCAACATGCGTATAAATTTGGGTGGTTGATAGGTCGCTGTGTCCGAGTAGCATTTGTACAACGCGTAAATCGGCACCGTGGTTCAGTAAATGCGTCGCAAAGGCATGGCGCAGCACATGCGGCGAGAGCTTAGCGCTATCAATACCGGCAATGAGGGCGTAATGTTTGATCCGATGCCAAAATGTTTGTCGAGTCATCTGCTGCCCACGATTACTGGGGAAGACTATATCAATTTTTGCGCCATTAATCAGCCAAGGTCGCCCATGTTCCAGATAATTTTCTAGCCAATGGATGGCCTCTTCTCCCAGCGGCACCAATCGTTCTTTGTTACCTTTACCCAAAATTCTTACCACCCCCTGGCGTAAACTGAGGTCACTGAGAGTGAGTCCGGTCAGCTCCGATACCCGTAATCCCGTTGCATAAAGCAATTCAATCATCGCTTTATCGCGAAGTTCTAGGGGGATTTCGGTAGAAGGCGCATCGAGGAGCCGAGCAACCTGTGCCTCGCTGAGGTCCTTCGGTAATCGTTGTGGTAATTTGGGGGAAGAGAGTAACGCGCTGGGATCATCGAGTCGCAGCTGTTCCCGATAGAGGTATTGGAAAAGCTGACGCATCGCACTGAGCTGCCGCGCAGAACTGGTGGCCCGATAACCCCCTTCCAGTTTTTCTGCCAAGAAGCCTTGTAATTCGGGGGCACTTACGGTGAGTAGCGATAACTGATGCGCCGCGAGCCATTCCGCTAACTGTTTAAGATCGCGGCGATAGGCTTCTAAGGTATTCTCCGCTAAGTTACGCTCAATCCATAATTGATCAAGAAAGGCTTCCAGCAGAGGATCCATTAATGGGGGTGTCGTCGATGTTTTCATTACGTCATTTTCCAATTACCTGCGCTGTCTGCCGCTATTATGCATCAACTACGCCTCGCTGTATGCTTTCTGATACACTCTAGGCAGATTTGGAACCTGAGAGTCAATCAACAATGAAGATAGGGTTATTTTACGGTTCAAGCACTTGCTATACCGAAATGGCTGCCGAAAAAATTCAAGAGTTTATCGGCCAAGAGATGGTGACCTTACACAATGTTAAGGATGACCCCCTTTCTGCGATGACCGAGTATGATCTACTCATTTTGGGCATGCCGACGTGGGACTTTGGTGAATTGCAGGAGGATTGGGAAGCACAGTGGCAAACTCTCGCTGATCTTGACCTTTCTGGGAAGATTATTGCGCTTTATGGAATGGGCGACCAGGCCGGTTATAGTGAATGGTTTTTAGATGCACTGGGTATGCTGCACGATTTATTGCAACCAAAAGGGGTCTCCTTTATCGGCTATTGGCCAATTACCGGTTATGAGTTTATTAGCCAAAAGCCCCTGACTGCTGACGGACAATATTTCGTCGGGCTAGCTTTGGATGATGTGAATCAGTTCGACGAAACCGATGAGCGGATTGCGAACTGGTGCGAACAGATTTTGGGAGAAGTCGCGGAATTGTTGTAACCCCTACTTCCATTGCCGGTTGCGACCTTTTAGCCAATAAAAACGTAGGTGACGCCACGCTTCTTCAGGCATGGTATCGGCCATCAACCAAAAATGCTGAGTCTGCTGTGCCGATCGCCAGCTGATCATAACGCCCCAAGGCAGCCAACAGAGCGGCGCACTCAGTCGCCACTGTTGCTGCTGCCAATGCCAAACCTCTTGATCATCAATCCCCAGCACGCCTACCCGCGATGACACTCTTTTTAGCGATCGCGCTCTTTCGACAATCACACCAGCGATCGCTATGGGCTTAAGAAGATAAAATACCCCAAACCACGGCGTTACAAAGATAACGATGAGCGTTAACAACACCCAAGTATTTATAAGGATGATGGCATAACGCGAGGGCCGGAGTTTAGTTTGCCACAGGTCCGCGTGCACTATTACGTGTCCGAATCAGCTCAACCATTCCTTTAAGTTCATCACTCGCTGGCTGCCCATGCCCCATCAACCAATTAAATAAATCGGGATCGTCGGCTTTAAGTAAGGCGATAAAGGTACGCTTTTGCGCATCCGTTAAGGTGTGATATTCGTGTTCGAAAAAAGGACGAACCGCGATATCCAGCTCCAACATTCCTCGGCGGCATGCCCAGTGAATACGAGAAGTGTCTTCAATACCAATTTCTGCTAAGTCCACAGACTATTCCTTAATTAAAGCCTTAACCAATGCAAGAGAGTGTAACGCAGCGGCCCGTCGAACGGCAGTAGAAATCGTCACCTCTTCGGCTTAGCTCGCACTTTTGTACTTGCTAATCTCTTTTCAGGCCTTACGCTTTAATGAATAATGAAACCCATTTCGTAAAACGACCTGTGTCGTTTTTACCTCCACTGTTGGTCGACAGGAGATGTCATGAATTCTCAACCCGTAACTGCCACCTATTCTTCCGAGCTGGCTCTCTGCACGCTAAGCGATTGGGCGCTAGTCTCCGCTCAAGGCGCCGATGCTACCGCTTATTTACAAGGGCAACTTACGGCAGATTTAAGTCAATTAGCCGACAACGCTCACCAACTGGCGGCACATTGTGATGCGAAAGGTAAGATGTGGAGTAATCTGCGTATTTTTCATGATGGTGAGGGCTATAGCTATCTATTACGCCGTGACGTACGCGAACAGCAGCTAACTGAAATAAAAAAATACGCAGTGTTTTCTAAAGTGACCTTCACCGCCGATGATAGCCGCACGCTACTCGGCGTTATGGGTCATCAAGCTGCTGACTTCCTTAGCTCCCATTTTTCTCAGCTTCCCGACGCCTCGCAACCTCTGGTTAAAGAAGGTGAAACATTATTGTTATGGTTAGCGACGCCAGCGCATCGTTATATTGTTATCACTGATCCGACTCAAGCAGAAGAATTGCTCAGCGGTAAAGCAGACGCGGTCTGTGACCCACAACAATGGCTAGCCGCCGACATTGCTGCAGGTATTCCGGTGATCGAGGCTGCAAATACTGCACAGCTTATTCCACAAGCCACCAATCTTCAGGCACTGAATGCTATTAGCTTCAAAAAAGGTTGTTATAGTGGCCAAGAGATGGTCGCCCGCGCCAAGTATCGTGGGGCCAATAAACGCGCCCTTTATTGGTTAGCGGGAACAGCGACGCACGCCATTGCCGCAGGTGACGCCGTAGCATTACAGATGGGGAATAATTGGCGTAAAACCGGTACCGTACTTTGTTCCGTGATGGTTGCCCCCACAACACTGTGGGTGCAAGTCGTCTTAAATAATGATTTGGGGCCTGATGAGCGATTTCGTCTTGAAGGGGACGAAGAGAGCGACTTACGGATCCAGCCACTGCCTTATTCATTAGATGACGCTTGATATCATTCTATTACCCCTCTCGATTTGTTGAGAGGGGCTGCGCAATTGTCCTTGGTACAACACCAATTAGCCTTAGGCTTGGGTGGATACTAGCGGATATAAAAATAGATTGAGCAAAAATGGAAGATTGCGCCGCCTAACACAAAGGCGTGCCATATTGCGTGATTAAAAGGTATTCGGCGATTCACGTAGAATATTACCCCAAGCGAGTAAACTATCCCGCCAATCGCTAGTAACCATACGCTTGCAGCAGAAAGCTTTGTCGCCATTTGATAGATCACTACCAATGATAGCCATCCCATCAGCAAGTAAGTGACCAGCGATAACGCTTTAAAGCGATGGGCAAAAAATAGTTTAAAAATGATGCCCAACAGTGCCAACGACCATATTACCACCATCAAGCCTTCCGCTAGAGGCGAGCGTAACCCGACGAGTAGAAAAGGTGTGTAAGTCCCGGCGATAAGCAGATAGATGGCACAGTGGTCAATTTTCTTTAACCAAGGTTTGGCCTGTTGATTCGGAATGGCATGGTAGAGCGTTGAGGCAAGAAATAGCACGATCATACTGCCGCCATATAAGCTGTAGCTCACATAGGTAATGAGATCAGCATCGCGCTCTACCGCTTGAACCAATAGCAGGACCAAGCCGACAATACCAAAAAGACAACCTAGTCCATGGCTTACACTGTTTGCTATTTCTTCCGCCAATGAGTATCCAGCAGAATGGGTATGAGTCTTAGCCATAACAGGTATATTTACTCCTCTATCATCCAATGAATGAGTAACTAGACTAGCTGAGAATAAATTCAGAGTACACTTGTAAGCTAAAACAAAACTGTGAAGAGGTGTAACAGCCCCCTGACAAGAGAGGGCTTGAAAAAACGTTATTGATACTCGGAGATCGGAACACAGGAGCACGACAAATGGCGATCGCCGTAAACATCATCGACTCTTTTGACCGTCGGCCAGTATTTATCTTCTCCACCAGCAGGAAAGACAGCTATCTCGCGGGTATAAGCATGATGCCAATCGCTGACTAGTTCTTGTTGAATATGTGGCGCATTAACCAATGGGTTATCATCCAAGGGCCATTCGCCCTTTTCCACTTTTCCGATTTCACGGCGGATAGCCTGCATGGCGTTGATAAAGCGATCGAGCTCAGTCAGGCTTTCCGATTCGGTTGGCTCTACCATTAAGGTACCCGCGACAGGGAAAGACATGGTAGGGGCATGAAAACCATAGTCGATTAATCGCTTAGCGATATCCATCTCACTGATCCCGGTCCGTTCTTTAAGAGGCCGAATATCAAGGATACACTCATGCGCCACTCTTCCACCTGGTCCGGTATACAGAATGTCATAGTCCGACGATAACCGATTAGCAATATAGTTGGCATTTAAGATCGCCAGCGAGCTTGCTTGTTTAAGGCCTTCGCCCCCCATCATTCTGATATACATCCAGCTGATAGGCAGAATTGACGCACTACCAAATGGGGCTGCCGTCACCGCACCTTGCTCGGTAAGCAGCGTTGACTGAACGATGCTATGACCCGGCACAAAAGGCGCGAGATGGGCTTTTACCCCAATTGGCCCCATTCCTGGTCCACCGCCGCCGTGCGGAATACAGAATGTTTTATGCAGATTAAGGTGAGAAACATCGGCACCAATATGACCTGGCGTGGTAATCCCCACTTGCGCATTCATGTTGGCACCGTCTAGATAAACTTGCCCACCATGCCGATGTACAATTTCACAGACTTCACGGATGGTCTGTTCATACACCCCATGTGTTGAAGGATAGGTAACCATGATGCAGGAGAGGTTTTCGGCCGCCTGCTCTGCCTTAGTTCTTAAATCTTCGAGATCGATATTGCCTTGTTTATCACAGGCGACCACCACCACTTCCATTCCGGCCATCTGAGCGGAAGCCGGGTTGGTACCATGGGCAGAGGCTGGAATAAGGCAGATAGTACGTTGAGCTTGGTGGCGGCTTTCATGGTAGCGACGAATCGCTAAAAGCCCCGCATATTCACCTTGTGCGCCCGAGTTCGGCTGCATACATAATGCATCATACCCGGTAAGGGTGATGAGCCAATCAGAGAGTTGTTCGATCATCTGCAAATAGCCAGCTGCTTGGCTTGTCGGGCAGAATGGATGAAGATCAGCAAATTCCGGCCAAGTAATAGGTAACATTTCGGCCACGGCGTTCAGTTTCATCGTACAGGAACCTAGCGGGATCATCGCCTGATTCAGTGCTAGATCTTTACGTTCAAGTTTGTGGAGATAGCGCAACATCTCGGTTTCACTATGATACTGATTAAATACCGGATGCGTCAGAATAGCTTCCTGACGGTGTAATGCTGGTGGAATAATATTTTGTTGGCTTACGTGGCGATCTTCTTGGTCTAGATCAACGGGCCGCTGCTCTCCTAATAAGACTTCTACCAACACCAGCAGGTCTTGACGCTGGGTGGTTTCATCTAGCGTAATGCCCACGGCATGATGAAGGTCGCTGCGAAGATTAATCTGGTGCTGCTTGGCTCGTTTTAGTACTTCGGCTTTATCTGACACCTCAACAGTAAGGGTATCAAACCACTGTGAATAACGCAGAGCTAGACCATTATCCTGCACTATTTTTGCCAGAATCTTGGTATAGCGGTGAATACGCTGGGCGATACGTGTTAGCCCTTTAGGACCATGCCAGACTGCATACATTCCGGCGATATTGGCGAGAAGTACCTGCGAGGTACAGATATTGGAGTTCGCCTTTTCACGACGGATATGTTGTTCGCGGGTTTGCATCGCCATACGTAGCGCAATATTGCCTTGTACATCACGGGAAACACCGATAATACGGCCCGGCATCGCTCGTTTAAACGTCTCTTTAGTTGCGAAAAATGCGGCATGAGGCCCACCATAGCCCATTGGCACACCAAAACGCTGTGAAGAGCCAAAAACGATATCGGCCCCTAATTTACCGGGTGATTCAAGCAGGACTAATGCCATAAATTCAGCGGCGACGGCAACAATGACACCCTGCTCAGTCAATGCGGTGATCAGTTGACGATAGTCATGCAGCTGTCCTTGGGAACCACAGTATTGCAGACAGATACCAAAAAGATCTTGATGGTCTACTGCCCTATCGGCACTGTCGATAACCAGCTCGAACCCAAAAGTCTCGGCACGTGTTCTGATGACATCAAGGGTTTGGGGATGTATATCTTCAGCAACAAAGAATTTGTTAGTATTTTTACGCTTGCTCACCCGCTTTGCCATGGCCATCGATTCCGCAGCAGCCGTCGCTTCGTCGAGTAGAGACGCCGAGGCAACGTCCATTCCGGTGAGATCTAGCGTTACCTGCTGAAAGTTAAGCAAGGCTTCAAGCCGCCCTTGAGAGACTTCCGGCTGATAAGGGGTATATGCCGTATACCATCCGGGATTCTCGAGTAAATTACGCAGGATAACTGGTGGAGTAAGGACTGCGCTATAACCCATTCCAATCCACGATTTGTAACGCAGGTTTTTTGCGGCAATGGCTTTTAATTCTGCCAACGCTTGATGTTCACTGGCTGGTGCTAGCTGAAGAGGTGTTGTGGGTAATTGTATATTTTCAGGCACGATGGACGCAATCAAGGTCGGTAAGTCAGGTGCGCCAATTTGTTGTAACATTTGCTGTTGTTGGTCTGTATCTGGACCGATGTGGCGGCGAATGAAAGCTTCTGAATGTTCTAACTGACTGAGTGTTTGCGTCATCGTCTTACTCACTTATTGATCAAAGTTTGGTAGGCATCAGCATCAAGTAATTGGCTAAGTTCGTTTTCATTACTGATCTTCATTTTAAATAACCAGCCCGACTCATAAGGTGAGGTATTGACCTGCTCAGGGCTATCACTGAGTTCGTCATTCACCGCGATGATCTCGCCGCTGAGCGGCGCATAGATGTCGGAAGCTGCTTTTACCGATTCGGCAACGGCACAGTCGTCACCTACGCTGACTTCACGACCGACTTCAGGCAAATCAACAAAGACCATGTCGCCGAGTAGGCTTTGGGCATGCTCGGTGATCCCCACAGTGACTGAGCCGTCTTCTTCTTGACGAACCCATTCGTGACTGTCGCGATATTTTAATTGTTGTGGAACATTGCTCATTTTATTCTCCAGTATTAAATCAAAGATTTTCCTGCGCGAACAAAGCAGGGTTGTGTCACAGAGACCGGCAGTTCACGCTGGCGAATAAGGACCACCGCTTTATCTCCGATGGTGGCGGGGACCCGAGCAAGCGCAATACTGCAGCCTAATGTCGGCGAGAAGGATCCACTGGTGATCACCCCTTGCTGTGGATCACCGTTGATATCGATAAAGGAGACCGGTAAGTCGTTACGCAAAACGCCTTTCTCATGCAGGATCAAGCCCACCAATTTATCCGTTCCTTGCTCTTGTAAACGCTCAAGCGCCGCCCTACCAATAAACTCACGTTCTTCGGGCTGCCAAGCAAGCGTCCAAGCCATGTTTGCGGCAAGCGGGTTAATGGACTCGTCCATCTCCTGCCCATAAAGATTTAGCCCCGCCTCCAGGCGTAAAGTATCTCGAGCTCCTAAACCAGCGGGCTTTACCCCGACGTTTAGTAGCGCTTGCCATAATGTGGCAGCCTGCTCAGCGGGCAGGGCTATCTCGTAACCCTGCTCGCCGGTATAACCCGTGGTCGCAATAAACCAGCCCCCACTCTCGACTGAAAAGAAAGGCTTGAGTCCCGACACGGCGCTACGCTGCTCAGTACTCATCACCAACTGGGCTTTCTCAATCGCTTCCGGACCTTGTACTGCTATCAGCGCTAAGTCTCTGCGTTCATCGATCTGAATGCCATAATCCTTGGCCTGTTCTGAGATCCACACTAGATCGTTTTCACGCGTTGCAGAGTTGACCACTAAACGGAAGTGTTGCTCGTCGATAAAATAGACAATTAAGTCATCGATAACGCCGCCTGAAGCATTGAGCATCGCGCTGTATAACGCTTTACCTGGCAGTGTTAATTTGGCGACGTCGTTGGCGAGCAAATGACGTAAAAATTCGCGGGTACGTGCGCCAGTAAGGTCAACAATGGTCATATGGGACACATCGAACATTCCTGCAGCACGACGAACCGCGTGATGCTCATCGAGCTGCGAACCGTAATGCAGTGGCATCAACCATCCGTGGAAGTCGACCATGCGGGCACCGCAGGCTTGGTGTTGTGCAAAGAGAGGGGTTTGTTGACTCATAACACTCCTTCTGCCGCGTAAAATCGCGGTGAGTTAGCTTGCTTAGGTCGGCGGTTAGGATTCAAACGCAAACGTTGTCCTTGTAGCAAGTTATCACTCATTGGTTAGCTTAGCTATAAGGTGAAATGGGGTCGAAACTGGGGTGCACCAAAATAAGGCAACATTATTGGTTGGCGTTAAAGTAACGCGATAATGGCTAATTGTGAGGCTAAATGGCGAGATAATTCGCCATTTTTTTATTTAAAAGAGGGGGTGAGCGAGCTTATCTAGGCGGTTTATTGCTGAAAAGAAAGCTTCCGGATTAGTTTTTCTAAGGGTAAAAATAGTCACCAATTAGAATAAATCAGCTTTCACAAACTTGGTGCAATTGACACGATGTGATGAAAATCACACCAGCATCCTGCATCGCCTTTTTTGCTCGATCCAGCGATCCGTCTATATCTATTGCCCGACAAGCATCTTCGATTACCCAAGTCTTTAAGCCTGCTTGGGCAGCATCTATGGCCGTCCACGCCACACAAAAGTCAGTGGCAAGTCCCGCTATCATAACCTGATCAATCCCCTGTGCTTGTAGCCAAGCAAGAAGTCCTGTTGAGGTTTGCCGATCCGCCTCTAGAAAGGCAGAATAACTATCAATGCTTGGATGGATACCTTTACGAAGAATTAATCTGGCGTGAGGCAGGTTCAATGCCTCAGACAGTTGTGCGCCGTAAGTTCCTTGAATACAGTGTTCGGGCCATAAACATTGGGGGCCATAGGGCATCTCGATCATTTGATAATCTTGGCACCCTGGGTGAGAAGAACTGAAGGAAAGATGACCCGCCGGATGCCAATCTTGAGTGATCACCACTTGCTCGAATAAAGGGGCAATACGATTGATGACAGGGATCACCTCATCACCTTGGGGTACCGCTAAAGCCCCCTGCGGTAAGAAGTCATTTTGAACATCCACAACCAACAGTGCAGTGTTGTTACCTATCGTGATTGAACCTTGACTCATTATGATCTTACTCCTTGCGCAGCCATTCAGGCAGATCATGTTCGCCCAATGCTTGCTTGATCAACTGTGGTTTGATACCGGGAAGCTTATCCGCAAGGGTTAAGCCGATATCACGAACCATTTTTTTCAGCGGATTTTGTCCTGCGAACAGGTCTTGGAAGCTCTGCATGCTTGCCAACATTTTCGCTGCGCTCAGCTTGCGAAGGCGCTCATAGCGACGCAGATAGAGGTGTTGTCCAATATCTTTACCTTCTTGGTGAAGGCGTAATAGCTGGCCGATAAGTTCGGCGGCATCCATAAAGCCTAGGTTCACGCCTTGGCCCGCCAACGGATGAATGGTGTGCGCAGCATCCCCGACCAATACGAGCCGATGGCGGGCAAATTGCCGAGCGTAGCGAGCGGTAAGCGGGAAGGTTTTACGTTCGCTATTGAGGGTACAAGGCCCTAGCTGCATATCAAAGGTAACAGCCAGTTGCTGACAGAATAGCGACTCATCCATCAAACTTAGCTTTTTCGCGGTTTGCGGTTCGGTCGACCAGACAATCGAACAGCTGTGTGGATCTTCAAAGGGGAGAAAAGCTAAAATACCTTCGCCATGAAATACCTGCCGAGCAATACCCTGATGAGGTTGCTCGGTGCGAATATTGGCGACTAATGCGTGGTGCTTATAATCCCAGAAGGTTAAAGGGATATCCGCCTTACCCCTCAGCCATGATTGCGCACCGTCTGCCGCCACCATTAGACGAGCAGTCATCATGCTACCATCTTGTAAACTGACGAAGGTCTCGTTGTCACCGAAAGCCGTCTGTACCAAAGTTGCGTGAGGAATAAGCGTGATATGTGATAGTTTCTCTGCCTGCTGCCATAAGGCGGTGTGCAATACCGTGTTTTCGATAATATAACCTAACCCTTGGCCGCCCATTTCAGCGTCATCAAAAGCGATTTGTCCAAAACTATCTTTTTCCCATACCTTCATACCGTGATAACAACTGGCCCGCATACGCAGGATATCCTGCCACACGTCTACTTTTTCTAATAAACGTTGGCTTGCCCGGTTTATTGCCGAGACGCGGACCGATAACGGGTCTTGTGGGGTAAAACATGGGGCTGGGCCCTGTTCTAAGACCGCGACACTGAGCCCTGAATCCTTAAGCCCACACGCGACAGCGAGGCCGACCATTCCCCCACCAGCAATAATAATATCGTAGCTTTGCATGCATATTCTCTTAATTAACGTTTAACCCAGCCTAAGGTTCGGCTAGCGAGGTGATGCTTTAACCCAGAGACTCGTTCCATCGCAAGTAGTCCCAGATTACGGCCAATGATTAAAGGTAAGTTATCGTTCGCGAAAAGTCGCACTAAGCCATCCGTGATGGCGATAGTGGTTGCACGGTCTTGTGCTCTACGTTGTTGGTAGCGGTTCAAAACGTTGAACTGCCCAATATCTTGTTGTAGGCGATAAGACTCCGCTAAGGTTTCAGCCAAACTCATCACATCTCGAAGACCAAGATTAAATCCCTGACCAGCAATGGGATGAAGCGATTGCGCCGCATTACCTATAGCTATCGTGCGGTGTGTAATTAACGATTGCGCTTGATATAAGCTTAGCGGATAGGATTCGCGCTGCCCCACCTCAGTAAACTGGCCAAGTTTCCAACCAAATTCCCGCTGTAATTGCTGCAAGAACGATGCGCTATCTGCTGCTAATAACTGTTCACAATTAGAAGCTGATACACACCAAACTAACGATAAGCGGTTATTCGACATCGGCAATAAGGCAATGGGGCCATATTGGGTAAAGCGTTCATAGGCGCGACCATTATGCGGTATTGCAGTACTTACATTCGCAATGATAGCCACTTGATGGTAAGGATCCTGTTGCCAAGAAAAACCGGCTTGCATGGCTAACGCCGAACGATTACCACTGGCTATCACTAAGGTCTGTGCGGTGAGTGTTTGACCACTTTCCAGCGTCACCGATACATGCTCGACTGTCCGCGTTAACTCGACAACTTTTTCTGGGCAGCGTAGCGTGACACCGGCAGCCTGTTGTAGTCGTTGAAAAAGCGCTTTGCCAGCCGCATGCAGTTCAATCACATTGCCTAAGGCAGGTAAATGGTAATCGTCACGACAGAGTTCGACCTTCCCGATATGCCCTCGATCCGACACATGGATATCGGTGATGGGCGTCGCATAGGGTTCTAGAGCCGACCATACTCCGATTCGCGCCAATTGCTGGCAGGTTCCTGCTGCTAAAGCGATGGCTCGGCTATCAAAACCAGGGTGCGCTGCTTGCTGCGGCGAACTTCCCTCGATGAGGGTGACGGGAAGTTTACCTTGGGATAAGGTGGATAACGCTAATGCAAGCGTTGCCCCTGCCATCCCACCTCCGACAATGATTACGCTCATGATGGCTTATTTTCACCTAAACGTAGTGCCTGTGCCGCTTGCATTAACTGCTCAATGGCGTCAGGATCTTTAGCAACTTGCTCAGTTAAGTTTTCATTTCCGGTTGCAGTAATGACGATATCGTCCTCAATACGGATTCCAATACCCCGATAGCAATCAGGAACGGGAGCATCGGGGGCAATATATAACCCAGGTTCTACTGTTAACACCATACCGGGTTCTAAAACCCGAGTGCGATCCGACGACCCGTAACTGCCCACATCGTGAACATCCAAACCAAGCCAATGACTTAAGCCATGCATAAAAAAGGGACGATACGCTTTCTCTTCAATCAACTGCGTAATATCACCTTCTAAAATCCCTAGACGGACTAAGCCTTCAACTTTGATCCGTACGACAGCTTCGGTTACTTCTGCGATAGTGACGCCAGGGCGAAATAGCGAAAGTGCGGTGGTTAACGCGTGTAACACAATTTCGTAAAGTTGACGTTGTGGCGCAGTAAATTTACCGTCGACAGGAAAAGTTCGGGTGATGTCACCGGCATAACCTTGTAGCTCGCACCCTGCATCAATTAAGACTAAGTCGCCCTGTTTTAGCTGTGACTCATTTTCAGTGTAGTGAAGAATACAGGCATTATCGCCGCCGCCGACAATAGTGTTGTAAGAGGGGAACCGCGAACCGTAGCGAGAAAACTCATGATGAATTTCCCCCTCTAACTGATACTCATACATACCAGGTCGACATTGTTGCATTGCACGCTGGTGGGCAAGCGCACTGATACGGCCAGCCTCTCGTAGGATAGCTAGTTCTTCATCGTCCTTAATTAAACGCATTTCGTGAACAGTTGGCCGCCAATCTATTACCGTATTTGGTGCAACCAGATTTTGCCGCGTCCCCGCACGTAAGGTTTTTAATGCATAGGCGACTTTTTCGTCAGCAAAATCATATTCACCACTGGCGTGATAAAGTGTATTTAAACCGTTAAGTATTTGGGAGAGTTGTTGGTCGAGCTCAGCCCAAGGCAGTGCGCGGTCAACACCAAGCTTCTGGATAGCCGCTTCCTGACCGAGTCGGCGGCCAAACCAGACCTCTGCATGGGGATCACGGAAACGGTTAAAGAGGATGCTATGGCTATGCTGCTCATCACTTTTGATTAGGATGAGTAGAGCTTCAGGTTCGTTAAATCCCGTGAAATACCAAAAATCGCTATTTTGACGAAAGAGATATTCAGTATCTCGGCTTCTAGTGACTTCTGGCGCAGCAAAGATCAGCGCCGCGCTGCCTGGTACCATCTGGTTAAGTAAAGCCTGACGGCGTTGATGGTAGTTGTTCTGCGAAATCATACCCTAAGCTCCCTGTAATCCACTTTACCGTGAAGAATCAATGCAATGTTGGACCCTGTGCGATGGCTGAGGTATCCGGTTGGGGTGTATTGAATGTCTCATGACAGAGTAAAGCAGCGACTCTGACATATTCAATGACTTCCTCCAAAGATTGTGCAAGTTCTTCCGGATCTTCATCTTCGTCGTAACCTAATTGAGCGATGGTACGTAAATCGTCGATGGCTTCTCCCGCTTCGCCTTTCACTTTATCTAATTTCGGCTGGGTAACCCCTAATCCTAGTAGAAAATGGTTCACCCAGCCGGCGAGAGCATCTGCGCGTTCAAATACGTTATCGCCTTGGTCATCCGGTAGGTAAAGTTGGAAATTGAATCCATCTTCCTCTAAGGAGTGTAATGTATTATCGTAGACCGCTTGCAAGGATTGATTGAGTTGGACGGAAAAAGCAATGCCTTCATTGGTTAAATCGTGAACCAGCGCCTTCCAGCTATGGTCTTTAGTCCCACCGCAAAGGATTCCGCTGAGTAAACCATGCATTTCAGCGGCAGTCATACCGACACCTTGTGTCGCGAGTTCGCTGTTAAGCGTGATATAGTTCGGTGAAGTCATAATTATCCATAGTCTTAGGAAAGTGAAGTGAGGTCTATGCTACCATTAGCACCCTCATAGATTCCAGAAAAGGGGTTGTAACTTCTGCCTCAGGTAGATATAGTGGCGCCCTTCCAAAGCAAGTGACTTTGGGAGCGGACAACGTAATTATCAGGAAGGTAACATGTCTGCGCAACCGGTAGATATTCATATTTTTGGTCGTTCACTGCGCGTGAACTGTCCCCCAGAACAAAAAGAAGCTCTACTTTCTGCCGCTGAAGATCTTGACCAGCGCCTGCAGGATTTAAAACACAGAACTCGCGTTACGAATACTGAGCAATTAGTGTTTATCGCAGCATTAAATATTTGTCACGAGCTTGCGCAAGAAAAGAATAAGACACGTGATTATGCGAGTAACATGGAACAGCGTATTCGCGTTCTGCAACAGACTATTGAACAGGCATTAGTCGAACAAGGGCGTATTAGTGATCGCCCTGAAAGTAAATTCGAATAATGGCGTCAGGGATCCTGTGCTATAATACTCCCTGAACAACGAATTCTCTGAGATGTTTGCAAGCGGGCCAGTCCCCTGAGCCGATATTTAGTACTACTAGAACGTGGCGCCTCATATCTTGTGTGCATGCTCGGTTCGTCCGAGAAGCCTAATAGGTATGACGAC